>OGRF01000743.1_pt1 | contig 25681 bp, 24 predicted proteins | sample 1553381 | NCBI WGS metagenome assembly OGRF01 (sample SAMEA2580060, study PRJEB22360) | human gut metagenome | biome: human gut; feature: human-associated habitat; material: faeces | place: Denmark | collected 2008/2010
ACTCACGCAGAGAAGAGCGAAGTTTCAGGATCTGTTCCTTGTTGTGCGTTCTGGCGTTATTGGCATAGGGTACTAACTTGTTGATATCAACAAGCTGAAATTCTTTGGTTGTGGTCATGCTCCATTCCTCCGCTTCAAAACTTTCTGTAAACCTTTTCTGGCATCCAGCACTTTTTCGCTGACTGCCTGTCCCTTAATGGTTCTGTATTGCTGTTTGGTCATCTTCTGGCGATTGGCTTTCAGATCTCGCCAGAACTGAGTATCTGCTTTCATGTATTTCTCACTTTCTGCTGCTCAGAAGCTGTTCCATCAAATCATCCTGTGGTGTGCCGTCAAATTTGGTCGTACAGTTCTGTTTCACAATATCGAAAATCTCATACCAGAGTAAATTTGCCTGTTTCTGAAATGTCTGGCTCATTTGCACAAACGGAGAGGCAATAACGCCGCTGGTGGTCGGGTGCTTTCCCAGCAGTCCATAGGTACTGAGGGCTTCTTCACACTGTACAAATCGGGCAAATGCCTGCGAGTAACTTTCCAGCAGCCGTTTGTTGACGTGCTTTTCACAGCCACGCTGTTTCAGCCAGAGCCACGTTTCTTTGTACACAATGTCTGCTCCCAGCGGTTTTCCGTTCTTCTGCTGGGCAGACAAGTATGCACTGGGGCTTGGCATATCCGCACCGGTCAAATCAGCGGCATCGTCCAAATCAGCTGCGTCCAATTCCGGAGCATGAAATTCTATAACATCTGCAACCTTGCCCTCTGCAATCTTGTCGGAGAGGGCTTTTGGCTTATCGCCTGCACGAACTCGTCTGCCGCCTCTTCTTGTGCCGTCCTTTGCCATCTGATTTCACCTGCCTTTTGAGAGAAAAATAGCCGAAACTGCGTAGGTTTCGGCTTGTTTGCATATTTCCGGGGTTAATCCCTCGTTTGAACCTTGGTTTTTGTGTGTGAGAGGGAACGCCGGTCTGTAAAAAATTCACAATTAGAGATTTCGATACCCCCAGCCCAACCCCGGCGTATAAAAAAGCACCTGCCGTTTTCACGACAGATGCGATCATTTTATTGTGCATCACTTCTGGTATAGAATGTGCTGCGTCCTGTTCCGTGCCTTACAAGCAATCCCTGTTCCACAAGCTTCTTGATTGCATTCTCAATGGAAGCCTTGCTGAGTGTCGGACAAAGCTCCATGACTTCACTTTTGGTAAACTTTCCGATTTTATGGTAGACAGCCCGACGCACCGTTTCGATTGCAGGCAACTTTTCATCAACCATTGCCACACGCTCCTCGAAGTCACGGTACGCAGCAAGAATGGTCTGCAGCAGATACTTGATAAAAGGCGTGGGATCTTCTGTGTTCTCGTTCCAGCCTTTTTGACACTGCTCCAAAGCATCGTAGTAAAGATTCTTGTTCTTGGCAATTTTGCTTTCAAGGGAAATATACCTGCTGATCACATAGCCGGAGCGATACAGCAGTAGGGTCGTCAGCAGGCGGCTCATTCTGCCGTTGCCGTCATTGAACGGGTGTATGCAGAGAAAGTCGTGAATGAACACGGGTATCAGCAGCAAAGCGTCAAGCTCCTGTGTATCAATCATGCGGTTATAGCTTTCGCAGATTGCATCAATTGCCGGAGGTGTTTCGTGCGGGGCAAGCGGGGTAAACAAAACAAACTCTCGTCCCTCTGCATCCGTTGCACTGATATAATTTTGTGTGTTCTTGAATTTTCCGCCAATGCTCTTATGGGAATACTGATACAAATCACGGTGGAGCTGCAGAATATAATTGGAAGTGATTGGAATAAACTCGAAGTTCTCGTGAATGGTATTCAACACATCGCGGTAGCCCATGATTTCTTCCTCGTTACGGTTATGGGGTGTTGTCTTATCCCGTACAAGCTGTAGCAGGCGTGTGTTGGTTGTGCGGATTCCCTCAATCTCATTAGATGCTTCCGTACTCTGTACCTTTGCAATCTCTATCAAACGGTCAAGCTCCGCGGGCTTCTGTTTCAGATAGAGTTCCTGCCTGCCCTTGTATTCATGAATCTGTGCCACAAGTCCGAGTATTTCATTGTCCCAAGAACAACCTGCAAGTTCACGATAATCGAAGTTTCTCATATTCTCACGCTCCTTTCTCCTAATTATAAGTTGTTTTAGGCGAAAAGTCAAGTGGTTCGGCGTATTTTCTCCTAAAATGTATTCTATGTTAGGCGAAAGGATTTATTCAGTAGGTGTATTCCGGTCTGTTGTCCTCGCTTCCGGTTTTCCGGTCGTGGCAGGGCTTGCATAACGCCTGCCAGTTGCTTTCGTCCCACATCAGATGCGGATTACCACGGTGGGGAATGATATGGTCGACCACAGTTGCTGCTGTGAACCGTCCCTGTGCCATACACTTCACGCATAGCGGATGCTTTCGCAGGTACACTTTGCTCAGCCGCTGCCACCTGCTGCCGTATCCACGCTTGGCGGCAGACGGTCGGTCTGGGTGCAAGGGCTTGTGTTCGTCGCAGTACGCACCCTCGGTCAGTTTCGGACAGCCGGGATGCTTGCAGGGTTTCAGTGCTTTCTTCGGCATTACCGGCATCTCCTTTGGGCATAACAAAAGCCGCTGCGGCTACCCACAACGGCTCTGTACATATTCTTCTATGATACATTATAGCACTTATTACTCGTGCTTTCAAGTGAATGAAACTGCATCGGACTGCAAACTTTTCAGGGCTTTGTTGTGGAGATAATATGCTTTCCGCTTGCTGATAAACATCTCGGCGGCGATGGTGTCCCACGACTTGAACTCCAAATAACGCTTGGTCAGAAGGTCACGGTCGTCGGCATCGTCAATCGCCTTGATGCGGCGTTCCATGTCAGCAATCAGGGCATCGTACTCCTGCTGTGTATCCTTGATGTCCTGCTCCAGTGCCATGATTTTGAAAACCGTACCCTCCATTTTGCTGTGGTCGGGGGACACCGTCCTCGGCATATTGCTGATGCCACTGCCGTTCATGCCCTCTGCCTGCTGATGCAGCAGGTAAATTTCATGTTTTTTTCGCTGAATGCGTCTACGCAGGCATTCGACTTTTTTCAGATATTCCTTCATGCTTTTCCCCTCGCTTTCACTGCACGCATCATTGCAGCCTGTGTCTTGTCTTTCATTTTCAGAACCTTCATGATATCCTCGTCAATCGTTCCCGCCGAAACAAGATGATGTATGACAACTGTTCTGGACTGCTGTCCCTGTCGCCAGAGTCGGGCGTTCGTCTGCTGGTACAGTTCCAGCGACCACGGCATCGTGTACCAGATGATGGTGCTGCCGCCGGACTGAAGGTTCAGACCGTGACCTGCGGAAGATGGCTGTATCAGGGCGACCGGGATTTTGCCCTTGTTCCAGTCGGCAATGTCGGCATCGGTCTTGATTTCCCGGCAGTCGAACCGCTGCATGATGGTGTCCCGTTCATGCTTGTACCAGTAAGCAATCAGGGCAGGCTTGCCGTTCTGCGCTTCCAGCAGATCTTCCAGTGCGTCCAGCTTGTGAGAATGTATCCGCATCACGCTGCTGCCGTCGGTATAAACTGCACCGCTGGCAAGCTGCGTCAGCTTTCCGCACAGGACACCCGCATTTGCCGCCGTTATGGAATCGCCACCAAAGTCCAGACACATATCCTGCTCCATGTCCTTGTAGATTGTCGCTGTCGCTTCATCAAGCGTTACGGTATCGGCAGTCATCACCAGCTCCGGCATCTGCAGGTGGTCAGTGGTTTTCATGGAAATGCTGATGTCGGCAATCTTGCTGTATATCTGTTTCTCTGCACCCGGTCTGGGAGAATAGGTGAAACCGTTCCAGTCCGGGGTGAAATACGCATCGCGGTACTGCCCGATTCGCTTGCCCAGCCGGACACCTTTGTCCAGCAGGCGGAACTGCGCCCACAAATCCATGAGACCGTTGCTGCAGGGCGTACCGGTCAGCCCGACGATGCGTTTTACGAACGGGCGGACATTCCGCAGTGCACGGAAGCGTTTTGACTGATGATTCTTGAAACTGGAAAGCTCGTCAATCACCACCATATCGAAGTCAAACGGCATCCCGCTGCTCTCGATGAGCCACTGCACATTCTCACGGTTGATGATATACAGGTCCGCTTTCCGCCGGAGAGCCGCAAGCCGCTGTTCCCAGCTGCCGAGAACCAGACTGTAGGTCATGCCTTTTAGATGGTCCCACTTTTCAATTTCCGCCGCCCAGCTATTTCGGCATACACGAATCGGTGCAATTATCAGCACCTTGTGTACCTCGAAACGGTCAAACATCATATCGTTCAGTGCCGTCAGGGTGATGCTGGTCTTACCGAGTCCGCATTCCAGTAATACAGCCGCCTGCGGATGTGTTTCGATGAAGTCCACGGCGAACTTCTGGTAGTCATGGGGTTTGTATTGCATCAATGATTCCTCCTATCTGCTCCGGAGTGTCCAGCACAAAGGCTTTGAAGCCCAGCCGCCGAAGTGTTCTGATACGCAGGCGCTGCAGCGGACGGGGTGTTTCGCCGAGAGCCTTGACCTCTACGAAGCCGATTCTGCCGGACGGCATCAATACGATGCGGTCCGGTACACCCGACGTTCCGGGAGAGGTGAACTTCCAGCAGACACCGCCTGCCGTTTTCACGGCATCGACCAGTTTTGCTTCAATTGATTTTTCTCGCATAAATACGACCTTTCCGGGAATTTGTGCAGGTCGGTGAATGTCATTTACAAACCTTTCCATAGGAAGAAAATTCTATGTTTTTTTTCTCGCGTGCGTAAGGTATGGATATGAGTTTCACCGACCTGCACTTTCCCGATTCTACGTTGTTTTTGAATGATGAAAATGCAGGTCAATCCAGAAAGTCCAGCCGGATTTGAAGCCCATAGATGGTAATTCCGCTGTTCCGCTTCTTGCGTTTATAGCCAGCCTGCTCCAATGCACCATAGAAATCTGTGGTGCTGTGGACATATTCGCCGTTCTCCATGCAGTATTCCCGATAACGCTTATACAGCTCTCCGGACTTCTCCTGATAGGAAGCATCCACATCACAGCAATCATTGATGAAAGCACCGAGCCAGTCATTGCCTTCCCGGTACGCTCCGATAGCGTCCAGCACGCATTTCGGGCGGTTTACCTTGAAATCGGCGGCGACCACCTTCATCGCACCCTCGATCAGCCACGACAAAACCGCACCGCCTGCGTTGTCGATCAGGTACTGTGTATAATTCTTCTTATCGTTCTGCCCCTGAATCTTTGCATGGAATGGAATGACAATCAGTCTGCGCCATGTACCATCATCGGAAGCCGCCACCTTCGGCAGGTGGTTCGTGTACAGCACCAGCGTATGGCTCGGTTCAAAGGAGAACGGTGCCTTGAACTTCTTTTCTGCGAAAATGGGATCGGTGGAACAGAGCTGTTTAACCACGGAGGTATTCAGACGCATTCCTTCCTGCAGTTCTGCCGCAATGATAAGACGTTTGCCTTTCAGTTCTGCCATTTCCGGCTTGACGTTACGCTTGCAGTTGACGGTCAGGGCATCGGCGGAGAGATTGCCGGAATAGCTGCCCAGCACCTTATAGATGACATTCCAGAAGGTAGACTTGCCGTTCCTGCCGTCGCCGTAGGCAATAATCATTGCTTCCGTGTATACTTTGCCAATCAGACAGAGACCGCAAATCATCTGCACATAGTCAATCAAACTCTGGTCACCGCAGAAAAACACCTGCAAAGCATCCTCCCAGAGCCGGCGACCATTCTCGTTCGGAACGACCGCCGTCACTTTTGTAATCAGATCAGCGGGATCCGTCGCTTTCCAGCCGTCGAGACCTTTGGAGAGGTCGTAAGTGCCGCCGGGTGTTTCAGTACCAGCGGCTTTGCGGCATCGAGGGCGTTGTTCAGGCTGCGGATATTGCGGTATTTCATAACGAAGCCTCTGTATGCGTTGGAAAACTCGAATTCGCCATAGGCAGCAAGCTGTTCCGGATTCAGTTCATTCTTGAATTTCTTTCCGCCTGCAATTGCAAGCGACCTCGGAACACCCAGATTCTCCAGACTGCTGAGTTTTTCTTCCACCTGTCTGTCCGCTTCCGCAAGCTGTGTGTCTGTGTGTTCAATTATCGCCATCACTGCCGCCTGTTCCGATTCCTCCCAATACACACCGTTATAACGCAGGTAGTTGGTCGCAACCGTGAACGCAATCTCCTCGCTATAGCAATCAACAAAAGTACGGGCTTCACCGACATCGGAGAAATCATCCGGAATCAGGCTGTTTTCGCTGTACTGGTCGGGCGGCACATATCCTTCCTGCGAGGTGACTTTCCTGCCGAACTTGCAGGCACTTGCCCAGATATTCTCCAGTTCCGCATCGTCCAGCGGCGGATCGCATTCCGCAGCCTTTTCGAGGAACTTCGCATGGGCATCCTCGGTGACACCGAACCGCTTGACCAGCCTTCCTGCCATGCGGGACATGGTACTGTTGCGTTGTCCCTGCGGAATGCTGCGGCTTGTTTTCATGAGCTGCAGCCAGTCCTCAATGGTCAGACTACCTTCATGCCAGACCACATCACCCTTCGAGCCATACAGGAAGCGTGAAGCGTCCAGTGCATTGCCGTCGAAGAACGGCAGTTCCTTGTGGATGCGGGCTTTGATGCTCTTGTGAAATGCAGCATCCTTGCAGGGCATGGTCGGAAAAAATACATGGAAGCGAGGACGGGCGGAAACTGAGCCTTTTGCCAGCATATGATGTCGGCTGTATGTGACGGCGAATGCAACATCGGTGAGCATTTCGCTGAGCTTCTCCGGTGTGATCCAGTCATCGGGATTGTCGCTGTGGTCGTTGTCACAGTCCATCGGCACAACATCGGAGAGCTGAAAATTGGCATCACTGCGGGTATCGTTATCATACTTGGCACACACATGGTCAGAAGCGACCGCTTTCTTCAGGTTTGCTTCCGAGGTAATGACTTTCTGGTGCGGATAGATGGTATTCTTGGCGTTGCCTGTGCAGTCGGCAGCATACAGTGTAAATTTCATGTGGTTTCCTCCAGTTCTTCCGTAAAATAGCGGATTTTCATATGCTTGCGTTTTGCTCGTTCAATCTCCGCCTTCATGCCGGAACTGACAGTATCACCGAACACCCACAGTTCCGCACACTTACTCAGCAGTATAATATTCATGAAAATTGCGGTTTCCCGTTCCTCCGGGATATTGTCGTTCATGAACTGCGTGAAGTAGATATGCGGGGTAATAGGCAGGGAATGGTAGTCAACGGCAAAGCGGCTGTATCTCTTGGCGTTCTCTATGTTCCTCTCCGTATCTCCGGAGTAAGGCGAACAGATGTACACAATAGGATGGAAGGCAGCTGCTTTCGCCGCAGCCTTTTCCGCTTTCTCAATACGGGTGAACGCCTCATATTCCGTTGGGCTGTAGTAGCCCTCGTCGTTGTACTTATTTGCCATGCGTGACCTCGTTCCTGCCGCAGTGGGGGAGAGGTCCTCCGGCTTGCTCGGTGCATGCATAAAACCATTCCATACTGTATTTCATAATCTCAATCCTTTCTGTAAAATTCGCATTCGTATCCGTCCGCCCGCAGGAGCAGACCTTTTGTCCATTCCGGTGTTCGTGACATCTGCCGGCAAACCTCATCAAGCGACATCCTGCGGTCAGCCTCAATAATCATTTCGTCGTGTATGTGACCGACAATAAAACAGTGCGACAGCGTCTGCATGGAGAACATAAGCAAATCACGGGCGACCGCCTGCACGATATTCTCGACGAACTTCGGGCCGTAGCTTTCAATGCGTTCCCATTTTTTCGATGTACCGACGCCCATATACGTCACAGATTCGCCGCCGAACCGGTTCTCGCCAATCTGCGGGTGTGCGTAGCAAAGCTTTCTGCCAGAGGGCAGCGTGATGAAAAGCAATCCGCTCTGGCAGCTGAAGCGAAGTCCGTGTGTTTCTGTAGCGGTTTTCCGTCGGATTGCAGTCTTTACCGCATCATCGACCGCCCACCAGAATTTCACGATGTGCGGCGAGGCATTCCGCCAGTCGGTCACGATTTGTTTCAACTCTGCATCACTCAGGTTCAGAATATCGCCGCCCATCGCCTTCATTGCACCGACGCTGCCGCCGTAGCCGCAGGCAAGCTCCGCAACCTTGCCTTTCTGCCGGAGGTGACCGTTTTCGCCGTGCTTGACAACCGGAACGCCGAACATCTTTGATGCCGAGGCACAGTAAATGTCCTCACCGTTTGCAAAGGCATCCATGCGCCACTGTTCGCTTGCAAGCCATGCAATAACACGAGCTTCAATGGCGGAGAAGTCCGCAACAATGAACTTATATCCCGGACGGGGGACAAAAGCCGTGCGGATAAGCTGTGACAAAGTATCAGGCACATCCTCATAGAACATTTCGACCTCATCGTAAAGCCCCCGCTTGACAGTTTTCCTTGCATCAGTCAGGTCTGGGATATGGTTCTGCGGCAAGTTCTGTAACTGTATGATGCGTCCTGCCCAGCGTCCCGTGCGGGATGCACCGTAAAAGCTGAACATTCCTCTTGCACGATGGTCGGAGCAGGCTGCCGTCTGCATCGCCTGATACTTCCTGACGCTGGACTTTGACAGCATGAGCCGCAGTTCCAGCACCGACTTGACCGGCTTTTTCGCCGTTTTCAGCAGTTCCCGCACTGCTGACTTATTCAGACAGTCTGATTGATAGCCATGTTCCGCCAGCCATTCCAGAAGCTGATACACAGAATTTGGATTCTCGATGCCTGTCAGCCTGTGCATTTCTGCCGACAGCGTTGCCTTTGCCTGTGCATCCAGCGTGAGAGCGGCATCGACCAGTTCCATGTCGACACGAATACCCCGGTCGTTGATTTCCTGATCCAGATAGAACTGTTCCCAGATAAAATCCGGTACGGGAAAACGGGACAGTCGCTGGTCGATTGCCAGTTCCGCCTCCACATCCTGCTTGTTGTAAGCCTTGAAGGTTTCCCACTTGTCCGGCGCATCGGCAGATGTATGGAACTGCGGAATGCCGTCGACAATAGCGTAGGGGACGCAAAAATACTTGATGAGAGCTTTGCCCTCCGGCATCTTCTGCTGCTCCAGCTTCAGAGCCGCACCTGCGGCAGCAAGCGTGGACGGCAGACCGAGCGTCCGGCAATGAATCATGGTACACTGCCAGCCGACCGGACTGAGATAATCGCCGACCGTATCTTCGCCCACGCTGTAGCTGCGGAAAATCTGCGGATATTCCTCCCGCAGATATTTGGAAAGGCATACACGTTCAAAGTTAACATTAAAGGCTCTCTTAACTACAGACTCGTCCACGAGTGCAGACAGGATGTTTTCAGGTACACGGTCGCCGTTTGACAAATCGTAGAGCTGCACTGCACCGCCATCCACAGCCACGCTCATCAGCGTGATAGCAAAATAAGGAGAATCGGCGTAAGCGTATACACCACACTTGGTGATGTCACGGTCACTCCGAGTCTCCAGATCAATCTCTAAAGTTTTCATGGTAACACTTCCTTAACCCCACCCGGACGGAATTCCGTCAGTCGCCCACCCGACATCGCTTTATTATTTCTTACGGTTCTTGAATGTATCGATCAGAATCGTAACCGCAATGGTTGCCCAGCAAAGCATCGTAATGCAGCCGGCCACACCGATAATCACTGTGAATACTGTATTCGTACTGTCTCACCTCACGAAAGGAAATCGTCGTCTTCATCGTCAGCAAAATCGTCCTCTGCACGGCTCTTTCCGCCCAGCGGCTCACCGTCACTTAGCTTCTGGAGGTTGTTCAGACCGCAGGCGATGCCCTTGTTGCCGTTGGTGTTGAAAGCGCAGAAGTTGATGCTTGCACGACCATAGATACCGGAGTACAGCTCACTGGTGTCGAGAATCGGCTGACAGTCGGCATCAACCACACCCGGCTTGGTTGCGCTGTTGGCGTTGATGAAGTAGCTGTCTGCGTATGTCGGATCGTCCGGGCGTTCCTCGTCGCCGTCACGCAGCGGCGTTTTCAGCATCTTGAGTGCAGGAACAGACTTACCGTTGCCCTTGAGCTTGCCCTGACCTTCCTCGTAGGCAGCCTTGATTGCCGCCTTGACCTTCTCAATGGTCACGGTATCGGACTTCGGGATGATGAGCGACACGCTGTACTTCGGCGTGCCGCCGTTGATTGCTTTGGGCTCGTTCACCACGAGATAGCTGAAACGGGTGTTCTTGCCTGTGATGACTTTTGTCGGGTTTACAAACTTTGCCATGTTAATTTTCCTCCTTGAAATCGTCGATTGTCCATGCCGGACGCTTGTCCGACTCTGGTACGAGTGTGGGCTTGCCCTTCGGCTTTTCGATGAGTGCGTCGAGCAGGGTATTGAACTTCTTTGTGCCGAGCATTTTCGTCATGGCGGTGACACCCAAAAGCTTGTGCTCATAAGGATCAAAGCCTGCCTCCGTGACGACAGCTGCTACGGCATCGCTGTCTGTATATCTGCGGTTGTTACGTCCCTCGACCACCTTGAAGCCGGGGTAGTTTTTGCCGCCGATAGCCTGTTCCAGTTCGTAGGATCTTACATCGTTCACCCAGCCGATGAAGGTATCGGCACGGTCGAGTATCATGCTGATTTCATCGTCGGCGAGTGTATCCGGAACAGCAAAATCGTACTGTGCCATATGCAAATTGTACTCAGTCCGCTTGCGGCAGGTCGCCCTGATGCGGCAAAACTGGCAGTGCTTGCCTGCCTTGTAATCGCCGTCGCCCTTTGCCACAAGCGCCGCTGCGGGGATGAGGACTTCGTCTGCCCAGCGGAGAAGCTCGTCCTTCGTGATCTCCGCCGTGCTGATGTTGTCCCGGCGGGGCTGGAAGATAATCATGCGGACGTTCTGGATATCATATAGGGACTCAAAGAGGTTGAGTGCGCCCAGCGCATACATCCGCATTTGACTGTTGTTTTCGGCATCGACCAGAACGCCGAGACCGTACTTAAAATCCACCACTGTCATTGTGCCGTCCGCTACGCAGATACAGTCCGCAGTGCCGAAACTCTCGGCTACCCAGCGGGTGAAGTCAAGCCGCTGCTCGACAAGCACCAGCGGATCGGGGCAGTTTTCCTTTGCCGCCTGTACCACTTCTATGATGAATTCGCAATAGGCGGTGGCACATTCCTCCATCTCCTCATCGTAGAATTCCAGATCATCAGTGTGATCACGCACCTTATGACCGAGAGCCTTCTTTACCTTGTACTCGCAGAGGGCGTGTGCGTCTGTGCCTTGCTGGGCGTAGGTGCTGCTCGTGTCACTGCCAACGTTGTGTTTAGCAGAGGCTGTACAATTAATCCACCTCTCGCTGCTGGAGGGGGAAAGGGGTGCGTGATCGCTCATACCAATCTCTCCGCCTCTGCCAGCACCGTAGCATAGTCCGTCTCGGCAATGTCGCTGAGCTTGTCCGCACCGTATCGGGTAATCAGTTCCTTGATTTCCTGTGTGTGTCCCGTACGGGAGATTTCTGACAGACGGCTGCGGAGCTGTACGAAGGTAACGGTCTCAGTTTTCTGTTCCGGGGCGGGCTGTTCCTTCGGTGTTTCTGTTGTCTGTGATTTGTCCGTTTCGGGATTGTAGATTTCCTCGAAGGTATTGACATAGCCTTCAGTGGTCTGTGCCGTGAACTCCTGCAGTGCAGCAGTAAGGACAGCCAATGCGTTGATGATTTTCATCATGGGTTCCATTCTTCATTGCCTCCTTTGCCAGATTTGTCGCCAGTCTTTTTGCCACCACGCTGATTGCCAGCAGGGTGTCAATCAGTTCTTTCGTGTTGTCGTTCATGATTTCTCACCTCCTCAAAAGCAATCGGACACTTTTTTGGATTTTAGCAAAAGGCTTCCAGAATTTTTTTGAGATTCTTCAGAATCTGTCTTTTGCGATAGCTGACTGTAGTCTGCTTCATACCGACAGCCTGTGCAATTTCGGTCTCTGTTGCCCATTCACTGAACATTGTGATGATTGTCTGGTTCTCCTTCGACAGTTCACCAATATGCGCCCAGAGTACATCCAGCAGCATGGCATCTTCCACGATTTCCGCTGCACTTGCTGTGTATGTTGCAGAATCCTGCTGACGATAAACACCGTCCTGCGTACTACGGAAACCGCCTGTTGCTTCCATTGCGTCAAGCGAAATCGGTGTACCGGACTTGATGTAAGAGCAGGCAGCACAGTTGCCGTCGCAGCGAACCAGTTTCCCTTTCTCATTGCTGACTGCACATTTCTTACTGCGCTGGAGTGCCTTCTCTTCCTTCCAGATCGGACGCATCAACTCGTGATAAAGCTGTTCGTTCTCAATTTCTACAAAGTAGACGGGTGTGTACTTGCCTTCCAACATGATGTTGGTAATTTCACTGGAATCGATGCCAATCTGCTCGGCATACTCCTTGTCCATTTCAATCGGAACTCTGTACTTCTTGTCATTGGTTGTCATAAAAAATTCCTCCATTTTCTCGAATGGAGGAACCTATGACCTGCAAATGGGCATGACAAACCAGACCGCATTCCAGAACAGATTTCTCCATTCGGATTGCAGCCGTCAGCTCAAATGACAGCTGTGATATTCTTTTGTGCTGCTACAGACCGTTGAGCCACCGTTGATCACTCGGTGCAGTATGCAGCAGCGGGCAGTTTAACGTCTTGTCCGGGACATGGGGTTCAATGCTTATAGGACAGTTTTTTGTGTTTTAGCAAACGGAAAATAAAAAAGCCGACACGGACATTCAGAATAATTCTGAATGCTCGCATCGGCTGAACTCTCATTTGGCTCAACTCACTCGGAGCTTGTATGCTTGTACTGCGCTTCCATGTGTTTCTGTGCTTCGCTAAGTTGTGTTATTAAGTAAGTAATCGGGACAGTCTCGTACTCATTCTTCTTTCCTCTTTTGACGGATATAGCAGGATTTCCAAGTTCGTCTCTGCAAAGCTTTCCCAATTTGATATGTGTCTGCGGGGTAGTGAAAAATTCTCCTTCAGTCATATAATACCTCCTCCTGTATTCTTGTTAGCTAATTGGCTAACATATAGAGCAAAAATACAGCGGACATCTTGTCCGCTGTATTGAGTTATTTTACCATTATATTGTCAATGGTTATTCTTGCCGACTTTTTGACAAAGCCCAAATTTCTCAATCTATTGAGAACTGCCTCATGTGACACATTAAAAATTTCCGCCATTGCATTGAGAGAATTAATAATGCTATACGATGAAGTGCTGTACTCATCAAGAATAGAAAGTACTGCCGATTTCGGCATCAGAAAAGAACCTGCAAACTGATTTGCCTGCCACTCCATTCAGTCATTGTCTGTTTTAAGCTCCCGCTTTTTTGATGACGAAAGATCCATACGAAGACACTGCATTACCATTTCGTTTTTAACACCCCATAGCTTACGCAATAAATTTAGTCGTTCAAAGTACAGGGTGTGAAAAACTAAATGTCCGCATTCATGTCCTGCTGTAAAACGATAGCGATGTTCCTGATTTGCCTCCTCTACCAGTCTCGTATCAAATATGACAGTGTTCGCTTTTGCACTGAAATACTCTGCACGATCGTGATAAGGATCATATACAGGAATACGATTCGTATCCTGAAACACTGTCATTCCCAGATAAATCATGTTATGGGATAAATATTGGTAGTCAGGCGTTGCTCCCAGATAGTGTTCAAGAAAGCCGTCAATATCGACTTCCATTGGATTCTTCAATGCCTCCGGCTGAAAGTCCATAAGGAATTGCTCTGCGATGTTGTCAATCTCTTCTCGTTTCAGGATGGGAAGTTGGTTCTGTTTAGTTCTGATAGTGGGAATATACATGGATTGTCATTCATCCTTTCCGGTTCTTCAGCTCCTCCACGAAACGTTGCCATTCTGCCTCACCTGCATCAAGGTCACGTGCTGTGCGGAGTGCAGCAGACACGTAGTCTCTTTCCATAATGTATTCAGGAAGGTCGGGAGCTACCGTTTTTCTTTGTTTTCCTGCAAGATTCAGCATTGTCTCATATTCTTCATCAGATAGGTTGAGAATCTGTCTGAGCATAACTAACCTATCCATATCGAGAGAATTACGTCTGCCTTTCTCGACATCGCTCAAAAACGGAGCAGATAAATCCAGCTTTTCAGCAAGTTGGCGCAGGGTTATCTTCTGCTGTTCACGTTTGGTCTGGAGGAACTCTCCAAAGTTCTGATTATTCATGTTCATGTGATTCACCTTAATTTCATTTTAATTTACGCTTGCAATCTCATTTCTCATAGGCTTTATTCATTCTTACTTACTTTAATTTTTCTTTTTTGCCTTCATTTTTATTTTACGCAAGACTTATTCACTTTTTTTAATGGTGAATTTGTATGCTTGTTAGCAGGTACGCTTACAAGCTGTAATGCGATTATAGCATGAGGAGTAAAAAAGTCAAGAGCTAATTCGAAAATCGGCATAATGCACAAAAAAGAGGCATCTAGGCACTTGAATTTTCTTCCAAATCATGATATAATATATTTTGTATATTCATATCCAAATCGGCAAAAGAACAGTGACATTTTTACTGCTGAATCTCATCGTTTTGCCGTTATGAGATCAAATACGAAAGTGAGAAAATCAATGGCAAAAAAGAAAACACAAGCGGTTTCATGCGAGGAAACAACGAGTCAGCAGTTGTTTTCTCATCTGTTTGAAGCCTGTAATATCCTGAGAGGTCCAATCAATCAGGATGAATATAAAAGCTACGTTACCCCGATCTTGTTCTTCAAACGCATTTCCGATGTGTACGACGAAGAAACACAAATTGCGTTGGAAGAATCTGACGGCGACGAGGAATATGCCGCTTTTCCGGAAAACCATAGCTTTGTAATTCCGGAAGACTGTCACTGGAATGATGTTCGTGAGGCACATGAAAATATCGGTGTCGCTATCGTAAAAGCTATGACTGGCATTGAGAGAGCAAATCCTGACACACTGAGTGGCGTTTTCTCTAGCTTCGACGATGCGAATTGGACAGATAAAGGGAAGCTCTCTGACGAACGTCTAAAAAATCTTGTTGAACATATGTCTAAGATCAAGCTCGGCAACCAGAATTATTCTGACGATGTCATGGGAGACAGCTACGAATATCTGATCAAGAAGTTCGCCGACCTCTCCAAAAAGAATGCAGGTGAATTCTATACACCCCGTCCCATCGTCAAGCTGATGGTTCAACTTCTCGCTCCGAAAGCGGGAGACTTTGTATATGACGGAGCCTGCGGAACCGGGGGTATGCTTATCGAGGCAATCCGATATATCGGAAATGATCAGCTTACATATGGTAAGATTTTTGGTCAGGAGAAGAATCTGGCGACCTCTGCGATTGCACGAATGAATCTATTTCTTCATGGTGCAAAAGATGTGCAGATTGTGCAGGGGGATACGCTTCGTTCGCCTGCATTCTTGGAAGCCGGACAGCTTCGTACATTTGACTGCGTCATCGCCAATCCGCCATTTTCCCTCAAGAATTGGGGCGCAGATCAGTTTTCATCCGATATTTACGGTAGAAATATGTGGGGTTCACCAACCGATTCCAATGCTGACTTTGCATGGCTGCAGCACATGATCTGCTCTATGGATAAAAAGAATGGTCGTTGTGCGATTGTTCTGCCACAAGGGGTTCTGTTTCGCAGTGGCAAGGAAGGCGATATTCGCAAAAAGCTCGTAGATTCTGATAAGCTGGAATGTATCATTACGCTGGTTGGAGGCGTATTCTACAGCACAGGTGTGTCTGCCTGTATCCTTGTGATGAACAATAACAAGCCAAGTGACCATATTGGTAGAGTATGCATGATTGATGCTTCCAACATCTATACACCGCAGCGGGCGCAGAACATTATGACCGAAGAGGATATTCAGAAGGTCTTCACGCTGTACACGAATTATGAAGATGTCATCGAGCAGGTTAAAATCGTGACGCTGGACGATATTCGCCAGAAGGATTATACTCTTGCTATCAATAATTACATCGAAAAGAAAGAAGCAGAAATTGTGCCGCCAGAAGAAGTGCACCGACAGTATTTCGCTGCATTGCAGGAAGTCAAAGATGCGGAGGAAGCTATGAAGCGTCTGCTTGTGGAAGGAGGCTATATCAGTGAGTAATCGAATCACAATAGAGGAACTGCAATCCTACCTCTGGAACTCTGCCGTCCTGCTCCGCACGAGCATTGATGCCGGAGCCTACAAGCAGTACATTTTCCCATTATTGTTTTTCAAGCGTATCTGCGATGTGTATGACGAGGAATGCGTACAGATTTTAGAAGAATATGACGGTGATGAGGAAGCACTTGAATGGGAGGAGAATCACCGCTTCAATGTTCCGAAGGGTGCACACTGGAAGGACGTTCGTGCCGTATCTGAGAATATCGGAACTGCTATCGTCAAAGCGTTTCGTGCCATTGAAGACGCCAATTCCGACAAGTTGCAGGGTGTATTCGGTGATAGTGCATGGACAAATAAGAATCGTCTGCCGGATCGCTTGCTGAAAGATTTGATCGAGCATTTCAGCTCGAAAACGCTCTCCATCGAGAACTGCCCGGAGGACGAGCTTGGACAAGGTTACGAATACCTTATCAAAAAATTTGCTGATGACAGCGGTCACACTGCACAGGAATTTTATACAAACCGCACGGTCGTACATCTCATGACCGAAATGCTAAAACCAGAATCTGGAGAATCCATCTACGATCCAACTTGCGGCAGTGCCGGAATGCTGATTTCTGCTATCGCATATCTGAAAGAGCAGGGCAAGGAATGGCGCAACGTTGCTGTATATGGACAGGAGATCAATGCACTGACCTCTGCAATCGGAAGAATGAATTTGTTCTTGCATGGCGTTAAAGACTTCACGATTGTCAACGATGATACCTTGAAAAATCCTGCGTTTATTGAGAATGGTCAGTTAAAAACCTTTGATCTGGTACTTGCCAATCCGCCGTATTCCATTAGTCAGTGGGACAGAGCTGCTTTTGAGAGCGATAAATACGGCAGAAACTTTCTGGGTGTTCCTCCTCAGGGACGTGCAGACTACGCATTCTTGCAGCACATCATCAAGAGCCTGAATCCGAAAACAGGACGTTGTGCGATACTATTTCCGCATGGTGTGCTTTTTCGTAATGAGGAAAGCGAAATGCGTGAGAAGATGATCCGTGGTGATTATCTGGAATGCGTCATCGGCTTGGGTGCAAATCTGTTCTACAATTCGCCGATGGAAGCCTGCATTGTAATTTGCCGAATGAACAAAACAGCCGCCCGCCGTGGCAAAGTGCTGTTCATCAATGCTGTCAATGAGGTGGAGCGTAAAAATGCACAGAGCTACCTTGAGGATAAACACATCCAGAAGATAGCGCAGGCTTATGCACAATATGAAACAATCGATGGTTTTGCAAAGGTCGCCACACTGAAAGAAATAGAGGAAAATGCGTTCTCACTAAGTATTCCTCTGTATGTTAAAGACAGCACAGCCGTAGCGGATACAGATCATCGCAGCTTGCAAGAAATTTATACTGAATGGTCTGCTTTATCGTCACAAATGAAAGATAGTTTTACATTGCTGAATACAATGCTTACGAAAGAAGGTGAATCGGATGCCAATGGTTAAACTTGGAGAAGTAGCAAGAGAATATAAGGAAACCTGCAAGGGCGACAAAGGCGATCTTCCTATCGTCGGACTGGAGCATCTGATTCCGGAGGATATAAACCTTACCTGCTGGAGCGATGACAAAGAAAATACATTCACTAAGATGTTCCGCAAAGGTCATGTGCTATTCGGCAGACGCAGAGCATATTTGAAAAAGGCGGCTGTTGCACCGTTTGACGGTATCTGTTCCGGCGACATCACAGTAATTGAGGCAATTGAGGACAAGCTGTATCCCGGTCTGCTTCCGTTCATTATTCAGAATGATGCGCTATTCGATTTTGCCGTTGGAAAATCTGCCGGATCGCTCTCGCCGAGAGTCAAATGGCAGCATCTTCAGGATTATGAGTTCTTTCTGCCTGAAATGGCAAAGCAGAAGGAGCTTGCCGAGCTTTTATGGGCTATGGACAGGACAAAACAAGCATATAAACAGCTTATTTCTGCGACAGACGAGCTGGTGAAATCTCAATTTATCGATTGCTTTGGTATACCCGGATCCGATGTTTTCGGCTGGGGGCTCACCACTTTAGGCGAATGCTGTGAGCTGAATCCACGTCGTCCGAAAAATATGAATTCCGACATCGAGTATTCATTTGTTGCAATGCCATCAGTTGGTAACGACGGCATAGTCGATTCTTCAATTACTCGCCCGTATTCAGAGGTTTGCAAGGGATTTACATATTTTGCAGAAAATGATGTTTTATTCGCTAAGATTACTCCGTGTATGGAGAACGGAAAAGGCGGCATAGCTGTCGATTTAGTGAACGGTGCTGGTTTCGGCTCAACTGAATTCCATGTTCTTCGACCTATCGAAGGTGTTAGCGATCCGTATTGGCTCTATATTATAACAATGTTTCCAAAGTTCCGTATAGATGCCGAAAAGGTCATGACCGGATCAGGCGGGCAGCGCAGAGTGCCGATTTCATATCTGAATGAATATGTCATATCACTACCGCCAATCGACTTGCAAAAGCAGTTTGCCGCCTTTGTCCGCCAGACCGATAAATCAAAATTTGAATTGAATCAGGCTCTCGAAGCCCTAAATGCGACCTACAAAAAGCTCATTTCTGAGAATCTTGGCTGATTTGACATTGGAATTACCTCCGCCAATTACAAATCAGGAGGTAATCAGCAATGCTGAACACAGTTATTAACGCTATCAAAGGCGAAATGGTCGCCGTTCTTACAGAAAACCAGATGAAAACGCTGGAACAGGTTCTGACAAAGCACCTCTCCGGTATCATCACTGCAGAATCGGAACAGAAGGATACCGATCTGCTGCCTGCATTCATCGCCGCCAAGCGTGTGGAAGGCTGCTCGGAAAAGTCTCTTCGCTACTACGAATCCACAATTCGCAATATGCTGAATACCATCAGCAAACCCGAAAAGCAAATCACGACCGAAGATCTGCGTTCCTATCTGGACACTTATCAGCGCAGAGGAACTGTCAGCAAGGTTACGCTTGATAACGTCCGTCGTATCCTTTCCAGCTTCTTCTCGTGGCTGGAGGACGAAGACTATATCGTGAAAAGCCCCGTCCGCCGTATTCATAAGGTCAAGACAGGCAAAACAGTTAAAGAGACATACACGGACGAATCTCTGGAGCTGATGCGTGACCACTGCGACAATCCCCGTGACCTTGCGCTTATTGATCTTCTTGCCTCGACAGGGATTCGTGTCGGGGAACTTGTCAAACTCAACCGAGATGACGTGGACTTTGAAAACAGAGAATGTATTGTATTCGGCAAGGGTAATAAAGAGCGAAAGGTCTATTTTGATGCGAGAACTAAAATTCATCTGCAGAAGTATCTCGCAAACAGAACAGACGATAATGAAGCACTCTTTGTTTCACTTATCAAACCGTTTGAACGCCTGCAAATCAGCGGCGTGGAAATCCGTCTGCGCAAAATCGGCAGAGAACTGGGGATTCACAAGACACACCCACATAAGTTCCGCCGGACACTTGCTACAATGGCAATCGACAAGGGTATGCCGATTGAGCAGGTACAGCAGCTCCTTGGACACCAGAGCATTGATACCACTTTGCAGTATGCTATGGTGAATCAGGCGAATGTCAAGAATTCCTGTAAGAAGTTTATTGGTTGATTGCAATTCTCAATTTATCGAGATGTTTGGAAGCCCGTTTGAAAGTTCATCTTTTAAATCTGAACCATTAAAAGAAAACGCAACGTTGATAAATGGTCGCGCATACAAACAAGAAGAATTACTTAAGTCTGGTAAATACCCTGTTTTGAGAGTGGGTAATTTCTTTTCAAATGAATCATGGTATTATTCAGATCTTGAATTGGAACAGGAAAAGTACTGTGATAATGGAGACCTGTTATTTGCGTGGTCTGCCACATTTGGACCAAAAATATGGGATGGTGGAAAGGTGATTTATCACTATCACATATGGAAGATTATAGTCGGTGAACGATATGATAAACAGTTTTTATGTACATTACTGGAAATGGCATCATCACTATTAATCAACCAAACTCATGGAACTACAATGCTTCATTTAACAAAATCTGGTATAGAAAGCACTAGTTTTATTGTTCCACCACTAAAAGTTCAAAAAAATTTTTCCAGTTTTATTCGCCAGACCGATAAATCAAAATATACCCTTTCAAATCTTATCAGAATGGAGGTTCCACATATGTTTAATGAAGATAACACCATAGAACAGATGGTCTTAGCTACGCTTCAGGAAAATGGTTGGAAGTATATCGAAGCTGAAAAGCTGCCAAGGCATTATTCTGATGTTATGGTAGAGCCGATGGTTCGAGATGCGCTTATCCGCTTAAATCCGGAAATCGCAGAAGATCCGTCGAGGGCTGATGCCGTCATCTATAAGCTGCGAACACTGATTTTATCTGTGCAGCCGCATAATCTCGTCACGCAGAATGAAATCTTCAAAAAACTTATTTTTGAAGAGAATTCTTATCCTTTCGGAAAAGACGGCAGAATGATTCCAATCCGCTTCTTTGGCACGATGACGAAGGAGAACCTCGCTCTGAACGAGTATGTTGTGACAAATCAGTGGGTTTATCCGATACAGGAAGGCGGACACCGCTTTGATATTGTTCTGCTCATCAACGGCTTTCCGATTGCCATTGGCGAACTGAAAACGCCTGTCCGCAGTTCTGTCACATGGCTTGACGGTGCAAGTGACATTGCAAACTACGAAAAGAGCGTTGCTCCAATGTTTGTGACTAATGTGTTCAACTTTGCTACTGAGGGTAAGATGTTTCGTTATGGCTCTGTCGGAATGCCTGTCAATATGTGGGGACCGTGGCATACACCGGATCATAAAGTTGAAGGAACATTAGCCGATGTCAAGATCAGCATTGCTGATATGATGCAGCCGTGGAAGATCGTGGACATCTTCCAGTTCTTCACGCTATTTGCTACTGATAAGAAATATCGCAAATACAAGATCATATGTCGTTATCAGCAGTACGAAGGTGCAAATCTGATTGTGGAGCGTGTAAAAGCCGGATATCCGAAGAAGGGCTTGATCTGGCATTTTCAGGGGTCTGGTAAATCTCTGCTCATGGTATTCGCCGCACAGAAGCTGCGTATGATACCCGAGCTGAAGAATCCGACCGTTGTTATTATCGATGACCGTATCGACCTTGAAACACAGATTACGGCAACCTTCAATGCATCTGATATTCCAAATCTGGTAGACATCGCCACAAAGGATGAGCTGATTAAGTTCTTCCAGCAAGATACCAGAAAAATCGCTATTACAACAATCTTCCGCTTTGGCGATGTAGAGGAACAGCTCAACGACCGTGATAATATCGTCATTATGGTTGATGAAGCACATCGTACACAGGAGGGTAACCTTGGCGAAAAGATGCGTCTTGCTCTGCCGAATGCGTTTTTCTTCGGCTTAACAGGTACACCTATCAATCGACTGGATAAGAATACATTTAAGACTTTTGGTGCAATTGAAGATAAAAGTGGTTACATGAGCAAGTATTCCTTCTCAGATTCTATTCGTGACCATGCTACGCTGCCGCTGCATTTTGAACCTGTTCCGGTTGATCTTCATGTCGATCGTGAAAAGCTGGATGCTGAATTTGATGCCCTGACCGATTCTATGTCCGAGGAGCAGAAAACAGAATTGTCCAAGCGTGTCAATATGAAAGCGATTATGTATGATGCTGACCGCATTAGGAAAGTGTGTGAGCATATCGCAAAACACTACCGTGAAAAAGTTGAGCCGAACGGTTACAAGGCACAGCTTGTTGTTTTCGACCGTGAATGCTGTCTACTGTATAAGGCAGAGCTTGATAGGTTGCTTGGCGAAGATGCGACTACAATTGTCATGGATACCAACAACGATAAGAGCGATCGTTATAAAGCGTATCGCCGCAGCCGTGATGAGGAGGCTAAGCTACTTGACTTCTTTCGTGAACCAACCAGTCCATTAAAGATTGTCATCGTTACAGCAAAACTGCTTACTGGCTTTGATGCTCCTATTCTTCAGGTCATGTATCTGGATAAGCCAATGAAGGATCATAACTTGTTGCAGGCAATCTGCCGAACAAATAGAACTTATGACGAAGGAAAGACACATGGTCTGATTGTTGATTATATCGGTATTTTTGATAATGTAGCAAAGGCTCTTGAATTTGACGAAGCCGGAATGAAGAAAGTCATCACGAATATCGAAGAAGTAAAGAATAAGTTTCCTGAACTGATGGCAAAGTGTCTGGAATATTTCATCGGCGTTGATCGAACCATTGACGGTTGGGAAGGCTTAATGGCTGCGCAGGAGTGTATTCCTACAAATGAAGATAAGGATAGCTTCGGTGCGGATTACCGTGTGCTGAATCGAGTATGGAATTCACTTTCACCTGATCCTTTCCTTGCATCTTATAAATTTGATTATCAGTGGCTCACTCGTGTATACGAGTCTGTCAAGCCTACAACGGACATCGGCGGACTTATATGGGCGTCTCTTGGCGCAAAAACAATGGAGCTGGTTCATGAAAATCTTATTGTCGGTGATGTACATGAGGACGAGGAAATTCTGGAACTTGATGCGGAGCTGATTGATGAGTATATCGAGAAGCAGAAAGACCTCAAGAAAACAACCATGAAGGTTGAAATCGATCTCGTTGCCCGTATCCAAGCACATAGCAAAGATCCACGATTCATCAAGTTGGGTGAAAAGCTGGAAGAGTTGAGAGATCGTCATGAGCGTGGTCTGATTGCCAGCGTAGAATTTCTGAGACGGCTGCTTGTTCTTGCAAGAGAGGCTCGTCAGGCGGAAAAAGAGGTTGTTCCAGAGCAGGAAATCGACAAGGGTAGGGCTGCACTTACTGAACTTTTCAATGGGCTTAAGAATGATAAAACGCCAATCATTGTTGAACGCATTATTACAGACATTGACAGCATCGTAAAGATTGTTCGCTTTGACGGCTGGCAAAACACAACTGCTGGTCAGAAAGAAGTGAAAAAGGCTCTGCGCAGCGTCATCTGGAACAAATATAAGATTCACGATAATGATGTGTTCAACAAAGCGTACAGCTATATCGAGGAATATTATTAATTTGAAGGAGAAAAACAATGATTGGAGAAAAATTCACACTAATGCAGTATTCAGTCAGTGCCATTCTTGGTCTAATTGATGCTGGACAATTTGTAATCCCTGAAATACAGCGACCTTTTGTATGGAAGCGCCGTCAGGTTCGAGATTTGATTGACTCTCTTTATAACGGTTATCCGACCGGATATATTATTACGTGGAAAAATCCTGACATCAAGACCAAAGAGGGTGTTGTTGCAGGCGGTAAGCATGTCCTGATTGATGGGCAGCAACGAATTACTGCATTGATGGCTGCAATATCTGGATTAGAAGTCCTTGATGAAGACTTTAACAAAGATCGTGTTAAAATTGCATTTAATCCGCTGGCAACTGATCCATCAAAGCGTTTTGAAGTACAGGATGCTTCACACCTGAAAGACAAAAAATGGATTCCTGATATATCTGTTTTATTTAAGCCTGACTTCAAACAGCGTGCATTTGAGAATCAATATGCGGAGGCAAATGGAGGCGTAGACCTTGATGAAATATCGGAGGTGCTGACAAAACTTAAAGCCATAGCGAATCGGCAGATCGGTGTTATAGAGTTGGATCATACACTTGATATTGACGAGGTTACCGAAATATTCATCCGTATCAATTCGAAAGGCACTCCGCTGAGTCAGTCAGACTTCGTAATGTCAAAAATGGCAGCAGACACAGTACATAACGGTAATGTGCTTCGCAAAGTTGTGGACTATTTCTGCCATCTTGCTGTGAAACCCGACTTTTATCCACAAGTACAGAAGGATACGGAATTTTCAGAAACAACTTATGCTCAAAAAATCAAATGGCTATCAAAAGGTACAGAGGATATCTACAATCCGGACTATGGTGATATGCTGCGAGTTGCTTTCATGTACAGCTTTAGCAGAGGCAGACTATCTGACATGGTAAGTTTACTTTCTGGTCGCGATTTTGAAACCAAAGAATTTAAGGAAGAAATCGTCGAGGAGTCATACAAAAAACTTGACGAGGGGATTCAGGTGTTTATTAATGAGTACCATTTTGCTCAGTTTATTCTTGCAATAAAGGGAGCTGGCTTCAAATCTAGCAAACTGCTCAATTCGATGATGACGCTTAATTTTGCATATTACTTGTTCCTGAAACTATCAAATGATCCTGCTATACCTAAGAATCAAGTAAAACGTTATGTTCAAAAATGGTTTGTTCTCTCAACTTTAACCGGTCGGTACATCGGCTCTCCGGAAACCGTTATGGGACGTGATATCCGAAATATTGAAGAGAAGGGCTTCCTAACGTTCTTTAGCGAAATTGAGCGTTCTGTCCTGCCAGATACTTTCTGGGAAGTTACTCTTCCGCAGAACCTTGAAACATCTTCAGTTAACAGCCCTGCATTTAATACATTCCTTGCGGCTCAAATCAATATGAATAAGAATTCACTGCTTATGCATGGAACAATGATTTCTGACTTGCTTGATATATCCGGAGATGTGCATCACATTTTCCCAAAGGCATATTTAAAAGCTAACGGCGTTACTACAAAGTCACAGTATAATCAAGTGGCAAATTACACCTATCTTGACACGCAGGTGAATAAAGCGATTAGTGATGACGCTCCCGCTGTTTATTTCAAAACTATTATCGATCAGTTTGATTCGGGAACTGTCGAGATTGGAAATATTATGAGTATGGAAGCACTCAATGAGAATATCAAAGAAAATGCACTACCCGCTGATATTATTCACATGACCGTCGGCGATTACGACAGCTTTTTATCTCAGCGTCGGCATCTTATGGCTCAAATGATCGAAGAGTATTACAAAAGTCTCTGATTTATAAGAAAAGCCTTTTTATGCCAGAACAGAAATTAATAGACCATGCAATCAAGAAAATGAGCCGTGAAGAGCTGTAAGCTTTCTTGGTGCGCTACGTGCTGGGAAAAGACAGAAAGTCTATCGACCTGCGTGAGGTTGAGAAACACTTTCACCAGATCAGGGTATTGGTAACAAGCATATTATGATCGTAATCGAGAAGTATCTGAGCGTATAAGCAGTATTTGTAATTGGGAAAAGTGCAAATGGTTTGATAAGTTGGAAATCTGATGATGGTTACACATTGAAAGATTTTGAAAATAGTTAGATAGATGAACAATAATTCAGATGGCTTTTCCTTTCATTATATTCACTTGCATTTTCTCCAAATCTATAGTATAATATCAAATCACGATTTACTAAATCACGATTAGAGAAAAGGAGAGAGTATAATATTTATTGGCAGAGAAGCAGACGTGTTTGAAAAACGGAGACACTTCGGCAGTTCTGTAGCAATATCTTGTAAAGACCTGCAAATAAAAGTCAACCCCTAAAATTAAAAAAACAGAAAAAATTTTCTGAAAGAAAAAAGGACACGACAAAA
>OGRF01000756.1_pt1 | contig 25381 bp, 17 predicted proteins | sample 1553381 | NCBI WGS metagenome assembly OGRF01 (sample SAMEA2580060, study PRJEB22360) | human gut metagenome | biome: human gut; feature: human-associated habitat; material: faeces | place: Denmark | collected 2008/2010
TTTTCAAAGTTCTCGACCGATGTATAAATGACTGCCTCAATAATGGTATTATACCAGCATTGGCATACAATGCTCTAGACTATGAATTGAACCCCAATGAAATGACGTTGGCAGAATGTGCCGAATGGTGGAAAAAAATAGCTGAGCATTATGCCCACTCTTCACACCGCCTCGTATTCAACCTTAATATAGAATGGAGCGATGTGGCAGGAAAGGATTATGAGGCTATCAATCTCTATAATCAGACTATTGCTGATATTATCCGCCAATCAAACCCCACCAGAATACTTATTCTGTCGCCAGCCAGACTTTCTAATCCGGCATATTTGGATAAGATGGTGATACCAACCTCGTGCGGTGACTATGTGATGGCAGAGTGGCATCTCTATGCTGCTGGACCGAGCAAGGATCCTAACAGTAAAAAATATTGGCTGACAGGCACAGAGGAGGAAATGCAGAATATACGCGACATTATAAACATCGGTGTGGAATGGCAAGAACGTACTGGTATCCCTACTTGGGTTGGTGCGTGGATGCCTGGCAACTACAATAAAGGTGATGACTATACCGTTGAAGAACAATGTGTGTTTGCATCGTTCATGAAATCAGAACTGGAGAGGTATGACCTCCCATGGGCGGTAAATAGTCTCGATAAGTTCTACGACATATACAACAACTGCTGGTATGATGATATGCTGCCTCTTATAGATGTTCTTGCAAAATAAGTTTAAGTTCAAAGGCAAAAGTAGATAAAATGGCAAATATTACATGAATATACTATTCAACAAATCTTTATATTTGGGTATCCAGTTTTCTGCCTGATAATCGTAAAACTTATCATCTTGAATCAAGAAACAATACTCTGGGAAGATATCTGATAGTCTCTTTCGCATTTCGTTTCGGAACATTCGGAAACAGGAGAGTCGGATAGTCCCGGAGTTCGGTATCCCTGTCCCGCTGCTGCAGAATCAACATTTTAACCGTCTTTTGCAACAAAAAGACTGGTCGGGACAGATAATGATTCTTATTTTCGCATTGTGAAAATATGCTTTGGCCCCGACCCTGGCGGCGAATGGTTGCCCCTTCGGAACATGTGGACATAGCGGGGTCGGCAACAATCGATGACGATGTGACATTAAAATAGCGTAACACTGAAATATATGAAATTCTACATGACCGCACTGGTGTTGCTCTGCAATATTGCAGCAGTTAATGCCGAAAACCTGTCAGGCAATCTGACAATAGTTCCGTATCCGCAGACTGTGGATATGCAGTCAGGCACATACAATCTTCCGGACAACTATAAGGTGTCCGCTCCGAAAGAGTTCGCAGACCTCGCTGCTCTCATTGTCGATGATCTGGGATTCCATACCGGGCTGTCCGGAAAAAAAGTTTCAGGCAATGCTGACATAATGCTGGTGAAAGATGAGACTATGCCTTCCGAGGAGTATCGTCTTGCCGTGGACGGAGACGGAGTCACGCTTACCGCACCGGACTATCAGTCAATGTCCTATGCAGTGACCTCCCTGCTTCAGATGACGGGATTTGACGGGTCGCTTGCTAAAGTTGTCGTGACAGATTCTCCTGTCAGGGAATATAGGGGTCTTATGCTGGATGTGGCAAGGCAATGGATTGAATTCGAGACGCTGAAGCAGTGTGTGGATCTTGCCCGCTGGTACAAGATAAAGACTGTACAGTTGCATCTGTCTGACGACCAGTCTTTCACATTCGAGTCCAAGGCTTTCCCTGATCTCGCCACTCCTGGAAGGCATTACACGCAGAAACAGCTCAGGGAACTTGTCGAGTATGCGCGCGTCAGGGGAGTGACCGTGTTTCCGGAGTTCGACCTGCCCGGCCATTCCACAGAGATGAGACGCAGGATGCCAGATGTTTTCGGAGAGTCACGATGGGGTGTGATAGACATTGCGGACGACCGGACAGTCGAAGCTGTGAAGACAGTGGCTAAGGAGATGATGGACGTGTTCTCAGCAGCTCCGTATTTCCACATAGGGGCGGACGAGTGCTGGTTCGGTGAGTATCAGAAGCTCGACCACGTGAAGAAAGCTGTCAAGGAAAAGGGATTCGACAACGCGCACGACCTATATCTCGAATTCATAGTGAAGATGTACGATTTCGTCAAGGAGAACGGTAAGCAGCCTCTTGCATGGGAGAGTTTTCAGGGAAAAGGCAGCAGGCACGTGACTATTCCTGAGGATCTGCTGATGTTTGCTTGGGAAACTGCCTATCAGACACCTCAGAGCCTCCTGGCTAACGGTTTTACAATCATCAACGCTTCCTGGAAACCGATGTATGTCGTACCTGGCTGGCGGTGGAGCCCGGAGTATATCTACAATTTCGGCATGACGAGATGGGAGAATCACTGGAGCGTGACACCGGCTTATCAGAATCCCATACGTCTCGATCCTGAAACGACTCCTGTCCTCGGAGGCCAGATGTGTGCGTGGGAAATGGATGATCCGTCGCAGGTGCAGACACTCCATACAAGACTGGCAGCCGTCAGCGAGGCTATGTGGAACGACGGCCGGCAGAGGCCTTTCGAATACTTCGAACAGGCGTTCGCATCAGTGGACGGTAAAATAATGAATCGAATCTTTCCTGTCAGGGAAATCCGTTCCGGCTTCAAATCACCTTGCAGCAGACATCTCGATGAAAACAGAGTCAATACATTCTGCAGCATGGGAAAGGTCGAGATGAAGCCTCTGGACCCGTCTCACGTCATAAGGTACACTACGGACGGTTCTATGCCGACTTCTTCTTCCGACAAGCTGGACTCCGTTCTTGAAATAACGCGGGACGCATTTGTGAAATACGGCGTTTTCGACAGGAAAGGCAGACTGGTCGGCTACCATAGCGTCAAATACAGATTCTGTCCGATCGATGCTGTGAATCTAGGGGATGTGAAGGATCCGAGGGATGTCAACATAGGCCGGCAGCAAAAGATATTCTCGGGCCGTATGAAGGTCGAGCTGAAAAACGGATGCCCGGGTACGGTGCTCCGCTATACCGTTGACGGTTCGGCTCCTGTGGCAACTTCGCCGGAATACAAGTCTCCGGTCCCGATTTCTTCGACAACAGAGCTCAGTGCCCAGTGTTTCGACGGAAGCGGCAAGGCTGTAGGCAACGGTTTCAAGTGTACGTATGTATATCGGGACTTCGAGGACAATGTCGCCACGGGAAAGTGTTTCCTTGAGCAGAAGAACGGTGAAATCGCAGATTCTGCCGAAGGGTTCAAGGCTGTTGACGGTGAAGTGGACATTGATACGTATTGGGGATCAAGGGGGCCGGCATCGGCGATAGTAGATCTGGGCAATGTCACGAATCTGCAGGCCATAAATCTCTTCACGTTCTGGGACGGACGCAGATATTACCAGTATACGGTGGATGTGTCAGTGGATGGAAAGGACTGGAAGCAGGTTGTGGACAGGAGTGAAAATACAGAAAAATCTGTTCCGGACGGACAGCTCTCTTTCTTTGATGAGACTCCTGCAAGATATGTACGAGTGAATATGTTGAGAAACAGTGCAAACCCAGCAGTCCATATTGTTGAAATAAGATTGTATTAATAAATAGAAGAAATGAAAAAGATTCTACAAGGAATATCTATCTGGTTTTTTTAGCAGTGTTTGCTTTTCTGTCATCAGGCTGTGCTAGTCAGCCTGATGGCATAGAAGCGCTTGCAGAAAGAGTACTTGGAGATGCCAGCCGTAACTTTGTCTTTTCCGAAATAACTCCCGCTGAAGGCGAAAAGGATGTTTTTGAAATCATTTCCGAGGGGTCCCGAATCAGGATTTCCGGCAACAATGGAGTCGCTCAGGCTTCAGGGCTGAACTATTATCTTGAAAATTTCTGCGGAGTCCAGGTTTCAGTCAATGATTTCGACCTCGAACTTCCTGAGGTTCTCCCGTCTGTGGATATGAAGATAAGGAAGGAGACTGAATACGACTATCGTTATATATTCAACTACTGTACATATGGTTACACCATGCCTTGGTGGGACTGGGAGAAGTGGGAACGTATGATAGACTACATGGCTATGAAAGGAATCAATATGCCGCTTTCTATCATAGGTCAGGAGTCAGTGTGGAAAGAAGTCTACAAAGAGCTTTACCCAGAAGCAAAAATCACTCAGATAAATGACTGGGCTGGTGTGAAAGGTACGCAGTTCCTTCTGGCAGGAAGAACAGGTAGAGGCGTTCTTCTCAGGCGTTCCTGAAGGGAAGATTATCGTGATTGATCTTTATGGCGAAAAAAATCCTGTCTGGGACAAGACAAAAGGCTTTCATGGCTGTCCACGTTTTTTTTGCGTTTCGGGCATGAAATGTGCAGTTGAACGGGGACGTTTTTACATAATAAACGACATAAATGGGTAAAGTCATCATATATCAGATGCTTCCTCGTCTTTGGGGAAACATTGGAGGAAAAAACATCAAAAACGGCACACTGAAAGACAATGGGTGCGGAAAGTTCAGCAGTATTGACACCATCTCTCTGGAGTATCTTCGGAGTCTTGGTGTTTCTCATGTCTGGTACACAGGAATAATCAGACACGCGACAGCGGAAGACAGCGCCGGATGCACACCGTCATCATCGGACTGGGTGAAGGGACGTGCCGGTTCTCCTTATTCCATCACGGACTATTACGATGTCAATCCATATCTGGCTGATGAACCGGAAAACCGGATGGAAGAATTCCATAAACTTGTGGAGAGGACTCATGCTGCGGGACTTAAAGTGATTATAGACTTCGTGCCAAACCATGTGGCCAGGGATTATGTCAGATTTGCCGCAGCTCATCCCGCGCCTACGGGAATGGCGGCATTGGGGGAGAGTGACGACAAATCCGTACACTGGAAAGACAGCAATGACTTCTTCTATTATCCCGGCATCCCTCTCGCTCTACCCATTCAGAATCAGACATATATGGAAATGCCTGCAATGGCGTCAGGAAATTCATACACATCCTCTCCGGGCGTAAACGACTGGTATGACACCATCAAATTGAACTACTGTGACACCCACACGGAGACTTGGGAGAAGATGTATGATATCGTGAATTTCTGGGCCGGACAAGGCGTCGACGGATTCCGCTGCGATATGGTGGAACTTGTCCCGCCGGCATTCTTCAAATGGCTTATAAGCAGGATAAAAAAAGACAGACCGGACCTGTTGTTCGTTGCTGAAGTATATCAGAAAACATTGTATTCCAAATATATACGGGAAATCGGCTTCGACCTTCTCTACGACAAATCCGGAATCTACGATACATTGAGGGCGATTGTCGAGAAAAACGTAAAGGACAGCGGCGTTCCGGTAGAAGACTGGCAGTCCGCCAAGCGCATAACATGGAATTGGCAGTCATTGGGCGACTTGCAGCCATATATGCTGAATTTCCTGGAAAATCATGACGAGCAGCGTTTTGCATCTGATTTCTTCGGATGTGACGCCAGAAATTCATACGCGGCGCTCTACACCGCCCTGTATCTGAACAACGCCCCTTTCATGCTGTATGCAGGCGAAGAGGTAGGAGAGCGCGGAATGGACAATGAAGGATTCAGCGGAAGAGACGGGCGAACCAGCATCTTCGACTGGTGGGCACCATCCTCATTGACAAGACTTTACAAATATATTCATGGTGAAAAGGAGGCATTGGCGCCTGAAGAAGAAACAATGCTGGACACATACAGGAAGGCATTGAAATTCGCAGCCGAGGACAATGCTGTCAGCAAGGGGACGTTTTATGACCTCTGCTATTGCAATTACGCCTCGGACGGTTTCAATCCCGACAGGCATTTCGCATTCCTGCGTGACTTCGAGGACGAGACCTTGCTCATCGTCTGCAATTTCTCCAAGAACGATGCTGATATGAAAATTTCCATCCCGGAGCATGCATTCAATTGGATGAAAATGCCTGAATCAGAGGAATTTAACCATACGACGCCGGTAAGCGTACACGTTCCGGCAACCAATGGCGTGATTATAAAGCTTTTCCAGTAATCCCCGCTACGGCGCGGTTCGTATTCCGATCTATATATGCCACTATTTCTTCCGGAGCGCGGAGAACGGTGGCATATTTCATTGAAGAAACTTGCTCCATGTTGCCGATAGCCTGGAAATCAATGCTTCCATGACCTGACAATGAGTCAATGGAGAGATAGCCGACACCCAGAGACGTGATGTTCTGGAAGAAATGCGTACCTTGGCTAGGCTCTATCTGGAACCCCGGCATACTATATTCAACGATCATTCTGGCTTCCGATATGTCGTTCCACATGACAGGAATGCCCAGGTTAGGGTCGGAAGAGCCCCAGCGTCCGGGACCGATCAGAATGTATCCTTCGCCCCTGGCCTTGAACATGTTGTTGATTTCCGACACCTCTTCCGCAATCATGCGCGTCTTCGAAGAATCGAAGCTTTCCGGCGAAATGTAAACGATATGTGAAACACCAGACACATGGCCGTTTCCCAACGCCTTGACGGACTCGAAATATCTGGTTCCGAGAGAATCTTTCAGGTCATTGAAATCAACATCATGTTCGGAGGAGTAAGAGCTTATAGGCCTGACCTGCAATAGTTTCAATGAAAGTTTTCCGGACGGCGCCATGTCCGCCGCGAACTCCATTTCCACTTCACAAAGCAGCTCCTTCCTGCATATTTCCATAATATCGGACAATGCCTGCGCGAGCGGGAACTTGCCATATTTAAGGATTGCATCGAAAGACACGATTCGGGCTCCTTTTTCTTCCGTTCCGATTACAATCCTGTTGTCAGACATGCTGTATGTCGAGAATGCCATATCGGAATATGGATAATCCGGAATTATCTCTGCCACAGGGATATGAGCCAGGTTTACTCCTTCATTTCTTGAGATCTTGAAAGCACCGGGGCGCAAGTCCAAAGCGAACATCATCTTCTGACTGTCGCGTACCGCCAGGCCAGGCTGCGACAGCTGAAGAATCTTCTTAGGATATTTCGGATTGAATCTCAATGTCTTGCCGCCTTCAACAACCGACTTTCCGAGTCCCAGGACCATATTTACGATACCGTCCTCGGTTGATTCATTGTCGATAGGGTAGAAATTGACACTCCTGCCGACACCGGAAAGCAGGGGATAATAGAGGCCACCATGCTCCGAACCGCAGATATTCTGTATCACTATGGCCATCTTCTCCTCGCTCTGGAGGTTGCCTGTCGTCTGGATATATGTGCGGCTGCCATTGTAAAACACTGAGGCATAGACACTTTTAATAGCCTTGTCCAGCATTCGCAGCATCTGGTCGCGGTTTTCCACGAGCGGTATCATATACGTGGAATACACTCCCGCAAACGGCTGATAATTACTGTCTTCAAGCTTGGAACTGGACCTGATGGCCAACGGCGTATCCACAGTCTTCAGATATGTTTTCAGGCTCGAAATCAGCCCCTCCGGCAGTCGTGAAGCCACGAACTCGGAAAGAATCTCGTCATCCGACAGTTCGGAATCGATCACATACTGCAAGCCGTTTTCCAATATGAACTCATCGAAATAATCGGTAGTTATGACAATGCTCCTGGGGATGGAAATGCTTATATCCTTGTATCTGTTTGTCAATGAATGTCTTTCAATGAGCTTGTTCAGAAATGCGACGCCTCTGGCCTTACCGCCCAGCGAACCCTCTCCGATTCTGGCGAATGATATGTACCTGTCATAATTTCTGTTGGAGAACTCTGCAATGATTCCGCGTCCCATCGCCTTGTGATAAGCTTGAATCTCCTTTACAAGAATCTTCCTTGCTTCAGAGGCATTGTCACTATGGACAAGCCGGAATTTATTGGCGAGAACGAACAGCCCTCTGGCGAAGAACCACTTGGTGAACATGTTTTTGGAAGTGTTGCTGACGAGAATATTGTCAGGCACATTTTGTATGGTATGTTCCAGTTCCTGAAGATTGGCGGCCCTCCCATATTCAGTGCCCTTCGTGTCTCTGAATACAAAGTCGCCGAAACCGAACTCTTCCTTGATATAGTCGGACAACTGCATGAACAATGTCCTTGAGTATTTCTTCAGGAAACCGACGTTAAGTCGCTTTGCCACATCTAGTATGCTTTCCTGTGAAGACTGGAGCAACACCGGCATCATCGGATCGTCTTTCCTGATATGCTCCACCAGATCAATGCCCGCATCGAGTTTTTCCGTCTTCGGAGGGTCTCCCTTATGCACGACCATTCCCACGTCCGATATTATGCCCAGAAAGTGGCCCCTGTACTTTTCATATAAGTACATGGCCTCGTCGTAGCACGTGGCGAGCAAGATTTTCGGCCTTGAACGCTTGCGGTTCTTCTGCTGGTCCTCATTCAATGTTTCTTTCAGGAATTCATTGCTCTGCTTGAGGATAAGCTTGTACAGCTCCGGAAGGTATGTGGAATAGTAGCGTATCGAGTCCTCCACGAGAAGAATCGCCCTGACGCCGATTCCAAGTATATCATTATCAGCATTTTTCTTGTCCTCGAAAAGCTTTATTATGGCAAGGATGAGATCTGCGTTCCCATGCCAGCTGAACACGAAATCCACGCCGGAATCTGCCTGTGATGTGACTTTTTTCCTGATTTGTTTCGAATAATGCATCAGAAGCACGAATGGAATCGGTTTCCCTTCAGCCTTCAGTTCTGCCGCCAGAGGGAAAATATCCTTGTCGATTTCATTGTACATGCAGATGATCATGTCAATGTCAGGCTCGTTTTCGAGTGTGCGTCTAGCCGCCTCGGCAGATTCCACCCACACGAATGTCGGAGGGTCTGACATGTTCAGTTCCACATATTCCTTGTAGACCTGCGATTCGATTTGTCCGTCTTCTTCCATGATGAATGCATCATAATTGCTGCAAATCATCAATATACGGTTGATTCTGAACCGGATAAGTGAACTGAAATGGGTCTTGCCGAAGTCTTCCGGCCTTAAAGTCTCGTACATAGCCAAAGATTTACATTCCCAAACATACGCAAAATTTCCCGAATACTATGAAAAACCTGCGTGGGAATTATGACCTTCTACGGAACTCTGCGACTGTAATTGCTGTAGCGACAGCCGCATTCAATGACTCTGAACCGGTGTCGTCCTTAGGATATGGCGGAATGTAAAGACGGTCGGAAACCAGACCGGCGACATCGTCCGAGATTCCGTTGGATTCATTGCCGATGACGATAACGGAAGGGGAGTCATGGCCAGGATTGAGTTCCTTTGCATACATGTCGGTTCCGTCCAGGAATGTCCCATAGACATTGCCGCCGGCGGAAACCGCAGCCTTGCAGAGAGCCGGGATTTCAGCATAATGGAATTTCACACGGAAAATGGCACCCATTGTCGCCTGGACCACCTTGGGATTGAACACGTCGACAGTGTCGGGCGCAGCGAAAACAGCATCTATTCCGAACCAGTCAGCAACCCTCAGAATGGTTCCCAGATTACCGGGATCTCGTATCGTATCCAGGGCCAGATATAGTCCGGACTTGCCTAAATAAGAACTTAACAAGGCATTGTCCTCAATGCTTATATCCAGAGGCTTACGAACTACAGCAAGGACCGGAGAAGGAGAAGAAAGCGCACTGATGCGCGACATTGCTTCTTCGCCGATTTCATCCTTGCGGTAGACAGTCTCGACCTCGAAACCCGACCGCAACGATTCCTCTACCATCTTCTCGCCTTCCACACAAAAAAGCCCGAGTCTGTCCCGGAATTTTTTCTCCGAGAGCGACCGGACTTTTTTTATTTCATTCACCGAAATTGACATTGGTGGAAGTATTGTCAAGGATTAATATCCGAGAGTCTTCAGCATTGACTCGTAACTCTGCTCCGGCGCGAACAGACGCGTGGTAACCTTTCCGTCCTTGTCCTTGTCGATGAGGATGTGCTTCGGTGACGGCTGGAGGCAATGCTTGACTCCGCCATAGCCGGAAATCGCTTCCTGGTATGCTCCGGTGTGGAAAAATCCTATGTAGAGAGGGTCCCTGCGGTTCCTGATTATAGGAAGGAAGATTGCATTGGCGTGAGCCTCGGAATTGTAGTAGTCCTTGCTGTCGCATGTCAGACCGCCGAGGAACACCCTGTGGTACTCATCGTTCCACTTGTTGATAGGGAAGAGGATGAACCTCTGGTTCAGACCCCATGTGTCAGGAAGCGTGGTCATGAAAGAATTGTCAATCATGTACCAGCACTCACGGTCATTCTGCTGCTTGACATCCAGGACCTTGAAAATTGTCGCACCGGACTCGCCGACAGTGAAATTGCCGAACTCCGTATAGATGTCAGGAACAGGAACACCATGGGATTCGCACACGGTCTTGATCTGGTTCACGATTTCCTCGATCATGTACTTGTAATCATAATCCCATGTCAATGAGGTCTTTATAGGAAGTCCGCCACCGATATTGAGAGAGTCCAGGTCAGGACAGATCTGCCTCAGGTCGCAATAGAGGTTAAGACAGCGTGAAAGCTCATTCCAATAATATGAGGTGTCACGAATACCAGTATTGATGAAGAAATGCAACATCTTCAGCTTGAATTTCGGATTCTTGCTGATGCCGTTCTTGTAGAAAGGTATGATGTCGCTGTAACGGATTCCCAGACGGGATGTATAGAAATCGAATGAAGGTTCCTCCTCGGCAGCGATACGGATACCGAGATTGGTCGGAACTTCCACGATATCGTCAAGGTCTTCCAGCTCGTTCTTGTTGTCGAGAACCGGTATGAGGTTGTGCCATCCGGCATTAAGGAAATTGGCCATGTTCCTTACATACTGCGGTTTCTTGAAACCGTTGCAGATGATAATCAAATCCTTGTCTACCAAGCCTTTGTCCTTAAGGCACTGGATAAGGTTAAGGTCATATGCGGAAGAGGTCTCGATATGGACATTGTTTTTCAGCACTTCTTCAAGGACGAACTCGAACTGGGAACTCTTCGTACAGTAGCAATAATGATATTCACCATCATAACTTACTTTCGACATAGCATTGCGGAACATACGCTTCGCACGCTGAATCTGACTGGAGATTTTCGGAAGATAAGTCAATTTCAGAGGAGTACCGTACTCCTTTATGATATCCATCATGTTGATGTCATTGACAATCAGGGAACCGTCTTCAACCCTGAATTCATCCTGCGGAAAATCGAATGTCTGGCCGACCAGGTCGATATACTTATTCTTCATCCTTTAAGAAACTGTTAAAATTTCAAAAAAAATCCATAATTACATAAAATAGCACGAATTCGGCATCCGGGAATCCGCCGAAAACAGTCCCGTCACCGAAATCGGATGCAAATATAAGTTTTCAGTTTCAATTTAGGTTCATTTTATAAGATAATATCGGACAAAAAGACGTAAATTTGTGTGAAAACATAATGAAAACGGTTTTTTGGCAACATTGGATTTCATACGACGCTTGTCTGCTGCGGTGCCGGTATTGGCGGTAGCCGCATTGTTGTCAGTTGCCGGTTCCTGCAGTACCACCCGCGTCCTTCAGGACGGTGAATACAGGTTGGCCAAGACGGAAGTCCATGTCAGCAATGACAAGAAATTCAATACCGGAAAGATCGATCCGTACATCAAGCAGAAACCGAATTCGAACCTGATTTTCGGATGGAATCCGTTCATCAATGTCTATAACTGGGGCGGCAAGAGCAATTCTTTCTTCGCCAGGCTGTTCCGCAAGATCGGCACTCCTCCAGTAATCTACGAACCGGACAAGGTCGATGCTTCCATCGAGAACATTTCACGCCACCTGGAATACCTGGGATACTATGATTCCGAAGTAAAGTCAAGCATTGACGTAAAACGGAAGAAGGTTAAAGTATCGTATGATGTGACTCTAGGCAAACGCTTTCCGATCAGCGATATACATTATCACCTTCCCGACAATCCGGAATTCACGGAAACCTTCCTTCCGGACACCGGCAGGGTATTGGCAAAGAGAGGCGACTTTCTCTCGGAAGAGACATTGGAAGCTGAAAGCCAGCGTTCTGCGGCGAAGATGAGGAATGCCGGCTACTACGGTTTCACGAAGAATTATTTTTTCTTCCAGGCCGACACGTTGACCCGTCCCGGATATGCGGTTCTGGATTATACGATAAATGAGTATACCAGAAATGAAACTCCCAAGGACGCCGTCAGCTTCCGCAAGTTCCGTTTCGACGAGGTTACCATCTCGCATCCGGAGAGTTTCAAGATAAGGGAGAAGGTGCTGCGCGACCTGAATACGATTCGCCCGGGCGACCTCTACAACGAAAATACCGTAAACAATACTTATAACCGACTGTCGTCTCTCAGTGTCCTCAGCAGTGTCAATGTGGATATACGCCAGACCGACACGGCGCTTGTCAATGCCGATATCTCCTTGTCCACCGCCAAGTTGCAAGGTCTGAAGCTGAACATCGAAGCCTCGTCCAACTCCAGCGGCCTGCTTGGCATTTCGCCGGGATTGGCATTCTACCATAAGAATATATTTCATGGAGGGGAAGTGCTCAATTTGAGTTTTACCGGTAATTTCCAATTCAAGCCGAACAGCAGCACCCGTTCCACGGAATTCGGAATTTCGGCAGGGATCAAATTCCCGAGATTCGTATTCATCCCGGTAAGCAGATTCAGAAAATCAGTACCGTCTACGGAAGTCAAGGCCTCATATAATTATCAGGACCGTCCGGAATACAAGAGGAACATCATTTCCTACTCCTTCGGATACACCGGTTCCTACAAGAAATTGTATTTCCAATTCTACCCGACACAGCTTAATGTGGTGAGAATGTTCAAGATAGACAAAACCTTCCTGGAAAATGTCATGAAGAATACCATTGCAGGAAGCGCTTATACGGACCACTTCGACTTCGGTGCCGGAGGAACATTGTATTATACCACCAGCACGGATGTCAACCCGAAAAACACCTATCATTATTTTAAATTCCAGGCCAACGAGGCAGGAAACGTGCTGTCACTTTTCAACCCGGTAATGAAGAAAAATGCCGATCTGAACGAGCATCAGATATGGGGCACAAGTTATTCTCAATATATAAGAGGGGAGTTTACTGCCGGAAAGACCTGGGTGTTCGGAAAAAACAACAAGCAGGCGATTGCGACCAGATTTCTCATCGGTGCCGGCCATGCTTACGGCAACTCCAAGACAATACCTTTCGAGCAGCAGTTCTATAGCGGCGGCGCCAACAGCCTAAGAGGATGGCAAGCCAGAGCCGTAGGCCCGGGATGCGCCCAGCGCGATACCGTTTTCGTAATTCCGAACCAGACAGGTGACATGAAAATCGAAGCCAATCTCGAATATCGTTTCGGGATGTTCTGGAAATTCAACGGTGCATTGTTTTTCGACGCCGGCAATATATGGTACCTGAGAAACAGCGGATTAAGTTCTTTCGAAGACGGACGGTTCGCATCACGGAACATTCTTGGCGGCATCGCGGCCGACTGGGGACTTGGACTGCGGCTTGATCTGAATTTCATACTCGTGCGAGTCGATATGGGTATGGTTGTGAGGGACCCGTCCAAAGCTCCTGACCAACGCTGGGTAGGACCGTCCGGATGGTTCCGCAGAGATGGTTTCGCGGTACATTTCGGTGTGGGTTATCCGTTCTAGAAGGTACGCTACCTATTTCTTCGGATAATATTTCGGCCAGCAGGATTCCAGATAAGATTTGATGACATCCTCGTGGCGATTCGGGGCAGGCTCATAAAACACCTTGCCTTTAAGTCCCTCGGGCATAAACTCCTGGTCTACGAAATGCCCCGGATAATCATGTGAATACTTATACCCGTCACTATATCCGAGCTTGGCCATCAACTCCGTCGGAGCATTGCGCAAATTCATGGGAACAGCCTCGGCCTGCGTACGCGAAGCCGCCTGCATCGCCTCATTGATGGCAAGATATGCAGAATTGCTCTTGGGCGACGAAGCCAGATATATGGTCGTTTCTGCCAGCGGTATCCGTCCTTCCGGCATGCCTATTACTGAAACGGTCTGGAAACAGGCATTGGCAAGAAGCATGGCATTCGGATTGGCGAGCCCGATATCCTCAGATGCTGATATACAAAGCCTTCTGGCGATGAACTTCGGGTCTTCTCCTCCATCCAGCATCCGGGCAAGGTAATAGATGGCCGCATTCGGATCGGATCCTCTGATACTCTTGATGAAGGCCGATATGATGTCATAATGCATCTCGCCGCCCTTGTCATAACGCGCCGAATTGACCTGCAGACAGGACTCGACTGTTTTGTTGTCAATGACAACCGGTTTCCCGCCAGGCGCAGAATCCACCACTATCTCCAAGATATTCAGCAACTTGCGCGCGTCACCGCCGGAATATCGGAACAATGCTTCCGTCTCGTTGACTTTTATATCCCTGTGCGAAAGGATTTCATCATCATTCAATGCCCTGTCCAGCAAGCCTTTCAAATCATTGACATCCAATGGTTTCAGAACGAAGACCTGGCACCTGGAGAGGAGTGGATTGATGACTTCGAAAGACGGGTTCTCGGTAGTCGCTCCTATCAGGACCACGGTCCCGTCCTCGACAGCGCCCAGCAATGCATCCTGCTGCGCCTTGTTGAACCTGTGGATTTCATCAATGAAAAGAATCGGCGCACCTTTCCCGTTTCCGAACATTGAAGCCGAATCCGCCTTGGCCTTGTCAATGACTTCACGGACATCTCTCACGCCGGAACTTACAGCCGACAAAGTGTAGAATTCCCTGTCCATGGAGTTCGCGACAATGCGCGCCAGGGAGGTCTTGCCGACTCCCGGAGGTCCCCAAAGAATGAATGAGGTAAGATTGCCGCCATTTATCATGTTACGGAGCACGCAACCTTCGCCTACAAGGTGCTGCTGCCCTGCATATTCATCCAGATTACGCGGTCTCATCCTTTCAGGAAGAGGCGGAAGCATTCGGCTATATGAAGAATCGGACATTGACAATAAATAATTATAAATTATTATAACTCAATCAATGTAACAAAATAGTTAATCGTGGTAACAAAAATGTTTTCCAGATTGGCGGCTGAATTTCATACCTCAGCCCCCTATGATTGGGCCCATTATTGACAAAGATACGTAAAAAGACGGTTACAATCCTTGAGCTTTGCCCGAAATTCATTAATTTTGTATGTTGAAAAAAGAATTTGACAATGATCGAGAAGAGAACGAAGATTATCTGCACGATTGCAGACAACCGCTGTGATGAAGATTTCATACGCCAGTTGTATGAAAACGGCATGAACGTCGTACGAATCAACTCTGCCCATGCTTCCATCGAGGGAGCACAGCAGGTCGTGGACAATGTCAGGAAAGTATCAGACAAGATAGCTATACTTATAGATACGAAAGGTCCGGAAGTCAGATTGACACAAATGGCCGACTCCGTAGGATTCGTGGCACGCACCGGAGAAACGGTGGAAATCATCGACGATCCGTCCGGCTCGTGCAGGAAAGGTGTATTGTATACTACCTACCCTCACATGGCTGAAGACATACCGGTAGGTTCCGACATTCTTATAGATGACGGCTCCGTAGACCTGTCCGTAACCGACAAGTGCGAGGGAAAATTGATTTGTAAGGTGATGAACGAGGGGTTGATCAAAGGTCACAAGAGTGTCAATGTCCCTAATGTCCACATCAATCTTCCGGCCGTAACGGAAAAAGACAGGCGTTTCATACAGTGGGCGATAAAGGCCGACATTGATTTCATAGCCCACTCGTTCGTACGCAGCGCGAAGGATCTTCAGGAAATCCAGAGCATCCTGGATGCGGAAAACAGTCACCTGAAAATCATTTCCAAGATTGAAAATCAGCAGGGAGTCGACAACCTCGACGAAATACTTTCATATTGCTATGGTGTCATGGTCGCCAGGGGAGACCTCGGAGTGGAGATTCCGGCAGAGCGTATTCCATTGATACAGAGAGATATAGTCAAAGCCTGCCGTAGCAGGAAAAAGCCTGTCATCATCGCGACGCAGATGCTCCAGAGCATGATCGACAACCCGCGTCCGACCAGAGCGGAAGTGACCGATGTGGCCAATGCCATCTTCCAGAGTTCCGACGCGATAATGCTCAGCGGTGAAAGCGCCTTCGGAAAATATCCGGTAGAGGCAGTCAAGACAATGACCAAGATTGCATTGCAGACAGAGCAGACCATCGAAGTAAATCTGGACCTGAATCTGAGAAAGGTCGTAAAACCGGTAGCTGTAGTTCTGGCGCAATCCTTGGTGGCGGCGACACAGGAACTTCCTGTAAAAGCCTTGATATTCGACACTTACACAGGCCGTGTCGGAAGATATCTCTCCACTTTCCGTCCGTCAGTGCCTCTGTATGCGATGTGCTACAACGACTACACCATGCGTGAACTCGGACTGGTGTTCGGAGTGAAGACATATAAATTCGACAAGGTAAAGGACAAGGAAGAGTTCGCTGCGAAATCCATTGAGATTCTTTCGAAAGAAGGCTACATCAAGCCTGGAGACCTGGTAGGATTCATCGGCGGAGTATTCGGCGCCCAAGTCGGAGCCACATATATGGAATTGAAATACGTATAGTATTGAGGAACAATATGCTCATACCGGTATTGATCTGCCTTGGCATTCTGGTACGACAGAATTGCGGAGCGCAGAAAGTCGAGTTGGGCATATTGTCATCTCCCAAACACGTCGGAATAACATCCGTATTCAATTCCAAATCAGGTACTTCGTCCATTCTGCGCTTATACGCGGACATGTATGGTGTCCTGGACGGGAAGTATTCCAGCCCAGGCTATATTGCTGATTATCACGCACTTTTTCCTATAAGTTCGAAAACATTGGACAGCGGCGCCTGCCTGGATTTCCGTGCAGGCCCGGGTGCTATGGCCGGATGCGCATACGACAGGAATGCCGGACGGGGAATCGTCGCGGGTCTTTCAGCCATATTGTCCGTCGATTTCAAGTTCAATGTACCGGTAGTCATTTCATTGGGTTTTTCCGGGACATTGGGCTGCCATGTCGTGGTGAACAACGATTTCGGCGGGACTCTGAAGGTATACAAGAATGGCGTCTACGATGCGTGGAAGCCGGAGTTGAGCATTCGTTATAGATTCTGAATGAGGACATTGCGTGTCATATTAAGTCTCACGATGCTGCTTCTTGCAACGCATGTGCTGGAAGCAGGGGAGAGAGGTGCCATGAAATTCCGGTACGGCGTGGAATGGGGCATCGGTTCTACGATACTTTCCAGTACCAAATGCAGCTATATCGCTGATGAAGGCTTTCTGGTAGAATCCGAAGAGCTGAAATTCCTCTGCCACATGAACGGCAATATCACAGGTTTCCTGGGGATGGAAGTGATGGACAGGCTCGGATTCCGTGTGTATTCAGGATACATGGGACTTACCAAAAGAGAACGCATGATTCCCTTGACGATGAGAGCCGCATGGAATTTCAACGGTTTCTCGTCCAGGACGTCCAGTTCAATGTTTGTCGACGCTGGTGCAGGGTTCAGAAAAGATGCCAAGGTGTCGTTTCTCGGTCGCACAGGTTACAGCTACAGTTGCAGGCTCACGGAAAAAACAGCATTGGAACTGAACGCGGCCGCTCTTGTAAGCTGCTCACATCCTGACGTCAATGCGAAATACACGGGCGGAACGGTCGAGAAAGAAAATTTAGGTTTAAGCAGAAGTTGGAACGCCGGTCTACTATTTACAATCAGTCTCGTATTCTAGAAGTTTTTTTCGTATTTTTGCAAAGCAAAATTGAACAATAAAAATGAAAATATCAGAACACGTCAGATACGTGGGAGTAAATGATCTCCGCGGGTGTTTGTTTGAAAACCAATGGAGCCTCCCGAAAGGTGTATCTTACAACTCTTATCTCGTTGTAGATGAAAAGATTGCATTGATTGACACTGCTGCGGCAGCTTTCGGAGCCGAATTTATCCGAAACATCAAGTCAGAAATAGGGGACAGGGGCATCGATTTCCTTGTGGTGAACCACATGGAGCCGGACCACTCTGCGCTTATGTCCGTAATACGTAAGGAATACCCTAATATTCAGATAGTTACAAATGCGAAAGCAGTACCGATGATAGCTGGTTATCAGGGAATAACCGACAATGTCAAGGTCATAAAAGAAGGGGAGAGGCTGTCACTCGGAAACCTGAACCTTGCATTCTACATGGATCCGATGGTGCATTGGCCTGAAACTATGGTCACATTTCTGGAAGAAGAGCAGACGCTGTTCTCTGGAGACGCATTCGGATGCTTCGGTGCTTTGGATGAATCACTTACGGATGGATTTCCGATTTACAGGGACGAGATGGTCAGGTACTATGCAAGCATCGTAGGAAAATACGGCCAGCCAGTCCAGACTGCTCTGAAGAAACTCTCAAATCTCTCGATATCAAGGATTTGCAGCACACATGGTCCGATTTGGGAAAGCGATATCAATGATGTCGTGAGCCTTTATGACCGCATGAGCCGCTACGAGACCGACAAAGGCGTCTGCATAGTTTACGGTTCAATGTACGGCAACACCGAGAAAGCTGCGCAAGCCATCAAAGACAAACTTGAGCTCAACGGCGTCAATTGCGTATTGCACAATGCTGTAGAAGAAAACCCGTCATTCATATATAAGGATGTTTTCGAATATGACATGCTCATCTGCGGAGCACCTACATATAACAATGACATTTTCCCGGCAGTGCGAAATATTCTGTACGGAGTGTGCGCAAGAATGGTCAAGAATCACAAATTCGCGGCATTCGGATCATTCACGTGGGCCGGCGCAAGTGTCAGGCTGATGAACGAGATGGCTTCCGCAGCCGGGCTCAAAGTAGTTTCCGAGGGAATGCCGTTCAGCCAGGGATATTCAGATGCCCACGCAAATCTGGACAAATTCATTGAAGAAATACTTGCACAGTACTCTGACAATGCTTAGTCTCAGTTGTTACACAATTTATATTATGTTAAGTTAGTATGCTGTTACAGTTACTTTCACTCCTAGGAGCAGCGGGACTGTTCCTTTATGGCCTAAATCTCCTTAGCGCTGGCCTGCTGAAATTGTCAGGCGACAAATTCAAGACCTTTCTGCCATGGATGCGCAAGAATCCGGTAAACAGCATACTCGCGGGTTTCTCGATTACGGCGCTTGCAGAATCTTCCAGTGCAGCGACTGTCATGGTCGTGGGATTTGTAAATGCAGGTGCATTGGCATTGTCACAGGCGATTCTGGTGATAATGGGTGCCAATATCGGAGCATCCTTCACCGCCTGGATCATTGCAATATTGGGATTCGGACTTGGCATAACGTCCATCGTCTATCCTTTTTTCGCATTGGGATTCATATTGACAATGTCCAAAGGCCAGAAGCGTAAAATCAGCGGAGAAGTCATTCTCGGATTCGCGCTTATGTTCCTGGGATTGTTTTATATGCAGAAGTACTTCCCTGCTACTGAGGCACTTCCGGTGCTTAAAGCCTATGTCGTTGCAGCATCGGCCAATGGAATTCTTTCCGTCCTGCTGTTCATGGCTGTGGGATGCGTTCTCGCTTTCGGCCTGCAGTCTACCGGCGCGGTCACAATCACGATGGTGATGCTCGGGGCAGGCTGGATTGACTTCAATATGGCTGCCGCAATGGTGATGGGCGAAAATATCGGAACTACGATTTCCGCCAATATCGCTGCTTCAGAGGCAAACATTGAAGCGAAGCGCGCGGCTCTCGTACATACATTGTTCAATATTTTCGGAGCCGTACTCGCCCTCATTTTCTTCCATCCGTTTATAAAACTGGTAAGCTGCATTGCCGGAGGACTTCAGACGAGCTGGTCATGCATCCTCGGAATCGCAATCTTCCATACCCTGTTCAACTTGCTGGACACCTGCATTTTGGCATGGTTTGCCGGACCGATTGAGAAACTCGTCAATCTGCTCGTCAAGACATCCGAGGAAGACAGCGAAGACAAGTCCAGACTTATTTATATTTCTGCGCGTCATTTCGGAACACCTGCAATATCCATCGCGCAGGCATTCAAGGAAGTCGCACATTTCGCATCGGTGTTGCATGAAGGTTTCGACAATGTGAAACTCGCTGTAAATGAAAAAGATCCGGACGAATTCGAGAAATACAGAATGAATCTGGTACAGCTGGAGGAAATTTCCGACAGGATGGAATATCATATCGCGGCATTCCTGAACAATGTTTCCAACGAATCGATCAGCGAAGAGGAAGCAGATGAAATCAAAGTGCTTTACCGCATTATCGGTGAACTGGAAAGCCTTGGTGACAGCGGAGAAAACATCAGCCGCATCCTGGAGCGTGAACGTGTGCACAACAGAAAATTTGATGACGATACTATCAGGAAGATCAACTTGATGATAGACGTGACAGACAAGGCCTACAAGGTGATGTCTGAAAACCTCGAAGCGACAGTTACCGGGAATGTTACGGACATTTCCAATGCATACGCTGTGGAAGACGAAATCAACAGCATGAGAAATACGCTGAGGGAACAATGCGTCAACCAGATTGAGCAGCACGCGGGCAACTATCAGTCACTCAACTACTTCCTTGATATTATTTCAGAATTGGAGGCCATGGGAGATTTCATGATCAATGTTTCCCAGGCTATTGTTAGAAGCGAAGATTAAAATAATGGCAAAGAAAAAACAGGAAATCATACTGGAAAATGTCACAATCGAGGCCGTGGCGGCAGAGGGCCGTTCACTCGCCCATGTCGACGGCGCTGTAGTATTCGTGGAATTTGCAGTCCCGGGAGACATTGTGAATGTGAAAGTTACGAAGAAAAAGAAAAACTATATGGAGGGCTTTATCCAGTCGATGGTAAAACCTTCCGAGCATAGGCTTGAGCCTTTCTGCGAACATTTCGGAATATGCGGCGGCTGCAAATGGCAACCTCTCCCCTACGCAATGCAGCTCCAGGCGAAACAGCAGCAGGTATACGACCAGCTGGTCCGCATCGGTCATCTCCAGGTTCCCGAAATAATGCCGATACTTCCCTCAGAAAATATCAAATACTATCGTAACAAGCTGGAATTCACATTCTCCAGCAAGCGATGGATATATAACGACGAGAATCCTGATGCTCTGACTCCTGAGGAAAAGACCGGTCTGGGATTCCATGTGGGCAGATTTTTCGACAAGGTACTCGACATCAAGCATTGCTGGCTGCAGCCTGAACCATCCAACAAAATCCGGCTTTTCATTAAGGATTATGCCCTGAAGCATCATCTGGAGTTCTACAATATACGTGAGAATACCGGATTTTTGAGGAACATGATTGTCCGTAACAACAAGGCGGGCAATGTGATGCTTACTATCAGCTTTGCACACAATGATGAAGCCATCTTCCCTATGCTCGACGCGATAGCTGAAGCATTCCCGGAGATAACATCATTGTATTACGTGATCAACAGCAAGTTGAATGACTCGATTTCCGATCTTGATTGCGTACTTTACAAGGGTGATGACGCAATCTGGGAGACCATGGAAAACCTGAAATTCAAGATCGGCCCGAAGTCTTTCTACCAGACCAACAGCGACCAGGCTTACAGGCTTTATTCTGTGGCCAAGGAATTTGCCGGACTCACTGGCAATGAGACAGTTTACGACCTCTATACCGGAACCGGAACCATTGCGCAATTCGTTTCTGACAAGGCTTCAAAAGTAATAGGTATAGAATACGTCAAGGAAGCTATTGACGATGCCAATGTCAATGCTGCCGCCAACGGCATAACCAACTGCACATTCTTCGCCGGAGACATGAAAGACATCCTCACGGCTGATTTCATTGCAGAACACGGCAAGCCGGAAGTCATGATCATTGACCCTCCAAGGGCCGGAATGCACCCGGATGTGGTAAAAGTCATTCTGGAGGCTGCTCCCGAGAGAATCGTATATGTCAGCTGCAACCCGGCTTCACAGGCACGCGATTTGGCGATGATGTCCGGAAAATATGAAATTACAGCCGTACAGCCGGTAGATATGTTCCCTCACACAATGCATGTGGAGAACGTATGCGCCCTGAGGCGTCGCAGCGATGAAGAAATAGCAAGAATTGAGGAAGAGAAAAAATTGACAGAAGAAAATAAAACGAACAACAACCAATAATTTGAAATGTTACTGCAGATTGTATTATTCATCATTGGCCTCGGCCTCGTAGTCAAGGGCGCAGACTGGCTTGTAGATGGTTCGTCAGCTATAGCTAAACGCCTTGGCATCAGCGACTTCGTTATCGGACTTACCATTGTGGGCATGGGTACCTCCGCTCCGGAACTTGTCGTAAGTTTCATCGGCGCGATTCAAGGAAATGCTGACATAGCAATAGGAAATGTCATCGGTTCAAATATTTTCAATGTCCTTCTTATTCTTGGAGTGACGGCCATCATCTGCCCGATGGCCATTACCAAAATCAACAGAAGAAAGGATATTCCCATCAATATCGGAATCACCGTCCTGCTTCTGGTACTGGGCATGACACATACGCTGTTCGGTTTCGGAAACGACACACTCAGCCGCGTCGACGGATTGTTGTTTCTGGTGCTTTTCGCCATATATATCTATATGTCATTCCGTTTCGATACAGCAGATGATGAGGCGGAAGATGACGGCAAAAAGATATCCAAAGCATTGTCCATTTTCATGATAGTCGGCGGACTCGCCAGTCTTGTATTCGGCGGCCAGCTCTTCGTGGATTCCGCGACCAAAATCGCCAAGATGATGGGCGTAAGCGACAAATTCATTGCCATTACAATCCTCGCAGGAGGTACTTCAATGCCGGAGCTGGCTACCTGCATCGTGGCAGCGGCGAAGAAGAAAGGCCAGCTTGCTCTCGGCAATATCCTGGGCTCCAATGTTTTCAATATCTTGCTGATCCTCGGAGGCTCCGCATTGATTCATCCATTGTCATTTGCCGCAATAAACCTGGTGGACGCAGGCGCATTGCTGTTGAGTGCATTGGTTATCGCCTTCAGCATTTATACATTCAAGAAAGATCAGCTTGACAGGGCTGACGGCGTATTCCTGCTGCTTATGGAAATCGGCTATATGACATGGCTGATATTGACAAGTAAAATCTAAACTCTAACATAATTATGTTCAAACCAACAAGTTATAAATTGCTCAATGTCGGTACGGGACGTGTCTTCGAAGATGAAGGCTGGACATTGGCAGATCCGGAAGCGACTTCCCCGTCACTGGTGAGGGCTGTATATGCCAACACCAAATTTACTCCGCGCGATGACCTCAAAGGCCTTTACAGATATGCAGAATGGCTCCCTATCAGGAAACCATTGAGACATTCCCATGCTCCTGTCACATATAAGAGCAAGGGACTTGCGTCCATTCTCGGCATGGAGAATCTCTACATCACATTCTCCGGTTATTGCCCTAAATTGGGTGCCAGAATGGAGACCTGCTCGTTCAAGGAGACGGAGGCGTTCTCAGTTTGCGCAAGGCTTCCAAAGAACAACAAGAGAATCCTAGTGGTCCAGTCTGCCGGCAACACTGCGCGAGCATTTGCCAAGGTTTGCTCCGACAACAATATTCCCATCGTCATCTGTGTTCCGCTGGACAATTTCAGTGACCTGTGGTTCCGCAAGAAACTTTCACCTTGCGTCAAAATCATTGCAACTCCGGCAGGATCAGATTATTACGATGCCATCGCACTGGGAGACAAGCTCTGCAAGGATCCACGTTACATGGCAGAGGGCGGTGCCAAGAACGTAGCCAGACGTGACGGTATGGGTACGACCATACTTTCGGCTGTCGAGACCATCGGACGTATTCCTGACGCTTATTTCCAGGCCGTAGGAAGCGGTACAGGAGCAATCGCAGCGTGGGAAAATGCTGAAAGGCTTGCTGCTGACGGCAGATTCGGCGAGAACAAGATGAGAGTCTATGCCAGCCAGAATGCTCCGTTCACCATCATGTACGATTCATGGAAAAAACATAGCCGTGAACTCGTGGCCATGACTCCTGAAGAAGGCAGACAGAAGGCGGAAGTGATTCTCGGAAAGGTTCTTTCCAACAGGAAACCGCCATATAGCCTCGCAGGCGGACTTTTCGATGTCCTGGAAAAATCCGGCGGAGACATGTTCAAGGTTACCAATGACGAAATCGTATCTTGGGTTGTACGTTTCTTCAGCGCAGAAGGCTATGACCTTTTCCCTGCATCTGCTTGTGCAGTAGCCAGTTTGAAGCAGGCTCTGGGTGCGGGCGTCGTAAAACACGACGAGACTGTCATGCTGAACATCACGGGAGGCGGTATGCTGGGTGCGACCAAGAAGGGCTTCATCCTGAAAGAGCCGGATCTCATCCTCGATCCTGATCTTCCTGCAGAAGAAATCATTGCAGCTGTAGACAAGTTGTTTTAAGTAATCCTGAGAATTTATGCCTTTTGATCCACTGCATCAGATTGACTCGGTTGGATTCCATCCGGATTCAGCCAAAGTCGCGCTATCCAATATAGCCCAAGAAATCGCCACTAATCCAAATCAGTTCCTCCAGGATCTGATTCATGATGCCATTGCATTCGGAATCAAGGTGTTGGCCGCGATCGTGATATATGCAATCGGTGCATGGCTGATAAAAAGGGTAAAGAATGTCCTGCATAGGATTTTCGAGCGGAAACATACGGAAAAGACATTGTCATCATTCGTTACGAGCATGGTGACGATTACATTGACAGTGCTGCTTTTCATCATAACCATCGGAACATTGGGCATCAATACGACCTCCATCGCGGCGCTGCTCGCTGCCGGCGGTATGGCTATAGGTATGGCGCTCAGTGGAACGGTGCAGAATTTCGCCGGAGGTCTTATGATATTGATGTTCAAGCCTTTCAAGGCCGGAGACTATATCGAGGCTCTCGGCTTTTCCGGCATTGTCAATGAAGTCAACATCGTAAGTACCAAACTCAGGACTTTCGACAACAAGACAATAATCCTTCCGAACGGCGCCCTTTCCAACGGCAATATCAAGAACTATTTCGAGCGGAAAGTGAACCGTCTGGAATGGACTGTGAATCTGGACTACAGTACGGACAATGCCAAGGCGAAGGAGGCTATGATGAATCTGCTGAAATCGGACAAGCGGATCCTGGATTCCTCGACACCCGGGGCATCAAATCCGTTCGTGGCTCTCAACGCGATGAAAGACAGCTCTGTAGAGTACGTCATGAAAGGCTGGGTGAACACGGAAGATTATTGGGATGTCATGTATGACATGAATGAAGCCATCTTCACGGAACTGCCGAAACAAGGATTGAGTTTTCCGTTCCCGCAGATGGACATACACATGAAATAGAGTAGATGTGGGGAGTTACCCCCAGCACCTCTCATTGCACCGTACATACG
>OGRF01000761.1_pt1 | contig 25281 bp, 21 predicted proteins | sample 1553381 | NCBI WGS metagenome assembly OGRF01 (sample SAMEA2580060, study PRJEB22360) | human gut metagenome | biome: human gut; feature: human-associated habitat; material: faeces | place: Denmark | collected 2008/2010
ATTTTTCTATCAAGACGCAAAAAAGCCGCCCTCCCGATGATGGGAGGACGGCTGATAATCACTATTGACTTATAGATGGCTCATATATAAATAGAGCACCGACCAAACGGTCGGTGCCCTATTCCTAAGTATTCTTGTCCTGCTTCAGCTTCTCCTTAATAATTGCCAAACTTTTTTGTCTTGAAGTGTCTACTGAAAATCCAGCGACGACTTCTTGCATTGTTTCAGAACTCCAGTAGATTTTTAGCTTTTCTTTTGCACGCGTAATTGCTGTATAGAAAATACCGTGTGTTATTTTTTCAGCGTTGCTACTCGGAATAACAACCTTAACTGACCTATACTCTAAGCCCTGCGCTTTATGAATTGAAACCGCATAGGCAAGCTGAAACGGTACGATGGCTTTTTTGCGATCTTCATCTGCCATTTCCTCTTCAAAATCAAGTACATCAAATCGTATTCGGGTCACATCATCAATTATATCGATGAATTCTATGCCATCGTTTTGGCAATCTTGCTCTGTTAACGGGGTCTCTACATCTACTGTAAATCTGATTCTACTGTCAAACAGTTCTATTTGGACAATTTGCCCTTTTAAATTATTATAGAGCAGAGAAAATCTGTCCGTGTCATTGAACAATATATGATCGCCAACTTTATATTTCCAGTCTCTCCAGACAACAGCCGTTTCTGTGTTAGCATTTTGAAAATAGCTATTCATATTATTCAAGCCAAATTTTCCGTCATAGTTCAAGCATAAAATCACCTCATCCATTATCTCGGAATTGAGCACTCCTTCGCCAATATTTTCAGAAAATGGGCCGTCGATAACAAGTTTTTCCGTTATTAGCGCACCCTTATTTCGAGTCTCGTTCCAAAGCTCAATTAAACCGGGATCCTTTGTTCTCCAAGTGCTTACGAGTTCAACATTCGAACCTTTAGTCTTAATAATATCCTTGGCATAAGTAAACCAATTACCGAAATCAATAGATTCTATCTGATAGGTGTCTCCCGCAAGTACTAAGAATGTATCCGGGCGCATTTTCTCGAGGAATACCTTCATTGCACGGTTATCAATGGTGCTGCATTCGTCTACAAAGATAACATCATAATCAGGAAGGTTTACCCTCTTCGTAAAACTATTGATGCTTACAAAACTGGCGTCAGCCCCCGGATTATTAATTCGCCTCTGCAGATTCTGCAAGGCCGTATGTGTTTTGGTAAGAAACAATTTCCGACGCCCAGACAGCATTGTCGAGATCATATCGATTAGGGTCGTTTTTCCGGTACCGGCAGCTCCGTAAATAAGAAGTACGCGGGAGTTTACAAAAGCATATTTAAGAGTTTCTTCTTTTTTAGGATCAGAAAAAGCAATATTGCAATCTCTCAAGTATCTTTCATTAACTTCTTTTTGGCCTTTATTTGGGAGCTGCGATAGTTCCAGTAGTTTATTCAAAATAAAGAGCGTCGAAGCTTCATATGCTGCAATACAAGCAACATTTCCATCCGAAATGATTTCATACCCTTTCTGTCTTTCCCAATCGTCTAAGCAATCATTATATTTCTGGATTGCCTGTTCGGTTAAGTCTCCACCAAGATTGCAGTAAATTTCGCCGGTATCTTGCATAGACTTTACAATAGACCAGTATGGAACAGCGATCTCAGTCTTTTCTTTTTCAACTACTCGGGCTAAGTACTTGGCTTGACTTAGTTGACTTGTTTTACTGTCTGCTAAATCAGAAGCAAGTGGGTTACGCTCAAACGGAAAGCATTTTTTAGATAGGTATAAATCCCTGCATTTCCATTGCGGATTAAACTGAGACGGCATAGCGCGTTCCAAAAGATCTTCGCGCAGATTCAGTAACAGATACCGAATTGTATATCGGCCGAAGCGTGTCGAACCTGTAGAATAGTTGTCCCTCAGCTGCTGCAAAACATCTTTGAAATAAGAGGTGTTTGTTTTTTTGTAAACCGACTCCAAAAGATTCGAGAAATGTATCTCCCGAAGATCAATCATTTCCAGAAAATCCATACCTGTTTCTGTTAGGAATCTCATCAGGGCATCATATTCTCCATATTTTGAAGAAAGCTGAAGGCGCATATTAAGTATCCTTCCAAGCTTGTTCAAACATTTAGGATCTACCGAAACACGCCAAGCTGTGATAATTTTAATTTCTGTATTGACACCCCAGAGATTAATGTATGATGGGACATAGTCGATTTGTACAGAATAGCCTGTAGAAATGTCAAGTTTGGTATATGCTGTAATTCGGTTATACTTTGACGCATAGATGTCCGCTTGCTGCAGTGTTACCTCAAAATAACGCTCTTTACCAACATAAAACGGCGTCCTTTTCTGAATATAAAACCTCGTATTGCTGTTATGTTTCTGCTCGGTTTTGGGGGTTGAGAAAGCATTCGCCACCAACTCATAGTATTGTTTATCCTGTTCATCGGTTCCGGTATATTCCTGAAACTTTTCCAAGTTCTGAAGCACGGTGATGCCGTAGTTCTCATAGAGTGATTGACGGATCTGCCACATAAAGCTGTAGTACTTCAGCATCAGCCGCTCTGCTTGGCCTTCCTCGGGGATCCGGCGTCCGATATATTGCAATCCTCGGTAAAAATTTCCCAAGTACTTTGTATTTGCCCTTAAGAGTGAGTATTCCCACGCAAAGCCGGCGCTGGGATTTTGATAGCCATCTTTCATTGCATTCAACAGTAATGCTGAAATGCACAGATCATTCAATCTCGTCAGAATTCTCCGTGAAATATTATCGCGGTTCTTATTTAGAATGCTTAAATTGTCAATGCTTTCCGTGATTTCCTCATCACAGGTCTCGACAATTCGCTTAGCTTCTTCAAAAGAATAACTATGCCGCTCCAATTGGTTTACAAAGGAATGCCGTTCGACAATTTCTTCTAACCTCTCGCAAAAAGCTAAAACACTTTCGTCGTCGTTCAAGATTTCCTCTTCCGGTGAAAAACTGACTGTCATACTGCCTTTTGCAAAATCAATACTGTTGAGGAAGTTGGGCGACATATACTTCCAAAACACTCTCTCATTCCCACGTTCAGCGGGATTGAGAATCACAAACAAAATTCCCGGATCGAGAGATACTCTGTCACATATAAAAGCAGGAAAAGCGAGATCTTTTAGTATGTACTTGATAACACCCTCGCGCTTAGTATAATTGCGTGTTCCCTTTATTTGGGCATAGAAAGTTTGCACGGGGCGTCTCGAAATTTCCGGGTTTGGAACAAACTCAAAAGTGTTATCGTGATTGGGCCACTTATCATCTGAGGCAAAAGAAGTGTTGATTCTTCCATTCGAACGGAGAAATGTCTCCAAAACAGATACTGCCGAGCGGTCATCATCAGAACGCTCTGTGTGGGTTTTGATATGTCTTTCAATATTTGCATTTGTTTGATCCAGCACTATCATCCCTCATTTCATAGAGTTAGAGTATCAAATCAAGCTCGCTCTTTATTTCGTCTGGAGCAAGAGAATTAACACAAGCTATTGCACAAGCTGAAAAGGGAGCTTTGGGCGATATAGCGTCCCTTAGCTGGCGAATGCAGCTGGACTTGCTAATATCTCCGGAGTCAAACTCTGTAAGCAATTGTTCGATGCCCTCCCAAATTTTTCCCCTCTCGGTGCTTATGTAAGCATTGGTTAAATTGTAAATAGATGCCGAAACTCTAACTCTTTCTTTGCCCAATTCATCGTCTGTTGCAGGAACTACGCGATTACCCAGAAAAGACAACAACTTAACATCTTCTGCAACGCATGGGTCTAGCAGCATTGGTTGCTCATTATTCTCATCTTTTTCCGATTGATATACGCCATCATCTGCCAGAGGAAAATAGTTCCCTTTACCGCCACTACCTGTTTTTCGATTAGCATAGATAACAGCACGCCCTATAATTCGATGGATCATTTGCTAGCCAATAATACCCCTTATCTTGAATTAAATGATTATATTTAAAATTCTCAAAAGGCTTTACCGCTGCCTTGGGTCGAAAGTGGTCAATATGCACATCTTGCCCGACAAGTAGCACCTCTGTATACCAGCACTTATTGTGAAAGAAATCCCTGAAATCCTTTTTGAGCACACTATTTTTCCAGAGTTCATTACCTTGCCCCCATCTATTTCTGTTTTCTAGGAGGTCTTCTATCTTTATATATCTCATACTTGCCCTTCGTATAACGCCTCAATAATTTCTTTAATTTTTTCTCTGCGCTCTAACACTTGGTCGTAGGTAAGATACTCTTTACTATACAGATTGCACCTCTTATATACGTTCAAAAAATCATCATATAGAAAATCAATTGAATTATACGATAGCGGCAGCAATCCCAAATCTCTCGTTATTTCACAAAGCTCTGCTTTTTCTCCGTCCGTAGCACTCCCGCCAATAAGTTTTAGATATAATTCTTGTCTGCGTAAGAATTTCTTATGCGATTTTTGGTCGTAAGAAGTTTGCAACCCATAATATTCACTTTGTAGCAACCCATCGATGCCCATTCCCTCAGTGTCCTCGACGGGAGTGATAACTCTTGTGACAAAAAATCCTGCGGATGATTCAAGTTCTTTGTTTTGGGTAAATATCCTAATAAACTCCTTAGGAACGCCATTGATCACCAATGGATCGTGTGTTGCAATGATTGCCTGAGCGTTTATGGCGTCTTTCAAGGATTGATCCATTGTGCTTTTGATGTCATACTTCCAGCGTGGGTTCATATACGCATCTGGTTCGTCCATTAAAACGAGACAATCTTCCGTCTTACAAATACCAAGCATACCAAGGATTTTGATAAGTTGGCGCTGCCCCTCGCTCATTGATTTGCATTTCACTATGGAATTTCCTTGAGTGACAGTCACCTCAAATCTCGCATCAAACAGAGAGTATAGTTTCTCAAAAAATTCTAAGATTGCAATAGAATCTAACCCTAACTTTTCAAGACCTTTAATTTCGAAATAGGACTTTCCTGCAGCAGAATATAGTAATCCTCTTCGCAGCAAATCCGTAAACCGATGGTCAATGAAATCCGTCAAATAGTACAGGCCTATGGGCACATCTCCTTCGAACCGTCCTCTGCCAAAAACGCCCTCAACTTTATTAATATTAATGACCATATCCATACATTGGACTTCACCGAAATTGCACGCATTGACAAGATAATTCTGCTCAAAAGAATCCTGACCACAAAGAATAGAAGCCAAATATATTGGAGTCATTCCCTCATCACAATAATTGTACTTTCTTTTGGGAAAGTTCGGCAAGAAGCGCTCAGATTCATCGTTCATTGCTTTAAGAAAGCGCACAAGTGTATTTCTGCATTGCCTTACATAGCTTTTATTAATTTGTTCTATTTGAGGCAAGAGCTTATTGTTGGCCCCAGAATAAAACGCAATGATGCGCTGAGGGAACAAAGAATGAGATTGGATAAAAGAGCGCACCCTTTTATAGCTTCCCTCACAGAAAACATCATCTACCGTGATACGATAATAATGATTGCTTTGGACAATGCATACCGCCTTTTGCGCATAGTTGTACTCCATAGAATAGCTGTAGTCAATCTGCTTTTCTATTGCGGGAGAATCAAAAGACATCAGAATGTTCAGAATACACTCCATCATCGTCGATTTTCCAGCGCCATTTTCTCCAATCAGAATTGTTGAGCTACCACCCGATACGGTGTCAAATACTATATCAAAGTCAACCAAACAAAGATAATCATCGATCTGAAGCCGTTTGATTTGCATAATATTACCTCACTAGTGAGTATTCTCCAGAATCGCTTTTCGACACAATCTGTTTTTTCTCCAGATTGCGTAATGCGTCCATAAGCTCAAATTTTTTCTTACTAATGGACATTACTGTCTGTGTAGAAACAGGTTGGGGCGCAGCTTTTAATAGTAGTTTGACAATTGCTTCTTCATTAGCACCAGACAACAACGGCTTAATTTCTGCGGGAATTGCAATTCGCTTCGCTTTTGCCTTTGGCCTGATCACATCTCCATCCTCTTGTTCGATTACTTGCCTCAGCAACTTCACCGCGCTCTCCTCGCTTGGGTCATTTGTACCCAGTTCACCGCGAAAGGCACGGGCGAGAATGGATTTTTTCATCAGGTCGATTTGGTCAAGGACTGCCTCGGCGGCTTCTTTGGTCTGCTGTTCCTTGGCAAAGCTCCCATCAAGAATGCGAACAATCTCTCGCTGTTCATTAAATTTAGGCAAATTCAATTTATATGTTTCAAGATACCTTTTGGGTACACGCTGTTGCCCAACAGCTCCTGCCATAACAGCTTTTGCCTTATCCCTAAATAGCTTATCGCGCACCAAATGATACAAAAAACGATTATATAGCCTGTCTGAACAGCGAAGAACAAAAAATTCTGTAGTGCCGTAGCCGATATCGTTTACCAACTTACCGACAACCGCAGATTTACCATTTTCCATACAGGGTGTAATTTTTGCAAATACAACATCACCTTCAGAGAAATTTGTAAATCCACTGCGCACTTCCTTTAATAGCCTTGTTTGTGGATCTGTGATCTCACCATAAATTTCAGATAGCGCTGGCATCGGAAAGAAAGACACTTCAAGTTCGTCGGGCAAATCTTTGGTATCCGCCTTCTTTGGATTTACCGTACAAACATCCGAAAGGGAGCACTGTTCCCAACTCTCCATCCTCACACCGTGTTCTTCCCGCCATTTCGCAGTCAGTTCACCGGTGAAGGCCTTATGGAGAATAGCGGCTTTGCGGGTTTCAAAGCTATCCACCACGGCCTGTGCCTTTTCCTTGGCCTCATCCAGCTTGGCAAACAGGCTTTCGATGCGGTCAACAATGCGCTGCTGCTCGGCAAGGGGAGGGAGCGGAATAGGAATGGTATCCATACTTGCTCGTGTCAGCTTCAAACGCGTGGTGCCATTGACATAACCCGCATAATTAAAGGAATTTAGGTAATGCAACAGATACCTATTTCCCGTATCCCCAAATAGGGAGCGAAGAATATGAGCGTGATTATTCACCCAAGCTTTCCCAGTAATCAAATATGCTTTATCTTTAATCAAATCCAAAAAGGGCGCTCCATCTTCGCCAAGCAAAACCAAATCTTCATCCGTGAGGAAATCATCTATCCAGCCAACCTGTCCGGTAGCACCATAGTATGGAACATTTCCATTTCGGCCAGCGCGCTCAGTTGCATTTATTGGTTTTCTAAAATTATCAAGGCACTCAGCGGCCTTTGTCAGATAGGTCCAACACCAATTCTTCGGCAACTTGTACGGCCATTCCCAATCCGGCACTAAAGCTGCCTGCAAACGCTCTTCGGGCGTGAGGGCGGCTTCTTTTTTTGCTCTTGCCATCACTTTTCCTCCGCCAGAGCACGAAGCTCACGTACAACACTTTTCAGCAGATCGACCGCTTCTTCCAGATTCGCAATCGCTTCCTCGCCGCTTTCTACAGGGTCAGGAAGATCGTCATAATCCACGATGGAGTCGTCACGAATCAAGCCAAGGTCAAGACTATCGTCCAGATTCTTGGCGATCTCCTCACGAGTGAATTTGCTCCAGCGCTCGCCCGTGCGCTTGGATGGGTCTTCATACCCTGCCACAAACTCGTCGAAATCACTCTTGCGCAGCTGCCGGGTCTTACCAAAGCTGTCCATATTGGTGCGCATATCGTAGAACGCAACCTCGGTGGTGTTATCCCGCTCGGTCGTCCCTCGGGTAAAGAACAGCACATTGGTCTTGACTCCCTGCGCATAGAAAATGCCAGTAGGCAAGCGCAGAATGGTATGCAGATTGCAGAAATTCATCAGTTCCCGGCGCACGCTGGCACCGTCACCGGCAGCAAACAACACATTATCCGGCAGCACTACGGCGCAGCGGGCCTTGCCGTCCGCCTTCAGGCTGCGATAGATCACCTGCAAAAAGTTCAGCTGCTTGTTGGAGGTCTGGAAAGAAATATCATCTCGGGTCGCACGCTCACCGCCCTTTTTCGTGCCAAAGGGCGGATTGGTCAGAATGACATCAAAATCTTTCAATCCCTTGGCGCTTTGTGCGAGAGAATCCCCCAATGTGATATTGGCATTCATATTGTGCAGATAGGCGTTCATCAATGCCAAACGATGGGTTTCGTGCACCAACTCCACGCCGTTGAACGCTTTATTCTGCTGGAAATCTGCCTGACGGTCAGAGAGTGCATACATATCGTTATTCGCATTGACATAGCGGTTGGCTGCAATCATAAAGCCAAAAGTACCGCAGGCCGGGTCAAAGCACTTGTCGCCCAGCTGGGGTTTGATGAGCTCCGTCATCACATCGATCAGCACACGAGGGGTGAAGTACTGGCCGGCACCAGACTTCTTCTCATTGGCGTTTTTCTCCAAGAGTCCTTCATACAGGTCGCCCAGACCTTCCTCTTTGGCCTCATACCAGTCCAGCTTATCAATCTCCGTGATGATTTTTTCGAGGTTTTTCGGCTCCTCGATGCTGGAGGATGCGTTGGCGTAAATCTGCGCCACGCGGCCAACGGATTCTTCGCCCAGCTTGCTGAGCAGCGTATAGTAGTGCTTTTTCAGGTCAATGCCGGAACGGCTGGTCAAAGAGCCCCAACGATATGCTTCGGGAATATCCTTATCTGCACCGGTCTCATCGGCCATTTTCAAAAACAGAATGTAGGTCAGCTCTGTCACATACTGGTGATAAGTAATACCGTCATCCCGCAGCACATTACAGAGGTTCCAAAGTTTCTGTACAATATCTTGCGTGCTCATTTAAGCTGCTCCTTCGTAAATATAAGTGTTGATCTCGCGGATGATCTCCGTAAGCTGCCCGCCAAACTTCTTGTTAAAGCGTGCGAAACCACCATCCATCTTGAACGCCGGTGCCTCAAAGGTCTCGGTATTGAGGATGCTCTCGTGAAGCATATATACCTTGATCTTTTCCAGCAGATCCAGCTGCATTTTGTTAAAGTGATGCGCCGAAATCAGTTTAGAAAAGGCCATTTTCACGCGGTCATCGTGGTTCACCAGTGGCGTTTTAAGTACAGCCCGACGAACAAAGGCGATAATGTCTGCCACGATCCGTTCATTGCTCACCGCGCTGGCCGCTTCATTCAAGCTGCTCTCGGTGAAATTCTCCTTATCCAGTTCCAGCTTTAACTCCCGAAGCTGCGCCCGGGTCATATCGCTGGGGCGGGTGCAGGCTATGCGGATCGCTTCGATACGGTCTTTGTTCTCATTAACATAGGCCACAAAAGAGTCCAGATAATCCTGCGGTTTTTCCGTGTCACCATAGCCGCGGGTCGTTTCCAAAAGAGTATCTTCCTTTTCGGAATAGTAATGTCCGCGCTTTTTGCCCTTCAGGTTGTCAAACCAAAGCAGGAAATCCTTATCCTCCCGGCAGCGTCGCACAAAAGCTTCCTCTGTACAGCTTTTCAATTCCTTCGCATATTCCCGAATTGTTTTTCCGCCTAAACGCTCGGATACATCATACTTTTGCTCATCGGTCAGATTGTTGCTCTTACGCTGCAATCTTGCCAAAATGCGATCTTTGACAGGCTGCTTGCTGGCCTCACCCGGACGGAACAAATCCTCCAACAATTCAGCCATTGATTTGCTGACGGAGACTGACTTCATATTGGAAGTGTCGTCCAAGTCCTCGTACACGCGAACTGCATCGAAGATATTGAAGTGCGTCTTTCCGATTTCCGGGCAAAGGCGCGTAGCGCGTCCCAGCATCTGCTCAAAGAGGATCCGGCTGTTGATCTTGCGCATAAACACCAAATTGCAAATTGCCGGCACATCGATTCCGGTAGTCAGCAGGTCGACTGTTACGGCAATGTTGGGGTACTGGTTGTTCTTGAACTGCTTGATCACCTGCAAAATCTTCTTTTTGTTGCCGCCGGCAGTTTTGCCCGTGATTTTCATAATGGCATCATTGGAAATGCCATAGGGCTTGTAAATCTCTCGGAGCGTATCCACAATACGGTCAGCGTGTGCATCATTTACTGCGAAAATCAGCGTCTTTTCTCCACTTTCCGGATTAAGATAGGTCGATACCTCTTCCAATACTTTGCGAGTGTGATCCGGCAGAACAATTTTGCGGTTGAACTCCGACACATCGAAATCCATTTCATCGTCCAAAACTGCACCGTTCAAAAGTTCATTGGTGTTGGGGTCATATTGCGCCAAGGTTTCACCCTTCTTGAACTGTGCGTCATTTTCAATGAAATCCGTATTAATCAGATATGGAGGGTCGTGATCCACCAGCCAGCCATCGATAACCGCCTCACGGTAGCTGTAGGTATAGACCGGCTCCCCGAAAATCTCGGTCGTGTGCAGGGCGGGCGTAGCAGTCAAGGCAACTTTCACCGCATCGAAATACTCGATAACCTGCTTGTACTTGCTCATATAATCATCCTGATTATCGTAGAGGATTTCTTCTTCCGTCATTTCACGGTCAAGAATATAGCCTCGGTGGGCTTCGTCCACAATAATCAAATCAAATGCACCGGGCATCAAATCCGGTTCTTCTGCCAGAATCGTGCGTTTCAAAAGCCCCTGCACCGTTGAAATGCTGACCTTGGTTTCCAGATTGATGATGTTGTCATCGATCGCTTTGATCTCATATATTTTGTCCAGCGTCAGCAGTTCCTTCAGCTTGACATCTTTGAAGGTGTCCATTGCCTGCTCACCGAGGGACACTCGATCCACAAGGAAAAGAATGCGACGGAAACGCTTGGATTCCAGCATCTTGTAGATAAGTCCCAGAACAGTACGGGTTTTGCCCGTTCCGGTGGCCATTGCAAGCAAGGCCGTTCTCTTGCCGTCAACGATTGCCTCTGTTGCCTTATCAATGGCCTTGATCTGGTAGTCGCGCAGATTCAACCCATTAGGATCTGTCATAAACGAATTATCTGCCGCAACCAGCGCCTGATTGGCCGCCGCTGTATTCTGGCCAAGTTTTTCCATCAGGTCACTTGGGCTAAACCAGTTCCGAATAGGATACGGTTGATTTTCCTGTTCCCGGACATCCAAAAACCAAATACCAGACTTCGTCCGCAGCTGCTCTAAATATGCCCTGCCATTTGAAGCAAAGAGGAAGGGGACCTGATAACCATTCCAGTTTCCAACCGTATGTGGAATATCCTCCGGCTTAATATGTGCAGCATAATCCTTTACCTGCACATCGATGGTAGATGCCACATCTTCCGACATCTTTTTTGCATCCATCAATGCTACGAGCTTCTCGCCAACGAAGAATGCATAATCCGCATACCCGTTTTTGTAAAAGGCCGAATTGGTAGGCCATTCGCTGATGGCAATATTTCTCCCCTTTACAGGACGCGTTCCTTTGCTGTAGCGCAGGTTCTGCGTATCAGCTTCCCAACCAGAAAGACGAAGCTGCTCGTCAATCAAGCATCTGGTCTGCGCCTCATTCCAATTCATCATAGCGGAGACAGATTCCGACCGCCTTGCGCGCTCCTTCTGCGTTTTGCCCGAAGCGGCGGTCTTGACCACGGCCAGTTGCTTCGTCAATTCCTCGATTTTCCTTTCCTGCTCGGCAATAACGGATTCCAAATCTTCGTGCGTGGTCTCGCTCGGCATAACGAACTCAGGCGCAATATATCCCCAGTCTCCATAGGTTTCCATAAACCAAACAGCAAGATTGTATGTCAAGGATAGCAATGTCTTTGCTTCGTCCACGGAGTCCGTTCCTGTATGTACTGCCGAGTTTCTTGTCTTGCGAAGAACATATAGCGTGTTGTCAATTTCGTGCGGCAATAAACCGGCTCGCTTCAAAATGCGAATTCGATTTGCGTGGGTGTTGTCAACAGCCGGCTCCGCAATATGCTCAAAGACAAGGATCTCCTGCACTAAGCGCTCGGCAAACATTCCGAGTTTATAGATACAGGCATTGGGATCAGAATAGACATAGGTTTCTGCGGTTGCGCCGATCTGTGCCAATGCAGGCCAGTATCGATTCAGAAAATCAAAATTTGATTTCATAAGCAGTCTCCCTCGATTTTTGTTAATTCATTTAGCATTTGATATAAGCACATCTCCAAAGTGCCAATTTGGCACTTTGGAACCGCCGTGTTGGCACTTTGGAATTTCGCTAAAGTATCAAATTGATACTTTGGAATTCTCACTCCTCATCCAACCGCCACTTCGACCTTTTTACCGCTGAAGGCCACGCCGTATTTATAAATCGTCCTGACCCCGGCTGTCGTCAGCTCGGTCTCGTATTTCTTGTCGTTGATCTGCTGCAAGGCCGTCTCGGACAGCTTTTTCAGCTTTTCGTCGCTGCAATTTTTCTCCGCTTTCAGCTCGATCAGGATGCCCGGAAGACCCTTTTGCGTGGGCTTCAACTGAATGTCATAGCGCCCGTCGCCCGATTCCCGGTTGGAGGTCACGAAAGCACCTCCCAGCAGGGCGCACAGGCCCAGCATAAAGCCGTGGTAGAAATTCTCCCCGGCAGTATCGAAGGAGCTGACCGACTGGGTCAGCAGCGTCTGAATTTGCGCTTTCAGCCGTGCGTTATCGCCGGAGAAGATGGCTTCCTGAACGGAAATCGCCGTGGACGGCGGGATCAGATTCTCCAGCCGCTGCAAAATCTCCTTGTTATACACCAGAGAAATCTCCCGGTTGGGCAGGGAGACCTCGCACATAAAATCGCCGCTGAAGGAGGGCGTGGTTTTCAGCGCCTTCAGATAGCCGGTCACCAGCAGGAAGCTGTAAATGGTGGAGGGATTGCTCTTGATCTGCGGATAGATTACGCCGGTGTCAATGAAGGTGGTGAAGGTCTCGCCGTTGACCAGGGAGGTCAGACGGTTATAAATCTCCTCGTCCGCCTGGGCAAGCACTTCCCCGATAATATCGTTGCTGCCGGTGGAGACCCAGAAGGGTCTCGGCTCACACTCGTTGCTGAAGTAGTTGACCACCGACCACGGATTGAAAATTTCCGTCTTGCCGAAGCGGTAGCCGTCGTACCATTGGCAAATCTCGTCATACTTATCGGCAGCGCCGTAGTATTCCGCCATCTCCATCACCTCGTCGGCAGTGAAACCGAAGTAGGCGCTGTATTTGTTGTCCAGCACGGAGTTGATGGACAGGTTGTTCATCCCGCTGAAGATGCTCTCCTTGGCCACCCGCAGAATGCCGGTGAGGAAGCCGAAGGACAGGTGCTGATTATCCTTGAACCCGCCGGAAAACAGGTTCCGCATAAACCGGATGACCTTGTCGTAATAGTCTTTCTGGTAGCCCTGCTGGATGGGGGTGTCGTACTCGTCGATGATGATAATAGGCGCAACGGCATAGTGCTTGTGCAGCATACCGGACAGATCCAGCAGTGCCGAAGCCAGCTCTACCTCGCTGACCTTGCCGTCTGCCAGCTTTTCATAGGTCTTTTTGCTGTACTCGTCGCACTTATCGCTGGTCAGCAGTTCTTTGTGCCGCCGGGTCTCCTTTGCGAAAATATCCCGAATGGCCGCAAAGGTCTCCTCCCAAGTATCGAACTTCACATCCTTGAAGGTCAGGAAGATCACAGGGTACTTGCCCTGATAATCCCGGTACTTCTGGCCGCAGGCCCAGATCTTCTTATCCCGGAAGTAGACGGAGGTATCCTTGTCGCTCTTTTCAAAATAAGTGCGCAGCATATCCATATTCAGCGTCTTGCCAAAGCGCCGGGGGCGGGTAAACAGTGTCACCATCGGACGCTCGTCGATAAAGTCCTTGATCATCATCGTCTTGTCGATGTAGTAGTATTCCGACGAGGCAAGGCAGTAGTTGGACACGCCGATGGGCAGGGGCAGCTTCGGCGCGCGCTCCGTCTTGCGGAAAGCGCCCGTCTTGAGCCGCTGATCCGCCGGCTTCTGCGTATCAGCGGGGATCAGCCAACGATTGCCCTGCTTTTCCGCACCGGCGATTCTCCCATTCTTGCAGAGCGTCGCAACTCTCCGCTCCGTTATATTCCAGCGCACTGCTGCCTCTCTTACCGAGATCATTTCAGCCATAGGGGATACCTCCACGCATAAAATCACAAGTACATTATACCCGAATAAAAGAACAATGTCAACAAAGTTCGGAACAATGTCGTTTCAAAACAGCATTGTTCTTTTCTACACGCAAAACAAGCGGAGGCCATCGACCTCCGCTTGCTCATCATCCGTATACAATTTCCTGCATTACGACCTCATTTGCCCGATGTCGGATGCCGTTCATCTTCCGCACCCACGCCATCTGGTCATTGGCTTTCAAGGCCTCCGTCACGCCCTCGGTGTCTGCGTATTGTTCTACCAACCGAAGAAAGAGTTCCTGCGCCTGCTCCTCAATGTCTGCAAGGTGCCCATCCAGCACCCCGGCGGTCAGCAGGTTATAATACAGCACCCGGTGGTGTTCCTTCAGATAAACTCGCCGCCGCTGGCCGTAAACGCCGATGGGGCGTTCTTCTTCGGGCGGTAAGCAAACATCCGGCAGGCAGTAGTCGCCCTGCCTTGTGTAAGTGCCGCCCAGCTGCTCAAATAGCGATTTCATATGTGATCCTCCCATTCAAAATTTCCCTGGCAGGTCTGCAATGCAAAATGCACCCGCCTTTCGGTTACAGTCTACCAAAACCGAAAGGCAGGTGCGAGTGTGCGAATTTCAGAATCGCAAGGTCAGTACGATATTGTGACAGGTTATAGGCTTTAGGCCAAAATACGATGCACCTGTATTTTGGCCCGAACGGGGCAATTCCGTACATCTGCAACAGGCCCCCACCTTGTATCCACAAAAAATGCAGCGAACTTTTGCTGTGCGGGCACACTTTTTACAACGAACTTTGCAAATGCCCTTAAATCGTTGCAAAGATCACTTCCGCTTCATCTTCCTGCTGAACTCGTTCAGCGTCTGGATATGCCAGAGGCTTTTGCGGGTGATGGAGCGAAAGGTCAGGGAGCAAAAGAAGTCCACGAGAAAAATTTTCGGGATGCAGAATTTCAATCCCTTCTGAAAGGCTTTCAACGAACCCCGGCTGCACCAGTTGTGGACGGTGGTCAGGGTGTAACCGGTCAGGGTCACCACATCCTTTACCGTGACCACATCCGGGTATTTGCGCAGCAGCTTTTCATAGTAGCCGTGCATCTGCCGCAGCGTGTCCTCGGGCAGCTCCTTGGAGAGCCTCGCCACATAGTGGGTGCCGTACCAGCCCTTCGGTGCAGAGTAGAGTTCAGGAAAAATCGCCCGCTCCTCCAAATATGCTTTCACATCCTCTTTTCGGATTTTATAGCACCGGGTTTTCTTACCCGACCACTCGCAGGGCACCTTGCCGCTTTTGAGCAGATGCAGCGCCGTGGACTTGCTGATGTGGCATATTCGGAAGAATTGCTCCTTGTTCATCACCTCGGGAACGCTGTCCCAGTTGACGGGAAATACATCCATTTGTAACACCTCAAAAATAGATTTTCGTCGGTTGGAAGCTCTATTCTGCGGTGTATGGCCGTCTCCCGATTTTTCTCTCCTATCTTCCCGCATTTCTCTCCAAAATCGGAAAAAATGCCGATTTGAACCCACTTTCAAAAAAGCCTGCCCCGCAAGGCTTTCCAGGCGAAAAAGCCTGATTTCAAGCGGCTTTCGGCGGGTACGGGGCTTACAGAAACGACCCCAAAACGGACACCCCCGTCACAGTTGCATAAAAGACTCGAAATTTTTGGAAGCTCCGGCCGTTTCGTCCGCTGAAAATGTCCGCCGCACAGGGCTTTGCGCGGGTTCGGATTTCACAATTTCATATCGTTCTTGCGTGTTTTTCTTGCATTCTTCCGGAGCAGGGATTACACTTGAGGTATACGGAGAGTTGTCCGAGAGGTCGAAGGTGCGACACTCGAAATGTCGTGTTCCCAAAAGGAACCTAGGGTTCGAATCCCTAACTCTCCGCCAAAAACCCAGTCATATCAAGGCTTTTGCCCATATGACTGGGCTTTTCTTTTCTCTCAAGGTCACATCGGCGTACATGATTTTCGGCAAGAGCTCAGGTGTGCCAGCCGGTTTGCCTTGTGTCCGGCAGGGTCAGGATATTGTCCATCACATTTGCCGAGGTGATCTTGGACTTGTAATCCAAATGGCTGTAAATATTCGCCGTCGTGCCAATATCGCTGTGACCCAGCCACTCCTGGATTTGCTTCAGAGGCACATCGTTCGCCAAAAGCAGTGAGGCACAGCTGTGCCCTTACGGTATAATTACGACAAACCGGAAAAGCCCCGTATATCAAGGGTTTTCGGTTATCTGGCAAGGTTTTTCATCCTTTTCCAAACCGAAAAATCGAGCCGCGAAGTAGTTATATCGTAGGGGGTGTTATAGTAACGACAAAAATAAAATACCGTTTGGGCAGGCTGTCAGCCCGTCCAAGAAATCAGGACATTTCCTCTGAAAAGAAGAAATGTCCTTTTTTTGTACCCAAAATCAGATGCCGACAGGAGGAACACAATGCCTGAAAAAACAGTGCAGAAGGAACCGGACAAAAAGCCCGTGCCATCCAAAAAGCCGAAACCGCAGCAGGAAGTAGTCGTTCAGATTCCGCTCTCCGAACTGCATCCGTTCCCGGATCATCCCTTTCAGGTGCGGGAGGATGCGTCCATGCAGGAAACCGCCGAAAGCGTCAAGGAGTACGGCGTCCTCGTCCCCGCGCTGGCGCGGCCACGGGAGGACGGCGGCTATGAGCTGATCGCAGGCCACCGCCGCAAACACGCCTGCGAGCTGGCAGGACTGGCCACCATGCCCGTCATTGTCCGCGACATTGACCGGGACGCTGCCACCATCATCATGGTGGACAGCAACCTTCAGCGTGAGAACATTCTCCCCTCCGAACGCGCCAAAGCCTACAAGATGAAGATGGAGGCCATCAAGCGGCAGGGCGCACGAACGGATCTGACTTCGCCGAAAATTTCGGCGAAGTTCCGCAGCGATGATGAAGTTGGTCAGGATGCCGGTGTGAGCGGAGATACCATCCGCAACTACATCGCCCTGACGCAGTTAGTCCCGGAGCTTCAGCAGATGGTGGACGAAAAGAAAATCGCCCTCAGTCCCGCTTATCAGATCGCGGCGCTGACACCCAAGGAGCAGGGGCTGCTTCTGGAAACCATCGACAGCGAACAGGCCACCCCCTCGCTCTCGCAGGCGCAGCGGATGAAAAAGCTCAGTCAGAGCGGCGAGCTGAACGAGGACACCATGCTCTCCATTATGATGGAGCAGAAGAAACCGGAGAAAAACGACATCACCCTTTCCGGTGAAAAGCTCCGCAAATACTTCCCGCGTTCCTATACCCCGTTCCAGATTGAGAACACCATCTTCAAATTACTGGACGCATGGCAGAAAAAGCGCCAGCGCGACCAGAGCCGTTGAGCGGACAAGCAGTTTGTTTGTCCGCTATTTTCATGCCAAAAGGAGGACGCCATGTATATCAACACGTTCAAATACACGCCCAAAGATGTGAGCTGCCAGCTCTGTACCGAGTATGTGAAAAAGCTGGGCTGTACCGCCCTGCGCTGCCCGTGGCTGGCCGAGCGCATTGAGGCCGGTGTGGTCGGCTACCGCGAGGCAGTCTTAGAGACATTTCCCCATGAACGCCGCCTGTTCCAGCGCCTGAACCTGCTGATCAAGCACTATCCCGGAAGCCTTTGGAGCAACGAGCAGCATGAGCGCAGGATGCAGTATCAATGCGCCGTGCAGGGCTACCGCCGCCGCAGGGATACCAACGCCTACTATGCGGCCATGTACCTGCTGACCTCTAACGACGACATTTACCGCCGCACGGCAAATTGCTTCTGCAAGGACGGGATCGAGTTCGGCTATGCGGTGCTGAAAAACACCTCGCCGCACAACTACACGCTGTTCATGGCGGCGCGTGACCTCTGCGACAAGACGGAGGCGGTCACGATGGCGGACTTGGCGGAACCGGAGGTGATCGACCCGGAGGCGCTGCGCCTGATCGTCAACGCCACTCTGATCGCCCGCTATGGGCTTGCCGCCTTTCAGATCAGAGCGCGAGGTGCCGAATATGAACGCTGATGATTTTGTCGGCGGTCACAGCATCCTTGCGCTGGAGCGCTTTATGGACGAAACCCGCCACATGATTATTTTTGATGTCCTGTCGTGGAAATCCCCTGTGGGAGAAAAGGGCGAACGGCTGCGGCTGTTTCTCTCCGACGTGGGATATGCCAAGGCGCAGGCATCCGAGAAACGCGGAGAAATCAAAATCCGCAAACACGCCGCCGTCATTGAGGGGCATATCCTTCCTGACCGGAAAAAGCGGCGTCACTAAAATGATTGGAGGAATTACCATGAGCAGAGTAACAGAGCTGGAAAAAGCGCTGACCACGCTGTTCCGCAAGGGTACGGAGGTCGGCTACACGGAAACGGAGATCGACGAGTTTCTGGAAAACATTGACTATCACGCCCTGCTGCAAGCCGTTTGGAACAAGGCTGAAACGGTCTATGCCTACCGCGCAGACGGCAAAAATGCGCTGAGCTTGGACTATCGCAGCACGGAGCTGTTCAAGCAGCGAGCGACGCTTCTCTATGAGGACGTGGGCGACAGCTATATCGGCGCGGTGTTTGCTGCCCACTCGATGGAGCTGTGGCTGCTGGAGGATATGGGCTTTGCCGTCGTTGCCAAATTCAGCGTGAACGCCGGAGAAGGCGAATACGTCACCGAGTATCGCGTCTACAAGGGCAGCGATTGGGCGGACAGCGAGATTTCTCTGGATTTGGAGGACTTGGTGGCCGAGCTTGCCGCCCTGTGCGATCCCTACTACGAACACGAGCAGCCCATCTATGAGCTGTGATGTGGGAAAGGAGTGAAAACGGAGCGGCTTCCCCATGCGGGAAACCATTCAGAACGCAAACGGCAAGCAGTTTCACGCCGTCAGCCTGTCCGGTGGCAAGGACAGTACCGCCATGCTGCTTTTGATGATCGAACGGGATATGCCCATCAACATGGTGCTGTCAGCGGACACCGGCATGGAGTTCCCGGAAATGTACGAACACCTTGCCAAACTGGACGAGCATCTTTTCCGGGAGCGCGGCATCCATATCACCACGCTGCGGCATCCCAAGGGCTTTGAATACCTGATGTTCGACGAACCCAAGCAGAAGCCCCGCAGTCTGGAAAACCGTGCAAAGCTGGGCATCCCGCCCTACGGCAACGGCTGGCCGGGAATCCGCGTCCGCTGGTGTACCGGGCAGCTCAAAACGCACCTCATCACCAAGGAGGTCAACCGGCTCAAAGGCGAGCTGGGCGCGATCCACTATGTCGGTATCGCCGCCGATGAAGCGTGGCGCTGCAAGGATGAGCGGTATCCCCTCGTGGAATGGGGCATCACGGAGGCGCAGGCGCTCCAAGCCTGTTACGACCGTGGCTTTGACTTCGGCGGGCTGTATGAGATTTACCACCGTGCGTCCTGCTGGTGCTGCCCGTTCCAGCGTATCGACGAGCTGCGGAAGCTGCGAAAGCATCACCCGGAGCTGTGGGAAAAGCTGCTGGAGCTGGATCGCCGTGCGCTGGCGCAGTTCGGCACCGGCCCGCTGGGACAGTTCAAGCAGAACTGGAGCGTAAAGCGGCTGGATACGCGGTTTGCCGAGGAGGACGGCCAAACAGGTTGACTGCCCTGCGGAAAGGATTGAAGCAATATGGCTGTATTTCGCGTTGAACGGACGCGGGATTACACGGTGATGTGCAACCATCACCTGAAAGACAGCAATCTTTCCCTGAAAGCCAAGGGGCTGCTCTCCATGATGCTCTCCCTCCCCGACGAGTGGAATTACACCACGCGGGGGCTGGCTACGATCTGCAAGGAGGGCGTGGACGCCATCGGGAAAACGCTCAAGGAGCTGGAGCTGGCGGGCTACATCATCCGCCGTCAGCTTCGCGGCAAGGACGGGCGCATTTCCGACACGGAGTACACCATCTTCGAGAAGCCCCGAAAGCCCTCTCCACCGGATACGACTTTACCAGATACGGAAAACCCGTATCTGGATAACCCGGATACGGAGGCACCGGATACGGATAATCCCGCGCAATTAAATACTAAGAAATCTAATACTCAAAAATCAAATACTGATCTATCAAGCACTCATTCATTCTTTCTGCCTGCGGCGGACGGAATGACGGACGGATTTGAGAAAAAAGCGGAGATCAGAGAGCAAATCGAATACGACATTCTCTGTCAGCAGTATGACCGGATGCAGCTTGATGAGCTGGTGGAGATTATGCTGGAGGTTGCTATGAACCGCAGCCCCACAGTCAAGATCGGGCGGGATGCGGAATATCCCACCGGCTTCGTGCAACAGCGCTTTGAAAAGATCACCTCCATGCACATCGAAAAGGTCATGGACGGTATCCGCGAGAACACCACCCGCGTTTGGAATACGAAAGCCTATCTCATGGCGGCGCTGTTCAATTCCGTTTCCACCATCGACAACCACTATGCCATGCTGGTCAATCACGATTTTCACGGCGGCCCCTAAAGGCCGTCATTTTTCATGCCCGATTCCGGGAGAAAGGATTTGATACCGATGAAACGCCCCCTTGCCTACATCACCGCTCCGTGGAGCGAGAATGAGTTTGAGAACACCGAAAATGCTGCCAAGTATTGCAGAGCGGTCTATGACGCGGGCTTTTCGCCCATCTGCCCCACGCTGTTTCTGCCGCTGTTCCTACGCGATGAGATTCCGCAGGAGCACAAGGACTGCATCGACATGGCGCGGGAGTATCTGCGCCGCGCTCGTGTGCTGGTGGTTTGCGGCAGCACCGTGGATGAAAGCGTGAAAAACGACATCGCCGTGGCCGAGCGCCTGCGGATCACCGCCACCACGCTGGACGGCATCCTGACCGTCAAGGGACAGGGGCGCAGAAATGAATGAGCATCTTCTGCACCGGCTGGTGGTACCGCCTTAGTGTCACGGCATTCTCCCTGCAAATCGGAGGAAAGGAGCGTGATAAGTCATGCAGGAAGAAGTTGAACAGAGAATCGTATCCCTGATGATCTCCTGCGGAAAGCTGGGTGAACAGGAATTTCGCAAGGCCGTTGCCAAGCTGCTGGAGCAGCTAAAAAACGACCATCAGAAATATCAGCACGGCAAGGCCAACCCCCACGGGAAAATGACCGTCAAGCAGCTTGCCGCCAAGGATAAGGGATTGCAGAGCATTGAAGTCACCGATCAGAATATCGGCTCATTCAACCGGATTGCCCGGAAGTATGGCATTGACTTCGCTCCATTCAAGGTCAAGGGCGAAAAGCGGTACATGGTGTTCTTCAAAGCACCGGACGCCGACGCCATGACCGCCGCGTTCAAGGAATATACCGCCAAGCAGGTCAGGAAAGCAGAACGCCCCTCGGTGCTGGAAAAGCTGCAACACTTCAAGTCGCTCATTCAGGCGGCTGTGGTGGACAGGACAAAGCGGAAGGAGCTGGAACGATGAAGCAAATAAACGTCAAAAAGCTCATTCTTCCCAACATTCCGTATGTGTTCATCGCGTTGCTGGCCACCAAGGTCAGCGAGGCGGTGCGGCTGGCTCCCGGTTCGGACGCTTCCACGAAGCTGCTGAACATTATGACCGGTCTGAACACGGCGTTCCACTCCCTTGTCCCCAGCTTTCATCCCATTGACCTGTGCGTGGGCGTTGCCGCCGCCATTGCCATTCGGCTGGCGGTCTATATCAAGGGCAAAAACGCAAAGAAATTTCGCAAAAATCTGGAGTACGGCAGCGCCCGTTGGGGAACCGCCGAGGACATCAAGCCCTACGTCGATCCCGCATTTGAGAACAACATCATTCTCACGCAGACGGAGCGGCTGACGATGAACAGCCGCCCCAAAGACCCAAAAACGGCGCGGAACAAAAATGTCCTGATCGTCGGCGGCAGCGGTTCGGGCAAGACCCGCTTTTGGTTGAAGCCCAATCTGCTCCAATGCACATCAAAAACCTATCCCACCAGCTTCGTCGTCACCGATCCCAAAGGGGACATCGTGGTTTCCTGCGGCCATGCGCTGCAAAAGAACGGGTATCAGATCAAGATTCTCAATTCCCTGAACTTCAAGAAGTCCATGCACTACAACCCGTTCGCCTACATCCACTCGGAAAAGGACATTTTGAAGCTGGTCACGACGCTGATCGCCAACACCAAGGGCGAGGGTAAAGCCGGTGACGATTTCTGGGTGAAAGCGGAAACGCTACTCTACACCGCCCTTATCGGGTACATCCACTATGAAGCGCCGGTGGAGGAACAGAATTTCTCTACGCTCATTGAGTTTATCAATGCGATGGAGGTGCGCGAGGACGATGAGGACTTCAAAAATCCGGTGGACTTGATGTTCGAGGAACTGAAAAAGCGCAAGCCAGACCACTTCGCCGTCCGCCAATATGCCAAATTCAAGCTAAGTGCCGGCAAGACCGCGAAAAGCATACTTATTTCCTGCGGCGCACGGCTTGCACCCTTTGACATTCAGGAGCTTCGGGAACTGACGGCCTATGACGAGCTGCAACTGGACACGCTGGGCGACCGGAAAACCGCCCTGTTCATCATCATGTCCGATACGGATGATACCTTTAACTTTCTCATTTCCATGTGCTATACCCAGCTTTTCAACCTGTTGTGTGAAAAGGCGGATGATGTGTACGGCGGACGCTTGCCGGTTCATGTCCGCTGCCTGATCGACGAGGCCGCGAATATCGGGCAGATACCGAGGCTTGAGAAGCTGGTAGCGACGATCCGTTCCAGAGAAATCTCCTGCTGCCTTGTCTTGCAGGCACAGAGCCAGCTCAAAGCCCTGTATAAAGACAGCGCGGATACGATCATCGGCAACATGGACTGCTCCATCTTTTTGGGCGGTAAGGAACCCGGTACGCTGAAAGAGCTGGCGGCGGCGCTGGGCAAGGAAACCATCGACAGCTATAACACCGGCGAGAGCCGTGGCCGCGAGGTTTCCCATTCGCTGAACTATCAGAAATTGGGCAAGGAGCTGATGAGCGTGGATGAGCTTGCCGTGCTGGATGGCGGCAAGTGCATCTTGCAGCTTCGCGGCGTCCGCCCGTTTCTGTCCAACAAATATGATCTCACCAAGCATCCCCTCTACCGCTACACAGCGGATTATGACAAGAAATACGCCTTTGACATAGAGCGTTTTCTGTCCCATCGCCTCAAGCTCAAGCCGGATGATGCAGTTGAGGTGTATCAGGCAGACCTTTCCGGTGAACCTGTCGCCTGACGGCGGCAGCCTGCTTTGACAACGACTCGATGAAACTTCGTGGAAGAAATGTACCCTCCAAAATCTAAAAACATATTTTTCGGAGGTACTATTTATGGCTTTCTTTAATTCTGCTGTTGGTGTTCTTCAGACCCTCGTTGTGGCGCTGGGCGCTGGCCTCGGCATTTGGGGTGCGATCAATCTGCTGGAGGGCTACGGCAACGACAACCGTGCGATGCGTTCCTGACTGAAAAGGTCAGGCACAGGTCGAAGGACGAATGAAGTCCAAAACCTTGGAGAACTGATATTTCGATGGATGAAATGAGGGGGGTAACGCCCCGAAGCGTCCACACTAATACTCCGACTGGCATAGGTGCGCAACCGCCGATTGTCAGAAGCTCGGTGAAGTCGGCAGAGAGATGCCGTAGTTTTGGCTGCAAGGCTGAAATCGAAAGCTGTCCAGAGGTGGATAGCGCATCCTATATGCCGGGTGTCAGCCGCACATGGTTAGTATGGAGCTTTACAAGATGCTCCCGTACCTTGTCACCATCATCGTGCTCGTTGCCGTTTCCATGCGCAAAAAGCGCGAGAACGAGCCGCCTGCCGCGCTAGGACTTGCATATTTCCGAGAAGAACGATCGTTTCAAAGCTCCACGGTGTTTGCCGTGGAGCTTTGTTATTATGCGTTGCTTGCGGCAACGGGGCGTGTATTTATGCCGCAAGGAGGTAAAAAACATGTTGTCTGAAAATTTGAAAACTCTGCGCAGGCAGAAAGGCTTTACGCAGGAAGAGCTTGCCGCGCGGCTGAACGTAGTCCGCCAAACAGTGTCAAAGTGGGAAAAGGGAGTTTCACGCGGTTAAAGACACGCAGCCCGCGCTTATAGGTATAGCAGCGCATGAGGTGGTGCTCATGCGCTGCTATGCGTTCAGCTGTTCAGTTTATTCGTTCCAAGCTCTTACCTGTGCCTCGAGCCAGTTGCACCAGGCGTCCACGCCCTCGCCGGTCTTGGCGCTTATCGGGAATATCTCGATATCCGGGTTGCGCTTGTGCGCGAACTCGCGCACCTTGTCCATGTTGAAGTCGAAGTAGGGAAGGACGTCGATCTTGTTTATGATCAGCGCCTGGCACACCTCAAACATCAGCGGGTACTTGAGCGGCTTGTCGTGGCCCTCGGGCACGGAGAGTATTGCGACATTCTTGACCGCGCCGGTGTCGAACTCCGCCGGGCAGACGAGGTTGCCAACGTTCTCGAGTATCGCGAGGTCGAGGTCGGCGGCGCCGAGCTCACGGAGCCCCTGCTCGGTCATGCCCGCGTCGAGGTGGCACATGCCGCCGGTGTGTAGCTGGATGCTCCTGACGCCCGTCTCGGCGATGGCGAGCGCGTCCACGTCCGAGTCGATGTCGGCCTCCATGACGCCGATGCGCAGCTTATTCTTGAGGCGTGCGATGGTCGCCTTGAGCGTGGTAGTCTTGCCGCTGCCGGGGCTGGACATGAGGTTCAGGAGGAAGGTGTGCTCCTTCTTGAGCTGCGCCCTGACCCGGTCCGCCTCCCGGTCGTTGTTTTCAAATACGCTCTGCTTTATTTCGATGACTCGCACTTTGCCATTTGTCATTCTTCCGCTACCTCGATTTCTTTGATTACCAGCTGGTCGCCCTGCTTGAGCGTCCAGCGGGTGCTGCCGCAAAACGGGCACATGGGGACGTCGTCCCTGGCGTTTTCCATGACCTCGTAGTCCTTGCCGCAGTCGGCGCAGTGGGCGATGGCTTTCACCATATTGATGTAGAGCTCTGAGCCCGCGCAGATGGTACCGTTTACGGCCTCCGGCCAGACCCCGTGCATGTACACGGGGACTATGCCGGTCATCTCTCCGACATCCACACTTACGGATGCGATGCGGGATACCCCGTACCGTTTGGCTGCGGCGTCAAGGGTATCGAGCATATTAAGAACTACTCCTAATTCATGCATTGGCGTTGTCCTGCTTTTCACTTTCGTGTTTCTTGAACATCATACTGGCAGTACCGGAGTCGCTGCAGTCCTGCTCGTC
>OGRF01000774.1_pt1 | contig 24891 bp, 8 predicted proteins | sample 1553381 | NCBI WGS metagenome assembly OGRF01 (sample SAMEA2580060, study PRJEB22360) | human gut metagenome | biome: human gut; feature: human-associated habitat; material: faeces | place: Denmark | collected 2008/2010
CTTAACAATCTCCCTCCGCCGAGCTGAGCCAGCTCGACCGCAGTTTGCCTGCGGCATGGTTATCCTTCCAGTTTTGTATAATCTGGTATGGGTGTATCGAGTGGAATCCGCTCTTCGTCTGCTTCCCAGCAAAATGTTTCGATAAGCTTCTTCCAGACGGTATTCCCTGCTTCGCAAGGACGCTGCAAGATTTGCAGCAACTGCTGCTTCTCTTCCGGATTCAAAATCCAGAATGTCTTTTTGCCAAGCGACCCCTCTTTGCAATAACTGGCATCGAAAAAGCAAATTCTCGCCATCTTCGTTGCCTCCTCCGGAAAACGATGGTTATAAAGCTTGAAATAATTCCTACCAATCCGATCGGGATTTATAACGAAACAGAAATGCTCTGGTTCTGCCCGATAAACGGTTGCAAATTCCGGCAGATTCTCCCCTAAATGAGCATCTACAGCATATGCCTCGCAAAGTTCCAAATCTTCTGCATCATACAGCGATAGGATTCTTTCAGAAACATCTTTCTCCACCAACATGATTTTCATTCGCCTTCTTGTTTCAAAAATCCGTTTATAAACGAAAAAGCACGCTGATAAAAACCAGCGTGCTTTTAAAAATATGGTCGAGGTGACAGGATTCGAACCTGCGGCCCCTACGTCCCGAACGTAGTGCTCTACCAAACTGAGCCACACCTCGTTGATGAACTTTGTCGTTTTCTTCAAGCGACTTATATAGTATATCACAGTCTAGAAAAAAAGTCAAGCATTTTTTCTCTTTTTTTCTTTTTTTAAGAAGAAAAACGTCTATCTTGCAAAAAAGAAAGTAGTCACTCGAATTTTCTGCAAGTTATCGCACTTCTTTTTTCAAAAAATAGGGGAACGCAGTTGCATTCCCCTGTGTGTTTCGTATGAATTTTGCTAATTTCTTATGGACGCAATCCCAATCCGCCCTCCAGCGTAATGGTTTCGCCAGTCATATACTTGAAATCCGGTGATGCCAGCTGTACACAAACACGGCCAATTTCCTGTTCTGCATCGCCCAGATGTCCCATCGGCGGCATCTTCACATTTTTCTCAAATGCATCCGGATATGCTTTCTGGAACTGTTCCAGCTGTGCTGTCCATGCCAGCGGGCAAACAATATTGACATTGATATGATCCCGTCCCCATTCTGTCGCTGCAACACGGGTCAAACCACGAATGCCTTCCTTTGCGGCAGCATACGCACACTGTCCATAGTTTCCGAACAGTCCTGCTCCAGATGCAAAGTTAATGACAGAACCCTGTGTTTCTTTCAGATAAGGATAGCAAGCCTGCATATAGTGGAAAGTTGCATACAGACCGGAATACATTGCCAGATCGAATTGTTCTGTGGTGTGGTCTGCCAAGGTTACACCAGAGGCGGAAGCCTGTGCATTGTTAATCAGCACATGAATTGCTCCGAATGCAGCAACTGCCTGTTCCACAACCTGCTTGACAACGGCTGCATTATCTGCTCCAGCGTGCACATCTGCTTGTACAGGCAATACCGAAATGCCATACAGACGTTCGAGTTCTTCTTTTGCATCGGTCAACTTCTGTACGTTTCTGCCGGTAATGACAAGGTTTGCACCCTCTTTTGCAAATGCAGTTGCAATGCCATAGCCAATCGAACCGCACTTGCCGTCACTCAAAACGGCTCTGCCTGCTCCGGTGATAATCACTGTTTTTTTCGTGAAAAAGCCCATGGTTAAAACTTCCTTTCTATGGTTTTCAAACGGTTATATGGATAACACTGTTATTATACCATAGTTCGGCTGTATTTGCAAATGATTTTTTGTAAGGATGTGTGATTGTTGGTCGATGCTCTTAGGGAAACCATCTGCGTACGATTCGGCAGAATCGCTTCGCTGTCTGCCTTTGTGCTGTTCGCCGGAGTTGCGTTGTCCGAATTGCTTATGAATCTTTCTTAGATTGCAGTTTGCTTGAAGTTTTTTTGTTTTTAGAATGGCGAACAGCAATTTCCCTGCTTCTCTTAGATTACAATATCATCTCATCAATACGTTCGTTAAGGGGGACAGCTTGTCCCCCTATTTAGAGGAAGCCCTGCCCTTTTGTCCCTTCGGGACATTTCCCCACACTGTGGGGAATCACCCCCTCCGCCGAGTTGAGCCAGCTCGACCGCAGTCGCCTGCGGCGTGCAATTTTGCGATGTTGCTGCATCATTGGTTATATTTTTATGGCACAGAATTTTGACGTTCTGCAAATGTTGCTTCCTGTCCGGATGCATTCTTTGCGTAATATGTCAAAATCGCTACAGCATCCTCTACCGTCAAATCGTCCAAAGTTCCGTTCACATCCCCTTGAATCAGCTGCCAATACCGCAAAGAATTTTCCCGTCCAGCGGCTTTCTTTGCATAAGTGGTCAGCACCAGAACCGCATCTTCCACATCTACCACGCCATCTTCATTGATATCGCCCCATTTTGCATGTGGGTATGCATAATCTGGATAAGTAATCGTTCCTTGTTCTTCCAACAGCCCCATTAATGCAGCAGTAACACGATTCAACAACCCCTGCGGGATCGTTTCTTCTTTCGACAATTCTAACATCGTAGCTGCTACTTCTGCAATATCGGTTTCATTTGCTGCTTTCGCACAAGTTTCAATCGCTTGCAGCTGTGCTGTGTCCATTTCTTGTTCTTTCGGCAGCATGATTGCATGCAGATTCACATTGTGAAACGCACCCTTTTCCCCAGTTAACTGTGTGGCATCCAGCCATTCCGTGCTACCCTGATCCAAAATATAACTCTGTCCTGGCTGGGCAGAAAACTGCATGCTATAATTATTAGCATCGAAATCTTCTTCAATGGTCAGATAGCCATTTTGCCAGGTTTGATTCTTCTTGATTTTCATCGACAATACCACAGAAAACCGCTCATTTTTCTGCAAAGAAACCGTTTCCGGCAGGGTAATTTCCTGATAACCAAATCCGCCGGAATGCCCTGTGGTATCCAATAACAGTTCGCCATCGGTCGGGTCAGTTGCTGTTTCTGACAGGCGATAAACCTGAATCTGATACTTTGGATTATTGCCATTATAACTAGTCTGATAAAAGCCCACACGAGACAGCGTTTCGTCCTCTTCTGCCCGAAAAACATTTGCCACAGAATCAAACGAATACGCAACGCTATACCCTGCACCGTCATAATAATAGATGTTTCCGCTGTCTTCCCGTGGCTCAAAGGTAAAGCTTGCATACTCGCCCAGACTGGTATCTTCATAAGAAATCCAGAAATAGCCATCATCTAATTTTCCATCGCCCCAGCTATTTTTTACCAGCCACGCACCATTATTTTTTGGCTGTTCCTTCGGGTCAAAGTTTTCCTTTGCATAGTTATCGTCCCAGCCAATCAGTAAAACCGCATGGTTTGCATTATAATAACTGGAATCGCTCTGATAATATGCATATGTCGTTCCGTTGTCATAATAATTTGCACCACTGCTATGAAAAGCAACATAAATGCCGCCGTTCTGCATCATGCGTTTTTTAATCGTTTTCCGTTCACTGTCTGTCTGCACGCTGAGCATGGTTTCTGAACCTGTCATTCGATAAGCAGCCTGTTTCCGCTGGTATTCTGAATCAAAGCCAGAACACCCCTGATAGGGCAAATAGGCTTCTTCCTGAATGCCGACAGTGCTGAGGAAAAACGAGGCATGCAGGGCATTTCCGCCGGATGCTCCCTTTTTTGCCTGAATAATGGCATCGCCATAAGTTGGGCTGAGTGGCTGCGGATCGGGCGTATAGAGAAAATAGCCAACTTGCTCTTCGGACAAGTCCATATCATTGATATTATCCAAATCGGTTTCATAGTATTTCAGCAGATGGCTTTCTGCTGCTCCCAGCGTTGCAAACGCCCAGCACATACCATCAGAACCCTGATCTTTTACAGAAGTGATAATACCCTGCTCCCGCAAATCATAGGATTCCGGTACAGTATCCGTTTCTGCTGCACTGCCATACAGCGGTTGTTCCCCATCGCTGTTTTCAAAGGATGCAGCTGCTCCCTGTAAGGGCAAATACCCATCCTCGGAATCCGCATCCACAAAATCAGAAACACAGTCCGCCTGCACGGTCTTTCGAGGTGACGTTTTCGCAGATGCTGCCACCTTAGAAATCGGCATGGAACCTGCAAACAAACAGACTGCTGTACAAAATGCAAAAATACCTTTATATGGAAATTTCATAAAATAATCCTTTCTATTCTCCTACAATTGCCCCAAAATCGAGGAACTTTTCTTTTGTATTTTGTCTATTGTACCATAGTTTTAGCATGTTCGTCAATATCCTTTTCACAAGAACCCCAAAAAGCATACCAAAAACAAAAGACCGCTGGCATTTCTGCCAACGGTCTTTCTGCTGTCTATTTTCCCGGTTGTCGGTCAGAGCGATTTGATTACCAAATCCCTCCAATCAGTCGGTTTACACCTTCTGATTCTTCTTCCGTTTCGGCTTGCTTGCTGCTGCGAGCAAGAATGCTGCACTGCCAGTGATGACAATCGGAAGCATCCGATCATCTGCTGTCTTCGGTGTCGTCTTCGTGCTGCCGCTGCTGCTGCCGCCGGAAGAGGTCTTGCCAGAACCAGAAGAAGATGTCGTTTTCTTCTTCGTTGTCGAAGAAGAATCATCCTTCGTAGTTGTAATTGTGGTCGTTGTCGTAGTAGTGGTAGTTGTTGTTGTCGTTGTAGTAGAAGTTGTTGTTTTAGAATCTGTACCACCGTGTACATCACTTGTACCAGTAGAGGCTGTTGTTTCTGTTACGGTTGTAACAGTCGTTTCTTCTGGTTGTGTTTCAGTAACTTCTTCGGTAGTCGTTGTTGTGGTAGTTGTCTGATAGTTGATAATCGGATCACCGTTGTTGACTTCAAAGGTAATATCTGCAATGGTCTGGTCTTCCGGATAAATGATTTCTACCGGATAAATGGTATCCGACAGTACATAGCCATCTGCGGTTGCCAGTTCCTTCACATAATAGTTACCAGCCGGCAGCGTATCTTCAAACAAGATTGTGCCGTCTTCCTGTGCATTGGCAATACCGATGCAGCTGTCACTCGGAACAACTGTACCATCCAGGAGCGGAATGTCCTGAGCGGTATACAAGCCAAACTGTACCATGGTAATATCACCAGCATTGCCTTCCAACTGCTTGGAGAGGTGGATCTGGCAACGAATGATATCGTTTGTGATTTCCAAGTTTGCAGTGTCGCCTTCATTGGTGGTGAAGTCGATGACATACGGTTCTGTGCTCATCACATAGCCGCTGACCGTCTGCATTTCCTGTACAGTGTAATAATCGCCGTTCAGGATGCTGCTTTCTGCATAGCCGTTTTCGTCTGTAATCACAGTTTCTACCAGATTTCCATCTGCATCATAGATGCCGAAGGTTACGCCAGCCATATCGTGCGGGTCATACTGAATCGTATAGATGCCATCTTCAGACTGCGTTGCAGATGCAGCAACTGGAGCAATCTTATGAATGGTAATCGTCCGTTCCGGAATGGTGGTTTCGGTTGTGGTTTCTTCTGTGGTTACTTCTTCGGTGGTCGTTTCTTCTTCCGTGGTAGTCACTTCCTCAGTTGTAGTCACTTCTTCTGTCGTAGTGACTTCTTCTGTGGTGGTTACTTCCTCGGTGGTCGTGATTTCTTCAGTAGTTGTAACTACTTCTGTTGTCGTTGTTTCTTCTGTGGTTGTGATTTCTTCTGTAGTAGTGGTGGTTGTAGTCGTTGTGGTTGTAGTAGTGGTTGTCGTTGTTGTCGTTGTGGTGGTTGTAGTCGGTTTGGTTGTTGTGGTTGTGGTTGTCGTTGTAGTCGGTTTTGTTGTTGTGGTAGTTGTTGCTTCGGTGGTGGTTGTCGTGGTTGTAGTCGGTTTTGTCGTTGTGGTAGTTGCTTCGGTGGTGGTTGTCGTGGTTGTAGTCGGTTTTGTTGTTGTGGTAGTAGTTTCTGTGGTGGTTGTTGTTGTTTCTGTGGTTGTTGTTGTAGTGGTTTCGGTTGTTGTCTTTGCAACGTCTACCATAACAATCTGATCAACCGCTGTATATACGGTTTCAGTGATGTTTCCAGCCTCATCCTTCTGGTAAGTTACCAGATTCAGAACGCCGTTTTCATCAAACAGGAAGTCAATGGATTCTGCCAGTTCATAGCCATCCGGAGCCTGTTTTTCCTGCAAAGTATAAACCGTACCAACCTGCAAGCCCGTAATCGTATGCGACTTGCCTTCTTCGGATACCCAAGAATCCAGCGTGTAGGTTTTGCCATCCTTTGCGGTGTAAGTAACCGTCAGATGTGCTCCAGCGATTTCCTTGCCGCTAATGTCCTGCTTGCTGATTTCTGCCTGGGTCTTTTCATCCTGCATCACAACTTCATCCACAGAACCATCTTCGCTGACAGTAAAGGTCACATCTTCCGCAGTCAGATAGCCATCCGGAGCGGTGATTTCTACCAGTCGGTAGGTTGCACCAGCGGTCAAAACGCCTTCCAGATAATGCGGCTGATCGGTGGATACCCAGCTTTCAACCAGCTGACCATCTGCATCATACAAGGAGAGCTGTGCACCTGGCAATTCTTCGCCAGTGGTCAGATCCTGCTTGCTGATGGATACCTTTGTGGTGTCATCCTGCATAGTTACCGTCTGCAACTTGCCGTCTGTACCAACGGTAAAGACAACATCTTCTGCATATGCATAACCATTCGGTGCACCAACTTCATGCAGCGTATAGGTTTCGCCTGCGGTCAGTTTTGCTTCGATGTAGTGTGCATCTGTACCAGATACCCATTCTTCTACCACGCTGCCATTCTGATCCAGAATCTGGAGCGTTGCACCTGGGATTTCCTGAGAACCAGTCAAATCCTGCTTGCTGATGGAAACCTTTGTGGTATCATCCTTCATCGTAATCACGCCGCCAGCATCGTTGCCATTTACAGTAACCTTGCCTGCTTCGTCCACGGTAAAGGTAATGGATTCTGCAACGGTATAACCGTTCGGAGCGGTTTCTTCTGTCAGAGTGTAAGTGCCAGCATCCAGATGAACCAGTTTCGGTGTCTTCTCTGATACCCATTCTGCAACGGTCTTGCCAGCTGCATCGGTAATCTTGAGGCTTGCACCTTCCAGTTCGTCCGTGCCGTTGATTGCCTGCTTGCTGATGGCAATTTCGCCTTCGGCTGCGTCACGCATTACAACTTCTGTCAGACTGCCGTCCTTGTTTACAGTGAATGTTACTGCTTCTGCAACCTGATAGCCATCCGGAGCGGTCACTTCTACCAGCTTATACTTGCCGCCAGCAGTCAGCTTGCCATTGATGACATGTGCTTCTGTGCCGGATGTCCAAGCATCCACTTCGGTTTCTGTGGTTTCGCCCAGTGCATTTTCAGTTACTTCATACAGTTTCAGTTCTGCCCCTTCCAGTTCATCCGAACCAGTCAAGGTCTTCTTGCTGATGGATACCTTGGTCACATCGTCCTTCATGACAACCTGACCGTTGACATCTTCGCCGTTTACGGTAATCTTACCGCTCTTTTCTACGGTGAAGGAGATTTCTTCCGCATAGCCATAGCCATCCGGTGCATTGGTTTCCTTCAGAATGTAAGTTTCTCCTGCGGTCAGCTTTTCCTGTACGGTATGCGGCTGATCGGTGGATGTCCATTCTTCTACAACCTTTCCATCCTTATCCAGAATCTGGAGGGTTGCACCCGGAACTTCTTCGCCACTGGTGAGATCCTGCTTGCTGATGGTTACCTTTGCAACGTCATCCTTCATGACAACTGTACCGTTGACATCCTTGCCATCTACGGTAACCGTGCCGTTCTTTTCTACTGTAAAGGTGATGTCTTCTGCATAAGCGTAGCCTTCCGGTGCATTTTCTTCATGCAGCGTGTAGGTTTCGCCTGCAATCAATTTGCCTGTAAATTCGTGCGGCTGATCGCCGGAAGTCCATGTTTCTACAACCTTGCCATCCTTATCCAGAATCTGGAGGGTTGCACCCGGAACTTCTTCGCTGCCGGTTACAGACTGCTTGCTGATGGTTACCTTTGTCACGTCATCCTTCATGATAACCTGACCGTTGACATCCTCGCCGTTGATAGTAACCTTGCCGGTCTTGTCAATGGTAAAGGTGATGTCTTCTGCATACGCATAACCATCTGGTGCGTTTTCTTCGTGCAGGGTATAGGTTGTATCAGCGTTCAGAACACCCTTCAGAACATAAGCGTTCTTCGTGGAGATCCACTTTGCAACCTGTTCGCCGTTTTCGTCCAGAATCGAGAGGGTTGCCCCTTCTACTTCTGTCGTTCCGGTGATATCCTGCTTGCTGATGGAAACTTCTGTTGCCGCATCCTTCATGACAACAGTTGTAACTTCGCCCTTTTCATCCACAGTAAATTCAACATCTTCGGCATATGCATAGCCATCCGGTGCATTTTCTTCGTGGAGGGTGTAAGTCTTGCCAGCAACCAACTTTTCGTTGATTTCGTGCGGCTTGTCGGTGGAAGTCCATTCTTCGATGACCTTACCGGTTTCATCCTTGACCTGAAGCTTTGCTCCCGGAATTTCCTTGTCGCCAGTAATGTCCTGCTTGCTGATGGATACCTTGGTGGTATTATCTTTCATCACGATAATGCCGCCAGCATCTACATCTTCGCCGTTTTCGTTCTTTACTGTCACCTTGCCGTTCTTGTCAACGGTAAAGGTCATGGATTCTGCCAATACATAGCCGTCCGGAGCGGTTTCTTCTGTCAGGGTGTAAGTGCCAGCATCGAGCTGAACCAGTTTCGGTGTCTTCTCTGATACCCATTCTGCAACGGTCTTACCAGTTGCATCGGTAATCTTGAGTTTTGCACCTTCGAGTTCTTCTGTGCTGTTGACAGACTGCTTGCTGATGGCGATTTCGCCCTCGACTGCGTCATGCATGGTTACCTCTGTCAGAGTACCGTCCTTGTTTACGGTGAATGTCACTGCTTCTGCAACCTGATAGCCGTCCGGAGCGGTGATTTCTACCAACTTGTAAGTGCCGCCAGCGGTCAGCTTGCCATTGATGACATGTGCTTCTGTGCCGGATGTCCAAGCATCGACTTCGGTTTCTACCGTTTCGCCCTGTTCGTTTTCGGTTACTTCGTACAGTTTCAGTTCTGCACCAGCCAGTTCATCCGAACCAGTCAGTGTCTTCTTGCTAATGGATACCTTAGTCACATCGTCCTTCATGGTAACTTCGGTTACCTTGTTGGTCTTGTCTACGGTAAACTTCACATCTTCGGAATATGCATAACCATTCGGAGCATTTTCTTCATGGAGCGTATATTCCTTACCTGCAATCAGCTTGCCGTTGATTTCGTGCGGCTGGTCGGTCGATGTCCATTCTTCTACAACATCACCGTTTTCATCCTTAATCTGGAGGGTTGCTCCTGGGATTTCGTTGTCGCCAGTAATGTCCTTCTTGCTGATGGTTACCTTGGTCGTATCATCTTCCATGAGAACCGTACCATTGACATCTTCGCCGTTTACGGTTACCTTGCCTGCTGCATCCACAACAAATTCAATGGATTCTGCAACCGTGTAACCATCTGGAGCGGTTTCTTCTGTCAAGGTATATGTGCCAGCATCCAGCTGAATGGTCTTTGGTGTCTGTTCCGATACCCATTCTGCAACGGTCTTGCCGTCTGCATCAGTAATCTTCAGGCTTGCACCTTCGAGTTCTTCCGTGCCATTGACTGCACGCTTGCTGATGACAACATCACCCAACGCTGCATCATACATAGTTACCTGACCATTTACATCTTCGCCATTTACCAAAACCTTGCCGGTCTTGTCAATGGTAAAGGTAATGGATTCTGCAACCTGATAGCCATCCGGAGCGGTGATTTCCACCAGTTTGTAAGTGCCGCCAGCAATCAGTGCACCTTCTATCACGTGTGCTTCTGTGCCAGATGTCCAAGCATCCACTTCCAGTGTAACTTCGCCCTGATCGTTCTGGGTTACATAGTACAGTTTCAGCTCTGCACCAGCCAGTTCATCCGAACCAGTCATTGCCTTTTTGCTGATGGATACCTTTGTGACATCATCCTTCATGATGATAACATCGTTTTCATCCTTGTTTGCTGCATCTACTGTGATTGTGCCGTTCTTTTCAACCGTAAAGGTGATATCTTCGGCATACGCATAACCATCCGGAGCGTTCTCTTCGTGGAGCGTATAGGTCTTACCTGCAATCAGCTTTCCGCTGATGTCATGCGGCTTGTCGGAGGATGTCCATTCTTCGATGATATTATCGTTTTCATCCTTAACCTGGAGGGTTGCTCCCGGTACTTCGTTCTCACCGGTAATATCTCGCTTGTCAATGGATACCTTTGTGACATCATCTTTCATGACGATCACGCCGTTTTCATCCTTGTTTGCTGCGTCTACTGTAATTGTGCCGTCCTTTTCAACCGTAAAGGTGATATCTTCGGCATATGCATAACCATCCGGAGCAGCAATTTCTTTCAGCGTATAAGTTCCGCTTGGCAAGCCAACAATGTTCTTTGCAGCATCGCTGGATGTCCACTGAACACCATTGCCCACTGCTGTCAAATCTGTGTCTGCAGCAGCAATTGCATCCCACTGTTCTGTGGTCAGGTCATCATTGGTCAGGGTCAAGGTTGCTCCTGCAACTTCGTTTTCGCCAGTGATGTCCCGCTTGTCAATTTGAATTGCAGAACGTTCGTCCTTGATGGTCAAGGTCTTTCCATCTTCAGACTCAACTTCGCCGTTTGTTACTTCCGATACGGTTGTTACAACGCCATTCTTTACAACAAAGGTAAAGGTGGAAATCGTTGTGAATCCGTTCGGAGCTGTGATTTCTTCCAGTTCATACGTGCCATCCGGCAAAGCAGAAATGGTAACATTTCCCTTGAATGTTGCGGATGTCGTATCTTCTGCAATCTTGGTTGCACCAATCTGAACACCGTTCAGCGTTACATTTTCATCCTTTGCAGTCAGCTTGAATTCTGCTTCTTCTGCTGCAATGTTTCCGCCGTCAAGTGCTTCCTTGTTAATTTGAATGGTGCTTGCTTCGTTGGTAATGGTAATAATCGAACGATCCTGACCGTCTGTGGATACCTGATTATTTACAGATATTGCACCATTTGCAGAAACGGTTACAGCCCATTTCTGTGTCGTTGCGAGGTAACCAGCCTTAGCGGAAACTTCGGAAACTTCATAAGTTCCAGCCGGTAAGCCCTTAAAGGTCATGGATTCTCCGGTAGAAGTCCAAACCAAAACGGTTGCATCTTCTGCGGAAATCAGGTCTGCTACTGCATCGCCATTCAGCTTTACACTCGACCAGTCAACATTTGCATCGTCTGCCTTTAATTGCAGCGTTGCACCTGTCAAAGCGTTGCCATCCTGATCGACCTTCTGAATGGTCAATTCACCCAACTTGTTGTTGACAACTTTTTTCGAAACAGGAATTTGATTTCCTTCATCATCAAATATTGCTTTCGTTAAAATAACATCCTGCACATCTGATGATTTCAAGTAATCGGTCGGAGCAGAAACTTCTGACAATTCATACTCGATTGCCGGCAAGCCGGTAATCTTCATTTCTGCATCGGTCGAAACGAACTGAATGCCCTGTCTGCCATCTACGGTTACCTTCTGATCTTCGGTCAGCGGCTTGCCATCAATCTGAACATCGTCCAGATTCAGCGGATCTGTGGTCTTGCTGAGCAGCTGCAAGGTTGCACCAGCCAAGAACGCATCACTGCCATCCTTCTTGGAAATGGTCAGTTCTGCCCGATAATCCTTCATGACAACTGTTCCATTCAAGTCAGCACCAGTTGTTTTGTCAACAACCTTGCCATCAGAGCCAATGATAAAGGTAATGTCTTCAGAATAAGCATAGCCATCCGGAGCAACGGTTTCTGTTAAGGTGTAAGTGCCAGCCGGCAGACCAACAATGTTAGTCGGCTCTACTCCGGATACCCAATAAACACCATTGCCGGCTTCTGTCAATGTAAGGTCAACGTTTTCATTTGAGAGGTTAAAGTTCTCAAATGCGATTTTCTGCCACTGTTCTGCAGTCAGGTCTTTGTTGGTCAGGGTCAGGGTTGCTCCCGGCAACTCTTCATCATTTGCAGCATCAACCTTGCTAATACTTACTTCTGTCCGCTTATCGTTGACAGAAATAATATTTTCATCTTCCTTGATGGTAATCGAACCATCTTCTCTGGAAGCAGTAATGACTTTTCCACCCTTTACTTCAAAGGAGAATGCTGTTACAACGGTATAGCCATTCGGAGCAGCATCTTCGGTCAAGAAATACTTGCCATCCGGAACATTTTCCAGTTTCGTACTGATAAATTCCTCGGTTGTCCAAATAATGCTATCCCTTGTCTGTGTCAGAACATTTCCGTCAGTCAATATGATCTTACTCAGATCTATGGTCTGACCTTCCTGCGGCGTCAACTTCATTTTTGCATCTGGCAAGTTGACTCTGCTGGATTCCTCGGTGTCAATGTCATGCTTGTTGATGATAATGGTTGTTCCTATCACGGCATCACAAACTGCAAGACTGATATTACTTTCTGTTCCATTGTAATAGAAGTAGCTATCTGCTGCATCTGCGTCAACCGTGTCTGTTGTTCCTGTAGTATTGGCAATTGTTCCATCGGTCAGCGTAAAGGTTGCCGTACCTTCTGCGACTTTATACGCCTTTCCATCGGTTTCAGAAGTAAATTCACTTCCGGTTTCTGCCAAGGTGTAATCGCCGTCCGGCAATCCCTTGATAACTGCATCAGTACCGGTAGAAATCCACTGAATACCAATTTGCTTCTTATTTTCATCCAAAACAGCGGTACTGTTTTCCAGTGTAACCTTGCTCCAATCGACATCATTTTCAGATGTCAGGGTCAGGGTTGCACCTGCAAGTTCCGTTTGCTTTGTGATGTCATATTTGCCGATGATAATCGTAGATTCCTTTGAGTCGTAAGCAATCAACTCAGAAGTCCAAACGTTTGTATCAACGAGAACTTCATTATTGTGAACGTCAACATCTTCTCTCGTGTTATCCGACAAAACGATTTGACCGTTTGCGTTGACAGTAAAGAAGATTGGGTTCATAATTGCATAATTTTCCGGAGCGGTGGTTTCTACCAGAACATATTCCGTATTTTCTGCGAGATTGGCAGTGATTTTGTCTGTAATATTTTCTTGAATTGCAGACAAAGTCGTTTCCTGTCCGTTCTGATATGCTTCATATGCAAGTTTGGTATAAATTGCAAACTTTGCACCTGTCAGTGCTGCACCATCCTTGTCTGCAAGGTCTTTCTTGACCAATGTCCGTGTAACACTTACAGTCTTATTGGTAACAGAAACTGCACCAGTCGGAGCAGTATCAAACCGACCATCCAGCAGCACTGCACCATAAACAGCAGCACTGTCCGAACCATTTACATTATAATAAATGGTATAATTGCCGTTTGTACCATCTGAGAACGGAGTACCCTTGTCATCACATTCTGCAATGTAATACATTCCAGCATCCGGTTCTGCATCGGTCTTCGCCGGCAGATTTTTAAAGATGGTAGAAGGAGCATCCTTTGTTAATGTATGTACAGATTCGCTAACATCACCATACAGTTTCAGATTGCCCTCTGCATCCCGTACATACAGACCAACATTGAAGGAGGTATCACCCCAGTCAGTCAGCTTGGTGCTGTTCTGCAATACCGTCTTATCAACAGTAATCGAACCAGTTACAGCCTTAGTCTGTTCCCGGTTCTGGATTGCAGACTGCTTGATGCAATCATCCACCGTCAACGGTTCATCCGCATCCGTCTTTCCGAACTGTGTCGGGAGATAATAAACGGTGCTGGTTGTTGTATTGGTTTCTGCATCGGTTGTTTTTCGAGTATCCGCATTCGGATATTCTACAATATAGCCTGTTTTGCCATTGGTTGCCTTGTCGCCCTGCTTCAAGATGTTGCCATCGCTATCCAATTCAAACAGATAGTAATAGGTGTTTTCTTTCAGGTCGTTGAAGGAAACCGTCTTACCAGCTGCAACATCCTGCGGTGTACCAACCATAGTCAGACCTGCAAGGTCATCGTTGGTCAGTTCTTCCTTATCAGAACTGTACAGTGCAAACCGATAAGTACCAGATTCATTTGTAAGGGCTTCGCCGTTTACAACCTTGGTTGCCTGAATCTGATAAGTTGCGGATTCTTCGTTGGTAATCTTTGCAGTCTTTGGAACATTTATATCATCCAATTTAATTGCATGATCCTTACCAGCAGAATCGCCGTAAGTAACCTTGTAATCCAGATAGCTGTCTGTTACTGGATTGCCCTTTGCATCCGTTTCCAATACATACCAGTTTCGCTGAATCGGAACTTCGTCAAAGGTTACAGTATCCGTTGCACCCGTCTTAGAACCCGTCAAGGTTACTGTCTGCAAATCGCCATACTTCACATACGCACCATCCTTGGTCTTATAGAACAAACCAAAGTAGAACGTATCTGTTGTGTTAAATGGAGATTTGAAGGTCTTTTCTACGGTAATCTTACCGTACTGAATTTCGTTCAGGAACGGAACAACTGCAACTTTTTGACCTTCAGAATAAGTTACACCAATTCCGCTATTTCCACTGGCAGCACTGGTCGGCATATTCTTTTTCGGGTCTTTCGATGCACTTGCAACATCTGTTGCCGGGAATGGTTCGCCAACTGCAACATTGACATTGTCCTTAATCACACCATTTTCATCGGTTTCAAAGACATAGAGATTCTTCTTTGCCGATGCCGGAATGTTGGTAAAGGTTGCGGTTTCTGTTTCGCCGTCCTTTACGGTAATCGGCTTGATTTCGCTGCTGTAACGCTTGAACTTATCTGCGTTCGTCAGCTTGCCATCTGTACCGTAAGTCGGTGTTACACCGTCTTCTGTTGCGGTAAAGAGTGCAAAATAGAAGGTCTGTGTATCGCCCTGGCCGCTATCATAAGCCTTGTTGACAACCAAGCTAACGGTATCTTTCACTTCCGGAACCCAGACACCAACCTTTGCCGGTTCTGCGACCATCGGTGTTTCTACCAGTTCATTCTTATCATTCAGGTACTGATAAGAATAAGCAAAGCTGTTCCATGCGATGTTTTCTTCGCCAGTATTCTGTACGTAATCCGGAATCGTTCCCTTGAAGGTAATGCAAACGGTCTGACCCTTATCTACTTCAAAAGTACTCGGGAACTGGAATCTCAGGTTTACGATTTCACTGGTTGGAGTATCTTGCCAGTTCATATTGCCGGATTCGCCCATCCAGTCGCCAGCGTGCTCATCCAGACTAGAATGCTTATCGCTAGAATAAGAAACCTTTACGCCTTGCACTTCTGTACCAGAGAATGCACCTCTTGCATCTGTGGTGTTGGTCAATGTACCGACTTCATAAGTCACACTTGAAAGATCCGGTATTACCGTAAATGCAGAGTAACGGTCATAACCGGAAACCAGACCGATGTCCACATTTTCAAACGGCAGACGGTCGATAACCGTGAAGTTCTTCAAAGACTTTGTGGTAGAATCATTGGTTACATAAATTTTGTATTCAACTTGTTTTCCCTGTAAGCCCTTAACATAGTTATCGTTCGGGGTATTGCCCTGTCCATAACCATCGCTTTGACCCGTTGCACTGTTATCAATCCAACCATCCTTATGTTGTTCATCAATATTTTTTGGATCAAAAGAAATCGTCTTAAAGGAGGTTGTTTCCACGCCGCCTTGGCTATTGCTTGCGGTTGCTTCCAGCTTTCCATCTACCAAGTCACCGGCAGTGACACGATCCTGATAGATTTTTTCACTGGTAGAAAGGGTTGTCTTGTTGAAATAAGTCTTTTCTGGAACTTCTTCATTTGCTGCCAGATTTGGATCATCTGCTGCATAGCGAATTTGAACGCTCTGACCCGGCTGCAATTGCACAGTATTTGGCAACTTGATGGTAAACTTGCTGCCATTCACCGTTACACAACCGTCCAAATCATGCCATTCGCTTTCATTGTCCAATTTGTATCCATTAAAGTTCTTAGATAGATCACTGTCTAATTTTGCACCTGCTGCATACTGCATGCCGCCACTCAGTTCATCTTCCAGAACAATATTCGTCATTGGAGCATCTGCATCATTCGTTTTTTCGTTAGAAACGGTGATAATCCATGTTGGAATATTAATGCCAGGATTAGACTTACGAGTTGCCTTGACATCGCTAGCAGCCTTTGTCAGACCCGGAGCGGTCTTCTTGACAATCTGCTTCAAGGTCAAGTCTGCGGTATCGGTAATCGTTCTACCCGGTTTTCCATCAATCAAAACATCTTTATCTGCGGTAACTTGTGCTTTATTTTGGAACAACTCGGAAACAAGGTCTACATTTTCTGGGTCTGCACATTGCTTTTGCAATTCAGTTGCAATTTGAGCTGCTTTGACATCTGTCAATTTCACGGTATATTTAAACATCAAATATTCGCTATTATTTATATACCAATCGCAATCAAAGAATGCCCCAGTAGTAAAATTTTGCTTTACCAAATCAAATGTCAATGTTGTTCCTGCATCAGAAACATCCTGATTACTGCAAATAACAATGGGCTTCCCCGGAGGATTTTTATTTACACTGCCCATATATGCCAATGTATTTGTTACTTCGACAAATTCCATTCCATCTGGAATTGTATCTGTTAATGTAACATCTTTTCCATAAAGCGAAGCAGCAGTAGAACCGTTTTTCAGTATTACAGTGTATTCAAATCTGCTTTTCTTTAAAGCATCCACTGTCTCATCATAACTGAATTTTCCCGAACTATCATATTTTGGTTCAATGGTTTCTGATTTTGCTTTTGCAGAAACATTTCCATTGCCATCTGTTCCAAATCCTTTTTCAAATTCCATTTGCGGTGCATCCGCTTTATATTGAATGGAGTCTGTAACTGTTACACCAGTATCTGTTACAGTCACCACATTAGAACCACTACTAAATGCACCCCATTGATGTGTTGCATCTGCAGTGATAACCTGATAAGCAATAACAATATATCCGCCCTTTGGAATAGAAAGAGATCGTGTTCCACCTGAGAAATACAGCTTTGATATATTTCCATAGCTATTTGGAGTACCAATCAAGTCAGAAGATGTACCAGCACCCATACCAGAGAAAGATGCTCCATTTCCAGTTGCAACAACATAAATATTAGAGGCATTGCCATCCAAATAATGTGTTACCATTTGATCTGTAACAGTCAAATCTTTTCCGGTTAATTCTGTTTCACCAGTATTGGTAATCTTAATGTAGAATGTAAGCCGCTGTCCTGGTAAAACATTTCCATAAGTGCTTCCATCTTTTTTATCCTGAATAACGGAATCACTAGACTGTGCTTGTTCCCAATTCTCAATATTCTGTTTGAATGTATTTGATGTACCATCATCAACGATTTCAGTATTATCATCAGCAATGGCAAACTTATCAACATCGAAAGAAATATTAGAAATTGTTACTTCATCAGAATCATCTGTCAATGCTTTGTCAGAACCATGAGAAAGCGTTGCGGTATTCTTGCCGATTGATTCAATTGAATCATCATCTGCAATCTGACAAGTAATATCAACCGTTACAGAACCATATGCCGGAACATCGCCAACATATTTTACTGTAACCTTGTTATTCTTATCCAGAACCTCGCTTAAAACCTGGTCTTTCCCGTTCAGCTTTACGTTGGTTACAGTCAGACCATTCAGCTTTGCAAAGTCATCTGTAAATGTCAGTGCATCATTTTCGGTATACTTACCAGAATAACGACTATTATTATAGTACTTCAGCGTGTAAGTAATCTGACCGCCAGCAATGGCAACCGTACTGCTGACATTCTTAGTGAACTGTCCATCGCCAAAGCTGAATGCGTTCTGAGAAGCCGTTGCAGATGCGGACTGCGGCGTGCCGCCTTCCGGTGTTGCAGTTGCTGTGTTGGTGATGTCACCAGTCTTGCCTTCCTTTACGGTAACCGGAATCTCGAATGTCTTTGTTTCTCCAACTACTACTGTGAAAGAGCCAGTCGGCAAGTTGGACTTGTCAATCTCCAGATTCGTTTCATCGTTAAAGGCATCAGTCAAGCTACTGAATGTGATGTCCTCTTCACCCGTATTGGTAACCGTAATCGTATACTTCAACGTATCCCCTACAGAATAAATGGACTTATCAACCGATTTTGCAATCGAGAAGCTGGAGGACGGCTTTTTGATATTGACATAAGCCGCTGCAACCGATTCATACTGTTCCGGTGTGCCGAGATAAACAGCGTTCCGGACGGACTGCATGGAAGTGCTGATATTGTCATCTACCTTGCAGACTACATAGCCTGTAAAGGTTTCGTTGACACCAAGTCCTTCCTTTGTCCAAGTAACATTCTGTCCGTTAATTGTACCATCGGTTTCATGACCGCCAACAGTAACACCGGATACTGGTGTTAAGCCAGCCGGAACAACGTCTGTCAGTGTCAGCGTGCCGCTCTTTGCGGTTTCGCCGTGATTGGCTGCTTCCACTTTAAATAGTACATATTCGCCGCAAACCAGATAGCCCTTGTTAGAATAGTATTGTGCAACAGAAGCAGCATCGTCGCCAGCAGTTGCTTCTACATTTTTACTCAGATCAATTTTTGCCGGTGCCGGTGTTGAGATTGCAACATCTGCGGACTTCTTCGGCAGGGTTTCCCATTGATCTGGATTAGTGGAATTGACACCCTGAACCCGAACGGTCAAGTCGTTGTGAATTTTGCCGGAAGTAAAATTGCCAACTTCAATCATGTTCGTTTTCAATGCAGCGTTCACCGTATACGGTGCCATTTCTGCATTGGTGTTTGTGCTTTTCTTCACCCATGTTACGCTCAAGGTGTTTCCGCTTGCCGAAGCCGATGTGATCTCGACATCATTCGGCAGCGTCAAATATTCTCGAATATTGCCTGTATTTGCACCACTCTGAAACGTCAAGCCATCCGGCAGTGTGATAACGTCTGTCATCTCAACTGCACCAACCCACCATTCACCTTTTTTGGTTGAGGTATAGTTTGGATATGCTTTCAAGGTATATGGGATTTCATTGTTGCCGCTCAACTGCGACAGGGAAATCGTATCCCGACCAGCAGACTTGCTGTCATCCCAAGCAATCTTTGATTTTGCTGTAACGGTCGAAGTTTTCGACTGTCCGGAGCCGCTCGCCGTAATTTTTACGGTTGCTTGTTCTCCATTCGGGGTTTTCCCGTTTGCAAACTTTGCTTTCAAATAGATTGCCTTTGTCTGACCATTTGCAATGTCATAGGTCAGATACCGGCTGTTACCTTCCACATGCATGGTAAAGCCACTATACTTTGCTCCATCCCGCAGGCCTTGCCCTGGGAAGTCAGGAAGCAAAAGGTTTTCCGGAATATCAATTCTGTAAGTCGTACTACGACCCCAGTGATTGACATTGTTGCCCGCTAAAGATAGATACAGATAAAATAGTTCACCGGATTCCTGTTCCGATGTTCCATGATAAGAAGTATCTGTAAATTCCGCACGAACATTCGTCATAACATCCGGTGTTTGTCCCTCGCCTGGACGCCCCCAGTCACCACCGTATCCCGGAGGATTGTTCCCAGCGGAGGCCGTCAGTGAACTTATCGGAACACTCACCAGAATCATCAAGACAGCAAGCAGCATACTGATCACACGCTTGATGCATGATGTTTTTCGGATTTCTTCCATCTTTTTCCCGCCCTGTGTCATAGCGGTTTCTCTCCTTTCCATATTTCTGCAACACAGTTTTTCAGATTTTGTATCTTCCAAAGCCCACATTTTTCCGGCACACCAAAGGTGTAAATCTGGGTATGGATATACAGCCTTATTATAGCATACTCCCTTTTAAAATTCAACCATTCTACGATTTTTTTACCACACTTTCAATTTTTTTGCATTTCTTCTAAGTCCATACAACGGTATCCATTTCTATTTCCGTTAGATTTTCTGAAAAATGGAATAAATTTCTTATTTTATTCAAATAAATTGTTCTTGATTTGAAATCTCATAAATTTCTCTTTGTATTCATCACAGATTTGTTTCTTCTAACCATTTTTGGAAACAAAAATCGGCTCTGTCCCATCTTCAGGACAGAGCCGATTTTTTCACGAACAAATTTTATTTAAGGGGAAATTGCGGATTCCAATTAGTTGATAATGGTTTCTTCGGTTTCCTTGTCGAACAGGTGCATTCTGTTCGGATCCAAAGCAACTCTCAGGTTCTTGTCGCCCTGCTTTGCAGTAGACCGTGGGTCAACACGAGCAGTCAGCGGAGTGCCCTGGCAATCCAGATACAGGAAGTTTTCAGCACCCATCATTTCGGTGATGTCTACATCACATTCAATGACACCAGTGGTTGCAGAGGACAGGAACATTTCGTCATCGTGGATTGCTTCCGGACGGATACCCAGGATAACTTCCTTATCCACATAGTTTGCAAGCTTCTTGTCTTCCTTTGCAGCCGGAACAGCCAATTCGTACTTCTTTGCGAACTGTACGCAATAGCCGTTGTTCTTCTTCTTCAGAACACCATCGATGAAGTTCATCTGCGGAGAACCCAGGAATCCCGCAACAAACTTGTTGCCCGGTCTTTCATACAGGTTCTGCGGTGTATCGATCTGCTGAATGATACCATCCTTCATAACAACGATCCGATCACCAAGGGTCATAGCTTCGGTCTGGTCATGGGTAACGTAAATAAAGGTTGTACCCAACTTCTTGTGGATCTTAGAGATTTCAGTTCTCATCTGTGCACGCAGTTTTGCGTCCAAGTTAGAAAGCGGTTCGTCCAGCAGGAAGACCTGCGGATTCCGGACGATTGCACGACCCATAGCAACACGCTGTCTTTGACCACCGGACATTGCCTTCGGCTTCCGGTCGAGCAGGTGGCTCAGGTCGAGGATCTTTGCAGCTTCCTTTACCTTGCGGTCGATTTCATCCTTCGGAACTTTTCTCAGCTTCAGACCGAATGCCATGTTCTCGTAAACGGTCATGTGCGGATACAAAGCGTAGTTCTGGAATACCATTGCGATATCTCTGTCCTTCGGAGCGATATCGTTTACCAGACGGTCGCCGATGTACAGTTCGCCCTTAGAGATTTCTTCCAGACCAGCGATCATACGCAGGGTTGTGGACTTACCACATCCGGAAGGGCCAACCAAAACGATAAATTCCTTATCCTTAATTTCAATATTAACATCCTTTACCGCAGTAACATTGCCCGGGTAAATTTTGTACATGTGTCTCAATGATAAACTTGCCATTGATGCAATCCTCCTAATAGTTTATTTTTATTTTGAAAAACGCAAACAGGGGAAACGGAAGCAGACCGTTTTTCCTGTAATTCAGCCAGAACATTGTTTCGATCTTAGCTCTGATATAATCATAGCAGAGTTTTGATTTTTTTTCAAGTCGTGATATGCCCAAATTTCAGCTTGTACATTTATCAAATATGACGAACTTTTTTTTCGGGTATGTCATTTCGTCAAAAAAAGGGGGACTTTCCGCGGTGGAATTTTATTTTTTTTGTATAAAATGCATGAATTCTATGGTTTCTGCCATCATGAAACTTTTTATTAACTTTTTACTAAAAATTACTATTTTGAGTCAGTTCCCACAAGAACTTGGGGGCTGGCTGCTGGGAAAGCAGGCTGATTTGTGTGCTGGTCAGTTTCTGACACGCTCCAATTTGTAAACTGATTGGTAAAAAAAGGTTTCCGATAGCAACTCGCTGCAACTGCTCCACATGGTTTCCGACTGCCGCCAGCATCCGCCGCACTTGATGATATTTCCCCTCATGCAAGCAAATGACTGCCATTCGGTCTGTATTCAAAACGGGTAAAATTTCCGCCGGCAGGCAGTGCGTTCCGTCTGCCAACACCAGTCCCTCTGCAAGCTGTTGGGCATAAGATTCTTCATAAGGACGTGCCAGCTGCATCCGGTAATACTTCGGAACATGGCGTTTCGGAGCAAGCAGAGCATGGGAAAATGCTCCATCATTTGTCAGCAGCAGCATACCGCTGGTATCCTTGTCCAGTCTGCCGACTGGAAATAATCCTTTTCGCTGCAATTCTGGCGGTATCAATTCCATCACAGTTTTTTCCGTTGCATCTGTTACCGCACAAACATAACCCAATGGCTTATTGAGCAGCAGACAATAGCAAGATTCCGCTGGTTCAACAGGATTTCCTTGCAAACAGATGACATCGGTTTCCTGAACGGGCGTTTCTGGTTTTTTGACAATCGTCTGATTGACCGTTACTTGACCGCTACGGATGAGTTGTTTCAGTTGGCTGCGAGTGTAGGAAGTGGCATCGGAAAGCCATTTATCTAAACGCATATCAAGCATCTCCTTTGGTTCTTTTTTGCGGGATGGGGGCATAAATTTACAATGAATCTGAGAAGCAAATTATAATTATTTCTTTTCAAACGATGCATCAAATAAAAAGTTTTTTGATCCAGCAATTTTTCAAAAATGCTGGCGAGGTGTGGGCGAGTAGCCCACATTTGCGAAGCAAATTAGACTTTGCAATCTGTTTTTCCTGCTGCAATTGCATCTTTTGAAGCTGTCCCATTCAAACAAAGTTGCATCATGAAAATCAAGGTTGTAGATTCGAGCAAGGCAACGGGGCAATTGCAGCACGCTGGCAGGCAAAAGCAGGGGTGGAACCCCCTTTTGCCGGACGGGAAAGACCGTTTTCCCTAAGAATAGTATTTTGCGAATGTCACGCTAACGGAGAATCTCGCTGAAACTGCATCCATTCCTCATCTCCTTCCAATGGCAGCCGTAAAGAAATCATCTTCCGCTTTCCGGCGAAGTACCGTAGAAACGAAATACCGGACATCGTCCATCGCATGGTCAAACTCTTTTTTCGGAGCATCCCCATGCCGAGCATCTTCCCAGCAATACATTCCGAATTCTCGCAGCGTGTCAGTGCAGGCAGCAGAAAACCGGATTTGTTCCTGCTGCAAAGCTGTGCTGACTCGCTGAATCCCAGCCAAAACGTCATTATCTGCCCGAATCACTCGAAATCGCCCGTGGTGGGCAATGCACGCAATCATGCTGGCAGCGGACGGGTCAATGATAACCGCTTCAATGGTTCGATTTCCAGCAAGGGCTTCCAGTGCTGTATAATGGGCTTCATCCGTACGGGAACAGCCTTCTTTTCGGGCATCGTAATAATATTCCTGCAAACGATACCAGACTTGGTCTGTTTTGCAGTAGCCCCAAAGCCCGAAAGAGGAGGGGTTGACCGTTCCATAATCGCACGAAATATAGAATTGTTCGCATTCTGGTGCATTTGCAACCACATGCTGTTCTTTGGAGAACATTGGATAGACTACACCGCTGGAAACCGTCCATTTTCCCAACACAAAGCGGTCGTAAAAAATACCGCTGTAAAGCCGTTCGTATCGTTGCCGAACCCGTTCGCTCAGTCCCGGATTGTCTGCCATGGTGAAGTGCAGATATAACGCCCGTTTCTGTGCTGCCTTTTGAATCCATTCCCGATAAAACCAATGGTAAGGGTGGTCGGGGTTGCAGTTAAACCACATCTTTGCAGTGTGCAAACTGCATCGTGCCAATGCCTGTTCGACAAAGGTTCTTGGCATCAGTGCGACTTCATCCAAAAAAACACCGCCCAGTGTAATTCCCTGAATCAGGGCGGCACTGCTTTCATCTTTTCCGCCGAACAGATAAAACCGATTGCTGCGGTTGCCGAGAGCAATTTCCACATAGTTGCGGCTGCTCTTTTCCGTGCAGGAAAATCCGAGTGTTTGCAGGGTCTGCAATAGTGGTGTCACCACATTTCGCCGTAAGGCGGTAATGGTTTTTCCGCAGAGTGCAAAGGCAGTGCCTTGAAAGCAAGTGGTTGCCCAGCAGACAAATCCCAGCGACATACAGACGGTTTTCCCACTCCGAACAGCTCCATCACAGATAATCGCATCATAATCCCGATACTGTGGCAGTGCCCACCAGCGTAAAGCTAGTTTTTGTTTGGGGGAGAACGGTTTAAACGCTGTCTGCATGGGCAGTTCCTCCCGTCAAGGCGGTGAGCAGGGCATCTGCTTGAGATTGCGTTTCTGTCCGGCTGGCATAGGTCAGCATCTGTTCCATTGCCTTTTGTCGGTCACAGAGTTTGATTTCAACACCGCCGTTTTTATCCCGTTTGATTTCGGTCACATTGAACAAGTCCAGCTTGGCGAGTTCTTCCGGAGAGAGGTTGTCTGCGGAGAAAATCAGCTTTGCAGCATCGTTGCAGCTGCCGAATGCCAGCCGTTCAAGTCCTGCCAGAACTTGCGGAATGGGACTGCGGAGGGAAAGGGATTTCAGCACACTTTGAATCAGTTCCCGACAGTCCGCCCGCTGTAACAGCAGGACACCTCGTTCCAATGCTTCTTCTTGTGGGTAGCCGGCGTGCAGGGCTGCTTCTTGGACATTACAAAGCATTGCATACCAGATACAGAAGCAGCGTTCCTGCGGTCGAATTGTTCGTCTTGCCATAATCATCATCGCTCCTTTCTTTGCTTTGGAGAGGGCTTGAATGGATTCAGAGGAAAAAGCCCTTTCACTATACAGCGATTTTCGGGAAAAACTTGTACGCAAACGTACAAGTTGCAACATGGTTTTACAATCTGTACATATTTTTTGTAAGAATCGCAAAAACAAGACCTCAATTTTTGTGCAGAATAACGCTATTTTATACGAAATATTTTTATAAAAAATATTTTAATAATCGTTGCAAAAAACGAGCCGCAGGCAACCAAAAAGTTTTTCGGTGCAGCAGTTTTTCAAAAATGCTGCCGAGGTGTGGGCGAGT
>OGRF01000782.1_pt1 | contig 24770 bp, 19 predicted proteins | sample 1553381 | NCBI WGS metagenome assembly OGRF01 (sample SAMEA2580060, study PRJEB22360) | human gut metagenome | biome: human gut; feature: human-associated habitat; material: faeces | place: Denmark | collected 2008/2010
ACCCATGACATCACTGTCAACGGCTTGTGGTTCACTACACTTGGCGGTAACTACCTGTGGTTGGTTTATCTCCAACTGAACTCATGCCATGCCTGGCACACAACATTAAACAAGTCACCCGGTTATCAGGTGACTTGTTATATTAAATATTACTTTTCTGTAATTTTCTTAATTTTATCTGCGATATGCTTAGCATCCAACTCATAGTATCCAATAAATCCTTAGGATTGCCACTTCTGCCAAACACATTTTGCATACCTAACATATATTGTCTGCATACGATTCCTTCAGGTGCAAATACTTCACTCACTGCACTTCCAACCCCTCCATCTCTTGTCAGAGATGTCTAACTGATGATAGTTTTCCGAATTTAAGACTTGTTGTCAATATTGAACAACCCTCTTTTTAAATCACAACACCATATCAAAAGATACTAATTTACACGAAATAATGTCTTTTAAAATTCACATTTCAAAAAATTCATGACAAGTTTGACCATCGTTTCCTTTTCATCTGGTCTAGATTGAGCAATCATTAAAGTAATGGCTACAAGTGCACTATCTGAAATAATCTGTTTTCCATTGATAATAAGATGTTTGTTCTTATTTAGAAATTCTAAGAATATGGATGCACCAATACGTTTGCAACCATCCACAAACGGATGATCCTTAATTAAAAAGTAAAGTAAGTTTGCAGCTTTTTCTTCAATGCTTGGATACAATTCAGTTCCAAAAACATTTTGATATACCGCTGCAATTATTCCATTTAATTTACCCAGTTCTTTTTCAACACCAAATACATCTGAATAGTTTCCATACTTCATAGAATCAATCAATTCACGACATTCTTCATAACTTAAACGATAAATAGAAGCTATACCATCTGGTTTAGGGATGGTCCCATGATCATAATCATCTAGAAGAGTTAATGCATTAGAATAGGCATCAACAACACTTAATACTTCTTTCTCTTCAATATTGAGAGTGGAAGCAAGCATTCTAGATTGAATCGCGATTGTTTTATTTAAAACATCTAAACGTTTTTGATTCACTGCATAACCTTTAATCATGTAATCTTTTAAAATGGAAGTTGCCCATTTTCGGAAAATTACACCATTTTGTGATTTTACGCGATAGCCAACAGAAATAATTACATCCAAAGAATAAAACGGAACAGATTGCTTAACTCCAACAACACGCATTTTTTGCGTGTTGTTCTCTTTTTAAACTTCTTGATCTTTAAATGTATTATTAATATGTTTACGAATTGTTTTTTCATCATGATCCAACAACTGATGTTAACATATTTATAGGACAGGTAAAATATCTCGAATTTGATTCACTGCATAACCATTAATCATGTAATTTCTTAAAATTGAAGTTGCACATTGCCTAAATGAAGTTACTTTTTTATAATTCACTCTATAACCAACAGAAATAATCATATCTAAGTTATAGTATTGTATTTTATATATTTTCCATCAGAAGCAGTATGCTCAAAATATGAGCATACTGAATCTTTATCTAATTCTTCTGATTTAATAATATTTTGTATATGTCATGAAATTATTTGATGTTAGTATATTTGCAGGACAGGTAAAACACCTAAACGTTTTTGATTCACCATATAACCCTTGATCATGTAATCTTTTAAAATTAAGGTTGTACATTTATGAAAGTAATGCCGTTTTGTGATTTTACACGATATCCAACAAAGATAATTACATCTAGATTGTAGTAATTGATTTCTACATTTGAAATTCTATCTTTTCTGGTACGTGGATCATTACGCTTTAGTTGAGTTGCACTTTTTGCAACTGAGCTAATTTCATCTAATTCATCTCACGACTAAAGTCACGAGTGTTCTTAGATTGTATTATAAAAATCCATTTTACAGTTGCCTTCAATTTGAACTTGTTCCATTTTGGAACAAGTTGCTTCTTTGAATAGTTCTTCATCATTATATATGTTTTTTAGATGTCTAGTTATCGCTTGTGACTTAATGTCAAATAGTTCCGCCATTTATTTTTGAGTTAACCACACAATATCTTTATCCAGTGATGCAGTAAAATCTAATTCTAAATTTCCATTCACAAACTTAATTATTTCATAATTCTAAGCAAGGACACACGTGAATTTATTCATGTGAGGAATTGCTCTTGCCTCTTTTAAATATGCTTTTGCGGTGTCCTGAATCCTCAATTTTTTGTAACTAATGGAACCCTTATTTACCTTAGTTCCATCCAATGTTCTTATATCAAAGTACCCCGTAGCTCGTCTTCCAAATATGAAGTATTCTTTACCTTGATACAAAACTTTATCAAACAGGCGGAACCCTTTTACAAGGTACGGCGCCTGATTGCGTTTACGAATACCACCTTTACTGAAGTTGGATTTATGAATTTGCCGATTGTGATGTCGAACCGTCTTCGTCAGATAATAAATATCCAAAGGCTTGGCATACGGATACTTGCTGATACAGACAGCATCATGGATATGACTTTTCTCTAAGCCAGCTCTTTCTCTCCAGTACTTTGTAATATATCCATATGTCCCTTCAACAGGAACGTCGATTTCTTTTTTTAGACGTTCCAGTAAAGTTTTACGCATGACACCCATGAAAGTGGCGTCGCGATAGGATTTGCCTCTTTTCTTGCCTTTTGGAAGTTCGAGCTTTCCTTCATGCAATGCCTTATGACAATGTTCGCAAAGTATAATCAGATTGTTAGGAGCATCTCCACCTGTCTGACGGCTTTCGATATGATGCACATGCAGTTTTATATTGTTATCATGTGTGCCACAGCATTGACAGGTATATCCATCTCGATGAAGCACATATTGTCTTGTGTTGTAGAAATCGTACTGTTCTCCAAGCTGATAATCAGTACCAACCGGTAAAGGTTTCCCTTCTTTCATAGCTTTTAAACGCCGAAGGTCGAATTCTGCTGTCTCTACTTGAATTTCAGATATAGGCAGAATTTGGCATATTCTCTTGATAGTTGTTATATGTTCTTGAATCTTAACCTCTACGGATGGAGCCAGCCATCCTTTGTGTTTAGAATGCACACGATTGTTAAATCTTGGCTTTCTGTATCTTGTCTTTCGATTTCTTCGTGTTCGACGTAAAGTTCGTCTTGCGGATAATAATTTTACAACATCATTACGAGGAGAAAGCTCCTCTTGATAGACAACCTTTTTCTCTGTTGTAGCCGCCATACCAATATGTTTACTACCTGCATCTACACCAAGAGATACAGGCTGAATCTCTTTTGTACTTTGATACAAAAGTTGTATCGTAAATGGACAGCGTTTCACTACTTTAGCAAGATGACTGTTTAATAATCTTCTTACTTTTCCATGCCTTGTGGTTGGCATAAGTGGTTGTCCGTTGATATCGAACTGTAAATGACACCTTTGCCAATGTTAATAAGAGGTCTGATGGACAAAAGACGATTGCCTACCACACACTGCTCCTACCTCACAGAACTGTTTAATATGTCCCCTTAGAGCCGCAGACTAGGTGTTACATCCACGGGTAACTATATATTCTCTCTTAACGTAGTGCTCAAAACACTTAGGCTAGTCAACTTAGGCTTTTACAAGCATGCCAATTCATTGGCGGGTAGTTGACTGTTCATATGTCTCCAATCTTTCTTTATTTAAACGATCCAGATAATTATTTTCTTCATTAATTAACAAACTCTATATTATTTGCATAACCATTCCTTTATCGGTATAATACAAATAGAGAAAAGCTACTGGATACAGTGGCTGCTCTGAAATCATTCTAATGCTAAGGCACTAGTTTAACTTCTTTGCGGGAAAGGTGGACTAGTGTCTTTTGCATTTTTCTATAATTATTAGCGTCAGTCGTAGTATTTGAACTAAAGCCATTAAACACATGGCAACGTCAATATAAAGATAAATGTACATATGACAACCTCCTACAATAATCGGAATCGAGCCGAGAACTCAAGCTAAATTACTTTTAATTTCAGAGGTACCACCCTACTATATCCAATAGCCAATTCCTATTATAAAAGGCCAATGTGAAAACATTGTGAATTCTACTAAATTATTCAAAAAAAAGGATAGAACGACATTGAATTCTATCCTCGTATATTATTTTTCAATTAAATCCTCTATCTTACAACCAAATACTTTAGAAATACGATACAACTTATCTACACTCGCCTTATTAATATCTTTATTTCTTTGTTCATACAACTGAATTGAACGAAGACTTACACCAGAAAGATTCGATAATTCTTGTTGAGTATAACCATAAGTAGTTCGAATACGCTTTAAGTTTGTTTCCACATAATACTCTTTCATTTTAGAATCCACAATATCTACAAACTTAGAAATATCCGCCTCATGAAGTGTATAATACATTCTTTTCAAATCTTCAAAACTTAAAACATTAAATATCTCTTTAAAACTTCTGTCTGAATACCATTGGTAATAGGCAACAGCCCAACCAATCCAATACTCACATGAACGACTATAGTTTACTTCAGATTCAATATTCAACTCTTTTTGCATGGTCTCAAACACAATTTCATGTACAAGCTCGATGCCACTTTTACCCGCCACACACGCAGGCTCCCCATTTTGAATACGTTCACTAAATGAACTTACGACAAACATCTTCACAAAATCATCACCTGAAATATGACAAGTATTGATGGCATAATCAAAGGCATCTCCTAACATTGTTTGTGCATTATTTACATATATTTCTTGGTATGCGTGGATCATCATTTGTAATGCCCCCTCTTATAATATCTTGAATAAACAGTCCATCCATTTCTTGATCAAGCATTTTCAAATAATATTGGTTTGCTTCATCATTTCTTACTTTACGTAAATCATAATATTGATTTTTATCAGCAACCTCATACCCTTCAAACTTTAAATTTGAAAACGCAAACTGCGACTTAATGACAATCTGTTCTCCTAATTTGCCCAATCTCATAGCTTGTGCGAGTTGCTCAACTGAAATTGTATTATTCAAGAAACTTTCTGCATAATCAAAATAAGAATCATCCGCACGATAGCCTATAATCAAGTCATATGCATTCACATTGATACTAAAATAATCAATCAAATATTGTTTTGCTCGTCTAGCCACAGGCGTTTTAATTGAAAAAAGACGATGCTCTACCAATATCGCAATCCAATTTAAAATCGTATAATCCGAACTATTTAAATTCAAAATTTTCAAATACTCTGTATCTAAAGTATACTTATTAGAATAACCATCATTTAAAGATGATACTGCCCATTCTTTTGCCAAATCATTACTTTCTGTACAATAAAATCCCAACCCAAAATCATTATTCTTTTTACCAGCACCAAATATTGGATTCTCTATTATTTTTTCAGATCCATGGTACAAAATTATTTTATTATCCATTAACATTTACCTCCTTCAAACTAATTATATCACTGTAGTGATAGTAAGGAAACAATAGAAACAAATTACAACACTCATTTTTTGTGAATTCTTCTAATTCAAAATCATCAATCACTCTAATCCTTATCGAATCAGAGAAAACGAAATTTGAACGAAATTGGAAGAAATAATTCCATTGACACATATTACAAATTCTTTAAAGCATAATAGACATGTTTATCAATTGTTTTAATATATATGATAAAATGTAGAAAAATAATAAAACGAAGGATACACAGTGTATGAAACAAATCAATTTTATATTTACCAAGAACGGGTTCCACATTGATGAAACAAAAGAAGAGAATACTTCAAAATGGGCTGAATCATTCAAAAAATACAAATATTCTGCACTTTATGAATTGGGGTTTGAAAACAATCTAAAGGGATTGACGCCTAGTGCTTTTTATTTGTATCAACTCTCTTTGAAATTCATTGAACTTTTAAGTAATCGTCCTGAACTAGAAGTAGCTAGAGAAGATACTAAAGTAGAAGCATCCAATGAAGACTTAGAATATTTAATGTCTATTATTCCTTTTGCGATTGGTACAGAATATATTGATGAAAAGTGGATTCAAAATATATTTCAACACTTAAATTCTCAATTTAGGTGGGACATGAAATCATATAAAGGTACAGTTCAAATGTATCTTCAGGAAAAATCCCAAGATTTGAAAGTCGCAAAACGAATCTATTTTCACTTAGTCGAAAACGAAGAAGATCCAGACTTTCCATTTGCGTTTCTAGCAACGTATGCCACAAAAGACAAGGAAAATCGAATTGTTCATATGCCACTAAAACATGCACTCGTCGAATATAAAAATGATCAAGAACAATTATTGAATTTATTATCTTGCCTAAATGTAGTCGCTCAAAAGAATACTTTGATTGCCCAATATATGGAAACCGGTGATTTATTTCATCCCATCAAATTAACGAGTAAAGAAGCCTATTTCCTATTAAAGAGTGTGCCTGACATTGAGGCTTGTGGCATTAAGTGTAGAGTACCAAATTGGTGGAAGAAAAAGTATTCTTCTGTAAAAATCAATGTGAATATTGGAGATACCAAACCATCCATGTTTGGCTTTGACTCCATACTATCCTTACAACCATCTCTAATTGTTAATGGACGGGCCCTCACAAAGAAAGAAATTAGTGAACTTTTAAAAATGGGAGAAGGACTTGCATGGCTTAAAGGTCAATGGGTAGAAATTAATCACAATAAGCTTCAACAACTTCTTGAACAAATGGAACAATATGATGGAACCATCACTTTAAAGGAAGCTTTGACAAAAACATATATGTCAAATGATGAGGATATTGATGTCGATATGGGTATACAAATATCAAATGGAAAATGGCTAAGGGATATTTTAAGCAAATTGAAGAATCCTTCAAAAATCAAAAGCAAAGCTCAACCAAAATATTTAAACGCAACACTACGCCCTTATCAAAAGAGTGGATACAATTGGTTAAATCAAATGAATGATTTAGGCTTTGGCGCATGCCTTGCCGACGATATGGGACTCGGAAAAACGCTTCAAGTCATTTCTTTTTTAGAGAAGATGTATGAAAAAAAGAAAGATGGACATGTATTATTGATTGTTCCTGCATCCCTACTGGGAAACTGGTCAAAAGAAATAGATCGCTTTGCACCTAAAATGCCATATTATATCCTTCACGGAAAAAACAATATTGTACATGAAGACACATTTATCACTATAACAACCTATGGGATGGCATTACGCAATGTATTTTTACAAGAAAGAGTATGGGACTGTTTGATTTTAGATGAGGCACAAGCCATTAAAAATCCGGCAACCAAACAAACACGTGCTATTAAAAAGATTCCCAGCCATATGCGCATCGCAATGACAGGTACACCAATTGAAAATGACCTATCCAATTTATGGTCACTATTTGACTTCTTAAATAAAGGATTATTAGGTAGTGCATCTGAATTTAAGGAATACGCAAAGAAAGTACAAGCCTATCCTGAATATATGACAAAATTAAAGATGATGGTTTCCCCATTTATTTTAAGACGTCTAAAAACAGATAAAACAATCATTTCAGATTTACCAGACAAAATGGAAATCACAGAACATGTGGATTTGTCCAAACGACAAGTCGTTTTGTATCGCAAGGAAGTTGATAAAGCAGAACAAAAAATATTGGAATCCACTGGACTTCAAAGAAGAGGTATTGTGATCGCGTTATTGACAAAATTGAAACAAATCTGTAATCATCCAGACCAATTTATTCATGATACCAACTACAATCCAAAGGACAGTGGAAAATATGCGATGTTGAAAGAGTTGTGTGAAACCATCTATGAGAAAAGGGAAAGAGTATTGGTATTTACACAATATAAAGAAATGTGCGAACCCCTATCCCAATACCTAGAATCTATCTTCCATAAGAAGGGATATATTATTCATGGTGGCATTCCAGCTAAAAAGCGTACGGAAATCGTTGAAAAATTTAATGACGAAAACACATACGTTCCATATATCGTATTATCGTTAAAAGCAGCCGGAACCGGACTCAATCTAACAGCTGCCAACCACGTCATTCACTTTGACCGTTGGTGGAACCCAGCCGTAGAAAATCAAGCGAGCGATCGTGCATATCGTATTGGACAAACCAAAGAAGTCTTTGTTCATAAACTTGTTTCAAATGGAACTATTGAAGAAAAAATTGATAAATTAATTGAGTCTAAACAAGAACTCGCAAATTCCATTCTTGCCTCTGGCCAAGAAAAATGGATTACTGAACTAGATACAAATGAACTAATGGACTTATTAAGATTGGACGTGTAGACTATGGCAAAATATTGGACAGCAAGCATGCAGTATTCGCAAATGAGCGTTGAAGAACTGCAAAGAAAAGCACAAGAAAGTGTTAAAAATGCAAAAAACAAAGGAAAAGAAATGCATCCCATTATTGTGGAAGGAAGGCAAATCGCAAAAAGCTGGTGGGGCATGGCCTGGTGTAAAAATATTGAACAATATGCCGATTATGCCAGTCGTATCGAACGAGGAAAAAGATATGTTCGTTCAGGTGCTGTTGTAGACTTACAAATTGTTAAGGGTAAGGTAAAAGCTCGTGTACAAGGCACAAGAAAAACACCATACAAAATAGAAATTAACATCAGCCCACTCAAAGAAGAAGTTTGTGAAGATATCATTGAAAAATGTAGTTCACAAATCCAAAACTTACAAGAACTAGTAAATGGACAATTCCCAGAAAGTTTAAAAGAAATATTCCTATCCGAAAACGGACTCTTCCCAAGCCAAAGAGAAATCAGTTTCAACTGCAGCTGCCCCGACTGGGCCTTAATGTGCAAGCACGTTGCCGCCGTACTCTACGGAATTGGAACCAAACTCGACGAAAACCCATTCTTATTCTTTGAACTCAGAGGAATCGACGTCAATAAACTTGTAGATGTAACCATCAAAGACCACGTAGACTCACTACTAGAACATGCCAATATGCCATCAACAGATCGCGTAATGGATGATTCTTGTATCGAAACATTGTTTGGATTAAAGTAAACAAATACAAAATTAGAGGCAGTATGCTCAAAATATGAGTATACTGCCCTTTTTGGCCAATTCTTCTAATTCAAAATCATCACTGTACCACATTCAATCACCCTGATTTTCGCTGAATTTCATAGAATCAGAAAACAAAATCAGACGAAATTGGAAAGGAAAAATTGTATTGACACATATTGCAAATTTGTTATAATTTAATCAATCGTAGCCTTCGCACCTCTTAACAATGTGGCCCAGAGGGCTCTTTTTTTTAGGAGAATTTATGAATAATTTCAATGCACAGATTAAGCCAGCTTTAACATTCAATCAACAGCTAGATCACCTTATTAACGATAAAGGGTTGATTGTTAATAACTATGACAATGCTTTATCCATTTTAAAACATGAAAATTATTACAGATTAAGTGGATATATGATTGATTTTCTAGATAAAAACGACAATTTTATTGATAACATTTCCTTTGAGGATATCTATAATGTGTATAAAACTGATAAAGAAATTAGATCAACACTTTTTGAACTAATTAACGATATTGAGGTATATTTAAAAACTCAATTAGCAAATTATTTTTCATTGACATATGGTCCCGTTGGATATCTTGATCCATCAAACTTTAATTTTAAAAATCACCAAGAATATATTGACATCATTGATTTTTTAAAACGTTGTGGCGAAGTAAATAAAAGAAATGCATCCAGCCTTATTATTCAACATCACAACAACAAATATAATGGGTTTGTCCCAGTATGGGCATTAGTCGAACTTATACCTCTTGGCACCATTTCTAAATTTTATTCATTATTAAAGACAAAAGATAAAAAAGCAATTTTAAAAATCGGATATAATGACATTAGTTATGAAAAATTAGAAAGTTTCTACCATTGTGTATCATATCTAAGAAATCAATGTTGTCATTATCAAAGATTGTACAGAAAAAATCATCCTATCAAGCCAAAGCTTTACACACCTTCAAATATAAATTTAGGATCTTTTGTATCTGGAAGCACATATTCATTAGTTCTTCCTCTTCTGTATATAAATCCAAATCAAAGCCTTGGCAAAAGAGCAATTGAAAAGTTAAAAAATATTGAACGCAACTCAAAAGTTGATTTTGTTAAAAATTACGGTTTTGAAGCCAATTGGAAAAACAATTTATATTTAGCGAATGGGCATTGCGTTAAGTAATTATATAATCAAAATTGTTTCTTCATTAATTTTTGACGTACTCTCATCATTAAAATGACGAGATTCTCTTTCTCACAATGCGAGAAATGGAGCATCGCAAAGCTTTCAGCATGGTTCTAGTCCTTGCATATAGTCTTTGCATAACTCTTGTTTTTTGAGCATTTCCAATCCATATGGACTGTACTCTGTATACTCATACTGCATCCAGCAGGGCTTACGCCTAAGACCTGAACTAGATGAGAGATTCTTTAAGCTAGAATCCAAAGCAGTATTTCATTGTGTGTCCACATTTTTTCATATTTAGAATCAATGTATCCTGCATCTTGACAAAGTGTGGAAAATCAAAATGACAGGCTTCAAAATCAGGTGCAGTCAATGTATCGTCAGTATGATAAATTAGAAAGGCAGAATATAAATCTCTTTGTACTTTGCATCCTTCAACCGTTTTAAATCTTTCGTTTAAAGTAGGTTTAATATATTCACCCGTATCATGGTGAAGTTGAGAAGCACGGTATTGATGAATATCTATTTCGTAGTATGGTATTCCATACTGTGTTGCCTTTGTTTTTAAATCGGCCTGCATAAGACCTGGAGAACGGTTCTTGATAGAGTGCCCATAACGCTTTTTGCGTTTGTATTTACGTACCATCTTAAAAGAGCCGTCTTTTTGTTTAATTGCCGTTGCCTCATCTTTACGCTCTGTCTTCTTTGATTTCTTTTGAAGAGCCTTGAAGTTCATTGGTTCAAGGATGAATTCGCTTGTATTTTGAACAACTCTATTGATAAAAGTATGATGTGAAATCTTAATGTAAGCAGATTGTTTTCGATAGAGAACTCGAACTTGGCGTTTTAAACGTCTACATCGTTTTGTGGTTTTCCATTTGTGTTTTCCCTTTTTGACTGTACCATTCTTGTTGTAGTTTTCTGGATTGTGCTTGCGCATAGAGGCATCTATCAGATTCTGCTTATGCCGAATCTCTTTTTCATATTGAACTGAATCTGGAGCCAATTCTTCCAGATGGACTTCGTTGTTTGAGACTGTCGCAATCGTTGATGTTCCAAAGTCTACACCTGTACGATGTCCGCCATCTTCTGACAACCTGATTCGTTTTGGTGCATCACCTCGAAGTGTGATCACTACATAATATTTGAATCTACTGTTGAATTCGATTCTTTTTAAAAATGAATAAACAACATCTTCTTTTAAATCAACAGATGAAAGGATGTTCTGGATATATTCATTCTTTGGGACACGAACTTTGTAGTAATGTTTCATGAAACATATGGTATCCCATCTTAAAAGACGCACTCCTGTTGCAGCACATTTTTGTTTGATACAATCGAAACTATTATATCTTCGATAATGAAGATGACGTCCATCCTCAAAAAGAACCTTTTCTACTCCCTTATATACAGCTTCTGCTTCTGCCTGTGCCTGATGAGAGTTGATGTAGTTCTTGAATTTCTTTTGTTCTTTGGATACAAACTTACACAAAGAAGTCTTCGTAAGATTATACTCTTTTTGTTTAATACACATGATATTTGACAATTCTTTTTTCTTCTTTTTTTCAGAAGCTGACAGTTCAGAACCTTTCTTTTTGGAAAATTCAGCTTCTCCATAAGCTTTGCGTGCATCCACATATTCTTTATCATGAAATAAAGCATTCAATCGATTTGTAGCATATCGAACCAACTGATTATGCATCTGATTCGCATAGAAAAAAGACTTCGACAAAAATCGTTTCTCAGATCCACTTAGTTCCAATTGAAAGCGTACTGTATACATATCGAAATCTCCTCATATTTTTTTACGACGTATTCTACGTATATATTATATCATGGTTCACGTATAGAAACAGCTGAAAACCAGTTACATACGTCATTCATCTCATGACTAAAGTCACGAGCGTTCTGACTTTAACAGTAAATAAACATTAATATGTCATACTCCAACTGTCTTAACTGATATTTTTCACAAACTCCAGAAACCTTCATCTCATAATATCTCGTTATCGTTTTATGTTCATCCCAAAAGTGCATATGCACCCTCCTCATCGTTCTATTTAGAACGTTTTTATTCCATAGCTACTCTATAGGTTTGTCAACAACTTTTTATTGACACTTTTTATGTAAAAATACTATGCTAACTATAAGGGAAGGAATCCAAATATGCATACACAAAAACCGAACTTTCAAACAATGAAATACTTCTTTTACATCTTAATGATTGCAATTTTAGGATGGTTTTGTTTCATGCAATTATTTGGTGCTAACGAACAAAACTATAACAATCCGTCCAAATCCATAATCTATTCCGGTTCCTTTTACTGGAATAAAGAGGATGGTACAAAACAAAAAATAGACATTCCCGGAACCTATGAAGTAAAACCAGGCCATACCATGGTCCTGACAACAACCTTGCCTAAAGACTATGATGAAACGACTTTTGCGATTCGATCCTCTTTGCAGGACATTCAGTTCTACGTAGGAAATTCATTGCGCGCACAATATTCCACAAAAGATACAAGAATGGCTGGTAAAAATTCAGCGAGTCGCTACATCTTTTGTCCTACAACCTATAAAGATGCAGGAAAAACATTACGCATTGAACTGACAACCTACACTTCAAATTATTCTGGCATTGTCAATGAGGTGTATTGTGGTAATAAAGCCGAAATTTGGCAATATATATACAATACTTATGGAATATCCACATTTATTGCCTTCTTTATCTTATTTACCGGTATCACATCCATCCTGTTTGGCATAGCCCTAAAAAATGTCTACCACACAACATTCGACATGGAATACTTTGGATGGTGTATGCTCATGGGCTCTATCTGGATGCTTGGAGAATCCAAAATTCGACAAATCCTAGTTCCTAACGCATCCGCGTTAGCTGCTTTATGCTTTGTGATGATCATGCTGAGTCCATTACCCATCTTGTTCTATGCCGACAACATTCAAAATGGCAAGCACCAAAAACTCTATCGAAATATTGGTTATGTCGTCATTTTAAACTTTATTGTTTCTTCCATTCTCTATCTTACAAAAGTCAAAGACTACATTGAAACATTGCCCGTTGCACAATTACTACTCGTCTTTGTGTTTATCCTAATATTCATTCATTTAGTACAATACATACGCAAAAATAAACAAACAAAATCCGACTACATTCTATTGATTGGACTCTTTCTAGTCCTAGTCTGTGTTGCTATTGAATCTGTATCTGTTTATTTTGTCGCAACTATTTCAGGTATCTTTATTGGCATAGGCATGATTATATTGCTCTTCACCAATATTTTTCGTACCATTCGAAAAATTCAAATTATAGAAGAAAAGCGCCATCAAACGGAGTTGGAAATTGAAAAGAAAGAAAACAAAAAAATAACACTTCAAATGATGGAATCCCTTTCTACTACCATTGAAGCCAAAGATGAATATACGCGTGGACACTCAAGGCGTGTCGCCCAATATGCAGCCTTGATTGCCAAAAATATGGGTTGGACAAATGAAGAGATTCAAAACCTTAAAAACTGTGCTTATTTACACGACATTGGAAAGATTGGTATTCCAGACCAAATCTTAAATAAGCCTGGCAAATTAACAAATGAAGAATTTAATTTAATCAAACAACACACTACAATTGGACAAGACATCTTAAAAGATATAACGATCATTCCGCATATCGATGAAGTCACAAGAAGTCACCATGAACATTATGATGGTACTGGCTATCCAGATGGACTTAAAGGAAATGAAATTCCAATACAAGCACGTATAATTGCGTTAGCCGACAGTTATGATGCCATGAACTCAAGAAGAATCTATCGTAACGCATTAAGTCATGGACGAATTTATCATGAAATCCAAATGAATGCGGGTACGCAATTTGATCCTGAAATTACTAAAGTCTTCTTGAAATTAATGGACAACGGATCTTTATTTCACTTAGAACACGAAATACTTCCATCCCAAGAAGACACAATCAATAAGTTTATTTCCGATGTTGTGACAACCATGCAAGATCAGGAAGAAACAAAAAACATCGATTATCTTACAGGCCTTCCTGTTCGTAATGTAGGACAAAAACGCATTGCGAGCGCTATGCAAAAGACAAATGGATGCCTGATTTTCTTGGATATGGATAACCTTAAAAAAATCAATGACGTCTATGGACATAAAGCTGGAGATCGAGCCCTAAAAAGCCTGGGAAAACTATTGCTAGACATTTCAATACCTAAGATCGCATGTCGTATGGGAGGGGATGAATTCCTTCTGTTCTTACCACAAGCGAATACAGAACAAGCCGAAAATACAGTTTCAAATGTGATTGAACAATTCAAAGAAATCATTAAAGACGATAGTGAAACCCATTTTGCAGCCCTTTCTGCAGGCATGCTCATGTGCACTCGAAACGATACGTTTGCGGATGCCTATTCAAAAGCCGACAAAGCCTTGTATTATGTGAAACAAAATGGTAAGAACAACTATTCTTGGTACAACCAAATCCATTATGGAAACACAGCCAACACAAGCTTAGACTTGCAACAAATCGCAAACTCCCTACAAACAAGTGGAAACTATTCAGGCGCATTACACCTAGAATATCGCGATTTCACAAGACAATATGAATACATACACCAATTGATGACACGAAACCAATGGAACTGTTATCTAGTCATGGTTACTATGGAAACTGTACAAGATACACTTCCATATATTGAAGAAATCGAAGAAGCCCTTGACCATATGGGTGAAGCTATTCAAGACAACATTCGAAAGGTGGATGTATGTACACGTTATAGTGCTATGCAATATTTGATTATTCTATCTCATCCTGCAGAAACACAAATTCCAAACATCATGTCACGCATTTTTATGGAATACTACAAGCTACAGGATAGTCAGCACTTCACGCCTAGCTATGAATATATTTCCATGAAAAAATAAAGGAGATCGACAATTTAGTCAATCTCCTTTTAGTTTGACAACAACCACCAACATTCTGAATCTCATCTAAAAATAAGTATGTTTTTCCTTTCGAGCCAGAAAATTCAATGCCAATCTCTAATAGATGCTCATCTTCGAAGTTCACATATATGATTTGTGGCAATGGAATTCCATCATTCATTAATTTATGAATCTTTTGATACATCATATACGATTTACCCGTTCTTCGAACCCCCACAAAACAATAATTCACATTATCTTCTAAATCATAATTTCTAGAAATAATAGGATTATAAAGATACATCTCCTTTTGATCTACTATTATCTGTTTTAAAATATCTCGATTCATACGCAGCACTCTTTCTTTTACCGCATTATATAAACATATTGTCTTGTCTGTAAGACAATATTTATGTCTTTTTGTCTTGTTCACAAGACAATATTCATATATTTTTGTCTTATCTACAAGACAAAAGCCTTCCGAAATCAAATAAAATTCTTATCAAAATGATATTGAATCACTTTAGAAAAGTCCTCTAAGTTTAGCGCATCATTTTTTTCAAGAGCAGAAAAAAAGATTGCGTTTGAATGTTCGGCAAATTCCTGAAGAATCGTTGTTTTACCAACTCTTCTTCGACCATACATTACTAAATATTCAAAACAATCACTATTATATAATTCATTCAAATGATTTAATTCTTCTTTTCTTCCTAACATCAAATCACATCTTTCGTATTTGTATACTTACGAGTAGTATACTTTAAAGTATACAAACATATTCAATCATTCTTTCACTGTATACTTTTTTATTCTCCCAGTTCATCCAACATATCATCTACACCATCACGGTAACTTTCATCGTTATCATAACGATCCTCATCATAATCACCTGAATATGCATCATCACTTCCTTCATCATAAGATGAAGACGAAGAAGATGATGAGTTTGAACTTTGTCCCTCTTTCTTCTTACGTTTTTCTTCCCTTGCCCTAAATTCATTTTGTTCAGCTTTTCGTCTACTCTCAATACGATACTGCTTCTGTGCCATATCCCATTCTGCCTCTTCCTTTTTCATAGATATATATCCAGATCCAAATAAAATCCCAAGAATAATCAAAAAAATAATTCCACCCTTGCCATTTGATGTTTCTTTCTGTTTAATAGCTACTGAAGCCCTGCTTTGATTTGTCTTTCTAGAAGGTTGACTCACATGTTCACTACGAATCTTAGGTGATTTAGTCCTTGGAGCACCACCTTGATTTACCTTTCGAATTTTTGGGGATTGTACTTTAGGTGGAGTTGTCTTCACCATTTTAGGTGGTTCACCCATCACTTTCTTATGTATATCAAGCAATCTTCTAAATATAAAATGAGCCAACCAATTAATAAAGACATTCTCAAAATCAAAACTCATACATGTTAATACGCTAAGAAACGCAAGTAGATCATCATCAAAATAATCATCCTCACACCAAGGCTCTTCATAAAGCATTTTTTGAACTTCATCCTCTGATTTACCATCATATTTTCGAATCAGTTCATCATCACTCATATCCAAGATTTTCTTAACACCATCCCCTACAATCTTCTTACGCGTTTCAATATCTAACTTCTTAGACATCTTTCTCTCTGCTTTTGTAGGTATATTAGGCAGTTTCGTTTCTTTTTTAGTAACAGGTATATCCACACCATACTGATGCATTACCTGTATTAACTCTTTAGTTAGTAAACCCTTTTCATTAGCATGAATATAAATTTCTTCATAGATTGGACAAAGACTACAAGCTTCACTAAACTTATCTTCTTCAATTAAAGAATCAACAGATTGAACAAACTCATATGAACTATATCCCTTAATACACCCTTCGCAAATAGACGCATAAAAATGTCTTAAGTAAACAGGGATAAACACAGAAGTATAGAAATCATTTTCTTTACATCGTTTAGAAACATCCTCAATATGTTTCTTAACTCTACTCGAATCCAAAATCATACGATATAGCGTACTCGCCAATGGATTGCACAATATGCCAAAGTTTACATTTAAACAAGACTCTAACATCTTCTCCTTTACAAGCTCTATTTCTACATTAATCTGACTTGTACTCCCCTGCATCATAAGCACTTGAATCTTTTCTAAGTTCGATATATCACGATTCAAATTTTTCGTGTTCATATTTGAAAAAGGAAGTTCAATATCTTTATATTTACCACAAATCAATTTATCCTCTACATCATTTACTAAACTTGAATGCTTATCTTTACAATCATTGTAATAGTCATACCAATCTAGAAACTCTTTTGAAATTATTATATTTTCCATTCAATATACCTCTGGTCTTATACTGTTATTATAACCTTTTCGATCTATGATTTCATTTTAATACTGGTATAATGTTAGGTATGAACTATCAAAATATACAAAGCGGATTATCCACCGCATTTATAGACAAAAATATATCTTCCAACGTATTATATCGACCTCAATTTATTTCAAACGACTATAAAAATGGAAGAAAAGTACTAAGCACCATTGAAGATGAATTATTACACTGCGACTCCTTTTTAATCAGTGTAGCCTTCATTACGATGGGAGGTATCACCCCCTTACTTCAAACGCTTCGTACTTTAGAAGATAAAGGCATCCATGGAAAGATTCTAACAACGGACTATTTGGCATTTAGTGATCCTAAAGCGTTAGATAAACTCGCTACATTTTCCAATATTGAACTTAAAATGTATCTAGTACCCGACTCAAAGAATGGTTTTCATACCAAGGGATATATCTTTCAATCAAATGAAATCTACAAGATTCTTATTGGTTCTAGTAATATGACAAATACAGCACTTACTACAAATCGAGAATGGAACACAAAAATTGTGTCCACAAAATCCGGAGAATTTGTTTCCGAAATGTTAGATGAATTTGAAAAATTATGGAATCATCCAAATACATATTCCTACAATGAATTCATTGGTGCATATAGAGTGCATTATGAAGAATACAAAAAAGTGAAACAAAAAGAAGAAATTAAATTATCTTCTAAACAGCTGATCCCAAATTCTATGCAACAGGCTTTTATTTCAAGTCTTAGAAACATTCGCAATTCAAATGAATCAAAAGCACTTTTAATCTCAGCTACCGGAACCGGCAAAACATATGCCTCTGCCTTTGCCTTACAAGACCAAAATCCCAAGAAAGCTCTATTTTTAGTGCATAGAGAACAAATTGCCAAACAAGCTCTTCAAAGCTACAAAAATGTATTTGGAAAATCCAAAACATTTGGACTTTTATCTGGAAATAGTAAAGATACCAATGTAGACTACTTGTTCGCAACCATGCAAACGATGTCTAAAAAAGAAGTGTATTCTAGTTTTGCCCCTGATACATTTGATACCATCATCATTGATGAAGCACACCGCATTGGAGCTAAAAGCTATCAAGAAATCATGGAATACTTTAAACCAAAATTCTGGTTAGGAATGAGCGCAAGCCCAGAAAGAACGGATGACTTTGATGTATATGCAGCCTTCGACCATAACATCGCATATGAAATACGTCTTCAACAAGCTCTAGAAGAAAACTTATTATGTCCATTCCACTATTTTGGCATTACCGACTTTTTAACAGACGGAAATGAAACAGATTTTACTGATTTTAACTATTTAACATCCAATCAAAGAGTTGATTACATTATCAAACAAACTAATTATTATGGCTATAGCGGAGAAAGAGTGAAAGGACTCATGTTTTGCAGCTCCAAAAAAGAAGCAGCTGCCCTTAGTGAAAGATTAAATCTAAGAGGATATCGAACCCTAGCTCTAAGTGGAGAGGATTCTCAAGAAAAAAGAGAAGATGCGATTGATCGCTTAGTATCCGATACAAGAAGTGACTATCTACAATACATTTTAACTGTAGATATTTTTAATGAAGGTGTCGACATTCCTGAAATTAATCAAGTTGTGTTATTAAGACCCACACAATCGCCTATCGTTTTTGTGCAACAATTAGGTCGAGGATTAAGAAAATCACAAGACAAAGAATATGTTGTCATTCTAGACTTCATTGGAAACTACAAAAACAATTTCATGATTCCAATCGCCCTATCTGGAGATCGTTCTTACAACAAAGACAATATAAGACGATATGTTCTTGAGGGTGAAAGAATTATTCCAGGATCGAGTACGATTCACTTTGATGAAATCAGTAAGAAACAAATTTTTGCGTCAATTGATACGGCCAACTTTGCGGATATCAAACTCATTAAGGACAGTTATAAAAATCTAAAGAATAAACTTGGAAGAATACCTACTCTTATGGATTTTGAAACTTATGGAGAAATTGACGTACAAAGAATTTTCGACAACAAATCACTAGGATCTTACTATGCCTTTTTAAAGAAATATGAAAAGGATTATAAAGTAAGATTAAATGAACTTGAAGAAAACTTTATTAAGTTTATTTGTACAAAACTTGCCAATGGAAAAAGAAAGATAGAGCTTGAAACGCTAAAAGATTTAATCAATGATCAAGAATATACTTTCTCAAATGACATATCACAAACAAATGTATTAAACATCTTCACCAATGAATTTCCAACTGGATCCGGAAAGAATACTTTTAAAGATTGTATTTTTATTGAAGACAAAAAGATTTCAAAACCATTTAAGACATGTTTAGAAAACAACGAATTTAAATCCATGGTAAAAGAAATCATTGAATACGCATTGGATCAATATAATAAACATTATAAGAATACATATAAAGATACAAACTTTGTTCTTTATCAAAAATATACATACGAAGATGCCTGTCGCTTATTAAATTGGCAACACAATGAAGTTCCATTAAATATTGGCGGATACAAATATGATCAAACAACCAAAACATTCCCTGTCTTTATCAATTATGACAAGGCAAATGACATTCAAGATACCATCAAATATGAAGATCATTTTATCAATGAAAGTCAATTGATTGCGATATCCAAATCCGGAAGAACGACAAGTAGTGATGACGTGCAAAACTTTTTATACGCCAAAGAAAGAGGCATTGAAGTTCATTTGTTTGTGCGAAAAAACAAAGATGATAAAACAAGTAAAGAATTCTATTATTTAGGTAACATGCAAGCAGAAATTGATAAGACAAAACAGTTTATGATGCCAAACACACAAAAAACAGCCGTCGAAATCTTATGGCAATTAGATACACCCGTAAGAGAAGACATTTATCGATATATTGTAGAGGAGTGATTTTTTGAAAACAATACACGTAGTAGCCGCCATTATTAAAGATGGTAATAAAATATTCGCCACCCAAAGAGGCTATGGCGAATTTAAAGACGGATGGGAATTTCCTGGAGGAAAAGTAGAACCCAATGAAACTAGCAAACAAGCCATTGTTCGTGAAATCAAAGAAGAATTAGATACAACCATTCAAGTCGAAGAATACTTTGATACAGTTGAATATGACTACCCAACCTTCCACCTATCCATGGAATGTTTCATTTGTACGATTCTTGAAGGAAATTTAACTCTATTAGAACACGAATCCGCAAAATGGCTTACTAAAGACACATTAGACTTAGTAGATTGGCTACCTGCAGATTTAGGACTAATTGCTAAACTAAAAGAAATATTATAATCCCATACAACATTTTAAAATACCTAAAAACGAGCATTTCATCTTTACATAAAGAACAAATGATCGTTTTTCTTTTGTCAAACTGTCAAATAATCAACAAATTTACAGGAATTAATAATGTTTTCACATTGAAATTTTATAATTGGAATTGGCTACTGGATGTGGTTGGTGGTTACCTCTTGTTAAGGAGTTTTGAAGCCTTGAATCTTGAATTCTAGGTAAGTAGATCTTTCTATTTTTTTACAGGAGGAAAGCTTATGTATATATATCTACATATTAATGTTGCTATGTGCTTATTTGCCATAGTAGAAATACTAAAAGTAACATTGATGATTATAGAAAAATGCAAAAAGCACTAATCACCACCGACAATGGAAAAAGATTAGTGCTTCAGCATTAATTTTATTTCAGAGTAACCACTGCTTTTCCAGTAGTCGTTCTCTATATGTATTATACAGATAAACCAAATGTATTTCCACAAGAAAAAATAAAAATCCCATGCAACATTTTAAAATACCTAAAAACGAGCATTTCATCTTTACATAAAGAACAAATACTCGTTTTCATTTTGTCCAACTGTCAAAAAATTTATAGAGATTTTTATAATCCATATCTATTTTTCAACTCTTCCATTACAGTTTCACCATCAACCATTTCTCCAGAATACATTTGTTGTAATCCTTCATACACTGCTTTAGCTTCTTCTAATTCTTCTAAAACATTCATTTGGGCACCTCCCTATTCTAAGAAAAAATCGAATTATACATAAAAAGAATAATTCGATTTAGATTCATATTGAAGTTTTATAATTGGAATCACAACTGGATGTAGTAATGGTTACTCCTCTGAATTAAACGGATGACATCTTGAGTTCTCTACAGATCTATATTAGGACGTGATCTATGTATATTTATCTATATATTGATGTTGCCATGTGTTTAATGGCCATAGCAGAAATACTAGTTAACTTTCCTACACCCAGTTGCTTTCCTTTACCTGTATTATACAGATAAACCAAATGTATTTCCACAAGAAAAAATAAAAATCCCATACAACATTTTATTAGTTTCAAAAGCAATCATTTATACTTTATATAAAGCATATATTAATACTTTCATGTGATTCAACTGTCAAATAAATTTCAAATCAATTATAATTCCATACAACATTTTATCTATGTTAAAAACATCTATTTACACTTTACTTAAAGTAAATATTGAGCTTTTCATATCATCCAACTGACAAAAAAAGAATAATTCAAACGAACTATCCTTTCTTTTGTTGAATCCAATATACACTTTCTGCAACACGAACTTTCAAACCATCCATTATCATTTCTTTTTGTTGAAAGTTGGCCAAAACATTCAAGCGATTCCAGAAAGTTCTTTCGCAAGTGGATTTCCCATCAATAAAACATTCCATTTTGCGTCTCCCTCGACGTCTATCATAGAATATTCTGAATCCGCTTACAAGTCTTGACTTTTTTAATTTTTATGATTCTTTATTTCACAGAAATGACTGTATATCCTGCATTTGTCACGGCATCACTCAACATCTGATCTGTGACATTCTCTGTACAATTTAATGTAGCTGTTTTTTCATCTAAACTAACCACTACATCACTTACACCTTCCACTTTACTTAATGCATCCTTTACGTGTGCCACACAATGCATGCACATCATACCATCAACTGTTACTATTTTTTTCATTTTCTTTTCCTCCTTATATTCAACGGGAATATAACCCGCATCTTTAACTGCTTGTTTTAAAGCCACCATATTTACTTGTTGCACATAATCAATATCGGCCTTACCCAAATTATAATCCACACGAACTTCTTTTACATTGGGAACTTTCTTTAAAGCATCCTCAACCAACCATGCACAATGCCCACAAGACATACCATCAATATGCATTGTGTATGTTTCTATTTCTTCACTTTGAATGCTAGGCTTAAAATAACGAAGTCGCAATGCGTTTGTGACAACACAAACACTACTCAAAGACATACATGCAGAACCAATCATTGGTGATAATCGAAGTCCAAATGCCGGATACAATAGGCCTGCCGCAACTGGAATTCCTAGAATGTTATAGAAGAAAGCCCAGAATAAATTCATCTTGATATTCTTGATGACATCATTTGATAAATCGATTGCCGTTACTACATCCAATAAAGAGCTTTTCATCAAAATCACATCCGCACTATCCAAGGCAATATCGGTTCCAGCACCAATCGCTACTCCAATATCTGCACGCATTAATGCAGGCGCATCATTGATACCATCCCCCACCATCATAACCTTCTTACCTTGTTCTTGAAGTTTACGAATTACACTCTCCTTATCTTGTGGCAACACATCACTAATCACTTCATCCACACTTAAAGATTTACCAATCGCATTCGCTGTTTTTTGATTGTCTCCAGTCAACATAACCACATGCATATTCTTCTTTTTAAATTGTTCTAATGCAACCTGACTCGTACTACGAATGGTATCCGCCACACTAATTAAACCGATCACATTTTGATCTTCCACAAAAATCAATGGAGTTTGACCTAAACTTGCATAAGCATCTAAGTCTGATAAAACATTTTGATTTATTTGAATATTTTTCTCTTCTAATAACCTTTTATTTCCTGCCAAATACACATGTCCATTTAACTTAGCCTGAATACCACGACCCGAAATGTTTGTGAATTGTTCAGGTTGTTGAAGCTTTATATTTTTATCTTTCGCATACTCCACAATGGCCTGTCCCAAAGGATGTAAAGAACCACTCTCTAAGCTTGCCGCCATTGAAATAAAGTCATTCGTACTGATATTTGTATATACTTTAATACCTTGAACACTTGGTTTTCCTGAAGTAATCGTACCTGTCTTATCCAATACAATCGTATCAATCGAATGTAGCTGTTCTAATATGGCAGCCGACTTAATTAAGATACCATTTTCCGCAGCCTTACCTGTACCTACCATGATTGCAACTGGAGTTGCTAAACCTAAGGCACAAGGACAAGAAATAACCAATACACTAATCGCATTGGAAAGCGCAAATTGAATCGTTTGACCACTTATTAACCATACGACAAATGTAATCAATGCGATGACAATCACAACAGGAACAAACACTCCACTCACTTTATCTGCCAAACGAGCAATAGGGGCCTTTGAATTACCTGCATCATCGACTAGCTGAATGATCTTAGCCAAAGTTGTATCTTCACCTACTTTTTCAGCCTCAAACTGAAAAGTACCATTCTCATTCATAGTAGCTGAAATGACTGAATCCCCTACATTCTTTTCTACCGGAAGACTCTCACCCGTAATCGCCGACTGATCCACATAACCTGTACCCGAAATGACTTTACCATCTACCGGAATTCTTTGTCCCGGACGAATCACAACTATATCATGAATTCGAATACTTTCACTCGATACAACAATTTCTTTACCATCCCTTAAGATCGTCGCATTTTTTGGCGCTAAGTCTACCAACTTATCTAAGGCATCACTCGTTTTCGCCTTGGATCTAGACTCCAAATACTTTCCAACACTAACCAAAGTCACAATTGTTGCGGCCGACTCAAAGTATAAAGAATGCATAGCCATATGGGCCATTTCTATATTCTGCACGCCAAAATAATAGGCCATCTGATAAATACCGACTAAGCCATACACAAAGCTTGCACCTGAACCCATCGCAACTAAAGAATCCATATTGGCCGACTTTTTAATTAAAGCCTTAAAACCTGTAATAAAGAAATGTCTTTGAATAAACAATATAAATAGACATAGAATCAGCTGTGTTAAGGCTGAAACCATCATCCATTCCATACCCTCTAAAATAGGAAGGCCCACCATAGGACCCATCGCAATTAGAAGTAAAGGAATCAACAAAACTAAACTCAAAATCAATCTTTGTTTAGCACTTCTTTGATCCGATTCCACTCGATTTTGCCGAT
>OGRF01000814.1_pt1 | contig 24187 bp, 24 predicted proteins | sample 1553381 | NCBI WGS metagenome assembly OGRF01 (sample SAMEA2580060, study PRJEB22360) | human gut metagenome | biome: human gut; feature: human-associated habitat; material: faeces | place: Denmark | collected 2008/2010
AAGATTAAATATATATCTAATTATAGTTGTTATATATGAAATAACTATATTAATAATTATAATCTTTATTAGTTTTTTCTTGAACATTATAATATTATCTGTTAATTTATATGCTGTATAACATGTAACTGTACTCATGAAACATATTTTTAAAAAATATACTATTTTACTTATATCTGGTATTTGTAGCATAAAATTTACACTATTCAATATGTCCACCCACTTATTTTTTCTATATTATATATAAAAAGAAACAAATAATCAATATAAGTTTCTTACTAAAATATTAATTATTTGCTTCTTATGAATATCAACTGTTTACATCCATCTTCCAATCCATCTTAATAATGCATCATACCAACTCATAATATTCACCACCTTTTCCATTTCGTTTTTTCTCTTGGTGTCAATAAAAAAATACCATTTATTACTTTCAAATAAACGGTATCTAATAATAGAAAAAAATGATGAAAAATAAAAAAATCTAGTATTTACTACTAGATCATCTTTTTTATTTTATCAACATAATAATAAATAAACTCCATAGGCGTTGGTATTCCTGTCTCATAATTCACTTTGGCTGTATAATATGTTGTTAAATCTTCTATTGATGAAACTCTCCAAGCATGTATAATTGCATTTTGAATTCCATTAGTTATAGTATTTCCTGATTTTTTATATATTTTCGTTAAATGTTGTATAACATTTATATTACTATTTTCGTTTTGTATTAAGTATAATATAGCATCATGAATATATTTTCTTCCTTTTAACTTTGCTGTTACTCCTATCAAATCCAACTCATGATAAATATGTTCTGAAATTTTACTTTCACTTTCTCGTAATTCCTCTTCTAAGTTTTTAATATCTGATTGTATTTCTATTTTTCTTAAATTAATGAATTTATTTAAGACTTGATTACATGAATAATTAGGATGATCTTTATATAATATAAGATCAACTCCATTCCTATGTAGTATTTCATAAGTTCTTTTTGAGTTAACATGTGTAGTTACAATTACAATTGGTACATAATTCAAATTTAATTTTTTTAAATTTAATAAAAATTCTAGAGAATCCGTGTTGCCTGATGTGCTATTATTTAGCTCTAAATCTAAAACTATACCTTCTGGGTGCTTCAACTTTACATATTTTAATCCTTCTGTGTCTGAATCTGTTATTCCAACTAATTCTATATCTTTTCTTTCTTTGATACAATTAACAAATCTATTACAGTCATCAATATCATCTTCTATAATTAGTATCTTCATTGCTTTAGATTCCATATTATACTCCTCCTTTTATTCTTATTATGGATAATATACCATAAAACCTCATTGAATACTATATTAATGTAGAATATTTTCCTATATATATTCGGTTTTTTTAATATAAAATGAACAATAAGTATAAGGAGTGGTTTTTATGAATATTAATCATAGCAGTAAAGAAATAGAATTAGATAAATTAGAACAAATAGAAAGAGGCAAAAGAATTAAATTTATTAGAGAAAATGAACTACATATGAATAAAACTCAACTTGCTAAAGAGATTGGCATTTCTGGACAATTCCTAGGATTAGTAGAAGAAGGAAAAGGTAACCTTGTCTATAAAAGTATAAAAAAACTAAGAAATATTAGTGGACATTCAGCTGACTTTATTTTATATGGTTTTGATGATACAACTATAACTAAAACCAAAGAATGTTTACAACATTATTCTGAAGAAGAATTTATTTATGCTACTAAAATAATTACACAAATTGCTACTTTCATAAAAAACACTTAATGTTTTATGTATGTTTTATATTGTTTTGAATATATCATATTGACTTTTTGTATTTCTTTAAATAAAATATTCCACATAAAGTACTAATATATATACTAAAAGGTGGAATATTTTATGATTACAAATTATTTATTTTTTTTAATAGCTTTACCAAAAGAAGAACTAAAAAAACAACTTTTAATTATTTTATTATTTTTTGTGTTTATCATGTTGACTTATCTATTTTTAAATTATCTAAAATTAAAATTCACAAATGAAAATAGTAATTCTCTTTTTCAAAAATTTTTAAAAAGGCTTTAAATAACTGCTGAAATCATTTAATATATCACATTGTAAAAAGTTAGAAGAATTTTAGTATTTTCAAATATAAAAATCTTTCTTACAATATAAAGACTTTTTATAGTCCAAATATTTATAAAGAAAGATCTATATGTTTTTTATAAACATTTTTATTTTTGCATTTGAATTAAAAAATTATATTTATTTGCATGTCTTATTTCATCTGTCATTATTGACATAAGTAAAGTATAACTTTTACCACTTGGCATAGTTCCCATTATTTTTCTATACTTCTTAATAGCATCAAGTTCCCCAAATAATGCCTTTTCTAAATTTTTTTATAACTCATTTGATTATTGCTACTATTTGTTAAATTATCCGCTGGCAAAATTTGACCTGTAAAATCATAATATAATTCTCTTAAAATTTGATTATGTTTTCTTTCATCATCTCTAATACTTCTTATTATATCTTTTTCTTTATCATTTGGTGCTTGTTCTATTAATATACCATAAAACATTTCATCTTCTTTTTCATCATCAACAGACTTTCTTATCAAATCAATTGCTTGATTTAATGTTATAATTTCTCCACTTTGCTCTTTCATCTCACTATTTCTGTAATTATATTCTCTAAATCCATAATATTGATTATACATATTATAATTAGGATACATTTTATCCCCTCCCTTAAGCTATAATATGTATTAAATATTATTTTGTTAAATAGCTTACTAATTTTGCATTTTTATTTGTTCATCTTTTATTAATGGATATCTAATAAGATTTTCACTATTCAAATTTTCTTTATGCATGTCTATTGCAGTAATTTGATGATTATCGTATGTTGTATAATAATAAATTCCCTTACTTGCATTACAACAAGATGTATAAATTGTTATTTCAAATATTCCATCATCTAATTCACAACATCCTCTTTGTTGTTCAACAGAATTAAGTATATGAAAAAACTGGCTAACACTTTCTTTTTCTTCTTCTTTAGATACTGAATTCATTTTTACAAAAGCTGCTCTTATGAATCTAGATTGAGATGATAAATCTCCTGGAAGCCCTATAGCTCCCATACCTCTACTATATTTCTCTAAATTCAACGATTTTGCAAATGTGTTTTTTGGTGATTTAGTTGATAAATTCATATAGTTATTTAATTCGAACATTTGCTTATCAAATGTAGGATTATTGGTTAACACTCCTACTGGATTTTCATATATTTTTATTCCATCTTTTACAGCTTCTACTGTTATAGATTCTATGCTATCTGAAATAATCCAATGTAATTGTGCTAATGGTAAATTTGTGCTAAATGGTTCATCTAAAAAATTTATTTTTTCTATTAATTTTTTTGCCTCTTTTACTGTTGTACTCTGACTTAAAATCCATGGAATAAATTCAAATTGCGTAATATTATCTTTTCCTTTTATTTTTTTATTATATTGTGCATTTCCTACAAAATTTAGTCCTGCTATTCCTAAACCTTTTTCGTTTACTGCTTCATAATATAATGGATAATTTTCTGTAACATATGCCATTCCTATTATGGCGTAGTGATTTTTTATATTTTGCTTATGTCTAAAGTTAAATTCATAATTTCTTGGCGTTATTGTTACTTCATCTCCATATGAAATTTCATAGTCTAGTGTCCTTCCAAAATAGAAATCTTTTGTTTTGTATGTTATCGCTGTACACATATTTATTTTCTCCTATTCGTTTTTATTCTTTTTGTTTTATTATATCACTTTTGTTTCTTTTTGTGTTGCTTTTTATTATTGATTAATGCCTTCGGGTTATGAGAACTCTTCGAGTCATTTTGGTCTTTTATTGAAAATTGTAGTTTTGCCTTATATTTCAATGGTTTTGTGAGTTTTAATTTTAGGATATTTTTAGTCATTTTAGGTCATTTTTAGGGGTATTTGTCCCCAAAATGTCCCCAAGATTTTAAAATGCTTATTATTCTATGTCTTAAAATTGAAAAATATATTTAAGAAATTTTACTTGTATTGTGGAAAGAAGTTTTTGTATTCAATAATCAAATTATTGGAGGTATTATTTTATGAATAATTTAAAAAAAGTAAATGATGATATTATGAAAGATTGGTTAATGTTTAGAGAAGAAGATTTAGGTTCACTAACTTGTGAAAAAGATAAAAAACATTGGATTTATTTTGACGAAATTTCTGAAAAGATTTTAAGAAATGTTCCTGATAATAATAAAAAGTATGTTAAAAAACAACTGCAAATTCTTGATGATAATTTTCTTGATTATATTTGTTATTGGAATGAAAAGTATTATAGGAATGGATTTGTAGATGGTAGTCAGATAGCAATGGGATGTTTTGAGGAATAATTAATTATTTTCCAAAGTTTTTTCAAAATTTTGAAAAAACTTTGGATTTTTATATATTTTTTTCAAATTTGCGAAAAAATATATAATTTACACTTTTCTTTTTATATTACTGAATTTCCATATCTGATAGATTTTTAAAATTATTATAACCAATTCCTTTTAATTTTAAAAAGCAACTTCCTACTGCCCTTACAGAATTACCATTATAATTTAATCTTTCTTTGCTCATTGTAAAAATAACCTTTTCCTTTGCTCTTGTAAAAGCAACATAAAACACACTTAATTCTTCATAATATTGTGATTCATTATTACTATAAAATCTTTTTTTACATTTAGGATTCTCTTTATTTCCTAGATAACAATCCTTACATGCTCCCATATATGTAGGAAAACTATTTTGTTCGTTATCTGCCACGATAACATATTTATATTCTAGTCCTTTACATGCATGTACTGTTGCCAATATTATTTTTTCATCCAATTTTTCTAAACTTTGTCGCAGTCCATTATTTTCAAATGTATCCCTTATATAATTAATTTTTTCTTCTTGATTTAAATATTTACATTCATCTAATACATTATCACAAAATATACTTAATAATTTTATTAAAGACTTTATTAATGCATTGTCGCTAGTATATAATTTTTCAATATTAATCTTTAAATTTCGCAATATTTTATATGTTACAACATTTTTGTTTTTTATCAAATTATTAAATTCCTCTAAACATCTAATATGAAAATTTTTATAATCATTATCTTCATCCGTAAATAATGCATAAAAATATTCTACATTACTGTTATCTAAGATTTCTTTTATCTTTGCTGTATTATTATTAGCAATTCCAGTTCTTACCAATATTGCTACTTTACCATCTTTAGATAGTTCATTTGCTTCTTTTGCAATCCATTTTGCTTCGTTTTCTTGATTTGACAGCATAATTATATCTGGATTAGACTGTTCTATAATAGCTTCATTATCTAATTTTATCGCATTTAATCTTATATTTTTATCTAAGTTCAACATTTCTGTATTATCTTTAAATCTATAATTTTTTTCTAATTTAAATTTCTTCATTTCTAGTTCTTTTTCTGCTTGATTCATTAAATCAGGTAAAGCACCTATAAAACCATATATTCTTTGTAAAGGATCTCCTAAAAAACTTACTCGAGTTTTACTTCCTATTAACTTATTTATCAGCATCCATGCAATATAATTAGTATCTTGAAATTCATCAATAAAAATTATAGGAAAATATTTTTGATAAAATTCTCTTATAGCACATTTATCAAACAATTCATAAGTTAATAATATAATAGAATTATACGTAAGTACACCTTTTGTAATAATTATATCCTTTATGTAAGTGTTATAAGTTTTCCAATTTTCATCAATATATTTTTTATCATTTATTTTAATTTTATCAGAAAAATCCGATAAATATGTGGCAACGTCTTCATTTAAATTTAACTCTGTAATTAAAAAATCTCTATTTGAATCATCTATCACATTAAGTTTATTAAAATCAATATCTCCGCTGACTATATTTCTTCCGTATTTCTGTAAAACTCTTCTTGAAAATCCGTGATAATTTGAAACATAAATTTTATTTACTAATTCTAATGCCCTTGAATCATCGCACTCTAATAGCTTTGGTAATTGTTCATATACATCTTTTTTTATTTTATATGCAGCATTAACACTAAATGTAAGAGCCATTATCTTTTTAGTACTTTCTAATTTATTTGTTGATATTATATATGCTATTTTACTTATTAATGTTTTTGTTTTTCCACATCCTGCTGGTGCTTCGACGATAATTCTATTATCATTGTTATAAATTATCTCTAATTGCTTTTCATCATTTAAATGTATCTCTTTTATCTTTTGATCAATAGCATTATAATTCATCGGCTATCTCCTTTGCCTTTTTTATTGATTTAACATATATTTCTGGAATGTCTTCCAAATTCAGCACTTCTCCAACAATTCTTCCTCTAATCATATCCTTTTTATTAGTAAACCATGCATATAATACATTTTTTATAATAGAACTATCTCGACTCTTAATTGCTTCTTTTATGTTATAATCTTTTATTTCTATAGTTTCTTTTGTCTTATTTATTGATTTTTTTATTTGTTCTTTTTGTATAACAACTTTTATAATTTTTTTATTTTCATATTCCTTTATTATCTTAATAGTTTTTTTAGTAGCTTTATTAACTATCAGTTTATTAATAATATCTAATTCCAAATCCTCATCTGTCGTATATAATATTCCTTTTTTTTCATCATTTTCATTATATACATCTCTATCTAAAACACATACAGTTTCTATATTAAACATTTCTAATAATTCTTTAATTTTCTTTACATTACCAGCACCATCACCTGATATAACTCCAATATTGTTTTCATCTAAATTAATCCCTAATTTCTCTGCAAAATTTTCAATACACCCTTTTTCTGAAATTCCTTCATAAACCAATACTACCTTTGCAAAAAAAGATTCTTTTATTTCTCTTCCTTGTCTTAATAAGTGTTTTTCATTATCTCTATTTATCATTATCTCACTTGCAGATATGGCATTAACGCTATTACCTTCATTATATAATCTTATATATTCTTTATAATTGTTAGAAATTATATTATTAGAATGTGTTACAATTATAACTTGTCCGTTTAACAAATCAATATTGAACCACTCTTTAATTATATTATTAAACCCTAAATTTTGATTATTAATTATTTCTCTTATTTGTCTTATTAAATTTCTTTGCATAAATGGATGTAAATGGATTTCTGGCTCATCTAATAAAATTATCATAGGTAAAATTCTTTCTCCTCTTTCTGTAGTTATTATACTATTATCATTATATTTCAAATTATTTACAATAGAATTTAAAATTTCAAAAAATACAAAAGCAAAATATCTTGTTCCACTTCCCATATTATTAATAGAAATATTATTATCATTTTTTAAACCTAATAACTTAGGTAATAACTCTATTGCACTATTATCTATCTTTGAACTTATATCTTCATTTTTTATAACTTCTATATTTTTTATGCATTTATCCATATAGTCTGTTATTTCTGATATCTTATCCGTTTTAATAATATCCTCTGACTTAATATCATTACTTTTAACATAATTTTCTATTACAAAATTAAGGAATTTACCAGCATTCTTATTCTTACTAAAGTCGATTTCGTCAGTAATATTTATAGAATTATAATAAACGCATGGTAAATTTCTCAATTTTGAGTAATTTATCGGCGTATCAGTATAAAAATGTTTGAATTCTATTCTTCCATTAGGTTTATCTTGTGACACAACTATCTTTATACAATTTGGATCTTGTGGTTCAAATAAATCATCAAAATATCCTATTTCATATTCTTCCAAAATAACATTAATAATTATCTCTATTTTTAATTCTGTATCAGAAAAATCTTTCTCTTTAAATGCATTTTTATTAAATACAGTATCTATTAGTTCCATTAAATTACTTTTTCCAACACCATTATTTCCAATAATAAAATTCATAACACTATCAAATTTTATCGTTAATCCAGATAAATTTCTATAATTATCAATATATATTTCTTTAATTTTCATATCTTCCCCCATTATTAAGAATTTAATTACTATGTTTTTATATTTTAGTTTATTGTTACATCCATCCACGTTCTTTAAATTTTTCGTAAATATGATTTGTAATAAGTCCATTATATCTTTCTCTATGATTGTTAGAATCCATACTATTAAATTTTTCAAAGTTTTCAAACATATCGAAATAGTATATTAAATCGATAAATTGAAAAAAACTATCAAAATAGATAGATATATATGTACTCCAATAATATTTAGAATATTTTTTAAAATATTTTGCTATATCTTTATATAACCAAAATTGCTCTTCGTTAATTTCAAACCAATTTTTATTTAATATTTTTCTTTCTTTATATTCTTCATCGTCAGTTGTTTTTGTATCTTCATATATAGCTCGCATCATTTTACTAATAAATCCACACATCAAATCAGTACACCTAAGAGTTATATTCTTTTTCGAATCTGTTTCTATTACATTTTTAAATCCTTCTTTTTTGCAGGCATTTGCTGTATTATTATTTGGATTTCCTTCTTTGTCTATTACTACTTTGACATCATTTAATCCCAATTCATTAACCAATTTTTTAAATCCTATAAATATATTATTATATTTCCATTTTAAATTTATATTTTTACCACTAATTTCTTCTAAAATTGTAATACATTCTTTAAAAGATATAATTTCATGAACTTTTATTGGATTATTCTTATTTTCGGATATCTTTCTTCTTAAAAACTTAACTAATTCCTCTAATAACAAATCATTTTCTTCAAATAATGCTTTTAATAATTCTTTAGGTCTATATACATTTACTGCTTTTACTATTGAATATACAAAAGAACTATAATCTCTTACTCCCCAAATATTATAATTAAATTGAGTTAATATATATTCTAATTTACTTATAGCACAAATATAATACATATAATCACTTTGATTCATTAATTTCCAGAAATCTTTATATAATTCTAATGACTTTTTATTAAAAGATTTAATACCATATTTATATTGCTCTTTTTTTACTATTTTACTTTTTAACTCATCATTCTCATTAATAGAAAACAATTTTTTAAATCTTTCTTCAAATTGAGCATATAAAATTTCATTTTTATGCAAATCTCTTCTTAAGCATCCAATTCCTGTCATAACATAATTATCAAAAAATTCTTTATCTTCTATTGTTTTCTTATTTATTTTTCTGCTATGAAAAGACTCATCGAAAAAAAATACCATGTTTTTATTTTTATACATTACTCTCATCCTTTTTTCATTTATTTTGCATTGTTATTTTTATATCCATTAAAACTCTTTTTAACTCTAATAAATTTTCTTTTTTATTTACAGGTGTAATATTTATATTTTTAAATTTATTTAGAAAATTTCCAGTCAAAATTATTGGAATTATAGATATAATTGTTAACATTAATATATTAGCTAAATTTTGTTCATTTGTATTAGTAAAATAAATAGTTAAAATCAAAATTATAATTGGTAAAATAGTATTATTAAAATATTTTTCCACAAAATTCTTTTTTACATATTTCTCTTTTATTTCTTCATTTATCATATCTATAACAGTGTTAATACTTTCTATATTATTCATTTTACATTTTTTCTTTAGAAAAAATTGCATTTCTTTAATCTCTTTTTCTCTATATAAACTTAATCTTTCATCTTTCATTAACAATCCTACTAAATCCAATTTTGTATTTTCATTAAATTTATATTTATATATTTTATTTATAGGCAAAACATAAGCAAAAAATAAAATAATAGATGTAATTAATAAATCACTAAATAGAATTAGAATTATTCTTATCCATACGTTATTAAATATTTTTGTTAATATAAAGTTACACATTAATTCTAATAATACTATTGCAATAATACTAAATATCCATAATTTATATTTTTTTCTAAAATAAATATTTTCTATACATAGATTACTTTCAAAAAAATTTACTATCTCTTCGTACATTTTTCCCTCCTTATTTTTACTATATCATTTTTTATTTGCAAATCTTGTCGAACTTTGTATGTTTATATCAAAAAAAGTAAAATATTCCTGTATTATTAACATTCATATTTTACTTTTCTTATGTATTATTAATTTATATATTTCTTAAATATATCTCTCATTAAAACCGCTAAATCAATTGTTTTATTCATTAATTCATTATAGTTACTATGGTCATCAAAATTTAAACCTTTTATAAAAGTAACTATTCTTGAAGCTTTACTATTATTTAACCTTCTCCAGTCTAATTCTAATCCTAAATCTGCCTCTATTTCATCTTTCTTTTGATATAACTTATCAAATAATTCCTTATTATCTGTTATATATAGTTCTACGCCTATCACTGAATCTTTATTTACTAATGTAATATCTATATGAGCATCACTAGTTCCTATCGCAACATTATACCAATGATCTGTTGTAGCTTTTCTGACATTAAAAGGTTTTCCTCTTTCAACAAGAACATTATTAAATTGATTCCAGAATTCTACTCTTTGTGATTGTGATTTATTCATCGTATCACTGCTATTAGCAGATTTATTATTTTTAATAAAATCATTAGGTTGTTCTATAACTTGAAACATAGGTGCATTATCTGAATTTCCTATTTTATATGCATGAATTTCTATCAAGAAAAAATTAACATTACTATTTGTATTATTATTTAACCATTCTATAGCACTTCTATGTTCTTCCCTTGCTTCTTTTACAATCCAAACAACAACTTTAGCATCTAATCCAGAAGCATATGTAATTATTTTTCCTAAATGATCATGATTAGACATTTCCAATTGATTTTCAATTATAACTTTTATTCCTGTTGTTTCATCCTTAGCAAACAAGTCACATCTATATGAACCTACATAAGTTTCTTTGCTTATATCAACAAGAGTTAATCCTAATATCTCATTCAAATTCTCTATATTTTCTTTTTTAGATAGCCATTCCGAAAAATCATATTGTTCATGTTTCCATAATTCTCTAATATCTACTTCTTCTAATTTTCCAATTGCCATTTTTCTATCCCACCTTATTTATTTTAACTTTATGATTTATTGATTAAATAGCATTTAAACAGCTTAATTTATTTTTAGCTTTATTTAATAATTCAGTCATATATTTATCCATATACTCATAATCTGGTTCACCATTACTCTTAATCGGTAATTTTATTTTTTCTTCTTTTAATAATTTGGGAAATAATCCAAAATTATATGAATACTTTGAAGTTAATTTTTCTAAACAAGCAATTATAAACAATGCTGTATTTCTACTTAAGTTTCTTGTATCTATATAATACATATCTCTACCAGATATATACTCATTTTCTTGATAGAAAAATGATGCATTTTCTGCTCCAAACGAAATTACGCCTTTAGGGTTTACAATAAATCTTTCATCTTTTTCTACCATATATTTTATTCCATTATTAAACTTACTTCTTACTACATAAGGTATCCCATTTGAATTTTCTTTCACTTCTCTTGTATGATAAACTTTTGGAGACACTATCTCAAATATATTGTCAATTTTAAATTCAGCCCATTTAGAAATATCAATTTTATTTTCTTCTTCTCTACAATTAATTAGTTTTTCTATTGATTTTCTTGATTGTAGTTCAATGTTTTTCATATATTGTTCCATATAACTCCAATCAGGATTATTTTCATCATCAACTGGAATTTTGATTATTTCTTTTCTTATTGATTCCTTACTTCCCATGTCGTTATATCCATATTTACTACAAATTTTTCTAATAATCGTTGCTATAAATGTTCCATTTTTTTCATTCAAATGATCATTATAAAGTAATATTATTGATGATCCTGCTCCACCTCTACCTAAGAAATCTTCTTTTTGATAAAATGAACTGCCATCAACTGGACTTACTGTTATACAATTTCCCTTATCTAACAATTCATTATCTTTTGGCATTAAATATTTTAATACACCATTATTATAATTTCCTGATGCTATGAAAGGTATTTCTCCCTCTTCATAATCAGATTGACTTCTAGATGAAGGTCTTTTAATATCAAATAAATCTTCTATTACAAAATTTCCCCACTTAGTTGTATCTATTTTATTTTTCATCATCGTTATCACCTTTTAATGTAATAACATAGTCTTCGCCATCCTCGGCAACACAACTCGAATACATTACCTTTTCTATTAATTTGTCTGAAAATTCTTTTACATCAATTCCTTCTTGATACATAATATAATCCATCATAGTCTTTGTAAAATCTTCTTCATATATTTCAAATTCTTTTTCTGGCATTTGATAACTTAAATGTTCACTTGGCTTAATCCATTGAATTGTATCATCTCCATTTTGTTTATGAACTACATCTACAAATCTATCTTCTATTTCTTGCCATCTGTCTTTAATATCATGTCTACCTTGATTTTTTACTGTTTCCAATCCGTCATCTTCTATATAACATCCAAATATTTCCTTATTATTTTGAGGTATTCCTGCTTCAAAAATAAATACTGATGTTGTTACCCCTTCTGAAAATACTTTTTCAGGTAATTTAACTATTTTTTGTAATTGATGATGTTTTAATATAGAAGCACTATTATCTTTTTCTAATTTTTTATCTGGTAAAATAAATGCACACATTGTATGTTGGGGAACATTATCTAAAACATTTTCAACTATTTTTAAGCACCCGTATTTTCTCTCGAATGGAGGATTCATTAAAACTTTAGTAATTTTCTTTTCTCTCATCCATTCTCCTGCTTTAAGGGTTCTACTATCTAATTGTTCCAAATTAGTTTTTCCATCTTTATGTATTAACATATTAGCACAAGCTAAGGCAAAGATTTCTCTATCAAATTCTATACCAAATAGTTGTTGACTTTTTATCTTTTTAGCTTTATCAGTTTGAATTCCACCAGATTCTTTAATCATATTACTCATAGATTTAACTAAGAATCCACCTGAACCACAAGCTGCATCTAACACTCTATCATCTTGATGTACATCTATCAATCTATACATAAGCGAAGTAATATGCTCTGGTGTAAACACTTGTCCACTTTCTGATTTCTTTTTATATCTATTAAACTCATTGAAGAAAATTCCCATTACATCTTCGCCATTCCAATAATCAGAGTTTACACACTCAGATATTTCAGAAATCCATTCAATAAAATTATCAATTGCTTCTTGATTTTCAGTTGAGTTCATCTTAATTTCTGAATAAACTTCAAGCAATATATCTAATTTTTGATTTTGTCTTCTACTATCTTCTAGTGATTTTGACAATGTCGAATGTATTAATGTATGAAATGTAGGATAATTCATACCTTTTATTAACATAGCTCCATATCTCTTAGCAACTAAGGCACACGCCGTAAAAATCATTCTATGATATAAATTTTTAATTCCAAATTCTGTATGAAGACAATCATTAATTTTTTTAGTTAATCCATATATTTTTTGTTTATCTATTTTATTTACTTTAAATAATGACAAATAATAATCTTTATTTTGTAGTGTATCAACAGCTTCTATTACTTCATTATTTTTTAAAACAATCACATCTATACCATTATATAAGATGCCAATTACTTTATTATATTTTGTTGAAACAATATCACAATTTTTAATTACTTCATCTAAAAAGTTTTCTAATTTTTGATTTGAATTTTTTGTTTCTAATATAATAGCAGGTTCTTCAATATTTTTAGGAAGATACCATCCATCTGGTCTATCTTTTATTCCATTAAACCCTAATTGATTAAATGAAGTTAATTGTCCAACCCCTGATTGAACTTTATCTGTATTTTCAAAATTTAAAATTTTCCCAGCTAAATCTCTTACTTCATCCTCTGTCATTTCTTTAATCATTTTATTGTTCCCCCTCTTTTTTTAATTCTGCAATATCTTCAATGTTACAGTCCAAAACTTTACAAATTTTAGCTAATATTTCTATTTGCACTGATTCATTCTTACCAAGTTTAGCCATTGCATTTGTAGTTATTCCAGCCTTTTCAGACAACTGTGTTTTATTTATCTTTTTGTCTATCATTAATTTCCATAGTTTGTCATAACTTATTTCCATCTGTTGACCCCCAACTTTAGATTTTAATCTCGACATTATTCTATCATTTTTGCTTTTTTATTTCAAGAAATTCTTGAATATTTCAAAAATAAATCTACACTTATTTTTCCTAAAAAATATTGGCACATTTCTGTGCCATTTTTTATCTATAATAATCTCTGTTCTTTTTCTTAGTATTCTTCTGCTTTTCTTCCATATGTTTCTCATTTTCTTTTATCTTAAGTTTCTCTAATTCTTCTTTCATTGCAGGTATTTTAACTTCAATTTTATTACACAGCCTAATCTCATCTCTAATTTTAGTAACAACCTTACTTACTATTTCAATTTCTTTATTTATCTCATCTTTATTTTCGTTTTCAGACATATTTTGTCTCTTATAATACAAGTTATTTCTTTGTCTAATTAAATCCTTTAATTGATGCTTTAAATTCGTTTTACACTCATCTAATTCTTTACTATTAGTTATATTATATTTGCCTAGCAATATATTTTCTTTTGAATACTCATCCATCTTTTTAACTTCTGCCCTCATAGCTGGTGTTAGTTTGTATTCTATATTCTTTTTAGGATATACCTTTAGTAAATAACAATAATATAAATATAAAGCTTTAAAACCTTTAGGTTTTAAAAATTTTTTTAAAAAACCTTTTAAATATAATTTACCAGTATAAGTTCTAGGTTTTATTATTTCTTCTCTATTAGGATATCTACTACAAATTTTATTTTTTATATTATCTATTGAATATTCTTCTCCAAATGCTCTTTCAATTCTAATATTTCTTTTATGAGGATATCTTCTTATACTAATTTTCTCCGCTCTAAAATATATTTCATATCCCATATCTTTTAATCTTTTTATAAATTCTTTATATGACCATGAATGTTCTATTGCATAATCAATATCTCCTTTTGCGAATTTATAATAATCAGAATTTGATAAACTTTTTCTATAAAAATTTTCAAAATTGATTCCAGACTTACAAGTTTTTTCATCCAAAACTTTCAATCCATATTCATCACAAATGTCATCAGAAGTTTTTCTTAATAACGCTGTATTTTCAAAATTACTATAATACTTTTTTCCATCTTTAAATGAAACAGAATTTAAAACAAAATGATTATGAATATGATCTGTATTAAGATGTGTTGATACTACAACTTCAAATCTATCACCCCACATTTCTTCAGCAAGTTTTACTCCAATTTCATGTGCTATTTCTGGAGTAACTTCTCCTTCTGCAAAAGATTGATATCCATGAAATGCAACTATCTTATTGTTCTTACTATATTTATCTTTATTAAATTTCTTTTTAGTTTGTGTCATTTGTCTTATTGCAGTATCTAATTCACAATTAATTCCTGTTACAAAAAATTGTTTCTCAGTCTTATCTGGATTAGTTGTATAATCTAATAATTCATATATATTATTTATATTCTGATATTTTTTATTTTCAGTTTTGCTTTTATCACTTGCATAATTAACTACATTGTCTAATCTATTTTCTACTTTCCATAGTTTTGTTGTCGCCATTTTATCCTCCTCTCTTTTCAAAAAGGGGATTGGGGATTTTTCCCCATATTAGAATTTCGTGCTGACGGAATTCATTGCTTGTTAATACATAATTTATAGCTATTAAGAGATTAAAAATGCCCTTGTTTATTTAAAACTCAGGCACTTATTTCTTTAATTTTCATTATTATATACATACATATTTAATACAATTTCATCTGCAATATTACTAATATTATTCATTCTTTTTACCCATTCCATTTGATCATTTGCTTTTAATTCTTCAGTAATATTTTCTTTAATTTTTAATTCATTTATTAGTTTTTTATATAATTTTTCGCAATTATTTTGTACATCCATTAAGTGTTTTTGTAAATCATTATCCATAATTAGTGAATGATATTTTGCTTTTTTATGCTCCTTTAAATATCTCAATCTTAGTGCACTATACTTTCCTAATCGAAATCCTTTCATGTTCCTTGGTGGTATTAAATTTGGTATATAATAATCTCCTTTTTTACTATAACTTATCTTCATATCTATCTCCCCTTTTTGATTTTTTATTATTTTATTTGGAGAAATTAAGGGCTTTTTTCTCTTAATTTCCCACTTTTTTAACTCAAAATATTTACTTTTTTAAACTTTTATATTAAAATATTTTTATAGAAATTCTTGGGTTAGTATTTAGTTTAGCCGCTTATACTAACTCTTTTCTTTTATCTTTTCCATTCAAGCTTATCCCTTTACACATCTCATATAATCTAGAAATAATTGAATCTGCTATTTCATAATTTACATTATTTGCAAGTCTTTCTCTTAATCTTTCCCTGTTATAATTTGTTGTTATTACTACTGGTAAATTATTTTCATATCTATTATTAATTATTGTAAATAACTTTTCCAAAGTCCATTCACTTGGTCTCTCTTTTCCTAAATCATCTATAATTAGTAGTGGAACTTTTGAATATTTTTCTATTATAAAACTCTCTGTTTTGTTTTCCATTGTGTATGTGTCTTTAACTTCATTTAATAGATTAATCAATGTTCCAAACACTACTGATATTTCTGATTGAATCAAGAAATTTGCAATACTTGATGCTAAATGTGTTTTTCCTGTTCCTATATTTCCTGTTATAATTAAGCTTTTTCTCTCTCCATTTTTTATTAATTGAGCATATTCTTTTGCTTTGCAATACGCTTTTTCGTTTTCTTTTGTTATTTTAAAATTTTGGAATGAATAACCTTTTAATCTTAAATGCATTTTACTTTTATCGTATAACTTTTCTATTCTTCTATCCTTTTCTCTTTTTTCTTGAAGTTCAAGTTCTTTTTTTCTTTTATAATCTTGTATTTTCCAAAATTCTTTTGCTTGAATACAATTGCATCTTTCCACTTCCTTATTTATTTTGGTTTCTACATCACCAATAATTATAATTAATTTTTCTTGTTTTAAATTTCTTCCACAAAATTCACATTTTACGCTTTCAGCGATTTCTGTTTTTAACATTATTAACTCCTTTCTTTATAGACTCTTTTTTCTTTTTAATTTCTTTTTTAATCTTTAAATCCACTTTCATTTTCTATTTGTGTCCCATCTTCTCTTCTAATAATATTTTCTTCTTTATTCTTTTCTTCTGTGTTACGTAACGTTTCTGTAACGTTACATTTCTTTTGATTAGCTCTAAATTTTTGTGTTCTTTTTCTTCCATTTTCTCGTATTTTATCAAGTTCATCTGCATTTTGATATCTACTCCAATTTTTAACAAAAATGGTATCATCTTCTACAAAAATCATATCAAGTTCGCACAAAGCTTGTATTATTGTTGTAAGTTTAGGTAACGTTTTGTGCATTACCTTTGCTAAATCCTCTAATGACATTGGTATATTTTCTCCAAGAAGTACAGCTCCTTTATTATTACTTTTCCCTGCTAAAATTAATAATTGAATCCATGCTCTGAAATATGAGTCCCCATCTCTATTTCTTAGTAGCTTTTTAATTTTTTCATTATCAAATATATCTATATATAATTTTAGCCACTGTACTTGTGCCATCTTTTTCCCTCCTTTACATATTCATTGATGCTTTTTCTTTTTCACTTAAATAATCATCTAATGCTTTTATTCTAAATAAGAACTTTCCACCAACTTTTGAAAATGGTATTTGTTTTCTTTTCACTAATTGATTAATTAACCAATACGAAATTCCTAAATATTCAGATGCCTCTTTCATTGTTAGTGTTGTTTTTTGTATTTGAGTAATCGCCATATTTCCTCACCCCCTTTTTGTGAATTTTCTTGACTTTTTTTCTTTCGTATGGTAATCTATTATTATAAGTAATCTATTACAAATATTTTTCTTTATCTGTAAGTGATTATTCTTTATAATGTATTACTATAATATCGTAATCGATTTTATTTGTCAATAGCTTACAGTGAATTTTTTTAATTTTTTTGGAGGGAATAAAAATGGATTTGAATTTTTATGCTAATGAAGGACATAATTTGTATAAATTTGCAAAATATAACATAGAAACAATTAACAACAGAAAATATATTGTCGCTGATAGTTCCACTAAAAATCATTCTTCTGGTGCACCTTTAATAGACTTAGAAGAAGACTTTTCTATTAATGCACTTGTTGATTTATTAAACATTGGTAAATCTGCTGTATATGAAGAAAATAATTTAGAAGAACAAATTATAAATTTCGTTAATACATATAGTACTTTAGGATTGGTGAATGATTTTCCTATAAATAAATACTTTTGTTTAGATGAGAAAATCGTATTAAAAGATTATAACTATATTGGAAATTCTGATTGCACAACTATATTAGATCGTGAAGATTATTTTAAAATATTCTTTCCTAAGTGTACTGATAAAGAACTAAATGAGCTTATAGAAAAAGCAATTAAATTAGCAGAAACATCTGCTATGGAAAAATATATAACATCTGATTTAAATAAGTTTTTGATTGGCTCAAATTGGTACTGTGAACCTTTGGATATGTTTATTCAATATGTTAAATATATGTATAATTTATTAAATGCCATCATAAATAAAGAAGATACAGTAGAAACAAAATATAATGCTTTTGAAGTTAATCATATAAATATGTTCTTAACTCAAAAAGAAAATGTAAACATAGAAATTCCTATTACATCTTTAAAACAATTTATAGATTTTTACTTTGCTAGAACTGTATCTAGAGATGTTAATTTATTAAAGATTTGTAAGTTCTGCAATAAGGCTTTTATTGCTAATAATCCTAAAGCAGAATATGATACTCCTCAATGTAAAAATAAAGCTAATGTATATAAAAGTAGAGCAAAAAATAAATAAACGACAAGTTTAAAATTCTTGTCGTTTACTTTTTAATTTCTTATTTGTATATCATCTCTTAATTGTAAATTATTTATAGCAAATCCTCTGCTTTTCAAACCTGTCACCATTTCAGTATAAATATCACTTTCCTCATTTTCACTATCTATAGTTACAACTAATGTATATGGTTGTTCAACATTCTTCATGTTATTTCTATTAGTACAATCTAACCTTATTTTCCAATCTTGCCCAGATATACCACTCTTTATTTTTCTATAATGTCTTTTTATCGGTGCCCACTTCGAGCCATTTTCTACTCTTGAAGCTTCAAATTTCTCATCCCATCTCTTTTCTAATGGAACTTGTCCTTTATATACTAGTTCTCCTGTTTTTTTATTAAGTTTATGTAATCCCATACTAAAATCAATATTGGACCTACAATATTCTTGTCCCTCAGTTGGATCTAATTGTGGGTTATATGTCAATGTTGCTGATATTTTTCCATACCACTTTCCGTTTTTATGTAATGATTCTGGATATGGTATATCTTCAATTTCTATATGCTCTCCGTGTTCTTATTTTACCTTGAATAATAATTGTTACTTTACTATTATCACATTTCAATATTTCATCTAAATCTCTTTCAGAAATTCCAAAACCAAAATATTTTATTTCTTCATCTACAATTTCTTGTTCCTTTGTAATAGGATTAACACATGAATGTATTAATAAAGCTTTTGATAATTCTAAACTATTTTCATTATTTATCGTATTCAGTATATTTTGGTATTTTATTGTAGCAAATGGTGTAGAATAACTTGTACCTACTCCTTCAATATAATTACCTTTTGTATCAAAAGATACAATTCCGCACCCGTCTATACTTCCATCTTCATTAATATTTCCTCCATAATCTACAATGTCTGGTTTATTTATATAGTTTGCTCCTGGTCCTCTTCGAGAAAATGGAGATGGTTCATTCACATCGACAACACCTTTGTCTAAAGCAATTGCTCCTACTGTAATTCCTCTAATTGAATCTGCTGGTGTTGTAATTCTATCATTATACTGAATATCTGTTGGCCATTCTCTTATTGCATTTTGAAAATTTCCTGCTGCTATAAATATTTGTACTCCATACTCATCTTGAATTCTATCCAACTCTATTGCAAAATCAGAAATTACATCTCTAGCTTCTATATCTGTTCCTAATGACATATTCCATACTTTAACCTTATCAGAATATTTTTTCATTATGTTTTCTATCCCTTCAAGAAACAAATCTTCAGACATTTCATCTGTAGGACCATATTCTTCATCTGCATTTGGAATTGCAACAACATCTAAAATTTTGAAGTTCGGTTCTCTAATATCAACTATATCAAAATTTAATTTTTCACCAAAAAGCATTATACCAGCAATAAATGTAGCATGAGAATTATTTTGATATTCTTTAGGAATTAGTTCTTCTTTTTTATATATCCAAGGTAAAATCTCTTTATTATCTTCTGATATTCCCGAGTCAATCAATCCTACTATTGGATATTCCTTTCCTTCTATTGGTTTTGGAAAAGAATAATCCATTTTCTCTAATTTTTTTATTTTTGGATTCACAATAGAATATTTTTGAAACATATCTATAGATTTTATTCCCTGATATTCAGATAATTGCTTTATTTTTTTTGAATCATCACACTTTAATGAATATACTTCCATTGTTTTATACGAATCCAACTTGGTTATTTCACCATCAATTCCTATTTCTTCTATTTTTTTCAAAAATATCTCTCTATTTTTTTTATTTTGTTCATCATCTTTATAATCAAATAATTTTATCTTTAGTGGTCCTTTTATATTATTTAGATTTACTTTTAATACATCTTCTGAAGTATACATTTCTATTCTTTCAATTTTTGTCATTTCAGATGTTTTTGTTTGAGCTTTTGTATTTTTTATTTCTTTTTCAAGATTATCAATTCCTTTTGGAGTTATTTTTACGTAAATCTCATTTAATTTACCTGTTCCAACCATTGGACAAGTTGTAGTATTAAATAAATTATTTGGCTTATGTGTTTTTGCAATAGCTTTTTCTTTCATTATTACCTTTCCAATACATGGAACTTCTTGTTCTTCTATTTTTGCAATATTACTTTTTATTTTCTCACATTGAGTAAATATGTTATTCCTTACTTTGTCAGTAAATGGTTCTAGAAATACAACTCTTCCGCTCGAAATATTCGGTTTAATATCTTCTGTACGTTGTGCAACCATTATAATTGGCAATTTTTCTTTCATCCTTCTCTATCCTCCTTTAAAATTTGTGATATATATGGTTTAGAATAATTAAATATTCTAGCCAAATTTGTACCTGAAAACAATTTATTATTCATCTTATTTAAATACTTTATTTTTTCTTTATGATTATCTATAACTATATGCTTATGTCTTAAATAATACTCAACAAAGTTAATTAAACTAATTTCTTTTTTATCAATTATTGCGTCCATTTTTACTTTATTACATATTTGTTCTAACTCAGCACCAGTAAATCCCTCATACAATTGTGCTATAATATCTATATCTTCTTTTTTTAAATTTATATTACTTACCAATTTATTTATAATATTAAATCTAACTTCATATTCTGGTTTCTGAAGATTTATTTTAAACATAAATCTCCTCCATACTGCGGGATCTAGTAATTTTTCATGATTAGTTGCTGCAATTATAATACTTCCATTCTGTATTGAATCTATATTTTGCAATAAACTATTAACTATTCTTTTTAACTCGCCAAGTTCATTTTTATCATCTCTAACTTTTGCAATCGCATCAAATTCATCTAAAAATAATACACACGGAACGCTTTGTGCATAATTAAAGATTGCTCTTATATTTTTAGCTGTACTTCCTAAATATGATGATATTAGCCCATCTAATCTAGTCGTTATTAATGGTAATTCCGTTTTTTTAGATATATATTCTGCTAATTTACTTTTACCACATCCAGGAGGGCCAAAAAATATTAATGTATTCGGCAAATTTATTCCATTGTTTATTATTTGATTTCTATTATTATAATATTCTAAAAATTTATCTATTTCATTCTTACACTCTTTGTTCAAAAACACTGGCATTTCTTCTATTTCAGCTGGTTCTAGTCGGTCCGCAATTGGTAATCTTGATTCACTATCAACAGGAACCTTATATATTGTTTGCATATTTAGCGATTTTAAATTAGTTTCACTTTTACTAGCAATTATTTTTTCGAATTTTTCTGCTAACCTAATTTCTCCATTTTCTTTTAGTTTCTTTATTAATAGTTGTGTATAATTATAAACCTTTATTTTATCCATTTTCATACAACCTTCAACAATCTTTAAAATTTCTGCTGAATATTCCATACTTAATTCCTCCTTGGTATTAGTTAACTTTTATTTGATTTCTTATAACTTTTGTTTGTTATATATTAATTATTTTTAGTATATCATTAACTTTTTATTTTGTAAAGTGAATTTTTAATATTTATTACTTAATTTTTTTTAATTTTATACTTAACCATTTTAAATATTACATTTCATAAAGTTTTTTATTGTCCCATACAAGTCCTTTTATGTATTTTTGTGTAATCTTTGCAAACCTTGAAAAATAAGCAAAAACTACTAGTAATTACAATAAAAATATTATATAATCATCTCAATTGAATACAAGACTTCTTCCACCCTAATTTTGAAAGGAGGTGGAAAAAGCAATGGCTGGAAGTATTGAAAAAAGAGGTGAAAATACTTACAGGTTAATCGTATCAGGTGGTAAAAATCTTGATGGCAGCAGATGTAGAAAAACAAAAACTATTCATGGTACTAGAAAAGATGCTGAAATTGCTCTTGCTGAATTTATAACAGAAGTAAATCGTGGAATGGTTCCAGAAGGCAAATCAATAACTTTTGAAGATTTTTTCCATATTTGGAAAGAAAAATATGGTTCAAAAGAATTAGCACCCAAAACTTATTCGAGATATCTTGGAATGTTAAGGACTCGTATTCTACCATATTTAGGTTCATTTGTTCTCGAAAAAATTAAACCTACCGATTTAATGAACTTATATGATATGCTAGAAAACGATACTCAAATAAAAAGGATATCCAAAAATAATGGACAAAGAACTTTAAAACCATTATCTCCAAAAACAATTCTAGAACATCACAGATTATTAAGTGCAATGTTTCAAAGAGCAGTATATTGGCAATTACTAGTTGATAATCCTGCAAGAAGAGTTAAACCACCAAAAACTAAAAAGCCTAAAATTGAGTTTTTCGATGATGATGAATGCAAACTTCTTATAAATTCTTTACAAGATTTTACTGGCAATAAATTAAAATACAAAGTAGCTATTTTACTTGATATTTTTTCTGGTGTAAGACGTGGAGAACTTGTAGGACTGGAATGGTCTGATGTAGATTTTAAAAATGAGACAATTGAAGTTAACAAATCTACTCAGTATTTACCTGAAAAAGGAATATTTGATAAAGATCCTAAGACTGAAAGTTCTAATAGAATTGTTCCAATTCCTAATTATATAACTAACGTACTTTTAGAGTATAAGGACTGGTATGATGAACAAAAAGAATTATATGGAGATAAATGGATTGACTCTAACAAATTATTTATACAGGCTAATGGAAAACCTATGCACCCTGATACACTTGGTAAATGGTATAAAACTCATATTGAATCTTTAGGATTACCTGTAGTAAAGCTTCACGGAATAAGACATACAAATGCAACTCTTTTAATTTCTCAAAATGTTGATATTGCAACAGTATCTGCAAGACTTGGTCATGCAAGTATTAATACTACTATAAAATACTATGTGCATCCACTACAAAAGAATATGAGAAAAGCAGCGTATGTTTTACAAGACCTATTAATAAATAACAATGATAACTAAAATCTTTTTTCAAAATATCACAAAATTGCTTTTTTGAAGTTATTTAGTGAAGATTTTGGCTTAATATAGCCTATTGCAGAATTTTGTGTCCCCAGGCTGTCCCCAAAAGAGCTAAAATCTTGCTTATACATAAATAATAAAAGAGCCACAATCTCTTGCGACTCTAAGTTTAAATTGTGGTTGCGGGGGATAGACTCGAACTATCGACCTTCGGGTTATGAGATCACATGCGGGAGAATCTTTATATTTTCAGTATATATTTTTTA
>OGRF01000842.1_pt1 | contig 23641 bp, 17 predicted proteins | sample 1553381 | NCBI WGS metagenome assembly OGRF01 (sample SAMEA2580060, study PRJEB22360) | human gut metagenome | biome: human gut; feature: human-associated habitat; material: faeces | place: Denmark | collected 2008/2010
CAGCGGGCCTGCGGCAAAGCCCCCACGCACCGGTGCAGGGCATTGCCGCCCAGCGTGCCCTGCGGCTGGCCGAAGCCGCCATCCAGCGCCTTGGCGCGCAGGTGAACCCTAAAATCGTGCTCAGCGTGTTTGCGGCAAAGTTCCGCGCGCTGTAATGCAAAAAGAAAAACCGGAAGAGCATTGTGCCCTTCCGGTTTTTAGCATCATGATTTTTATTCAATAGTGGGGTCATCGTAGATGGGCTGATATTTAAAGGTGGCCGTTTTTCCGCCCAGTTTCAGCTCAACCGTAAAAACGCCTCTGACATTGAGGGAAGTCGTATTCACCGGGCCAAGGTCAATATAGATAGGAAAAGTTTTACGATCACCTTTGGCAACGGTTACGGAAGAAACATACTTGAAACCGGTTCCGGCGCTGTTCAGGCCAAAATTGCCCAGACTGCACACTTTCAGACCAGATTCGGTAGTACCATTATGTTTGCAGGTAAAATTACTGGTAGAAATCGTAACGGAAGAATCTGTGTTATAGGAGTTATCAATAGAAAGACCGGTGTAAAGATAATTATGCCGCCATCCGTCCGATTCGTAAGTAGTACGGGAGACCCAAGTGCCAGTCAGCGGCCCCATATCCACATAGGTGCTGCCCAATGTAGCAAAAGTACCGGTGTCAATGGTGGGCAGGGTCGGGTTGCCGGGGGTTGCACCATAACCTTCGCCGCAGCCAACCAGCATACTGCCGGCGGCAGCGACCAGTGCAGCAGCACCGGTGGTCTTTAAAAAGGTACGGCGGGTGATCAGTTCAGACATAAAAATCTCTCCTTTGATTGCAGGAAATCACAAAATACAAAAGCTGATGCAAACAGAAACTCCCTCCGGCGCTTGCGGTACACCGGAGGGAGTTTCTGTTTGGGGTATTGCTTTGGTGTGAGGAGGAATCATGTGCGGAAAGACGGTTGCGGCCCCGCCTCCCCGCAAGGTATAGTATACCCGATTTTAAGTGAAAAGTCATTACATTTCTGTGAAAAAACATCCCGCAATGAACTTTTTACAAAATTCCCCCAATGATAAAAACCAAACAGCGCGGTGTACAAAAATTCTGGTATTCCAGAATGACATAAACTGCCAATTTCACTATAGCAGACAAGACCGCAGGTGTCAATTAAAATGTCGGCTTTTTGGAGGAAAGACGAAAAAATGTGGCAAAAAACTGTAAAATCGGCACAGGGTCAGCCCTTGGCAAGCTCGGCAGCGTGAAGCTTGCCGTGCTCCACGTAGTGGGCGGCGTTGTGCAGGTTGGCCTCGATCTGGGCCGCGCTCACCTGCTTGATGACCCTTGCGGGCACGCCCACAGCCACCGAGTTATCCGGGATCACCATGCCCTCCGGCACCAGCGCACCCGCGCCGATGATGCAGTTTTTGCCCACGACACAGTGGTTGAGCAGGGTGGCGTGCATTCCGATGAGGCTGCCATCCCCTACCGTGCACCCGTGCACAAGCGCACTGTGGCCCACGGTGACGCTTTTGCCCAGCATTACAGCACCGCCCACATCACAGTGCAGCACGGCGTTATCCTGCACGTTGGAGTTTTCGCCAATGGTCAAAGTGCCGTCGTCGCCGCGCAGCACGGCCCCGTACCACACCGTGGAACCGGCTTTCAGGATCACATCGCCTTGCACGGTGGCGTTGGGCGCAACGAACGCAGCCCCCTCGTCGCGGGGGACTTTTCCACAAAATGACAGAAACATTGTTAAAAACCGCCTTTCTCTCTTTCTCTTTTGGCTGGTTTATGGTATTCTTTAAAGTAGTATAGCAAGCCAGAGCCTTTCCGGCAAGTAGGAGCTGTTTCAAAACAAAAATTTTTGCCGTGCGTCGGCAAGCAGATACAAGGGGGCACGCTCATGTTCAAAAACACCATCTTCCGCCGCATGACGGCGCTGGTGCTCACGCTGGCACTGGCCGCTGCTGCTGCACTGCCGGGCCTTGCGGTATATCCCATGCCCATCCAGACCGCCAGCGAGACCGAGGCGGTGTACCTGTTCAACGCCGACACCGGCAAGACCATCCTGAACCAGAATGCTGACCAGCAGCAGTATGTTGCCAGCCTGACCAAGCTCATGACGGCCCTGCTGCTGCTGGAAAGCGGCAAGGATCTGAACGGTGAAGTGACCGTGCCCACCGCGCTGACCCAGGAGTTCCGGGATATCCAGAACGCCAACGGCACCACCATGGGCCTGCGCATCGGCGAGACGGTGCGCCGCATCGACCTGCTGAACGCCATGCTCATCGTCAGCGCCAACGACGCCGCCAGCGTCATTGCCTACGATGTGGGCGGCAGCGTGCTGGATTTCGTCAAGCAGATGAACGCCCGTGCCCAGGAGCTGGGCTGCACCGGCACGAACTTTACCTGTGCCCACGGCCTGTTTGACTACGGCAACGTGTCCACCGCGCAGGATCTGGCAAAGATCGCCGCCGCCTGTGCGGCAAACCAGACCTTTGCACAGGTGGCGGGCACCGCCAGCTATGTCCTGCCGGCCACGAACCTCCGCAAGGCTGAGCACACCATCAGCAGCTCCAACAGCCTGATGAACAGCGAGAGCGCCAACTACCGGGAGTATGTCCGGTGGGTCAAGGGCGGCTTTACCACGCTGGCAGGCCGCTGCATCGTGGCCTTTGCGGAAAAGGACGGACACACCTACGGGCTGGTGATCCTTGGCTGCGATACGCCGGACCACCTCTTTGCCGAGTGCGATGATCTATTCGACTGGGCCTTTGCCAGCTTTGCGGACCGTCCGCTGGTGGACACCCAGACCGTGCTGACCACCGTAGACCTGACCAAGTGCCGCACCGAACCGACGGTGGCGCTGTATGCCGCTGCGCCGGTCAGCGGCTACGGCCACGCGGACGATATCGTTACCTACTCCTTCGACCTGCCGGAGAGCATTGCGGCCACCGTCAAGAGCGGCAGTGTGGTGGGTACAGCCACCGTGTATCTGGACGGCGATGAAGTGGGCACGGTGGACCTTGTGACCCACCGGGAGTATGTCTCCGATTTCCGCACCGACATGAAGGCCACAGCGCTTCTGCTGTGCGCACTGCTGTTCATCCTCATTGCATTAACGGCGGTCACTCTTGCCGCGGGCGGTGGCTCGCTGAGCCTCAAAAAGAGAAGGCGCAGAAGATAAAATGCCGTGGCCGCAGATGCGGTAGATTGGAGCAGCAAAAAAGAATAAGAAAAGCGGCGCTCAGTGCCTTGCAACAGGCTCTGAGCGCCGCTTCTTTTGTGCTTATTGGTTGAGGAACTTGATAAAGTGGTAAGATTCCACGATCTGGAAATACTTGATGATGCGCGGGTACAGGGGTTCGGCCTTTTCGCCGAACTGCTGCTTCATGCAGTCAGCAAGCTGTGCAACGGTCTTCTGGCCGTCGATCAGCGGCCAGAGATAGCTGCCGGTCTCGTCCAGATGCACCTGTGTGGTGCGCGGTTTATGGAACACTTTTTGCGCGATCGTATTGAACACACCGGTGTTCTCCACCTCAAGGGTGATAAGGCCGGTGGCTTCGTCTGTGTGCCAGCGCAGGGTTTCCGCCCGCTGCGGAATGAGGTCCAGATAGTTGATGGACTGCTTTTTCTTACTCATCAGTTCTTCTTTTTCTTCATGGAGAAGGCCAGCAGGCATGCGATCATCACGATCATCAGAACCACGCCGCCAATGTTGCCCAGATCAATGCTCAGGGCAGTGCTGATGCCGAACACGGCAAACACAGCCAGCAGGATGCCCACAAGGCCCTCGCCTGCGATCATACCGGCACAGAACAGGGTGCCGCGGGTGGTCTGCTCTTCCTTGAGCTTCGCGTCAACATTCTTGCGGCTGTCCATGAACCAGCGCACCGCACCACCGATCATGATGGAGGTGTTCAGGTAGATGGGCAGATACAGGCCGATGGCAAAGGGCATCACGGGGATGCGCAGGACCTCCAGAGCAATGGCAAGGAACACACCGGTGAACACCAGGTTCCAGGGCAGGTTGCCGCCCATGATGCCCTCGACGATCATCTTCATCAGGGTAGCCTGCGGTGCGGGGACCTCGGCACCGCCGTAGCCCCATGCGCTGTCCAGCAGGTACAGCACACCGCCGATGGCCAGACCGGCGGCAATCACGCCGATCAGCTCACCGATCTGCTGCTTGACCGGGGTCGCACCCAGCAGGTAGCCGGTCTTCAGGTCCTGAGAGGTATCCGCAGCAATGGCAGCGCAGATGCAGATGACAGAGGCGATGGCCATGGAGCCGATCATGCCCTCGATGCCAACGTTGCCGGTGGCCTTCAGGATCATGGTAGCGATCAGCAGGGTGGCAATGGTCATGCCGGAGACCGGGTTGTTGGAGCTGCCGATCATGCCGACCATACGTGCAGAGACGGTGGAGAAGAAGAAGCCGAAGATGACGATCAGCAGAGCACCCAGCGGGCTGACGGGGATGGCCGGAGCCAGCCAGATGATGAGGATGATGAGCAGGATGCCGCCCAGAATAAAGGGCATGGGCATGTCCTTATCGGTGCGGGAGGTGCCGGAAGCGCTGCCGCCCTTCATGCTCTTCATGGCGTCGCGGAAGGTGGATACGATCAGAGGCAGGCTCTTGATCAGCGAGATGATACCGCCGGTAGCGATAGCGCCTGCGCCGATATACTTGACGTAGTTGGACCAGATAGCGTCTGCACCGCCTGCTGCATACAGATCAGCAATGGTGGTGCCGGCTGCTGCCGGGTACAGGGAAATGTTTGCGCCGAACAGGCAGATCAGCGGGATGATGACCATCCAGCCGACCAGAGAACCGGCAAACATATAGGAAGCGGTCTTGGGACCGACGATATAGCCCACGCCCAGCAGAGCGGGGTATACTTCCATGCCCAGAGCACCCTTGAAGGAGCTGAAGGCCACGGCAATGTCGGAGGGGATCATCTTCAGGCCATCCACGATGAACTTGAAGATGGCTGCCAGACCCATGCCGGAGAACACGGTGGAGGCGTTTGCACCGCCCTCTTCACCGGCCAGCAGAACGTCTGCACAGGCGGTGCCTTCCGGGTACAGCAGGGTGGCGTGCTCCTTGACGATCAGGGCGTTGCGCAGGGGCACCATGAACAGAACGCCCAGAATGCCGCCGCACAGGGCGATCAGGGTGATCTCCAGGATGCTGGGCTTGTCGCACAGACCCTCTTTTGCCCACAGGAACAGTGCGGGCATGGTGAAGATGGCACCGGCGGCCAGGCTCTCGCCTGCGGAACCGATGGTCTGCACCATGTTGCTCTCCAGAATGGAGTTCTTCTTGAGCAGGACGCGGATCACGCCCATAGAAATGACTGCTGCCGGGATGGAGGCAGAAACAGTCATGCCGACGCGCAGGCCCAGATAGGCATTTGCAGCGCCGAAGACCACAGACAGGATGATGCCCATGATCACAGAGGTCGCCGTCATTTCTGCGGTGATCTTTTCCGCAGGAATATACGGCTTGAAGGATTCTTGATCTTTCATGCTTGCACTCCTTGCGACAGCACAAGCGCCTTGCTTTTGGGGGCAGGGCGCTTGTGCTGTCCGTTTTCCGATTTCCTAAACACGCGCATCCCATCCAAAAGGACGCGCTGGCACATACTCTATTATACTAAAGTATGACTGAATTGGCAACTGGAAATGTACACAAGAAATTTACAAAAAATTCGTTTATTCAAGCATTTTGCGGGAAATTTGGGCAAAAGCGTGCGAAAAAATTCCATGCAGGCTTAAAACTGTCCGCATGGAGCATACAACTTTATAAAACTCAGACGGCACCGTAGATGCCGTGCACCGATACTTCGCCGGTAAAAACGTGCACTTCGCCGCTGTCGGTGCGCACCACCAGACGGCCCTCTTCGTCCACATCGACGGCTTCGCCTGCACCCTGCCCGCCGTCCGGCAGGTCGAAGGTGACCCGGCGGCCCAGATTGACGCAGGCGGCCTTGTATTCCTCCCGGAAGGGTGCAAAGCCATCGCGGGCAAACACATACATGTTGCGGTCAAAGCCAAAGTCGGTCAGGCCCTCGGCCAGCCATGCGGGGTCGGTGGAAAGATCCACCTTTGCGCCCTGCAGCGCCAGCGAGGTGCCGTTGGGCAGACCGGCGGCATCAAAGTAGCTCTGCGGCTGGGCCAGATTGATGCCGATGCCGCACAAAATGCCCCGGCCCTGCTGCTGGTAGCCGTAGCTCACGCCCTCGCACAGGATGCCCACGATCTTTTTGCCGTTGAGCAGAAGGTCGTTGGGCCACTTGATCTGGCAGTCCACGCCGTAGCGCAGCTTGAGCTGGGTGCGCACGGCAAGGCTTGCCAGCAGCGGCAGGGTGGTAGGCTGGGCCAGCGGTTCCCGGATGGCTACTGTATAATACAGGGCCTTGCCCTCGGCGTTCACCCAGCTGCGGCCCAGACGGCCCCGGCCTGCGGTCTGGTTCTCGGTATACACCGCACCCACCGGGCCGAACTCTTCAAAATGCTCCTTCACGTAAGCGTTGGTGCTGCCGCATTCCGGCAGATAGCGCACCTCATTGATGCTCATTGTTTGGGTACCTCTTTATGTTCATAGGCGGTCACTTTGCCTTCGTCCAGCGTCAGGATGCCGTAGGTGTCCGGCCCGGTGTAACACCGGCCGCAGGAGCCGGGGTTGAACAAAAACACCTTGCTGCGGGTCTCTGCATGGGGGATGTGGGTGTGACCGAACAGCGCCACCTCGGCACCCCGGGCAGATGCGGCATCTGCCAGCGTGTCCAGATCGTATTTCACACCGTACATATGACCGTGAGTGTAAAAGATCACCACGCCGTCAAAGGCGGCAAGGCCGTCGGTGGGTTCCAGTGCGCCGTAATCGCAGTTGCCCGCCACCGAGTAGGCCCGCAGCTTGGGGTACAGCGTCAGAGCCAGTTCCAGATCCCGCAGGCCGTCGCCCAGAAAGATCAGGGCATCGATGCTTTTGCTCTCTTTCATCAGCACGCGCTCAATGGCGGCGCGTCCGCCGTGGCTGTCGCTCAAAACCAGAAGCTTTGTCACAAAAAGGGTCCTCCTCTGTTTACCAGTTACGTATCATTCCGCTGCCTGCTGGCCCTGTTGCAATACCAGCAGCTGCTTGTACACTTCGCTTTTAGAATAAGGTGTGCCCTGTGCCGCCGCCTTGGCTGCGGCGGTGGGGCCAAAGCCCTGCCCGGTCAGCTCCAGCGCCCGCTGCGCTGCCTGCTCCAGCGTCAGCTCCTGCTCCGGGTCGGCGGTCTCAGGCGCACCGGCCATCACCAGCACATACTCGCCGCGCGGCTCGTTGGTCTTGTAGTGCTCCACCGCCTCGCCGAGGGTAGTCTTCCAGATATCCTCGTGCAGCTTTGTCAGCTCCCGGCACAGGGTGATGCTGCGGTCTGCGCCAAAGGCATTGGCCAGATCGTCCAGCGTGGTGCGCAGCTTGTGGGGCGCTTCGTAAAAGATGGTGGTGCGCTTTTCCTGCAAAAGCTCAGCCAGCCGCTCTTTTTTCTGCTTGCGGTTCACGGGCAGAAAGCCCTCGAACACCCAGCGGGAGGTGTCCTGCCCGGACACGGCCAGCGCTGTGACGCAGGCGGAAGCCGCCGGCACCGGCACCACTTTGATGCCCCGGGCCAGTGCGTCCCGCACGATCACCTCGCCCGGGTCGGAGACGCAGGGCATGCCCGCATCACTGCACAGGGCACAGCTCTCGCCTGCTTCAATGCGGCGCAGGATGCCCTCACCCTTCTGCAGGGCGTGCTCATAGTAGCTGACCATGGGCTTTTTCAGGCCCAGAAAATTCAGCAGCTTCATGGTCACACGGGTGTCCTCGGCGGCAATAAAGTCTGCCGCGCCAAAGGTGGCCGCTACGCGCGGCGGCATATCGTCCAGATTGCCGATGGGCGTTGCCACGATATAAAGAGTTCCTGCCATAGTTTACCTCCCATATAACGCCGCACCGGCGCTGATCAACACATCCGGCTCCACCCGCAGGCCGGTCTTGCGGTTCTTCTGCGCTTCCACAAGGAAGAGCCATGGCGCGCCGTCCGCCTTGTTCTTTACAAAGGCCAGCCGCTTCGGCTCCAGCCGGGAAGCCCGCAGCACCGCCAGCACCTCCGCCAGCCGTTCCGGCCGGTGGCACAGCGCAAAGCGCCCGCCGTCCTTCAAAAGGCGGAACGCACACTGGCACACATCGTCCAGTGTGCAGGTGTTCTCGTGCCGGGCAAGGGCGTGGGCTGCGTTTTGGCTCTGGGGCCCATCCGTGAAATAGGGCGGATTGCACGCACACACGTCAAAACTGCCCTCGTCCTGCCGGAAAGCGCGCAGGTCGGCACAGACAGGCTCAATGTGCCCGATGTCCTGCTCCTGCACCGCAGCGGAAAGCAGAGCGCTGCCCTCGGGCTGCAGCTCCAGCCCCATGCAGGGGCCGCGGTGGCCGCGGTCGTGCCATTCCAGCGCCACGATGCCGCAGCCGGAGCACAGGTCTGCGGCCTTCTGGGCGCGCTTTGGCTCACAGAAACGGGCCAGCAGCAGCGCGTCGGAGCCAAAACGATGCTCCGGCGAGCAATAAACCATAGTTCTATTATACAAGACTTCGGTAGAATGTTCCATAGATAAGTGTGCCGTACCCTCTCAAAAAAATGCGTGGAATTGCTCGGGGAATTTGTGCGAATTACTGCAAAACAAAAAAGCAGCAGACCTGCTTTGGACAGGCCTGCTGCTTTTGATGCGTTTTTTGTGCAGCTGCTAAAATTATTCAGCAGTGATAGCACCGGTGGGGCAAGCACCCTCGCAAGCGCCGCAGTCGATGCAAGCGTCTGCGTTCACAGAAGCAACACCATCAACGGTGATAGCGCCAACCGGGCAAGCGCCCTCGCAAGCGCCGCAGCCAACACATGCGTCAGAAACCTTGTGTGCCATAATAAACTCTCCTTTTTATCTCCGTGCCCGAAGTATTGTATGAAGAGTCATGTATGGCACGGCTGTGCATGTCTCTCCGGAAATCATATCCTTGCCTGCATTTTAACAAAGCAGGTGAGAAAAGGCAAGACTAACCGTGACCCGAAAAACACAAAAGTCTGTTTTTTGTTGGGTTGCACAAAAGCACAGGCTAACTTATGGCCAAATTTGCAGGAGTTTTTTGGCAAAAATCACGAAGAACAGTTAGTTTTAGCAGACTAACCCTTCAGAACCTCCGGCGCGTCCCTCACTCCTTTTCGGCAGCGCGCTTCCGGCCGCAGCCGCCGCCCGCGCAGCGCTTTTCGCCATCGTCGGAGGAAGCCACCACCGGGGCCGGGTTGCGCACGCCGGAGTAATCGTCGTCCGGGTCCGGGCGGCGGGGCGCACGCTTGCCGCCGCTGATATATTCGCACACACCCACCTTATAGTAACGGGGCGAAAGGCTCTCGGTGCCGCAGCGCACCCGCAGATAGCCGGAAACCGGGTTCACCTCCAGCACGGTGCCAAGACCGTCCGGCGTGCGCACGGTGCTGCCCACCATGGGCATGATGCTGTTCAGGTACTCGTAGGCGCTTTCCTCGTAGGCAAGGCAGCACATCAGCCGGCCGCAGGCACCGCTGATCTTGGTGGGGTTCAGCGAAAGGCCCTGCTCCTTGGCCATCTTGATGGAGACGGGCTGGAAGTCCTTTAAAAAGCGGCTGCAGCAGAAGGGCTGGCCGCAGATGCCAAGGCCGCCGATCATCTTGCTCTCGTCCCGCACGCCGATCTGGCGCAGCTCGATGCGGGTGTGGAAGATACCGGCCAGATCCTTGACCAGCTCGCGGAAGTCCACGCGGCCATCGGCGGTAAAGTAGAACATGATCTTGGAGCGGTCTAGGGTATACTCGGCCTCCACAAGCTTCATTTCCAGGCCATGGCGGGAAATGCACTCCTGACAGGTGCGGTAGGCGCGCTTTTCGTCCTCACGGTTCTGGCGCATCCGGCGGATATCCACGCTGTCGGCCATGCGGGTAATGGGCTTGAGGGCCTTGGGCACTGCCGCATCGGCGATCTCCCTCACGCCCTGCACCACCTCGCCGCACTCAACGCCGCGGGCGGTCTCCACGATCACATATTCGCCGGTTTTGATGTCGGCCCCGGCGGGATCAAAATAATAGCTTTTGCCGTTCTCTTTGAAACGGACGGAGATGACTTTTTTCATAGTGTTCCTCGTTTTTATTGGTCGAATCTATAGGATAAGGCCCGAAAAAGAGCCTGCTGATCCATTCTGTACTCTAGTATAACATATTCAAATGCACATTTCCACGCAAAAAACAAAAAGCGGCTCTGGCGCTTTGGCAGAAAAATTTTAAAAAGGTGCAACAATCTGCCCTGCTGCCGCGTATCCATAAAGGAAGACTGACCGAATTTGGTCGCACCCGCAGCCGGAAAATGGAAAAACGGAACGGCAAATGTTAAAATCTTGCGAAAGTATCCAAAGAATCGCAAAAGAATCCCACCCCGCTCTTGCAAGGCGGGGGCTTGCGTGTATAATAAAAATGTTGAAGTGTAGCCTTTCCCGCAGGGAAAGCAGCTGTCCTGCTTTGCGGCAAGGCAGAGAAACGGTAGGAGAAAATGGAAAAATTCAGTGTCAAAAAGCCGTTTACGGTGCTGGTTGCAGTGGTCATGATCCTGATCCTGGGCTTTGTGGCGGTCACAAAGATGGATACGAACCTGCTGCCCAACGTGAACACACCGTATCTGATGGTGGTCACCGTGTATCCTGGTGCAAGCCCGGAGCGCGTGGAGAGCGAGGTCTCGGATGTGCTGCAGAACTCGCTCACAGTGCCGGGCGTGTCCAAGATCACCGCAACATCGGCAGAAAACTACAGCCTGCTGCTGATGGAGTTTACCGAGGATACGGATATGAACAGCGCGCTGGTCAAGGTGTCCAACAAGCTGGATCAGGCCAAAAGCGACCTGCCCAGCACCTGCCTGACCCCCTCCATCATTGAGTACAGCCTGAACATGAACGCTTTCATGACGGTGGCTGTCAGCCGCGAAGGTGCCGACCAGTACGAGCTTTCTGAGTTTATCCAGAACACCCTTGTGCCGGAAGTGCAGCGCAAGGGCGGTGTGTCCAGCGTTTCGTCCAGCGGTCTGGTGGAAAAGCTGGTGCAGGTGCAGCTCAATCAGGATAAGATCGACGAGATCAACGCAAAGCTGCTGGAACTGATCGATACCCAGCTGGCTGCAGCCCGCTCCCAGCTGGAAAGCGCCGAGGCACAGATCACCGCCGGACGCAGGGAATACGAAAAGCAGCTGAAAAACTTTGGCAATACGGTGTCCAACTCGGTCATGAGCCAGATGAGCACCGAGGTGGGCGCCGCAGTGGAAACGGTGCGCGCGCAGGCGCAGGCTCTTCTGGAGAGCGTGAACAGCCTGATCGCTGTGGTCAAGGAGCCTGAGATCCAGCAGGCCCTGATCGAGGTGCGCGACGGTCTGCAGAAGGTCATGGACAAGTTCAACGAGACCGGTATGCGGGATATCGACTCTCTGATCGATATTGTGGCTGAGCTGCGCACCATTACCGATAAGCTCACTACCGCCCTGCAGAAACTGCAGGAGCGCGTGAACACCGAGACCGGCTCCGAAGGCAGCACCGCAGAGGATCTTGCCAATGAGATGCAGTTGCAGGAAAGCCTGAATGTGGTCTATAACACGCTGGAAAGCACCATCAAGGCCATGGACAATGTGCCCCAGCTGATGACCGAGTTCTCCGGCGCACTGGGCAGCTTCTCCCAGCAGCAGCTCAACGCCTATATGCAGTTCACCGAAGCGCGTGAAATGCTGAACGAGTACGAAAAGCAGCTGGAGGCTGCCAAGGCAGAGTACGAGACGGCCAAGACCAACGCTCTGGCACAGGCCGATGTGACAAAGCAGCTGGACATTGAAACGCTGGCGCAGCTCATCTATGCCCAGAACTTCTCCATGCCGGCCGGTTACGTGCAGGATCAGGACGGCGAGTCCTGGCTGCTGAAAGTCGGCGAAGAGTACAACAGTGTGAAGGATATCAGCGGTGCCCTGCTGCTGCATGTGGAGGGCTACGGCGACGTGCGCCTTTCTGATGTGGCGGATGTGGAGGTCATTGATAACTCCGCCGACAGCTACACCCGCCTGAACGGCGAAAAGGCATCCATCCTCAAAATCTATAAGAATGCGACTTCCAGTGCAGGCGAGGTCTCCGACAACTGCCTGACCGCATTTAAAGAGCTGGAAAAACAATACGACGGCCTGCACATGGTGGTGCTGTCCAATCAGGGCAACTACATCACCATCGTCATCCAGAGCATCCTCACCAGCATGGTGGTGGGCGCTGCACTGGCCATCATCGTGCTGGCCATCTTCCTGAAGGATATCAAGCCCACCCTCGTGGTCGGCATCAGCATCCCGCTGTCCGTTCTGTTCGCGGTGGTGCTCATGTACTTTACCGGGCTGGACCTGAACGTGATGACCCTGGCCGGCCTTTCCCTCGGCATTGGTATGCTGGTGGATAACTCGGTGGTCGTCATTGAGAACGTCTACCGTCTGCGCAGCCGCGGCGTGCCTGCGGCCCGCGCTGCCGTGCAGGGCACAAAACAGGTGGGCATGTCGGTGGTGGCTTCCACCCTTACCTCGGTGTGCGTGTTCCTGCCGGTGGTGTTCTCGGCCAGCATTGTGCGCAGCCTGATGATGCCCATGTCCCTGTGCATCGGTTACTGCCTGATGGCCTCCCTCATCGTGGCGCTCACGGTGGTCCCGGCGGCATCCTCTACTGTGCTGAAAAAAGCTGAACCCAAGCGCCTTGCCTGGTTTGAAAAGGTGCAGGAAAAGTATGCCCATAGTCTGGAATGGTGCCTGCAGCACCGTGCCCTGCCCCTGATCGCGGCGGTGGTGCTGCTGGTGTTCAGCGGCTGGCAGGTGCTGAACATGGGCGTGGAGCTGCTGCCCAGCATCACCAGCAACGAGGCGCAGATCACCCTGTCCACCGCCGACGGCCTGACCAAGGAGGAATCCTATGCCATTGCGGGTCAGGTGGCAGAGGCGGCCCTGAATGTAGAAAACGTGGAAGAGGTGGGCATCACCACCGACACCAGCATGGCCGGTCTGGATATCAGCCAGCTGGGCCTGCCCACCGCCATTACCGATATCCTGAACTCCGCCAATGCCTACGGCAGATACAAGATCAACGTTATGATGAGCAAGAGCCTTTCCTCCCGTGAGGTGGAAAAGACCCGGCAGGCCATGGAGGATGCAGTGTCCCAGATCGAGAATTGCACCGCTGAGGTCAAGCTGTACGGCATGACCGATGATCTGACCAGCCAGCTGGCCACCGGCCTGTCGGTCAAGGTCTACGGCAAGGATCCGGAAACGCTGACCACCGTTTCCGAGAAGGTAATGGAGATCGTCAACGATACCGAGGGCTTTGCCAATGCGGACAACGGCCTTGGCAGCGGCGATGCCACCATCATCCTGAAGGTGGACCGCGACAAGGTGCGCGCCTACGGCCTGACCGTTGCGCAGGTGTACCAGCAGATCGCGGCAAAGCTCACCACCACCGCCACCGCCCAGACCCCCGTCACGGTGAACGGCACCACCATGGATGTCCAGATCACGGACAATCTGGACCCTGTCACCAAGGAAAACATGATGGAGCTTACCTTTGAGACCACCGAAATGTCGGCAGACGGCACAGTGACCAATGGTACCTGCACCCTGAACGATATCGCCAGCTGGACCACCGGCACCGCACCGGATGCCATTACCAGCGAGAACCAGACCGAGTTTGTCACCGTTACGGCAGATACGCTGGATGGCTACAACACCATGGTGCAGTCCCGCGTGCTGCAGAAGAAGCTGGATGAGTACGCGGCCAGCGGTGAGATGCCGGAGGGCTGCAGCACCACGCTGGGCGGCGAGACCGAGGGCACCGACTACATGGTGAACGAAATGGTGCAGTGGATGGCTCTGGCCCTGCCCTTTGTATATCTGGTCATGGTGGCACAGTTCCAGAGCCTGCTGTCCCCCTTCATTGTGCTGTTCACGGTGCCGCTGGCCTTTACCGGCGGCCTGCTGGGCCTGCTGGTCACCGGCCAGCAGCTCACCATGATCTCCCTGATGGGCTTCATCGTGCTGATGGGCACTGTTGTCAACAACGGCATCGTGTTCGTGGACTATGCAAACCAGCTGCGCATTGGCGGCATGGAGCGCCGCGCTGCGCTGGTGGCTACCGGCAAGACCCGTATGCGCCCCATCCTCATGACCACCCTGACCACCGTGCTGGCTATGCTGCAGCTGGTGTTCAGCGGCGATATGGCAAGCCAGCTGATGAGCGGCATGGCCATCGTCATCATCTGCGGCCTGAGCTACGCCACCCTGATGACCCTGTATATCGTTCCGGTGCTGTACGATATCCTGTTCAAGAAGCCGCCGCTCAACGTGGATGTTGGCAGCGACGATGATCTGGACGACATCCCGGACGATGCAGCCGAGTTCATTGCGGCGCAGAAGTCTGCGGGCACGGCACAGCCGGAAGCCTGACGACAGCATGACGATTTAGAATGCGCGCCGCTTTGCTTTGCGTATCATCAGCGGAAGAATTATTTATATATAATAGAGCAATGCCGGGCGGTCTGCGGACCGCCCGGCATTGCGTTTTCACGGGAAAGGTCGTAACGGGAAGCGGCATCTGCTGCTGTCGGCGTACCGCCGTCGCGCAGCGACTCAAAATCGGCGCAACACAAAAAATCCTCTAGCGGAGCGACTTGGATTTTTTGTATGGAGCCTTTCTGCTTTGGGGTTACTAGGGGCGTGCAGCCCCTAGTTCGTGCCTCCCGCGCCTCGAAAGTAGCGGGTGCTTTTCTGGTTCTCTTTTGGCACGCAAAAGAGAACGTACCCGGCGGCAACGCTTTTTGCAAAAGGTGTGAAACTCAATCCACGCGAAAACGCTCTGCGCGGGAAGCTCCTCTTTCCGGTTACATGCCCCGCCAACTGAATAATTTCAACAAAAAATAGCTGGAAAAATTGGATGCAAATTCTAAAATCCGTTCCCCACAAAGATAGAAAACTGTGATATAATCATAAATAAGATAGAATACAGTGGAAGTCTGCCTGACTGTATGTCCGAGTAAAATCTGAGGAGGCGAATGCCCAATGGCACAGATCCGCTCCAAGCCCTTCGGTGTGACCAAACAGGGCGCAAATGTTACAGAGTACATCCTTTCCAACCCCGGTGGCCTGACGGTGAGCGTTCTGGACTACGGATGCATCATTAAAAACATCATCGTTCCGGCCAAGAACGGCCCGGTGGATGTCGTGCTGGGCCACGACACCATGGCAGATTATGAGGATGACTTCACGTCCTCCGGCAGCACCTGCTGCGGCGCGTTCGTGGGCCGCTATGCAAACCGCATCGAGAATGCCACCTTCAGCGTGGGCGGCAAGACCTACCAGCTGGAAGCCAACAACGGCCCCAACCATTTGCACGGCTGCTTTTCGCGCAAGCTGTACCGGGTGAAGGCCTTTGGCGATACCCTGCTCATGGAGGCCGAAAGCCCGGACGGCGAGGACGGCTTCCCCGGCAACCTGAAGCTGGCGGTGCGCTATACCCTCACCGAGGACAATACCTTCCGCATGGATTACCGCGTCTCTTCGGATGCGGATACCATCGTGAACCTCACGAACCACAGCTACTTCAACCTGAATGGTGAGGGCGATATTCTGGGCCAGAAGCTGCGCATCTATGCCTCCAACTATCTGGAAGGCAACAATCAGACCTGCCCCACAGGTGCCATTCTGCCGGTGGCAAACACCCCCATGGATTTTACCGAGGGAAAGCTCATTGGCCGGGATATCGATACCGGCTTTGCCCAGACCACCATGGTGGGCGGTGGCTACGACCACTGCTTTGTGATCGACCGCGCCCGCGGCTCCAGCCAGAGCATCTGCGCATGGGTCACCAGTGAAAAGACCGGCATCAGCATGAAGCTGTACACCACCCAGCCGGGCATCCAGTTGTACACCGGAAACTTTTTGCAGGACTGCCCCACCCCCGGCAAGGGCGGCGTGCCCATGCAGAAGTACGGCGGCTTTGCGCTGGAGACCCAGCACTACCCCTGCAGCCCTTCCCACCCGGAGTTCCCCACCACGGTGCTGCGGGCAGGCAAGGTGTTCCGCGCCACCACCACCCTGCGCTTTTTCACCGGCAAGCAGTGCGGAAAATTGTAAAAAATGATGCACCACACAAAAACGTCTGCTCCGGCAGACGTTTTTTGCGTAAGTGGAATTGCTTATAGCGGGCTCGCCCTCTCAGGCATCGCTACGCGATGCCAGCTCCCCCAAAGTGGGAGCCTTTGGCAGTCCACGCAAAGTTCCCGGTTTTGCCAAGGGCTCTCCCTTTGGGAGAGCTGGCGCGTCAGCGCCTGAGAGGGCGAGGATGCTGACACCATTTCTATGTTTTGCACAAACCGTGCCTTTTATCCATGACAAAATGCCAAAAAACGTTTTTAAATCAAAACCTCGAAAACAAAGATGCAACAAAAATTCATCTAAATAGAAGACGCATCCCTTGATTCTGAGCCATAAAAGCGGTATTCTTTAGGCAAGGCCGGGGAATGCCGGCATCAACTGTAATGTAAATGAGTGAGAGAGGTACTAGGCTATGGCAATTTTGGTTTCCGGCGGCGCCGGTTATATCGGCAGCCACACCTGCATCGAACTGTTGAACGCTGGCTACGACGTTGTTGTGGCAGATAACTATTATAATGCATCTCCGGTGGTGCTGGACCGCATCAAGCAGATCACCGGCAAGGACTTCCGCTTTTACAAGGCAGATATGACCAAGCACGAGGATGTGGAGCGCATCTTCTCTGAGTGCCCGGACATTACTGCTGTGATCCAGTTTGCAGCCTACAAGGCAGTGGGCGAGAGTGTTTCCAAGCCCATTGAATACTATTACAACAACCTCAACTGCACGCTGGTCATTCTGGACGTGATGCGCCATCACAACTGCCACAACTTCGTGTTCAGCTCTTCCGCAACCGTCTATGGCGACCCCGCCAGCGTGCCCATCACCGAGGACTTCCCCACCGGTGCCACCACCAACCCCTACGGCACGACCAAGGTGTTCACCGAGCGCATCCTGCAGGATGTGTGCAAGGCAGACCCCAGCCTGAACGTGGCCCTGCTGCGCTACTTCAACCCCATTGGTGCGCACAAGTCCGGCCTCATCGGCGAGGACCCCAACGGCATCCCCAATAACCTCATGCCCTATATCGCCAAGGTGGCCGTTGGCAAGCTGGAAAAGGTGCATGTCTTTGGCAACGACTATCCCACCCCGGACGGCACCGGCGTGCGCGACTACATCCACGTGGTGGATCTGGCCCGCGGCCATGTGTGCGCCATCAAGAAGCTGGAAACGAACTGCGGCCTGTTCATCTGCAATCTGGGCACTGGCAAGGGCTACAGCGTGCTGGATGTGATCCACGCCTTCTCCAAGGCCTGCGGTAAGGAGATCCCCTATGTGATCGACCCGCGCCGCCCCGGCGACATTGCCGAGTGCTATGCAGACCCCACCAAGGCAAAGAACGAGCTTGGCTGGGTGGCGGAATACGGCATCGAGGAAATGTGTGCCGACAGCTGGAACTGGCAGAAGAACAACCCCGATGGCTACCACACCGTGAAGTAAACGCATAAACTTTCAAAGCCGTGCATTCTCTGAAAAGAGGGGGCACGGCTTTTTTGCGTGAGCTCCCTCAGCCAAAACCTGACGACTTTGCCGGCTCTCTCGGGGAGGGAGCCTCTGGTGAAACCGTGCACTTCGCAATTCAACCGGAAACTGTGCCGCCATGCCAAAAGCCGAACCCTCTCAGTCATCGCTGCGCGATGCCAGCTCCCCCTTCGGGGGAGCTGGCGAACAAAGTGAGTCTGAGAGGGTTCGATTTGCAGGCATCTCCCCCATATTCTCTATTGACAACCGCGCAAAGTTAGCCTATATTACTATTGTTAACACAAACTAACACACGTTGACAGTGGATAAAATGAGAAGGTCGATCTTATGACATTAAAAGAATTGCAGATCGGAAAAAGCGCTGTTGTGGATACCGTCGGCGGCAGCGGCGCACTGCGCCAGCATTTTCTGGATATGGGCCTGATCCCGGGGGTGGAGGTCACGCTGGTCAAGCTGGCACCCATGGGCGACCCCATGGAGCTGCGCATCCATGGCTATGAGCTGACCCTCCGGCTGGACGATGCCGCGCAGATCGGCATCACCCCCACCGAAAAGGCCCCGGCAATGTCGGCGGTTCCGGCAGATGATAAAATGGTGGATCACCCCGGCCTTGGCGAGGGCGGCAAATACCACATCAAAAAGGGGGAGAATCCCCTGCCCGAGGACAGGACCCTCACCTTTGCGCTGGCTGGCAACCAGAACTGCGGTAAGACCACCCTGTTCAACCAATTAACGGGATCCAACCAGCACGTCGGAAACTTCCCCGGCGTGACCGTAGACCGGAAGGACGGTGAAATCCGCGGCCAGAAAAACACGCTGGTCACCGATCTTCCCGGCATTTATTCGATGTCGCCGTATTCAAGCGAAGAGATCGTCACCCGGAATTTCGTTCTGAACGAGCATCCGCGCGGCATCATCAATATTGTAGATGCGACAAATATCGAACGAAACCTGTATCTGACGATGCAGCTGATGGAACTCGACGTTCCGATGGTACTGGCCCTCAACATGATGGATGAGGTACGCGAAAACGGCGGTTCTGTGCTCGTGAACCAGATGGAAGAGAGACTTGGCATCCCGGTTATCCCGATTTCCGCTGCAAAAAACGAGGGAATCGAGGAACTGGTTGCCCATGCTGTCCATGTGGCCAAATACCAGGAAAAACCGGGCAGAAAGGACTTCTGTGAGGCGAATGACCACGGCGGTGCCGTCCACCGTGCGTTGCATGCGATCATGCATCTGATCGAGGATCACGCCGCAAGGGCGGATATTCCGGTGCGGTTTGCGGCGAGCAAGCTGGCAGAGGGCGATGCGCTGATCCTGGAGCAGCTGGCCCTCGATGAAAACGAGAAAGAGATGCTCGAGCATATCGTCTGTCAGATGGAGACGGAGCGCGGCCTGGACCGCGCGGCGGCGATTGCGGATATGCGTTTTAATTTTATTGAAAAAGTCTGCCGTGAGACCGTGGTAAAACCAAAAGAGAGCCGCGAGCATGTGCGGAGCACAGAAATTGACCGTGTGCTGACCGGAAAATATACGGCTCTGCCATGTTTTGCCGGGATTATGGCGGCTGTCTTTTTCCTGACCTTCCATGTGATCGGAGCATCGCTGCAGAGTGTGCTGGAGGTTCTGATCGGAAAACTGACCGAGCTCGTGGACAGCGCCATGAAAGCATGGGGCGTCAATCCGGTGCTTCATTCCCTTGTGATTGACGGTATTTTTAACGGCGTCGGAAGTGTCTTAAGCTTCCTTCCGATCATCGTCACCCTGTTTTTCTTCCTGTCCATTCTGGAAGACAGCGGCTATATGGCGCGCGTGGCATTTGTGATGGATAAGCTGCTCCGGAAAATCGGCCTCTCCGGCCGCAGTATCGTGCCGATGCTGGTCGGTTTTGGCTGTACCGTGCCGGGCGTCATGGCGAGCCGCACCCTGCCTTCCGAGCGTGACCGGAAAATGACGATCCTATTAACTCCGTTTATGAGCTGTTCGGCAAAACTTCCGATTTACGCGTTCTTTACCGCCGCATTCTTCCCGAAATACAGTGCCCTTGTGATGGTTCTTCTGTATTTCGGTGGTATCTTCATGGCTGTCCTGATGGCGATGCTGATGCAGGGAACTTTATTCCAGGGAGAAGCCGTTCCGTTTGTCATGGAGCTTCCAAACTACCGCATGCCGGGGGCAAAAAATGTCGGACAGCTTTTGTGGGATAAGGCAAAAGACTTCCTGCAGCGGGCATTCACCGTCATTTTTGTTGCCACGATTGTGATCTGGTTTTTACAGACCTTTGGAACGCATCTCAATGTCGTGGAGGACTCCAAGGACAGCATTCTCGCCGTTGTCTCCGGCTGTCTCGCCCCGGTTTTTCGGCCGCTTGGATTTGGAGACTGGAGAGTATCGACCGCCCTTCTAACCGGATTTATGGCAAAGGAGAGTGTCGTCTCCACACTTTCCGTACTGTTCGGCACGACCGCACAGCTGACCGAAATCCTGACACCGGTTTCCGCATTAAGCCTTCTGGTTTTCTGCCTCCTCTATACGCCGTGTGTGGCGGCAGTCGCTTCCATCAAGCGGGAGCTTGGCGGCAGATGGGCAGCCGGTGTTGTCGTTTCACAGTGTGTGATCGCCTGGCTGGCAGCTTTTGTCGTACATGGCTTTGCACTGCTGTTTGGCATGTAAAAAAGAACGTTAAATAAGAAAAGCTCTGCAGAACAGAAAATGCAAAATTCTGATCTGCAGAGCTTTTGATATATGGCTGGTAAAAAATGCCGGTTTTAAATTTTTCGTATCACATGCTTTAAAATTCCTGTCTTGTGGAGCAGAAAGATCGAGCAGTCCATAAACAGATGGGCAAGAAAGGTGCTCAAAATGACGCCATTTGATTTCAGCAGAAAGCCGACATGGAACCCATACCAGCACACGAAACCGGAGTAGGCGCTCATGATGACAAGAAGCGGTAGATTTTCCAACACGCCCCGCATCGTTTCAAGAAAACTCTTGACCGTAAAGTCGAAATACAGGAAGCGGCCGACCGTCAGTGTCAGGAAATAGAGAATCAGGCCGTCGTAATTCGTGTCCTCGTAGATAAAGCGGATGTACAGAAGAATCAGTACAATATAGAAGACCGAAATCAGCCGCACCGACGCTTTCTGCTCCGGGTCAAGGTGCGTGAGCTTTACCAGAACTACATCGAGCCAGCTCGTCAGAAAGACGGAGAGCACGATAAAGACAAGAAGCACCACATCCTGATATTTCTCCCAGTACATCGAAATCTGCGGCAGACGCTCATCGATAATGTAGTAGAGGGAGAGGAAGAGAAGAATCGAAGTGCCGGAGAAAACCAGCTCATAAAAGCTTTCCACAACCTGATACTGCCTGCGCTGGTGTTTCTTCCGGCGTATTTTTTTCGCTTTTTCCTCTGTCTCCTCTTTTAGCTGCCGCTGAATCTGCAATTTTGCAATCAGAAGCACAAGGGCAAGCACCAGAATCAGGCCGAGCAGTGAGACAAGCAGAAAACTGCCCACATTGGCGGGATCAAAATAGTGAAGAATATAGTATCGTTTCAAATAAAATCACCTCTTCTGGAAATTCTTTTTTTGATTTCTTTTCACTTTAGTACCAAATCCAGAAAAAGTAAAGTACAAAAATGAGAACAGAAAGAAAGTGTCTGATAAAAAATGACCGAAATGGAGAGAATAAAGTGATCGATGCGTGACAAGGAAGAAAAGATGATGATCAGTCAAACTCGGTCAAAACAGGGCGATAAAATGGGGAAATCCGTCATAAAACTCTAAACTTATGCAAATGCGACAAAAAGAGAAGGTAAAATTCATGAAATATTAATGATTGATTTTGAATGAATATGACGATATAATAAGCTCATCAAAGCAAATACGATCAAAATAAAGCAGGAGGGAAATATGATTTACACAGTGACATTCAATCCGTCTCTGGACTACATTGTATCGGTGGAAGACTTCAAGCTCGGCCTTACCAACCGCACAAGCTCCGAGCTGATGCTTCCGGGCGGAAAAGGAATCAACGTATCGACCGTACTTGGAAACCTTGGAATTGAGAGCACAGCGCTCGGATTTCTGGCAGGCTTTACCGGAAAAGAAATCGCCGGACGGCTCGACCAGATGGGAATTAAAAACGGCTGCATCTGGCTGGAAGAAGGATATTCCCGCATCAACGTCAAATTAAAGAGCATTGACGGAACTGAGATCAACGGACAGGGACCCGAAATCCCGGAGAAAAAAGTGGAAGAGCTGATGAAACAGCTTTCCGCACTCGGCGAGGGCGACGTTCTCTTCCTCGCAGGCAGCATCCCGTCATCCATGGCAGATGATGCCTATCAGAAAATTATGGAAATGCTCGACGGCAAGGGCGTCCGCATCGTCGTAGACGCGACCCGTGATCTGCTGATGAAGGTTCTGCCGTACCACCCGTTCCTCATCAAACCGAACAATCACGAGCTCGGTGAGATTTTCGGTGTGGAATTAAAGACAAGAGAGTCGGTTGTTCCGTATGCAAAACAGCTGCAGGAAAAGGGCGCACAGAACGTTCTGGTTTCCATGGCAGGCGAAGGAGCCGTTCTCGTTGCCGCATCCGGTGAGGTCTTTGAAGCTCCGGCCCCGAAAGGAAAGCTCATCAACGGCGTCGGCGCAGGCGATTCGATGGTAGCCGGATTCATGGCAGGCTACATGGAAAAAGAAGATTACCTCCATGCGTTCCATATGGGAATCGCAGCGGGAAGTGCAAGTGCTTTTTCTGAAAACCTTGCAACCCGGGAGGAAATTGCATCTGTCTACGAACAGATTACAAAATAAAAGGGAGGACGTCTCATGAGAATCACAGATTTGCTGGACATCCGCAGTATTGCACTAGATGCCGCACCGAAAAGCAAACAGGAAACGCTTGACGCAGCCGTAGCGCTGATGGTCAAAAGCGGAAAGATCACAGACGAAGATGCGTACCGCGCACAGGTTTACGCAAGAGAAGAAGAGAGCACCACAGGAATCGGAGAGGGAATTGCGATTCCGCACGGAAAATGTGATGCAGTAAACAAACCGGGCCTTGCAGCCATGGTTATCCCGAACGGCGTTGATTTTGATTCTCTCGATGGAGAGCCGGTCACCCTGCTGTTCCTCATCGCAGCGCCGAACACGAAAGACAACGTTCACCTCGATGTCTTAAGTAAACTTTCCATGATGCTGATGGATGAAGAGTTCACCAAGAGCCTTCGAAACGCAAAGACACCGGAAGAGTTCCTTGCCATTATCGACCGCGCCGATGAAGAGAAAAAGAGCGTAGATGAGCGTCTTGCAGAGCCGGTGGAAGCAAAAGAAAATCAGGTGAAGATTCTCGCCGTTACTTCCTGTCCGACCGGTATTGCCCACACTTACATGGCAGCCGAGGGAATCGAGAAAGCAGCGAAAGCAAAAGGATGCTTCGTAAAAATCGAGACACGAGGCTCCGGCGGAGCAAAAAATGTACTTACGGATCAGGAGATCCAGGAAGCAGACTGCATTATCGTGGCAGCAGATGCCAAGGTCCCCATGGACCGTTTCGACGGAAAGAAAGTCATCCAGCGCCAGGTATCCGACGGTATCAGCAAAGCAGATGAGCTGATCGAGCTTGCGATGTCCGGAAACGCACCGGTTTACAAGAGCGGCAATGCGCAGACAGCCGCAGCAAGCACGAAGAAGAACAGCGGCGGTATCGGCCACCAGCTGTACACCCAGCTGATGAATGGTGTTTCCCATATGCTTCCGTTTGTTGTCGGCGGTGGTATTCTGATCGCGATCGCATTTCTGATTGACGGATTGTGCGTAGATCTGAATGCACTTCCGGCTGACCAGAGAGCAAATTTTGGTATGATCACTCCGGTTGCGGCAGTATTTAAACAGATCGGTG
>OGRF01000847.1_pt1 | contig 23528 bp, 10 predicted proteins | sample 1553381 | NCBI WGS metagenome assembly OGRF01 (sample SAMEA2580060, study PRJEB22360) | human gut metagenome | biome: human gut; feature: human-associated habitat; material: faeces | place: Denmark | collected 2008/2010
GACCCCTTCTGACCCCTTCTGACCCCTTCTTGACTTACTTAAATATAGACCTTCTGACAAGTTTATTAGTTTTGAATATTATAATTTTCATCTTCTGACTCTACATACTGACTTATTGATCTCTTGATTTTGTTTATCATGAGTTTTTATCTTAGTTATCATCATCCTCTACATCAACTTCTATTTATTATCTTCTTCATCTTCAACATGTTTGATTTGATCTGAATACCCACTGTCTACTTCCTTAACTTTACTTTGTATTTAACATCTCACTTCTTCATATTCTTGCCTTCTAGTGTTTGATTATAATCTCTGAATACTATATCATTGTTCTTGTTACCTGAAAATTTTCATCTACTTCATATCTCTGATCTTAATTCCTCACTTTGTAATTCTAATCTTGATCTGTTATCTTCTTTAGTTTGAACATGTATCTTCATTACAAATATTCTCTCTATCTTGAATTTGTATCCTTATCTCTTTTATACTCGTTATTCTATTGTCTAACTTTAACTTGTTATATGTTTGCTAATTCGATATTATATGTTGATTCCTTATATGTTAGTTAATTCATACTTATATATTGTTTTCTTATATGTTAGCTATTTTACATTTGAATATTGACTTCTTATATATTAGTTAAATCGTTATAGTATCTTTACTTTTTATATTCTTGCTATTGTATACTTGTATGTAACCTCCTATTCTCTTACTTATTATTCTCTTGTATAATGAATTCTTATACCTTTGCTATTTCAATCTCTTAATAGGTTATCTCATGTACTTCTTGTATGTTCTCTATATTGTTCTGTCACCTTGACTTCATATATATTACTCTGTTACTATCTTGATCTTTGATTTCTATTATACACTACTAATCTCTCTTATAACTCTTTGCTTTTCTCTTGCCTTACAACTAACTTACTCAACTCTTACCTGTATTATTATATTGTATCACTTTGTATATGAATCTATCTTTAATATATATTCTACTACTGTTGATGTTCTTTGCATTAACTGATGTTTGTATTATCTGTTTTGATTCTGCTTCACATACTATACCAACTTTGATACTTCACTGACTTTAACTTTCTACAAACTATACTGAACAACTGTCTACCACTTTGACTTCTTCGAATAATGTAGTTATTCTTAATCTATTAAAAACAACTGTTCTCAGATGACTACTATTCATGACTCTTGAACTACTATTTAATAGACTGTCCTCAATATTATATCTATTCTAACTTTGTCTTCAACTTTCACACACCCCATCTAACTGCCTTCTAACCTTCTATACTAACACTGTCACTATAATCTATTCTTTGACTTGAGTAAACAGTTACTATGCTTTAATATAACTTGATTGAACTTCAAGTATTACACTCTGTTGATCAACTTCATTGATCTCTTGTTAATACTTGACTACCAGTGAATCTTTGTACACACACTGTTGATCTTACTTTGACTATGATAGCTTGACTCTTAGTTAACTCTGTGACTGTAGTGTTTCTACTCTTATTACTAGATCCTCTACCAATGAAAACTCACTGCTTAAGCTTCTTTTATCTATGAGAATGTTGTTCTAGAACAGAGACATGATATTTAAAATACAATTCAATACTGAATCATTGTTACTAATTGAGTTAAAGATTAATGATTTATTGCATGATGTGACTCCTTCTGTTTATAGTACATTAAATAATAGCTACACTGCTTTGAGTTTAACTGTCCAATGTGACTCCTGTTTGAATTACTACTCAAAGTATCAGCAATGAAAGTGTTGTATCTTCAACTACCCTGTGTCATCTCTTGCTTTATAGTTTATAGTTAACACACATACAATGATATTATTGTGTCCTGTATTGACCCTTCATTAACTATCCTTTCAGTTCATGTACTTAACTTTGATTGTCCTGAAATTACTTCACTACTCATGTCTCTTCATGAACTCGTTATGTAATGTACTAAAACAAAATCTAGCAATTAATAATTGACAATTAATGAATAATTTGTCATTTCAACTAATGCAAATATCCTTGTAGTAATAGCAACGTTCATTTAGCAGCGACCCCCTGTAACACCTCCGAGTTGTTTAATATAAAGCGTTAGCTCATTAACTTGATTATCCCACTGTCTGAAGTTGAACAGAGTAGTACTAATTTCAATCTGATCACAATGTATATTAAATTAGTAAAGTATCTTCCCCCTTTACCTTGTCCTTTGTAACCCTTGCCTAACATAGTTTAAATGATACTGTGATAAAGATTCAAATATTCAAATAGATAACTATACTGATATAATTTGAATCTGTTCAAACTGAGTACAAGTTCTTACTTATAAAGTTGACTGATTGATACTAAAGTGTTGACTTAGTTGTCAAGTACCTAGCATACAGTCCTACTTGAAGAATCTTACTATTCCAGACTGTGCCAAACACTTGAATTAGATTGAACTATTAATCATGTTTAATGTCAAGTGAGATGCTGTCAAGCCACCATTTAATGAGTATAAAAGTACAAATTTAGTACACTGATTTTTTTTTGTTGTTGTGAGAGTAAAACTGTAGACATATTTATTACCTTCTAATGTTCCACAATACCTGCTGATTCCTTGTTAATATAGAATTATTAGTTAAAAGAAACTGATAATCTTTTGAGTGTTTATTGTCCTATGATCAGCATCTCAGTCCAAATATTATTAATAGTACTATTTACTCTGTGTTCGAGTCATGTATAGTATTTAAAGTAACAGCGGTAGCAATGTTTTTATCCAACTCATTCTGTATTTATTAAACTACTATGAGCTTTGAAAGAAATGCTTTTTCAATCAATCGTCAGCTTTGAGCTCTGTGATTTCCAGTTAATATAAGATGAGACCATAGTCTTGATTTTTGAATCATTGAAAATCATGATATACTTTTTATCAAGCAGATGCTATTAGTTCATATTTGTTTTATTATTTTCAACAGTTGCTTGAGAGTCCTTCTGCTTTCCAGTGTATATTCATATTCTTTTTATATTTTCAAATGTTATTCCTATTTACCAAGCTCATTCCTTGCGCATCTTGTAAGTTCTGCCAGTGACTTTATAAACTGAGAAAGTTAAATAAGACATGAGCCTAAAGAGCTCTGTGCAAAAACATGCTTTCAACTGCAAACTAGCAGAGATTGATCTTGACCTTAGATTTAAGCAGATGGAATTTTGATAACAAATGTTGGAATAAGCATTCACAGCTGAAAGGAGTTAATTATGACTGTAGCGATTATAAATTTGCCAATTTATCTATTAAAGAAATAAAAAATAATAATATTTTTGAGAGCTTGAGTAGGATCAAGAGCAATGAAGATTCGCACAAATGTGCCTTTAACATAGCTTGTATTATTTTTAAAAAGGATTATCTGTTGTATCATTGAACTCCAATTCTTTGAATCTCCTCTGTTTTTGCAATTTAATTTCTGATGGTGGTTTGCTCATCTATGAGATTCAAATTTGCTTGGTTAAAGTCTAATCAATTTAGTATGATTATAGCATTTTATAGCTGATGTTTGAAATTGGTTCTGGGAAGTTGGAGATTTTACTATGAATGGTTGGATCCTAGCTGTGTTGAGCTATGAAATCGTACTCTTGTATTACTCTAAATTTATTTCAAATCTGGATGTAAAATCTTTTTTGACCTTGGATTAACTAAGGAAAAGCATTTATTACATTGCCCTAGCTGTGTTGTTGGAATGCCCATCGCATTGAAAATGGGTGGAAAAGATAGCGGAAAGAAGTTGAATTAACAAGCTGGGTTTGTGGTTGCTTGACCTTGATGAGGGTGTTGTGCAGCTGGTTGTGGTTGAAATAAAACTTGAGAGCATGTGTGTGATGTTTCAAATTTTTGTTCTTTGGAATGGTGTTGTTATGTTGTGGTTACTCTGAAGCTGTTGGTAATAGAGTGGGAAAGCATGGTTGCATTTACAGTGTGTTGGTTTTTACGGTGATTAGAAAATATGGTAGGAGATCTCTGAAGCTAATATTAAAATCGTGTTTGTGTTTTATTTTTTTATATAGTAAATGGGGGTGGTTGTGGTGACTGTCATCTGTGTTTGTTGTTGGTGATAGCAGTGATGGGTGTGTTGAAAGAAATGTCGTGGGAGTGCTGTTGGTGATGGTAGTGAAGGTGTTGAAACTGGCAGCAGTAGTGCTGTTGTTTATAGCAGTGTGTCATAGTGACGATAATATTCTACGAGCAAGACATTATGCTTACTTGGTATGACACATGGGGGATGGTGGCAGTCTTTAAGAGGAAGCGCAACGGGTTGGTCTATATATATATTTATTACAAAGGTATGGTATATGATAGAGATGAGGCAGAGGCAATGGCATGTCAACGGCATGGAGGTTCACTGTTAACAGAGGCTAGCCTGGCAAGGGCAGATGCGCAAATGTGAAATTAAAATATTTCGACAACTCGGTGTGAACAGAGGAACGGGTAGTGTTGAAGAAATCAAGACAGAGCAGATATATGAAAGACAGCACTGAGAAATGATAGCAAGCAACAATGGTCGTAACAAAAGTTCCGACGAAGGCAGTCCCGTGGCATCAGCGAGCAAGCACCGCAAGTCGAGGGATGGTGAATACCCGACGGCCGAAGTCAAAACAATATAATCAAAATTGACAATGACAGTGTCATAACCGCCATGTAGGGTGATAGTGGCAGGACGGTACCGACAGAAGAGGTCAGCAATGATGAGTTGTTGATTGACGACGGTTGCAGTAAATTAGCCGATACAAAGTGACCCGAGAAAGAACCGAGGGCGGCGCACAAGAGCAGCTCGGAAAAAACGCGGGCCATTGTCACAGCACAAACTATTAGGGGTTGGCTGACGACTGGATACCGGTGCGTGTGTGCCGAAGTCAACTTAAAAAAATCGTTGACAAAGTACCGAGAGTATAGAGTGTTGGAAGTTCCGGCGAATGGTAGAGCCAACAAACACTTCGGGTCAGCAGAAGCTCTATTCAGACGTGGGCCGACATAACTGATTGATGCAAGAGATGTCCCGCCCGGAGTCCTAAGAAGATTGTTGACATTTGAAAGTCATCAATTTGTTCTAGTGACGACGTTGTGGTTGTTGAAATTTTTGTGGCCCGGTGCGAGTTTGTCGGGACACTCTTAGAACATCAAGCAAAACATTTAGAGTTTGACTACTAGCCAGTTTAAATTGGAGTGAAGGAAAAACATGGGGAATTTTGAAGAAAGTTGAGTGAAATGTTCAAGAGAGAAAAAAAAAGAAAAAAAAAAAAAAAAGAGAAAAGTAGAAATGTGAAAAAATTTCCAAATTTTTAAATTTGTTCAACGTGGCCTTTAAATTTTTTGGGAGTTAACCGCATATGGAATTTAGATTCTGCATTATGCATATAAAATGCATATTGTATGCATAACCATGCAATATCTTGCATATCCGACCATAATTTCTTTTCTTGAATCAATGCCAGGTTGATTTGATTGTATGTTCGGGACAATTCTTAAAACCAAAAACCAAAACCCACAACAGTCGTTATTCTTTAGCATTTCTATGATATCGTGATATCGCAACCGAATTTTGAAATGTGCTAACTGTCGAGACGCCATTTTAGAGTTGAGTTAATTGGGCAAAAGCCACCTTGCGACGAAACTCGCCGGTCATGGCTTAACACTGCACGCTATTAAACTACCCGGTCGGAGCCTAGCAACAAACAAGCAGTGCACAGTTGAGTCGAGCGACAGATACTCAATAACTGAATAACACCCAAGATAAACAGAAAGAGAGTAGTAGACGTGGTTTAAGCAATTGGCGTTAATTGAGCGAGTTTATGACCGTGGCTCCGGCAAGCGAACTGAGCAGTAAATTTTCGAAAAAGAAAAAGACGGTACTTTTTTACAGCGCCGAGCTCCGTCAGTCTGCAAAACATTGAAACAATTAAACGGCCCAACGGTAATTAAGCCATACCTTGCTATCCTAAAGGGTGAAAGATAGCGTAGAGCCGGTATGAATCGAAAGTCAACAGCATGATACCAGCAATCTAAACAGATCAACCGACACCTGTAAGGCGGGTCCTATTGGCATTGCCGTTGATAGACGCATATGACAAAACTGACGACCCGGTTGACTGCGAATTGGCAAAATGTTGTTGAAGGACTCAATGGCCCGTCCGTCGTTGAATGAACGTTGCTGAAGACATGTGCATATCTGTTGAGGATCTGATTGTCGGGAGTCTCTCAGAATGCACCGAAGCCATTGCAAGCTCGGACTTTAACTAAGAACAAGTTTTATTAAAAAAGACATGGAGGGAAAACATCGGTGGTTAAATTTTTAGTGGTCTCAAAAAAAAAAAAAAAAAAAAAAAAAAAAAAAAAAAAAGAGAAAAACAAAAACAAATTTTTTAAAAAAATGGAAAAAGTAGGGGTGAAAATTTTTTATGTCTACAACCCTTTTTAGAACTTGCACTCACAACTAAAAAGGACACAAATCAACGAATCACAGTTTCAACAGAGAGGAACAAAAGCTAGAATATTCAATCAACGTTTTGTTCAAATGTAGTATTTTGACATCAGCATTAAAGGTCAAATGATTCAACTTTTAAGCTTGTGTATTTAAATGATCTTTAGAGCTCAAAGGAGCGGACATAGTGTGAACTTCACCATTTCTAGCGCTGAGGATATGAGTTTTATACGTTGAGATAAGTAAAATTATTTTTAAACTGTTTTTAAGAGTCGATGTTGAGGTAAATGAAACAGAAAAATTGGCAAAAGCAAAAGTTTTATTATTTCTTAATAAGGATTAATCTCCTTGAATTGCAATGGTAGATAATAGAGGAATAAATGAATTTTCAAATTGTCCTGGTGAAGTTTATAAATGACAAATTTTTATTCAAAAATTTTGGGATGAATTTGGTCGGCCTAAAAGGTACACTTTAAAAACTACATTTTACTTGCCATGCTTCAACAGAACACAAAACATTACGATGAATATAACTCTAAGCTTTATAAAAATGATTTCAAATTTAGGCGAGTAGGTTGCTTGAACCATTACCAAATTCGTGGTATGTGGTTGTATTTAATTATCAAGAAATGAAAATACTTGCACTAAGCCAATACCATGATAATAAAAATCAAAAAAAGTTGTTTCTGAACACCCAAGAATACTACAAAATTCTACATAAACTGATCTTGATATATAGCATCAATTGAGAGCGTTGGAGAACAATCGAAAGATATTTTAATTTTGGAAATTTTTTTAAAAAAAAAAGATAAATCTGACTTGGGACATATGGATTTTGACTCAAGTTATATCTCTACTTTGTAGTAGAGCAACCTGAGATGGCAATATCTTTACAATTACAAGACTAGGCAAGCTGGAGATGACCCTCCAGGTGCCAATTACTACAGACATGTTAGGAGGTCGTAGCACCATGGCATAGCAAAGACTATGCTGGTCGTATGTAGAGGTTCTTTAAATTTAAGGGACAGCAAAAGAATGAATGAGATAGAAAGTTGCACACTTCTAGAACAATGAATAACTGAAAATGGTATGATGTCAAGATGCTGCAAATCTTAAGGTCATTATGGCTTGGAGATGGTAGCGCGTAAGGTTGAAACAAAGTCAAGAAGAGATGTGTGGCTGCAATCCCTAGCTGCTAAAAAGACACCTTTAAGAATAGTTGTTTAGTGGGGAGATTTGAGAAGATAGGAATTTGACACTGGCATCATGTCATAGTAGTTGGGGAATCCTAAACAATATCAAGAGTGCTTAATGTCAGTTCAAAAGCCTCTAGCGGCCTTGATATAATTCAATATATTTGTCCGCTGTAAAATAACAAGCCTTGCTATGTCCAGCCTGATCGCCAAACTATGGGGTGTCAATAGGAGTTTTGATTATTTTACGAAGAGGATGTGTGGTGGTATGCCTGCAAAGCTTTGTCAAACTTCTTGCTGTGTCTTGCGTTTGTGTGGTCGAACGATTAAAAGTAACGGTGGCTGATAGAGTCGTTGTGGCGGTAACAGTATTCATTCAACACGAGAGATACATTGACTAGGCATCATAAAAACTACGGTTAGTATTAAAAACAACACGGAGTCGCTGGCTTGAAGCGATGTTGTCGGTATAAAGAAGTCTCATGACGTGAGTATACGGTGTCATTCAACAAAGCGAAGCATAGTTTAATTATGAAAGAATTATATACAGTAAAGACAAGTAGGAGGAGACGACCTCGCATTGGCAAGAGTGGTAAAAGAAAAAAGATCGTTAACGGGATAGCAGTAATGTATCGATGAATAAAAGATGAACCCATCAAGGTAAGCCAACAGTCACAAGCATGGCTAGGAAAACAACAATGTGCCAGCAATATGCAACAGTGATAGCCAAGTTGAAGGACTGGAAAGGTGAACTCGGAGGACCGGTTGAAGAACAATAGAAACAGGCCGGCACCGAAGCAGTACTGTTAACAAGTCAGCCATTTAATGGCGATGCCCAATACCAACGAGATGATGACGCCGCTATTGTCAGCTTTGTTGCAAATAAATGTTGGAAAAACGCAACGGTGCTACAACGGCACAACTCTTGCAGAGAAACGCAGAAAAAGCAGTTTCACTAACGATGGCGTGGTAAGCAAAGCGATGACAGAAGCTTGACTGGCGGAATTCGAAAATAGGATGATGAGAAGCGGGTGCCCCATAGCCGAATGACAGAACCCGACAACAGAACACGCAAGCAGACAATAGCGCCAGGAGAACAACAGCAGTGTTCATTGCTCAAAGTTTTTATGTCGAAAAATGGGGGTGTTGACAGTGGTGATCAACAAATGCAAGCGCAAATATGACGGCACTATGGCTCCGGTACGCCAACCGAAAGAAAAGACTGAAAAGAACCGGCATGCAATCACATGCACGAGTAAACCGAACAGAAATGCCATTGTGGCATGCCCAGTAATACTTTCCTGGCAGTGGGAGATTGAGAGACTGAAGGCGCCGATTTCAAAAAGAAAGAACCGGGCGGCACAGTCAATTTGAGTTGACAGTCGACGGCAGCAGCTGTCGATTTCGAAATGTTCCGAACAACCACAGCGATATGAATGTTTTCGATATCAGCGTGTCATTCACTTTCAAGCAAAGCGCCGGTGTGGTAGAGCCGAACTGACACGTCGGACAATGGTGCGAATACTTGACAGCTTTAAAAACTCCAAGCAAAGGTAGAAAACAACGTCATTGACGAGATGAAACGAGCGAGGCAGAAAGGGAAATGATGAAGAGTTTGGTATCGTCAGACTGCTCTGTCGGTAATGTTGTGGTTGTTAACGGTCAAGTTGCTTAGCATTGTCGGTGTGCATTTAAAACATTGAGAAAGAGTTTTAGAATTTGTTCATGAGTCGTTTTTGATTGAAAAGGAAGGTAGGAAAAACATGAGGAATGATCAAGAGATTTGTGTGCGATGCTTGAGAAAGAAAAAAAAAAAGAGATAAAAAAGATAAAAAAATTAAAAAATGTTTGATTCCCCTGGGATGATTCCAGCCAATAGAGATGGACGTAAAAATGTTTATTTTAGAGTGGGGGTCACCGACAAAACCAAACCTTAATTTTTGGATTTCGAAAACAAAAAAAAAACCTTCAAAAAAATACTCAATTGTATCAATTATAAAATAACTTTACATCGTCTGGTGTTTTCATGTTCTCATAAAAGTCTACTACGCAATCGAAAGGCTTTAGCTTTCGTAGCTTGTCAAAGTTAATATGCTGGAACTTGATTTTCCCAAAGTCGGTGCCTCTGGATAATGCAACATAAAATTGTCCTGGAACAAAGATGTAAGAAGCATCGATTTCTACCCACTCCAAGGTTTGGCCTTGTGATTTATGAATCGATAACGCCCATGCTAATATCAAAGGTAGTTGTTGACGAGTAGCCAGCATCTTCTCTTTAGGTCCTTCAATATGCCATGTCTCTTGGCTTACAGGGTAGAATAATGGAGTCCCGGGTTGATCGAATCGAACGACTGGCACTACAACATCCGAAGGGTTTGTCAACCTAGACAAAAGAAACTCGCAATGAGACAACGTCGACTCTTTAATAGCTGCAGAATCACTTGGCGGCTCTTCCTCATCCTGATATACGACCAAATCTGCTTTAATCTTTTCAACAGCTTCTTGAGGCGAGATTTTATTGCTCAAAACATCTAGGCAGTATTGTGTGCCAATGCCGGCAATTGCCGCAGTAAACATTGCTTCCTCTGGACTGCACAAAGAAACAACAGTTCCTTGTCTACCGTTACAAAGTTCTGGGGAAATGTTTTTATTAAGCATTACTCGAGCATGCTTCCGCAGTTCAAGACTTGCTGGGCATGGCAAGTTGTTTAAGATATCATCCTTATCAGCTTGTTCGTCATAGTACAGGTCAATAGCGTCAAATTTCACCGATTTGCCTACGCAGTCTCTTTCCAAATGAAACTTGTTGCATTGGTCTGTTCTGTAACGAGTCGAGAATAGCTTGGTGGGCATAATGTTTGGAGGAGCTTTATGAAAAAATGCCGCTCTGAGTTGATTTACGACGTTGTCAGTGTATCTGCCATGTCGGACTTGATATAATAAATCTGTAAACACTGGATCGGCTTGTCTAAAAACACGAGTGAGCTTGAATGAGTGCCATATAATATTACTCCAGCTTTTTGACAAAAAACAGTAGTCTGGGATAGCATTGGGTCGTTGGCTCGCATCAATAGGCGGTAATTGATAAAAGTCTCCACATAATATAACTTGAATTCCGCCAAATGGAGCCTTGTTTCCTTTGATATTCTGTGCAATGTTGTCCAGGAGTGTGAATATTCTGCCTGATATCATTGAAATTTCATCGACAATTAGTACCTTCATTTTATCCCAGCGGTCTTTGGTTACTCGGTTTTTTCGAATGCCTGTAACTGTGTCTTCAAGTGAGTGGTCACCAAGTCCTATCCCCGTGTATTTGTGTAAAGTAATTGCATTCAATAGATACGCGGCCATACCTGTGGCTGCAGTAACTGCGACTTGGTTTTCTTCTTTGTATACAGTTTTCATTTGATCAATGATTGTACGAAGTAAAAAAGACTTGCCAGTTCCAGCAGGCCCTGTCAAAAAAATGCTTTTTCTTTGGTCAGCCGTGATATTGACCAGTCGTCGCTGATGATCACTGAGTCGTGGAGAATTTTTATTTTCAGCTTCTAGCTCAATCGTACGGAAGTAAGCATTGTCGGATAAATACACCACTTGATTCGATTCCAAGAGTGTTGTTTGTCTTGCAGTTGCTTTCTTTTTAGACTCATTAGATACCGGTATGCTTGCCGATTGCTTTGCTGTTGGAGGTGGTTTCAGAGCCGTTGTTACTGGTGGCTCAACTAAATGTGGTGTCGTTGGCTTTGATTTCTCCTGTATATCTCTCTGGTGTCCACTAGAACGTTAGCTAAACTCAGTTTTTTCAAGGAACGATAACATACAATATAAACTTTCTAATATCAATAGAACTGGTATCGGTATTAGCCTTTTGTTTTTTTCTCGATGTTTTTCTTGAACAGGTTGTCTCTTTGCTTGAATTCTTTGATGAAACCAAAGTCCGTTGCTTCAAATGAACTGGCACGCCTTTGTTGGGTATTTTCTGTAGCTTCTTAAAACATTTAGTAGGTTTTACATTGATAATACTAACATCCCTCTCTGAAGTGATAAGAATGTTTTCTTTTGTGTGTTTGTTGATGGTCATGGTGTGTGAAAAAAGGTTTTGTTCCTGTCAAAAAATTTTTTATAGAAAAATAAAACAACTTTATTCCGGATCTCCAGGTATACGTTCAATTGGTAGATGAGAATAATAAAAAAATGAAACAAATCTACCATGTTTAACTAAACTGTCATGGTATCCTGCAACATTCATTTTACTAGGGTCAGGCACGCGCGATAGTGCAACGTATACTTGACCAGCTGAAGTGCAGTTGCTAACATCAACATTTAAGGATTCAAATGTCATTCCCTGCGATTTATGGATTGTCATTGCCCAACCATATGCAAAAGGAAATACATCCCTTTCATCCATATTAATAACTGACGGTTTATCATACCCCTGAAATTGGATAACAGGGAACACCGAATGAGGATGTCTCATTCCTGGTTCAAGAGAATCTATATCATAAGGCTGGCCATCATGTTCAAATCCAACAACAACACCTCTAGAACCGTTCCTCATTTGGTCGGTGTTAATAAGTCCAATCACTGGTACCCCAACTGCTAAGCTCATCAGTTTATAAGATTTATCTGCATATTTTATACAGTTCTCGAGTTTACTAGCTCTAAAGTTGTTAGTTTTGTTCACCTGCTTGTTGGTAGCATAGATATAAGGAACTTCTGGGTCGAAAGTAGTCCCACAATTCTCGATGAGGTATTCAAGGACTCCCTCTAAATAATTATCAGATCGGATTCTATTGAGGATATTAATAAAGTCCATATGTTTTTGCCGATGAACTTTAGTGAGATTAACCATAAGAGGAAAGACAGTATCCCAACGAGAGGTAGAAAAGGCATACTTGACCACATTATTTCGAGATTGACCTCTGACAACGTTGGTACTCTTTCTGATATTTCCATCGCGATCTGGCTTAGGATTAGTATTATAGGTAGGAGGAAGCTGATAAAAGTCTCCACAGCTTATGACTTGCATGCCTCCCATTGGTAAATCGTTTCCACGCGCGACCTGAGCTGATTTCTCAATCACTTTAAATTCTATAGACGATAGCATTGAAATTTCGTCAATTATGAGGACATCAAAGTTGTTCCAATTGCGATTTAATGGATCAAACTGGTTTGTTTCAAAAGAATAGCCAGCAAAACTGTGGAGAGTTTTTGCCTCGGAGCCAAATTGCTGAGCTGCTATACCTGTACATGCTGTCACAGCAACACGCTTTTTATTTTCTCTTAACAACTTAATGATAGAGCGGAGAGTATAAGTCTTTCCTGTACCAGCACCGCCAGTGAGAAAAAAGCTTTTTCCTTCTAGGGCGTGGGTGTGTGCTGTTTGTTGCAAGTCTTCTTCCTCCATTGGTTGTGAAGTTTAGAAGGTTTAAAATTTTTTTTTGAAAAATCCCGATTACTCCTAACTTTATTTATACTGATCTACTAACGACTAAATGGTCTCGTCAAGCGAAAAGAACAGTATGCAATCGAATGGCTCGCCAGAACTTACAGTAGATGTTATTATTGGCTCCAGTGAGGAAGAACTTTCAGATGAAGTTGTTTTGAATATCAGTAGTGGCGACGATGCTCCACAGACAGCTCCAACACGTTTGAGAAAGGCAAAGCTTCGCACTATTAGATATAGAAGCCAGTTGTTGGAAGCTCAAAACAGAATATCTAGGGAAGATACAGACGATAGTGAGACGGATGAAAGTGATAACCTAGAAGCCTCGTTAGCTACACAATCTGATAGGACTCTGGTTAACTCTAGTAGGATTGGTAAGACAAATCAAGTGCTACCAATGACTCAAAACTAATTTTGCTCAATAGATTCCTTTCTTTCCCAAGCCAGCCAGATTATTTCCAATGAAACTTATGAAGATGATGATAGCAGTCAACCTGTGAGTTTAAAGCGGAATAGAGACCGCTTTGAAGATAAAAGAATGGAAGGTCTCAAAGTACATCCAAAAAAAAAGAAACCCCATGTGAACAGATCTAAAACCAAGGCAGCTGCTTCATCGGAAAATAGGGGTAAGTATATCAAGTTACATATTATCGAATTGGTATTAATTAAGATGATATAGGTTACGCAAGAATCGACGCATATTTTCTTAAAGATACCGAGAGTAATAAAACAACTTCATTATCCAGAACAACCAACAACATTTCTAACGCTGTGTCTAATCTGCCCGTTGGTGACAATGTAATTTTTGAAACATCTGAATCTCCATTATCAACTGAAAAGGTTGGACTTGAAAACAATTCTCCAGGGCCTATAATAGCAGAAGCAAATGCACCTTGTTCCCCCAATGATTCTGCATCCGCTATTAACACACCAGCCCCAGCCAGTCCCCATACTTTTTCTATTAATTTAGCTGGCACCAAAGACACTGAGTTGGTAGACAGCTCAACTCTACAAGCTCATAATTCCAGCAATAGTGAATCATCAACAAGGTTGTATGACGCTAACAGTAGTGATGGATTGGCAAGCATAGATAGTGGGCATGATACAACAGATGAAGAATTAAACATTACGATTCCTGACAATCATTCCAACTTCTCTGATGTAGATAATGGACACAATACCGATGTTGATTCTAGTTTGCCATCTGCTGAAACTAAAAGTCCATCTGAACTTAACCAAGATTCAAGTAATTCGAATCATGAAGATGATGGTTCCATTAATAGGCTTATAGAATCTATGACATTAGATTCTAATCCATATCAGAGCACAAACAAGAAAACCACTCAACATAGCAGTTTTGACAATGACTTCTCTGGCCCTATTCAAAGAAATAATAGTCTTGATAGCATTCTTCCTGAAGGAGATGATCCCTGTTTAGAACACCCACCTAGTTTTCATCCGAGTGGTGCACAGACCGATGAAACACTCCCGGTGATTACAGTTAAACGTAAGTACTTTTATTATTTCCCTACATATTTCTACTAACAGGTAATAGATTGGCACCTGCCTGTTGAAATGATTCCGATTATGAAAAAAAGTTCTCATGACATAGTATGTATATTATACCTTAAATTCCAGCGCTTTTCTAACAATAAAATAGGTACATCAAGTCATTAAATCTGTCGCCCGAAAACCAGACTGGAAATTACCAGAAGGATATGGCGACCGAATTAGCGTTCGAAAAGATTGTCGTACTAAACTGACCTGCTGTCCTGTACTTGGATGTCCCAGTCAGTTTTCTGACCGCAAACAAATATCTACTCATCTATCAACCATTGATCATCGATATCTACCTAATCCTTTGAGTGTGAAGTTTCTTAATATTAATTTTACAGCTTTCTTTGACTATATACATCAAGCGGTTGTATGTTTGAAAGTGCGTAACGTGTTTACTAGAAAAACATACAAACGTCACAAAGCTTCATGCCCTACTTGTGCACACAACCACAAAGTTACTGACCTTGCAGTTGAACTCCTTCCAGGTAAAATGGTACAAGGATTAAGAACCTATATGGTGTCAGGAAATCTTTATCAAATTATTGACCACCATAAATGGTTAATATTACCGGATACTCCCATAAAGATTTCACTTGACAAAGACCCAAGTCCTGTTGAGGGCATTCAAGGCCACGTTCCTGTTTTCATGGAGACTAATAATCTTGGTATTTATTTACTAGACGAAGAAACTTCGAGTTCTGTTTTATCAAATGTATATTCTGAAATGGAGCAGGCAGTTTATGACTCTAGTATGGTTTATTTTCTTCACGGGATTTTAAAGTTGAACACGACTGCTGCTCAAAGACTGAGAATTTACTTAAAAAACCGATGCCAGCAAGATGGTTCTCGCATGTTTCAGCCCGTACGTCATGATACTGCACTTGAATATGCCGCTTTCTTTTCGCGAATGACTGTGATTCTTTATCGAAATGGTTTGTCCAGACCAAATGGCCATTTTTTTTCTTGTACTGTCACTGAACCATTGTTTACCATTGAAAATGAGGAAATGTTTTTCCGTGATCATGTTGCAATTAAAAATATGTTGGTTGAATACAAGTCACAACTCAATGAGAATAATCAGGAAGTTTATGAATGCCCTCATGATATTTCTGGAACTCCTGATGTTCTAGATCTAGATGCTTTAAGGTTAAGCATTAAAACAGGAAGTTACAATACATTGTTCAGCCTGCAGTGTATTCACAAATGGTGGTGTCTTGAACTTTTGAGTAAACCTGAAGAACATATGCCTCTTCATTTTCAGGCCTTTGGTGCACTTTTGCAGCAGAACCGAACAGTCCACTCAAAGCCTGCAAAAGCTGGAAAACAAGGCAGTGGGTTGTTGTTTGGCCTACGTCTTGTTGTGTGGAATGAGCTTGTAATGCGTGAAGAAAGCAATGCTTATCAGTGTGCTTGGAACCTTTGTTTTAAGGGCTTGGGTAATAGCTCACATGTGCAGTATTTTTACACTCTTTTAGGCGATATCTATGAAGTCACCAATATCGAAGGCGGTGCTTTTCGAGTTGTCTTGGACACTCGACTAGATCGGATTCATTTTGACAATTCTGCTTTAAAGTTTGATTCACTACAAGGTGGTATTTCACGATGGTGTGAGAGTCTTGTGTGTGACTATCGGTTTTTGGTAATGGGCATGAACGTTACTATTGAAGGATCTGATCAACTTGGCAATGACACTGCAGGATACGCGTTTACTGAAGATAACGATGCTTTGAAGACCTTCTTGAATGGTGCTGGTGCATTGCACGACCGAGAAATTCAAAAGTTTCTCCATCATTTTAATAATGACACATTGACTAAAGCCGGTAAAGCTGCACTCATTGCCTATGTTTCTAAAGCTGAAAGTTTCCTGTTATCACTGATGACTCTAATTCGAATGAGTACACTTGGTGCATGCAGGGCAACCGAGCTTCGTGATTTGACATTTAGAAACAGGCATCAAGTAATGAGATCAATTGGTTTCAATGTTGATATGGCGTTTATTGTGCTTAATGCAACAAAAAATGAGTCCTCGCCAAAGCTAAAGCAATATATTCCCAAAAGTCTGAGTGAGCTTTTGAAAGGATATCTCACGCTGGTTCGACCGTTTCTAAGTGATGTATATTCCAAGCTAGGCCGCACTTACGATCCAGATTTTCGGTACTATTTGATGCACAATTACACTTCCAAGTTTTGCGAAAAGAAGCTTCGGCAAACTCATCAAGACTTGACAGCATATTATCTAGGAGTGAGCATTGGATTCGTTGCATGGAGACACGCAATGGAGATTATAAGCGTTGTTCTCTACAGAAATAAAAACCCCAAGCTTGTGAGTTTACTTCAGTATGCTTCACGATACCTTGGCCACACAGAGAAAACGGCGCAAGACCACTATGGTCATGGAATCATGAGAAGAAATGACACTTCACTTCTGATAGACGGTGTTAATCGAGATTTAGCAATTGCATTTCATTGTTGGCTTGGATATGAGACTTTAGAGTCAATCACAGAAACTACTGCATACATTCCAAAAGAAAGAGACGAGTTTATAGTTGCTGATAATGAAATTAGCCTTGATGATATCCAGAAAAAGCTCCCTGGTTTTAGTTGGAAGTCACCTGGACAGATGAATGCTACCATGATGAGTTTAACTCGCAAAGAATCATATATATGTATTCTTCGAACTGGCGGTGGCAAATCAATGACGTTTATAATCCCAATTCTCTTTGAGCCTGACCTTCACACTGTGATTGTGGTACCATTTATTGCTTTAAAAAATGACATTATTCGAACTCTTTCAAAGTTTGGCATTACACCCAGTACCAAGGATGTGAAAGTGGACACTAAATTCCGGGTGCATGTTGTGACTCAAGATAGCAACATTTTGAATACAGTGACTGAGTGGCATAAAACTGGAAAGTTAGCTCGAGTTGTTATTGATGAAGTGCACGAGCTAGGGACTAACTGGAGAAACCCAAGAATCACTCCTATTCTTGGGTTAGATTGCCAGAAAGTGTTCCTAAGCGCCACATTATCAGAAGAAAAGATTATCACTTTGAAAAACAACTACAACATTACTCAAGTAATCCGGGAACCAACATTCCGTTCCAACATTGGGTATAATGTCATCAATTGTACTAACAAAAAGCACATGATCAACGTATTGAAGAAACAAATGGAGAATTTTGATTTAGACATGGCAAGAGATGGTCCTCCTACAAATAATTCAATCCGTGCGCTAATCTATCTTAAAGATCGAAACCATTTAGAGGAAGTTTCAAAATCCATTCCCAATACAATCAAGTGGGCTTCTTATTTTTCTGAAACGATAAATCGTGAACAACTTCAGAAACAATTTTTTGACGGTGAGATTCAATGTCTTGTCGCTACTAAAGCATTTAGTACAGGAATTGATTATCCTAATGTTGTGCTTGTTGTTCACTGGGACGGGCTTACGAGTATTACCGACTTTGAGCAGTGCTCTGGCCGGGCTGGGCGAAATGGAAATAAAGCTCATTCCGTTGTGATTGTCAATTCTATCGAGCAAAGAATCCAAACAAAAATGGATGAAGACGAAAAGCTAGCAGTTTACTATACCAGGAAAAAACGTGATAAATGTCTTCGGGCCTGTCGATCTAAGTATTTTGATGGGAAAATGACAACTTGCGGAGTGGCAAATGCTGTATTATGCAGTTGGTGTAAACACGAAATGCCTATTACTCTACTTAGAGATCTCTCATCTAGGACAAAAGCTTACGCCAATACTGCAGAACGGGTTAGAGTTTATTTGAACAAGTCGCAAACCAAGGGCAGTGTAACAGATCACAAACACTTTTGCATTAACAAAATGGTTTGGACTAGACGTGCTGATAGTGAAAATGAAAGTTTTGCAAAGCAACTATCAGGTCTCAGTTCTGGTCATTGCAAGCGTTGTGGATTTAAAGAAATTCAAAATGATTCCATGGGACAGCATGAGCGAGCCAAAGTATGTCCATATGGTCACTGCATGCAGGAAGCATTAGAGATTATGTATGGTACGTGGGCCGAAAATCAGAAGAAAGGGGTCGACGAAAGGAAATTCAAGTTAGCAATTCGCAGGTTGAATAGACATTTTGGCAGAAGGGTAAATGTTAGTGAAGCGTTTATGGGAATGGGTGAGTTAGGTGGTGATTTGGTAATAGTTGCACTCGCTGTGTTTTATATCGATGAGTTATGTTTGCAAATTAAATAAATTACATAATTGAATTTATACAAGTTTTTCGATTCTCAAAACTTAAAATTAGCCAACAACCAAAAAAATTTCCCCAGCTATCAGTATGTTGGCCATACCTTCTCTAAAGACTTAACTAACATTGATTAGAAATGTCTAGGCGTACTAAGATTGACCCTGGGAATCTTCCTCCAGGTTACGACCCAGACAAGCCCATTTTGGCATATAAAGTCGACAATAAACTCTTTTGTCCGATTCCAGGCTGCAAACACAAAGGAACGAATAATCAACATAATTTCAATAGACATCTAAAAAGCGACCACAGCCGATGTATAGATCCTAGCTATATTCGAATGCACGGTTCAGAGATTGTCTATGATAAGAGGTGCAAAGTTTTGGTTTGCTTAAAACACCAAACAGTTCGACTGAAAGATAAAGGTTTCTGCGAAGATCCAAACTACTCTACTACAGGCACACACATCGAGACTGATCAAGAACCTTTGAACTGTGTCAAATCTGAGACTCTCGCTGTAGTGTTGCCGCCAGGTCAAGCAGTCATGGGATTACCCATTTTATCGGGATACTACTGTAATTCATGCGAGAAAGTGGTAAATGAAGAACACCGTTGCGACTCTACGAATCCTATTATAAAATGCAGCTATCAACAAATCAAGCACTTTAAGGCCCAGCACACCCGACCACACCTGGTTGGTGAAAGTGATTTGGATGCTCTATCCAAGCTGGCTCAAGAACATCCAGCAGTACACGAAGAACGAAGATACTTGCACCGGCACGAGTTTCTCTGGAGAGATTTTCAGTTTGAAAATCACGCTGCCGTCTTGAGAAGAGTCTTGGATTATGAATCAAGTATTTGCCAAGCGATTTTTGAATTGTACTTTTATAAGCAGTACATGACGCTAAGCAGCGATAGATTTGTTGGATTCCGCAAGACTTTGAGCCACGACATGCATGAAGCTGAGCCGTTTGGTACGTTATCAGACAAAACTGCGGTGATACGATACGCAAAGTTGTTTGGTGAGTTTGGGCTTTTGTTGCTGCGAAATCGAATTTTTCATGTTAGACACAAGGTATCTCCTCTTGGTGAAAGAGCTTCAAATTTGATGTTCCATGTTTGGAGTGAAATTCTTAAAACAGGTGCAGATTTCGATTCAATCGTTTTAAAACTTGGTAATATTAAAAGACGCCTACCCATTGTTCAACATAAAATTAATGAGCTGGACCGCCGATTTGCAAGTGATGCAGTGGATTTAAGTAATTTGTCAGTTTGTGATATACAAGATATTTTAGTAGATGCCAATACTCAGACGGATTCAGTCCATAGACTAATGGTTCATTTACTTTTGGAAGACGGAGCTCAGAATTATACATTGCTCCAGGCTTGTGGTTATTATCTAAGGTATGGCCGTGCCGAACAACTCAATAGCATTGATGCCCCACGGTTTATGGCTGCCATTATGTTTGCTATGAAGCTTACCTGTTGGACCCAGCTGTTACGAGATCATGATCTTGGATATAGTTTGTGGTTCCACTCTTTGGAATCTACACAAGAGTTGGGTCGTCGTTTCTACAGCCTGTGTTACGATGTTCAAAAGTATGCGGACACAAGCCCGAGCGTCAACTGCACCTGGGTTACACATGGTGAAACTATTGCTATTCAAGGTAAATGTCTTAGTTTGGATAGAGTACGCAGCGGCCTCAGGCAAATGACACAAGACTTGCGCGTTGAATTTCGAGCGTTGACATTCAATGAAGCTAGTGGTATTTTAGTTCCAGAAGATGTCACAAACCGTGATCATGGATTTAGCCCTTTTCCACGAAGGGCTGTTTTAACCAAACACGTTGAGGACCTCCCAGATGATTTCATTGACATGAGTCAAAATTTCTTGAAGAAGTTGATGATTTTAGTTCGTCTTTGTTGTGTTGGAGCACCACGACAAACGGAAATGGCCATGTGGACATTTCGCAACACTCAGATATTCCGTTCAATTCGATTACAAGACCAGGTTGTCCGAATTCGAAGTGATTACCACAAGAACAAGTATATAAACGGTCGGTCTTTATCCTCAAAAGTTATGAGGTTTTTATATGTGCTGCCTTCTGGTGTGTCCGATCTCCTTGTTAAATACCTGGTTTATTTGCGACCATTGGAAGTGAAGCTCTTAAAATACAAATTGGACCAATCAAGAGATTTAGGAAGCGAGTATCCCGATATGGACCCTTCTGAACTCATGGACTCTTTTGTGGACGATCTGCCAGAATTTTCATACGAATGCGAAGAAGAAACCTATGAAGATATGTTTTCCAATGAAAGCTCTGATGAAGATCAAGTCAACGACTCTATTGAATATCAGGAGTTGGCAGATTGTAATAACCCTATGATTCATGTTGAAACAGAATCCGGGTATAACAAAAGGAGTAAGAGTGGGCATATGATGCAGTATTATCTTTGTCATGGACCTGATGGGTTCTGGCCTGATTACTACCTCTATCGTATGCATCATGTTTTGACAAAACAATACTTTGGGGTGCCAATTGATTTCAATGATTGGCGTCATATCTACGAATTAGCCAACGTTGATTTTGAAAAAGAACAAGCTGCGTCTGAGATCAAATCCATGTTGTCCAAAGCAACCGGTCACACTGAGTTGACAGCAGCAATGAGTTATGGCGTGGATGGTGAACGCAGTATGGATGTTACAGTTGCTGAGTCAATTAAATTTGAGTTTCTGTCTCAACTTTACCACAATTTTCTTGAAATTGATAGAGAGGTCAGGTATTTTGACCTTGTTCGCGAAGAAAAACATATAGATATTGGAGGTGATCTTGAACCTGGTGATGAAGAACTTAACAAAGTTACACGATTCCGCCTCAATCCAGGCCAACGAGTAGTTACTGCATTGATGATTAGCGATTATTCTTTTGTTGCTGTGGTCGATGATTATGCCAAGAAATTGGGGGAGTCACATTATGATTGTCGGACAATAACAGACGAAGAAATGAAAGAGTTGGAGTTCTCCTGGGATGCCGTGGTAATTACTAATGCTCATCTGGTCTTAAAAAAGCCTGAACTGGTTCAGGAGCTACGAAAGATAAAAGGAGATGAGTATCAATTAATTTTGGTTTCGCCGCTTATCCCTAATTATATGTTTGAAAAGTTCAATCAAGTTCTTCAAATGGATTTGCCATACTATCGACAGACGTACTCATTTGGAAATACTATATTTTACAAGCAGTTTACGACAAAGCTACGGTTATTGTATTTATTTGGGAATATTGTACGGAGGGTCAACATGACAGAGGGTATTATTGTGATGTATTGTTCGGCATCAGCAAAAAAGTTTTTTGAGGCTGTTGTTCCATTCAAGCGACGCGATTTTGTCATATTTTTGGACGCTGACGATGATGATACAGAAGCGTTTGCATCAAAAGTACAGTTGGTGGTTCATTACGGGAACTTCCTTTCATACATGCTTGTTATGAATCAGATTCGTGCGCAGAATGCAAAAAAGTCCCTGTGGTTGGGTTGCAAGGACGACAGTTTTAAAGAAGCCATTGACATGGACATGGCTGTGAGTCGACAATATTTGTTATTTAATGGATGCTTGCGCATGTTTCATCAAAACCATTTTAGAGGCATTGGAATGTCTTGTAGGGATATGACGGCGGATATTTCTGGACATTGCTCAAATTGTCGAAAGGAATCCGACTTGCAGTGGAAATATTTGTCGATACCGAAATGGCATGATTTTGATGTCAAGTTATGGCTTTTGTCAAGTTGCCCCGAGTGTCTGGGCGAGTCTAATGAACACTCAATGGATGATATGGAATGGCGCGAGACTGTGAAAGTGCCTCAAGGACATTGTCCAGAGTGTGGTGTTTGCAGTACCGACGTTTCCGGGCTGATACGAGAGGACCATGCGGGTGAGTGCCGGGTCAAATATGTTTTGCGAGGGGCGATTTTGGAATGTCTTGGACAATATGGAGAAGATTGGGAAGGAATTAAAGGACTAATGTCAGATGTATTGCGACGGCGGGGAGTATACCGGCGATCTTCAGATCATCAGTGGGTTGATTACTATACGATGAATGAGAAGCAAATTGTTGTTATTGCGGTTGAGTATTTGTATATGAGGTATTTTGATAGGGAGTTAGATTTTTAAATTAAATAAATTTGAGATAAAAATATTTTGTGGTTAGCGAGAAGAAAAAAGGTTAGTTTTAAGGTTTTTTTAGTTTTTTTTTGGCGAAAGATCGATGACCAGTTTTATTCTTTTTGGTAAGAAAAAGGGGTTGACGCGTATCAATTAAGATCCTATAATTTTTTATTTTCATTTATCTGTTTTGGGAATGAAAATTAATAAAATGATTAAATTGGAGGAATTATATTATGGGTAAAGTAATTGGAATTGATTTAGGTACAAGCAATACTAAAATATACAATCATCAGAAAGCAAAACAAGGTACAAATTGCACAACGCAATACACAACGCAACACAGAATAGCACGACACAAGACATTGAAAATGTAATATTGTCGTGAATCAAAATGGATGTGATTTAAGTAAACTTTTTATCGAATGTAAATATTGAATTAATTATATAGGTATATATGTAAAAGAGTGACATGTAGTGCTATGAAAAG
>OGRF01000849.1_pt1 | contig 23500 bp, 23 predicted proteins | sample 1553381 | NCBI WGS metagenome assembly OGRF01 (sample SAMEA2580060, study PRJEB22360) | human gut metagenome | biome: human gut; feature: human-associated habitat; material: faeces | place: Denmark | collected 2008/2010
TTTATTTTAGCAGATTTTAGCTCGCTTGGCTAGATGTTAAGTTAATGACATTGGACAAGCTGTCCCCCTTAACGAACGTATTGATTAGACTGTATTGAAATCTAAGAAAAATAAGCAAGTTGCTGTTCGCCATTCTAAAAACAAGGAACATTCTAATAAACTGTAATCTAAGAAAGATTCATAAGCAATTCGGACAACGTAACCCACGGCGAACAGCACAAAGGCAGACAGCGAAGCGATTTTGCCGAATCTTACGCAATCGTTTTTTCTAAGAGCAACTGAAAAACGACCATTTTTTCAATCAAACGACAATTCTGCAAAACTCTGTGCTTGACACGATATAAAAAATGTGTTATAATCAATACAACCATATTTGTATGCAGGTAGAGAAAATTCCTGCAATAGTAGGGGGACTGGGTTATAGCCCAGCAGACGAAAACAAGCATCAAAGATACAATGGAGGCGGAATCCACATGGGTATTTTTTCAAGAATTGGCGATATTATGAAAGCAAATGTCAACGACCTCATCGACAAGGCAGAAGATCCGGAAAAGATGGTCAAGCAGATCATTCGGGATTTGCAGCAGGAAGTTGCAAAGTCTACACAGGCACTCGGCAAGGCAATGGCAAGCCAGCGGATTGCAGAACGGCAGTATAAGACTGCATTGCAGTCGTCCGCAGATTGGGAATCCAAAGCAAAGGCAGCCCTTGCAGCTGGTAACACGGAAATGGCAAAGAAAGCCCTGTCCTATAAGGTTAAGGCAGATAACGACGTTGCATCCTATCAGCAGATGTATGAAACCATTACCACACAGACCGATGCCATCCGGAATCAGGTTGAAACCTTAAAGGCAAAACTGGAAGAAGCAAAGAGCCGGCAGGCAATGCTGATTGCCCGTTCCCAGATGGCAAAGACCCAGAAGAATCTGGCACAGTCTATGGGTGGTATCAATACTTCCAGTTCTATGGATAAATTTAACCGCATGGAAGAAAAGATTATGCAGCAGGAAGCAGAAGCTGCTGCGTTTGCTGAAATCTCTGGCAATAGCAATGCAGACACCAAGAGCTTTGAACAGATGGAAGCAGATACCAAGGTGGATGCAGAATTGCAGCGTTTGATGGCAGAAATGGGCACTTCCACCAGTGATGCGGATTTGGATGCACAGCTTGCTGCATTGGAACAGGGAGGTTCATTATGAGCAAGGAAAAGGATTCTGTAAAGAAAGAGCGGCTCAGTATGTTCTATAAAGTCGCACCAGTTGTCGGGGCATTGGTGCTTGCAATGCTGTCCGCTGTCTTTATTGTATGCCGGACACTGAGCAATCGCTCTCATCACGAGAAGTGGAAGGATTACGACGAATGCGGCATTTGAGCTGCATAAAAATCCAACAAGGAAACAGGGGTGCTTCCGAATCGAAGTGCCCTTTTTCTGACTTTTTTAAAATAGAAAGCTGTCTATTTTTAGAATCAAGTCGATTGAATTAGTAGGATTGTTTTTCATATTTTTGCCATCATTGACAGAAACAAAAGATTTGTGTTATACTATTAATTGTGTGCATTCGATTTCAGAAGAAATCGAAACCACGCTTTTTCTCATTCATTCACCCAAAACCCGTTTCAGAAAGGACGATGATTACCGTATGTTGACAAAAGAAGCCATTTTAAAAAGACCAGAACTGCAACAGATTGTGCAGAAATACCGACACAACATTGAGAGAAGCGAACAGCTTGCTCTGCAATATCAGGAAAACTATCAGATTAACCCGTCTTTCTATGAACAGTACGATGTAAAATGCGGTCTGCGGGATGCAGACGGCAGAGGCGTTCTTGCCGGACTGACGGGGATTAGCAAGGTACAGGCAACCAAGTTGGAAAACGGCGTGCAAGTACCAGCAGAAGGGGAATTATTCTATCGGGGCTATTCCATTTCGGATTTGGTGAATGGATTCATTCAGCAGAACCGTTTTGGATTTGAAGAAATCATTTATTTGCTATTGACTGGAGAACTGCCGAAAGCAGACGAGTTAAAATCCTTTCACGAACTGTTGGCAGATTATCAGAACTTGCCGGCACATTTTAAAAGCAGCGTTATCATGCGGATGCCGAGCGATAACATCATGAACGGCATGGAAAAGTGTGTGCTGGCACTGCATTCCACCGACCCGAAACCGGATGACATCAGCATTCCGAATGTTATGCGGCAGTGTCTGGAACTGATTGCCCGTTTCCCATCGCTGGCAGTGTATAACTACCAGATGACACAGTACTTCCACAAGGGCAGCAGCATGGTATTGCGGAAGCCAAAGCCAGATAAAACCATTGCGGAAAACCTGCTGACCATGATGCGGCCAGATGGCAAATATACGCAGCTGGAAGCACGGCTGTTGGATTTGGCGTTGGTGCTTCATGCAGAACACGGCGGCGGAAACAATTCTACTTTTACCATGCATGTGGTAACATCTTCGGGGACGGACACCTATTCTGCCATTTCGGCTTCTTTGGGTTCGCTAAAAGGGCCAAAGCACGGCGGTGCAAATCTGAAGGTCATGGAAATGTTCCAAGATTTGAAAGCCCATGTAACAGACTGGAACAATCGGGATGCGATTCGGTCATATTTGACCGGACTGCTGAATCGGGAGGGCTTCGACCACAGCGGTTTGATTTATGGGTTAGGGCATGCAGTTTATACGGTTTCTGACCCAAGAGCACGTATTTTGAAAAAGTTTGCCGAGATGCTTTCGAATGAAAAGCAGATGCATGATGAATTTCAGTTGTATCAGACTGTGGAGAAAATCGCAACAGAACTGCTGTTAGAACGCCGCAAGACAAACAAGGGCGTTTGTGCAAACGTTGATTTTTACAGCGGCTTTGTGTATGAGATGCTGGGCATTCCGATGGAACTGTATACGCCAATTTTTGCGATTGCAAGAATTGCAGGCTGGTCGGCACATCGGATTGAGGAACTGACGAACTCCAATAAAATCATCCGTCCGGCATATCGTCCGGTTGGATTAGAACGAACCTATGTGCCATTGGGAGAACGATAAATTTTTGTGGAATCGGAGGAAAAAATTATGCCATTTATGCAGTTGAAAACGAATGTTGCTGTTACAGAACAGCAGGAAACCTTGTTGAAAACCTCATTCGGCAGTGCGATCACTGCTATTCCGGGGAAATCAGAAGCATGGCTGATGGTGGGAATTGAACCGCAGTACACCTTGTATTTTCAGGGCAGCGATGCACCAGCAGCTATGGTAGAAGTCAGCATTTTCGGTTCGGCTTCGGATGCAGCCTATGCAGATTTGACCGCTCGAATCTGTAAGATTGTAGCAGAAACGCTGCACATTGATGCAAGCCGAATTTATGTGAAGTATGCGGAAGTAGAGCACTGGGGCTGGAACGGCTCGAACTTTTAAAACAACATGTTTAAAAATGGACAGAAAAAAGTACCTTGTTTACGAAACAAGGTACTTTTTTGCATGCATAGAAAATAAAACGTCCATCTTTAGGAATTGAAAAAAAGCAAATGGATATGCTATGATAAACAGGAAATGCAGAAAAAAGGGGTTGAAACCTTGATCCAACAAGTACAAACAACAGCAGCAAATCCTGTAGAATCTGAACAAATTGATTTGCCGGAAGTAGTTTTACAGCCGCTGCCGATGAATGCAAAAGTAGCTGAACAGCACCACTTTGCACATGGTTTACTGGAAGAAATGCTATTCAAACGGGGCATTTTCAAGCCCTATTTCATGGGAGAAGGAAAACATGGAAAGCCGTTTTTGTTAGAACATCCGCAAATTCAGTTTAATATCAGCCACTGCAAAAATGCGGTGCTCTGTGGCATTGGCTCGAAACCGTTAGGCGTAGACGTGGAAACCATTCGACCGATGCGGGAACGTGTATTGCGTCGAGTTCTGACCGCTTCGGAACAGCAGGAAATTTTACAGTCAGAATCACCAGAACTGTGTTTTTTGCGGTTCTGGACACTAAAAGAAAGCTTTGTAAAGGCGTTGGGCGTTGGGATTTCCTATCCGATGCAGACGCTGGCATTTTCCCTGCGAGAGCCACTTGCAACGGAAGGAATGCAGTGCCATGTACGGCAGGGAAATGGCGAAATCCTCGTTCCGATGCAGCAATATGCCGCAGCCGGAGCAGGTGCAGGATACCGCTTCTTTCAAGGCATCTGGGAACAGAAGCAAGTTTTTTCCGTTTGTATTCCCAAGGCAGAATAACAGAAAAAGGGGGCAGAATGGTGATATTCTGCCCCTTCTTGTTTGTGGAATATCCGAGAAAGAAATTAATCCATATCCTTGTAGGTGTCCCGATATTCATCTTCGGTGACATCTTCTTTTGCGTCAAAATCTTCCTTTGCTTCTTCGTCTTCCTCTTCTTCTTCGATTTTTCGGTCAACAGTTCGCAGAGCAAACAGAGCAGCGTAAGAATAAGCTGGCAGAACCAGTTCATTTTCCTTGCAGATACCAGAAGCAACATTGCTCAGAGCATAGTTCTTGAGAACATCCGAATGCAAGCTGAAATGCTGGGTTTGTTCGCTGCGGTTCAGAATCAGAATAACGCTTTGACCGTTGTCCCGATGGAATCGGGAGAATACCAGCAGTTCATTTCCAGTCAGCAGGAATTCCAGTTCACCATCCACAAAAACAGAACTGCTCTTGCGGAGAATCCCCAGTTCTCTGGTGTATTCGAGCAGGTCTTCGTCCTCGTTGCCCCACGGGAAACAGCGGCGGTTGAACGGGTCTTTCCAGCCCTGCAAGCCGACTTCATCTCCGTAGTAAATACTCGGAACGCCCGGCAGGAAGAATTGCAGCACCATAGCAGCCTTTAACAGCTGTTTGCCACGCTTATATTCTGCATCAGACAGCCAGTTTTCTGCCATCCAGTCTTTCGACTTGTCATCGCAGTTCTGACCGCCAAAGCGGTTAATTGCCCGTTCGATGTCATGTGTGGAAACAAAGTTCATCAAGACATCAACAGTCTGCTTCGGATAGTTTTCGAGAATGCCCATAATCCAATCTTTGAATGTGTTGGCATCCATGCCCTTGATATAGTTGATGATGGCTTCTCGGAACGGATAGTTCATAACGCTGTCCAGCTGGTCGCCGAGCAAATACCGCCGCTTTACGCCATAGCTTTCCTTGTTGGAGGCATCTTCCCAGACTTCGCCGATGACAATTTTTTCTTCGCCATTCTTCTTGACGCACTTTCGCAGAGCATCGAGGAAGCCATCCGGCAATTCATCTGCAACGTCCAGACGGTAGCCAGCCGCACCGAGGGAAATCCAGTAATCCAAGACACCGCCATCGCCGCAGATATAATTCAGATAATCCGGATTGGTTTCAACGACATTCGGCAGGGTATCAATGCCCCACCATGCTTCATACTGGTGGTCACCAAAGAACGTATACCAGCTATAATACGGGCTATCTGTAGACTGCCAAGCACCAACGGTATCATACCGACCGAACTTGTTGAAGTAGATGCTGTCCGCACCGGTGTGAGAGAAAACGCCGTCCAAGATAATAGAAATGCCATGCTTTTTTGCATCTTCGCAGAGTACCCGGAAATCTTCATTTGTACCGAGAAGCGGGTCAACATTCCGATAGTTGGCAGTATTATAGCGGTGGTTTTCGTGGGATTCAAAAATCGGGTTCAGATAAATGCAGGTAACACCGAGCTTTTCGAGGTAGTCGAGCTTGCTGCGGATACCCTCCAAATCGCCGCCGAAATAGTCATTGTTCCAAACGTGTCCGTTTGCATCCGGCTTGTAGTACGGTGTGCCATTCCAGTCGTCCCGCAGTACCCGGTCAGTCGGAACATTTTCATGCGGCTTTCCGCTCTTGCAGAATCGGTCAGGGAAAATCTGATACATGATACCGCCCTTGAGGAAGTTCGGCGTTTCATAGTGCTTTGCAAAGACGGTCAGCTGATACAATTCGCCGTGGTCGAGAGCTGCTTCGTGAGCAGTGCCACGCTTGATATAGTGCCGAACACCATTGCGGGTATAGGCAAAATAATAGTAATGCACACCGGCATATTTTGGGCTGTAAGTGACGGTATAGCACTTGCAGCCGTCCTGTTCGCCGTTGGCATTCATCGGCAGAAAGCGTTCTTTAAAGCCAGTGCGGAATAATACCATAACTGGCGGAAAGTCTGGTGTCACGCCAGCCGGCAGATAGATGGTGAAATTGCAGTCAGAACGTCTGCGAATTGCACCGAATGGGAATTTATAGTTTAAATCCCAACTGTCATACATACATGGCATAGAAAAAAATCCTCCTTCAAATTTCAATCTGGAACGGGCTTTTGTAAAAAGAAAAACGTGGGAGAAAGCAGCAGCTGCCCGACCTCCCACGCTTTTGGACATTAGAAAAAGAGAAATATTAGGGTTTACTTTACGCCCCAAATATCTCTTGCATATTCATTGACAGCACGGTCAGCAGAGAAGATGCCAGCACCAGCGATGTTGTGCAGGGACATTTTTGTCCACTTTTCGGTATCCTGATACAGTTCAGAGCTCTTCTTCTGAATTGCTGCATAGGAATCGAAGTCTGCCAGAACCATATACGGGTCAATGTTCTTCAGGGAATCTGCAACTTCTGCGAACTTGCAGCCGTTGATGCCAGCATACATCCGGTCGATACAGCTGTGAATAATCGGATTCTGTTCGTAGTATGCACCCGGATGGTAACCCTGTGCCTTGAGGGCGTTCACTTCTTCGGTCTTCATACCAAAGATGAGGATGTTATCCGAACCAACTGCGTCGCCGATTTCGATGTTTGCACCGTCTAGAGTCCCCAGTGTGATTGCACCGTTCAGCATCAGCTTCATGTTACCAGTACCGGAAGCTTCTGTACCAGCCAGAGAAATCTGTTCAGAAATATCACTTGCCGGCATCAGCAGTTCAGACAGGGTAACCTTGTAATCTTCGAGGAAGTAAACGGACAACTTCTCGGAAATACGTGGATTCTTGCGGATTTCTTCGGACAGTGCCCAAATCATCTTGATGATCTGCTTTGCCAGATAGTAACCCGGAGCAGCCTTTGCAGCGAAGATGTAGGTCTTTGGAGCAAAGTCAGCGTTCGGATGATCCAGCAAGTACTGATACTGAGCCAGAATGTTCATGACATTCAGGTGCTGCCGCTTGTATTCATGCAGACGCTTTACCTGTACGTCGAAGATGCTGTCCGTGTTCAGAAGGACACCGCTCTTCTGCTTAACATACTTTGCGAAGCGTTCCTTGTTTTCCTTCTTGATTTTCCGCAGCTGTTCCAGAACAGCCTTGTCATTTTCAAAGACATCGAGCTTTTTCAGTTCGCTGCCGTCTACCAAGAACTTGTTACCAATCTTTTCCCGCAGCAGCTTGGTCAGACCCGGATTGGACTGATACAGCCATCTTCTGTAAGCAATACCATTGGTAACATTCTTGAACTTGTTCGGGGTATCCAGATATTCATCATGGAAAACAGATTCCTTGATGATTTCGGAGTGCAGCTTAGAAACGCCATTGACGCTGTGAGAAGCCATTACACACAGAGTTGCCATGTGAATCTGATTGTCCTTGATGATGGACATTCTGGTGGTCTTTGCACTGTCGCCACCGTTGCGTTCCATCAGGCTTGCACAGTAACGGTTGTTGATTTCTACGATAATCTGGAAGATTCTCGGAATAATCTGCTTTACAAGGTTGACATCCCACTTTTCCAGAGCTTCTGCCATAACGGTGTGGTTGGTGTAAGCAAAGGTGTTGGTAACGATGTGCCAAGCGTGATCCCAAGTATAACCGCAGTCATCCAGCAGAACCCGCATCAGTTCCGGAATGGCAAGGGTCGGGTGGGTGTCGTTGATGTGGATGGCAACCTTTTCGTGCAGGTTATCCAGTGTACCGTATACGCTCATGTGGTGGTTTACAATATCACCGATGGCAGCAGCACTCAGGAAGTACTGCTGACGCAGACGCAGGGACTTTCCTTCGAGGTGGTTGTCGTTCGGATACAGAACCTTAGAAATTGCATTTGCCATGGAGTTCTGGCTCAATGCACTTGCATAGTTCCCTTCGTTGAAGGACTTCATATCAAAGCTTGGAGCTTTTGCCTGCCACAGACGCAGAGCAGAAACGCCTTCACTGCCGTAACCAGAAACATACAGGTCGTACGGAATTGCCAGTACGGTGTTGTAGTTGTGGTGAGAGAGGTAGTGATAGGAATCCTGCCAGTATTCATGAATTTCGCCTTCAAAGTGTACTTCAATGGCTTCATCCGGCTTCGGGTCGAGCCATACAGAACCGCCCGGCAGCCAGTTGTCCGGGAATTCGGTCTGCCAGCCGTCCTGAAGTTCCTGACGGAAGATCCCGTATTCATAGCAGATGGAATGACCGGTTGCCGGAATGCCCTGTGTTGCCATTGCATCCAGATAGCAAGCAGCCAGTCTGCCCAGACCGCCGTTGCCCAGACCAGCATCCGGTTCCTGTTCATAAATCTGGTTGATGTTGATGTGATAATCATCCAGGATGGAAGTCACATCGTCTACCAGTTCGAGGTTGTATAAAGTTGTCTTGAGGGAACGACCCATCAGGAATTCCATGGAAAGATAATAAACTTTCTTTCCGCCGATGGAATTGGTCTTGTTGACGAAGTGCTGCCGCATATGCTTCAGACGCTGTACCATCATTGCAGACAGAACCTGATAAATCTGGCTGTCGGAAGCTTCATCCGGGGAAACGCTGCAATCCAGCTGCAAACGGTCGATGAACTGCTGTTTCAGTTCCTCTTTTTGCGTGAGTTGTTTTTTCTCCATAAATTTTTTCTCCGTTCCTCGATGCATGAAAAAATGAATCCTAGTATTGCCGTGCGAGAATTGCCGGCAGGGGAAGCGGCACCTGCATCGTTGATACCACTAATTATATTTATTATACTCTGTTTTTGGTGCATTTGCAATTGCTGTTTTCGCCAAACTTTTCCGACAGGAAGGGCAGAAAATACAGCAGGCATCAAAGAAAACGGATAAAAAGCCAACACATAAAATAAAAGTGTTGGTTTATGATCCCCGCAAATGCTTTTTTTATTGTAGCATGGAATTGTTTCGGGTACAAGTAAAATTCTGTAAATTCTCATGCGGATTTCCAAGATCAGTGGGGAATTCTGGAAAAAAGAAGACTCGGATAGAACCGGGAATTGTTGGGAAAACGGCGATTCTCGTGTGAAATCAACAGATTTTTTTGTATTTCTTGCACAAAATTGTCGAATTTTTTGGATTTCCAACTGTACTTTCTCGATAAAGAACGGAAAAAACCGATGAAAAAGTCTTGCAAAACGGTTACAAGTGTGCTATAATAAGGGCAGTACGGTACAGAAATGAACCATCTTTTCTGCCGTGGGGGACGGCAAGTTTTTATCAAAAACAATGCCGTTTTCTTTTGCAATGCAGGCGATCGGGACAGAGAGAAACCCAGAAGCTCGACAGGCTGTTTCCGACAACGGTAGGTTTTGCAGGACAATGCACCCTGTTGCAACGAATCCGGGCAAGTCTGCTTCCACGTTTTTCCCTGCATCGAACAACTGCATTGCCGACAGACCGGACGGCGTGTTTCGGCTGCCGTACAAGAGATGCAGCCATAGACTGCTGTATACGCACCTGAAGTGAATCAACAAAAGGAGTATACGTTATGTTCAAAAAACTTTCAGCAGTCGCTTGTTCCTGTATCACGGTTCTTCTGCTGCTGTTATCTCTGATTGGCGGTGCAGTACATACTGCGGCAGCAACCCTTGACGAGATGACATCTACTGCAATCTCCTGTATCATGTCCCATGAAGGTTCTTATGGCTCAGTCAACCGCAACGACTGCGGTGCCGTCAGCATCGGAAAGCTGCAATGGCACGCTGGTCGGGCACTGGGCTTACTCCAGAGCATTTGCTATAGTGCTCCGGACTTGTCCCAGTCCACTCTGGGCAGCACCCTTTACAATGAAATCCTGTCTTCTTCAAACTGGAATTACAGAACATTCACAGTTTCTGAGGGAAGTGCCGTTGCAACACTGCTGACAACGGATGCTGGTATTGCAGCACAGGACGCACTCGCTTATTCTGATGTACAGGGTTACATCGTTTCCGGTCAGAATAAAGGACTGGTGAGCGAAGGTGCATTGGTCATGTATGCCGATATTTACAACTTTGGCAGCGGCATCGCTTCCAGAATTGCTTCCCGTGCAGCCGGCTATGCTGGTTCTTACGGTGCAGTTTCTCTGGATGATATGTATCGTGCCGCAATGAATGACAGCTACAATTCGGACGCTGCGTTTGTACAGCGTACCAACATGGTTTATCAGAGCCTTCTGAGTATGAACATTGGTGACGGAGATACGGAAACCACCGCTCCAGTTACCGACCCAACCGACGAACCGACACAGGAAACAACTACTGTGGTTACTTCTGAATTTTCGGACAGCTATGCAGGCACTTATGTTGTAACTGCTTCCGCTCTGAACTTGAGAAGTAATCCGTCCACATCCGCTTCTGTTGTTGCAACCCTGCCGAAAAACGCAGTGGTTACTGTAACAATGGCAGATGGCAAGTGGGCAGCCGTAACGTATGAGGGCAAGGACGGTTATTGCTCCATGGATTACCTGACGGTAATGCCGGATGTGACAACCGTTCCGGAAGAAGAAACAACCACCACTACTACTGAAACCACAACCACAACGGAAGAAATGACAACCATTTCTGAAGAAATCACTACAACAGAAGAAACCACCACAACTACAGAAGCAATCACAATGGAAGAAACGACAACTGTAGAAACGGACGCAGAAGTAACAGAAACCGAAACTTCTGCAACCGAAGAAACCGTTACAACGACTACCGCAGCTGCAATTGATGACAACAAGAATCATGGCGTTGCTGCAACCCTGTATGGGGATGTCGATGGTGACGGCGAAGTTACTGCAATTGATGCTGTTCTTCTGCAAAAGCACATCAATGGCATGGTATTTTTATCCCATGAACAAATGGCAAATGCCGATTGTGTTGCAGATGGCGTGTTGGACGAAGCAGACGTTGCTGTTATTTTACAGCACCTGATTGGTCATTACACAGCACTGCCGATTTATTAATGCAAGCTCTCTTACAAAAATGACGAAAAAAAGACCTATGCAGCCGGAACGAACCGGCGGCAAAGGTCTTTTTTCTTTTGCTTATTTGAAACAAAGTCAAAGCAAAAAGCAGCTGAAATGCTGGATTTCTCAAAACGAAACAGTCACAGGCGATGTGGAAAATTCGTTGAAAGCAGTCCGTATTTTGCAGAGAAATTCTTTAAAATGGGGAAAAAGCAAAATTCCCAGCACAGTTTGTGGAAAATCAACTGTGCTGGGAATTCTATTTGTTTCATGTTTCAGAAAATCGCTTATCTTCTTCTCCGCTTTGCAGCTGGCTTTTTGGTGCTTGTTGCAGCAGCGGTTTTCGGTGTGGTTGTTGTTGCAGTTGTGGTAGCGGTAGCAGCTTCTTTCTTTTCTTCAACAACCGGAGCAGCAGCCTTTGCAGGAGTTGCAGCAGCTTCTTTCTTTTTTTCTACGACCGGAGCGGTAGCCTTTGCAGGAGTTGCAGCAGCTTTTTTCTTTTCTTCTACGACCGGAGCGGTAGCCTTTGCAGGAGTGGTTGCAGCTTCCTTCTTTTCTTCAACAACCGGAGCAGCAGCCTTGCAAGTGGTTTCAGCCTTTGCTTCTACCACTGGGGTTGCAGTTGCCTTGCAGCAAGCCGGCTTCTTTTCTTCTGCCGGAGCAGCTTCCTTTTTCGGAGCTGGTACAGCAGCAAACAGCTTTGCAGCAGATTCCATGCAGCCCTGTACAAATGCCTTTTCCTGTGCAACAGCTTCCGGCAGTGTGGTTTCTCTCCGCAGCAGTGCAAACAAGGTGCTGTGTGGCAGAGTAATTGCGGCGGTGTGGTCGTAATAGTTATACGGCTGTACATTCAATACCCCATCGGTTACTTCTGCATAGAAGATGCCGCAGCCATCCTCCGTTACTTCAATCTGAATGGCAACATGACCATTCAGACCGCTGACATCGGCATTTTTAAGTCCAGCTTTTGCAGCGTCAAACATTTCAAAAAACGTCATAAAAAATCGTCCTTTCTGCATGACAACGCTCTTTTTTTGCGGTGTCGCTTGTCGGTTTGCAGGTTTGATTTCCCGGTTGGAAATTCTTCTGCATATTGTTTATAGTATAGCAGAATTCTGGGCGAAAGTCAATGTAAATGCAGATAAACCGTGAAAAAAACGTGGAAACATTTATTTTGTGTCGAAAAAAGAACCCTGCTTTTGTGCATAATTACAGAAAAAGCGACAGAACCCGCAAAAAGTGTGCAGAAAGTTGAATCTCTGAAAAAAATTGTAAAACCCCCTTGACAAATCCCGAAAAATCCGTTATACTTGTAAAGCAGTCTACCTTTACAGATAACGGAGGGCTGGACATGGCAAAAGATTTGCGAATCATTCTCTTATTGGATTGCTATGGGGCATTCTTGACCCCCCGACAGCAGGAAATGATGACGCATTATTACAGCGAAGACTTGTCGCTCGGCGAAATCGCCGCCCTGACGGGAACAACTCGGCAGGCTGTGCGGGATAGCGTAAAACGCAGCGAACAAGTGCTGAATGATATGGAAGAAAAGCTGCAGTTTGCAGAAAAACTCTGTGCACTGCGGCAAAATTATGCGGCAATTGCCCAGACAGCGGAAACACTGGCAGCCAATCGTGCCGAACCTGCGGTACAGCATGCCTGTGCTGCGATTTGCAGCTGTGTGGAAGCGGGCTTAGAGCTGCTCTAAACGAAAAACGACAGCAGGGAGGGTTTCACCATGGCGTTTGAAGGATTGTCAGATAAGCTTGGAAACGTGTTCAAAAAACTGCGTTCGCACGGAAAGCTCACAGAAGCAGACGTAAAGGAAGCCATGCGGGAAGTCCGGATGGCACTGCTCGAAGCCGATGTCAGCTATAAAGTCGTAAAGGATTTTGTAGCAAAGGTTTCTGCCCGTGCGGTCGGAGAAGAAGTGTTAAACAGCCTGACTCCGGCACAGCAGGTTGTCAAGATTGTAAACGAAGAATTGTGTGCCCTGATGGGCAACAACAATGCACGCATCAATTTCCCGTCAAAGCCGCCGTGTGTGATTATGTTCTGCGGCTTGCAGGGTTCTGGTAAAACGACCCATGCAGCAAAACTGGCAAAGATGCTGAAAAAAGAGGGACATTATCCGCTCCTCGTTGCGTGTGATATTTATCGTCCGGCTGCGATTCATCAGTTGCAGGTCGTTGGCGAACGGGCTGGCGTAAAAGTATTTGAAATGGGACAGATTTCCCCGATGATTATTGCAAAAGAAGCGATGAAGTTTGCAAAAGACCACGGGCATGACGTTGTCATTCTGGATACCGCCGGACGCTTGCACATCGACTTAGAGTTGATGGAAGAATTGAAGCAGCTGAAAGAACTCACCCATCCAGATGAAATCATGTTGGTTGTCGATGCGATGACGGGTCAGGATGCCGTCAATGTTGCAAAGGCATTTGATGATGCGTTGGGAATCGACAGCGTTTTGATGTCGAAGCTGGACTCTGACACCCGTGGCGGTGCAGCCCTGTCTGTTCTGGCAGTAACCGGCAAGCCGATTAAATACGTCGGCATGGGCGAAAAGCTGGATGATTTTGAACCGTTCCATCCGGAACGAATGGCATCCCGTATTCTGGGGATGGGCGATGTGCTGACACTGATTGAAAAGGCAGAAAGCACCGTCAATGAAAAAGATGCCAGAAAACTGGCACAGAAACTCGAAGAAAACAAGTTCGATATGAATGACCTGCTGGATCAGCTGCGGCAGATTCAGAAAATGGGTTCACTCAAGTCGATTATTGGAATGCTGCCGGGTATCGGCGATAAAATGAAAGATGTCGATTTGGATGACAGACAGTTTGTCCGAATCGAAGCAATGATTACTTCAATGACCAAGGCAGAACGGGCAAAGCCCTCTATCATCAATCCATCCCGCAAGCGGCGAATTGCAGCCGGCAGCGGTACAAAGGTGGAAGAAATCAATCGGCTGTTAAAGCAGTTCGAACAGATGCAGAAGATGATGAAACAGTTTGGCAGCAAGGGCGGAAAATTGGGTCGGCGTGCCAGAAAGCAGCTTGCCGGCATGAATCTGGAACAGCTCCAGAACAGTATTCCGGGCAACATTCCAGGCGTTCCGCCGGGGCTGATGCCGAAAAAATAATATGCATTCCCGCAGGTTAACTGCTGGAGATAGATTGCACGCTTTCGGAGCGTGTGCCAATAAAAAATTACAAGAGTAACATGGAGGAAACCAAAATGGCAGTAAAAATCAGACTGAGAAGAATGGGTGCAAAGAAGGCTCCTTTTTATCGTATCGTAGTAGCAGATGAACGGTACCCGAGAGATGGCAGATTCATCGAAGAAATCGGTTCTTATGACCCGACCAAGAATCCGGCAGCAGTTGTTGTTGACGCTGACAAGGTAAAGCAGTGGCTGGGTAACGGTGCACAGCCGACCGATTCTGTAAAGTGCATCCTGAAGAAGGAAGGCATTCTCTAAGAAGAATGGATGAGCCGGAACGGAATCGTCAGTGCTGACATCCGTTTTCCCTTTCTGAGAGAAGGAGGAGCATCATGCAGGAATTATTACGGACAATTGTAGCTGGTCTGGTAGAAGACCCGTCTGCAATTGCAATTACCGAAGACGCACCGAATGAAGAAGGCGTGATTGTATATCATCTGCACGTTGCGGCAGACGATATGGGTCGTGTCATCGGCAAGCAGGGCAGAATTGCCCGTGCGATTCGGATCATCATGCGTTCTGGTGCTGCAAAGAGCAATCAGAAAATTGCAGTTGAAATTGATTGAATCACCGCAGAACAGGCGTACCGGAAACGGCACGTCTGTTTTTGTAAGCAGAACTTTTTGAAAGGAGCAATTCCCTTATGAATCCGAAAAAGATTGGAATTACCATCGCCTCAGCCTTGTTCGTCCTGATTGGCGGCATTACCGGCGTGCAGTATTTGCAGGATTCGCCGGAAGAATCATCTTCATCTGATGCTCTGACTGCTTCCGGTTCGGAAACCACGGCTGCCGCAACTGAAACCTATCAGACCACCGCAGCGACCGAAACCACGACGGTTTCCATGCAGACAACAGCACCAGCACAGACGGAATCTGCTCCGGCAATGACGCTGGTTTCGGATGCAAAAGGGGCATCCTATTATACATTCCGAACAGATGCATTATTGGAAAGCCATTATGAAAAGCATGGAATTGAAATGGGGTTTGACAGTGCAGCCGCCTATGAAGCGGCAGCGAATGCCGTCATTGCAAATCCGGAAGTTCTGCACAAGTATGAATCAGAGGACGGCGACGACGTGTATTATTTAGCCGATACCAACGAATTTGTGGTGGTTTCCGTGGACGGTTACCTGCGAACCTATTTTGAACCGTCCGCCGGCATGGCATATTATGAACGGCAGTAAGGAGAGAGAAACGCAGATGAAATCGTATTTAGAGATTGGAAAAATCGTCACCCTGCATGGGCTGCGTGGCGATGTAAAGGTACAGCCTTGGTGTGATGATGCGGAATTTCTATGTGAATTTCCGGTGTTATACTTGGGAAAAGAGAAGAAAGAAGTGGAAGTATCCCACGCTCGCCCACAAAAAAACATGGTGCTGCTGCATCTGGAAGGCTATGACACCCCAGAACAGGCAGAAACCCTCCGCAATCAAATTTTATACCTGAATCGGGAAGATGTCGAACTGGAAGAGGGAACGTATTTCATTCAGGACTTGATTGGTCTGGATGTTATAGATGCAGACAATGGAACGGCTTACGGAACACTGAAAGACGTCCTGCAAACCGGAGCGAATGATGTCTATGTCGTACAGGCAGAGGGTGGAAAGGAACTTCTGATTCCAGCCATTCCGGATGTCATTGTAGAAACAAACATAGAAGAACACTGCATGAAAATTCGACCATTGGAGGGCTTGTTGGATGCAAATTGACATTGCAACCCTGTTTCCGGAAATGTGTGATGCGGTTTTACAGGAGAGCATTCTCGGCAGAGCACAGAAAAGCGGTGCGATTTCCGTGCAGTGCTGGAACATTCGGGATTATACGCTGAACAAGCACAAGCGTGTGGATGATGTGCCGTATGGCGGCGGACGAGGCATGGTCATGCAGGCAGACCCGATTTATCGCTGCTGGGAGGCAGTCTGTGCAGAACGAGAGTCCAAACCGCATTGTATTTATCTTTCTCCGAAAGGCAGCGTGTTCACGCAGCAGAAAGCGGTTGCATTATCGCAGCTGCCACATTTATTTTTGCTTTGCGGGCATTATGAGGGAATTGATCAGCGAATTTTGGATACCATAATAGACGAGGAGATTTCCATCGGGGACTATGTGCTGACGGGCGGAGAGCTGCCAGCCTTGGTTCTGACGGATGCCGTTGCAAGAATGTGTGAAGGCGTGTTGCCAGATGCAGTCTGTTTTGAAGAGGAGAGCCATTATAACGGCTTGCTGGAATATCCGCAGTATACCCGTCCAGAAGTCTGGCATGAGCAGGCTGTTCCACCAGTTTTACTGTCCGGACACCACAAAAATATTGAAACTTGGCGGTTTGCTGCCAGCTTACAGGAAACCAGAGAAAAACGTCCGGATCTTTATGCAAAGTATGTTGACAAAAAATAGAGAAAAACAGTTACCCCATTTTAACAAACTGTGAGTGAAAAAAATCAACAGTTTTTAGTGTTGTGATTATACACAAAATGGGCCGGATTGTGTAACAGCGTTTGCGACAATGCATAGAATTTTTTTGGAAAAGCACCTTTTTTCGCAAATTGTGCGTTGACAGACCTGGGAAAATCCGCTATAATGAAAATAGTGAAAGGCACTGGCAGCCAAAAGCTGCAATGAAGTTGGGAAAGTAAATTTTCAATATATAAGTAAGATGGGAGAGTTTGTTTATGTACAGTAAAGATGTAATGGTACAGAATCAGGTTGGTCTGCATGCAAGACCGGCTACATTCTTTATTCAGAAGGCGAACGAATTCCGTTCCTCTATCTGGATCGAAAAGGAAGAACGTCGTGTAAACGCAAAGAGCCTGCTGGGCATTTTGTCCTTGGGAATCATTGGCGGTACACAGATCAAGATTATTGCTGATGGTGCAGATGAACAGGCTGCTGTAAATGCACTGGTAGAACTGGTAGAAAGCGGCTTTAGCGAAGAAACAAGATAACAGTATGTTGCCTTTTCACAATTGGTAAGCACAATCTGAATGAATCACGAGATTTCGTGAAAACTCACAGGAGAGAACACCCGAAAGGGCATTCGTTCTTCTGTGAGGTTTTTTATATGCTTTTTTGGGTGAGTGGGAGCGATTACGAGCCAACTTGTCCGAATCGCACCATGTTTTCACAGAAAATCCCATACCCTTTGGTCGGGTCATCGACAAATACGTGTGTGACAGCACCGACGAGTTTTCCATTTTGCAGAATCGGGCTGCCGCTCATTCCCTGTACAATTCCGCCGGTTTCCTGTAACAGGGTAGGATCTGTGACAGAGAGCACCATGTTTTGTGTGCTGTCGCTGCCATTGTAATCGATTTCTTCAATTTCGATGGTATACGATGCGGGTTCTGTGCCGGAGATGGTGCAAAGAATGGTGGCTTCTCCGGGGACAATTTCCTGCTTGAACGCCATGGGAATCGCTTCCGTGTTCGGGGCTGGATTTTGGTTCAGCATGCCAAATACCCCACAGCGATTGTTGCAGAGCAGCTTGCCGAATGGTTCGGCATCGTCTAAAAATTGTCCCTGCAACATTCCCGGCTTTCCGGCACTGCCCTTTTGAACACCTTGAATCTGAACAGGGCAGGCTTCGCCCTCTGAGATGGGGATACATGTTCCGGTGTCCGTGTCGCAGATGGGATGCCCCAGTCCGCCAAATGCACCGCTTTCCGGCTCGTAGAACGTAAATGTGCCAACGCCAGCAGTGCTGTCCCGTACCCATAGCCCTGTTTCATACTGCTGGTCAGCGGTGGAATAGACGGGATGCACCGTCAAAGTCTGTTCTTTTCCCTCTCGTTGAATGGTAATCGAGAGCGGTTCGCTGCCAGCATTGCGAATGGAAGTTTGTACCTCCTCACTGCTGTTGACAGGAACAGTGTTGATGGCGTGAATCATATCGCCTTTTTGAAAGCCAGCATCTTCTGCCGGACAGCAAGTGCCATCGGTACTGGTGACGTTTCCAAATCCCACGACCATGACACCATCCATGTGCAGCTTAATGCCGAATGGCTGACCGCAGGGGATAAAGGATGGAGCTGTAATGGTTTGTACCGAAACGGTCTTAATTGGAACAATGCCGAATAGACATAGTGTATACTGTTCTTCGGTTGCAGCGGTGCTGGAAAAGGCAGCCTTAACTTGTTCTGGTTCAGATTCTGCGGTGATGTGCAGGGCGGTGGAGAGTGCCAGTGCAGAACCATTCCGGACATAATAGCTGTCCGGCAGCCGCCAGGCATAGTATCCGGCAGCTGCATAGACGGGAAGCACTGTCAGCAGCATTGCCGCAGCAAGGCGGCGAAACCATGTTTGCATAAAGAACCTTCTTTCTTCAAATCTAGAATGCAACCCTTGCATTCTGAGAATACTATGTACCGATTTGGGGCGATTATTGTAGGCAAATGACCGGGTAATTTGGATGGAACAATCCGGAAAATCGGCAGCTTGTCCAAATCTCTAAAATGATTGGAAAATGTAACAAGAATGTCGCAAATCCGTTTCATTTGTCTGCGAGAATCTGTAAAAAATGAAAAATCATAGAATTGTTATGAAAAACCCGTTGTCGATTTTGTGATATTTTATGGAATTCTCTCTTTTTTGACAAAAATCGACAACATCTTCTCTTGCAGAAATGTTGTAATTGTGTTAAAATGATACTAGTAGGTTGAGAAAAAGGGAGGAGACCCCAAAATGGACAGCAAAATCAAAGTCTTGATTGGTGATGACAGTGCGGAATACGGCATCGCATGTGCCAGCAGCCTGCGGGCAGCCGGTCTGTATGTCATCACCAGAAGAAAGGATGGACGGACACTCGTCGATGCGATTCAGCATGACGCACCGGATGTAGTCATCGTGGATGCGGTTTTACCGAATCTGGATGCCATGGAACTCATGCGGCGTGTCCGTTCCGGAACGGGCAAGCAACCCTATTTTATTGTAACATCAGCATATGATAGTGCATTTATAGAGAAACAGGCGATGGAGTCAGGTGCATCTTATTTTATGCTGAAGCCGTTCAATTTGGAGATGCTGGGACAGAGAATCATTCGGCTGGTACAGGGCGACCAGAAAGAACCAACCAAAGAGATAGAAGAAGATTTGGAGTTCGTTGTAACCGAAACGATTCATCAGCTGGGTGTCCCTGCACACATCAAAGGGTATCATTATCTGCGGGTAGCCATTTTGCTTTCGATTGACAATCAGGAATTGTTGGAGAGCGTTACAAAAATGCTCTATCCCGCAGTGGCAAAACATTTTGATACCACCTCGTCCCGTGTGGAGCGTGCCATTCGCCACGCCATTGAAATTGCATGGGATCGGGGCGACTTGGATACGTTAAATACTTTCTTCGGATATACGGTCAATACGGCAAAAGGCAAGCCGACCAACTCCGAATTTATTGCGTTGATTACGGATAAATTGCGGCTGCAATACCGCCGAAATAAACGGCGGTGGGCATAAGCGAATTTGGATTCCCTCCGGTTTTTGGAAAGCGGAACATCCAGATTCCAAAAGCCGCATAAATATATTTTATGCAGGAGGCTGAATCAATATGCAGTTTGAACAAAAAACACTTTCCAAAATCCAGTGGAATCCATTTGATATGATTGGAAAACAGTGGTACTTACTGACCGCCGGCGGTCTGTCCGATTATAACACCATGACCGCATCATGGGGCTTTATGGGTGAAATGTGGGGAAAGCCGTCTTTCCTCTGTGGTGTTCGGACGAATCGACATACCCTTCCGTTTATGGAGCAGAACGACTGTTTCAGTGTGTCATTTTTTGAGGAATCCCAGCGTGCAGCGTTGCAGTTCTGTGGCACGCATTCCGGCAGAGATTGCGACAAGGCAAAGGAAACAGGTCTGACCCCTGTGTTCGTGTCTGAAAACGGCGTGGAGGTAACAGCTTTTGCGGAAGCTGATATGGTGCTTGTGTGCAAAAAGGCTTATGTTCAGGAGATGAAGCCTGAGTGCTTTGTTGATACTGAAAACGATGAGAAATGGTATTCTGACAAGGATTATCACTATCAGTATATCGGCGAGATAGTAAAGGCATTTGTCAAGGAATAATCTAAGCATATCTGCAAAGGATAGGTAGTAATGGTACGTCTTAATGATGATAAAGAAATGGTAAAGAGCATAAAAGAGGGGCTTAAACGCACAGGTGGCTATTGTCCGTGCAGGATACAGCGCACAGAGGAAAACAAGTGTATGTGCAAAGAGTTCCGTGAGCAGATAGCCGACCCGAATTTTGAGGGCTTCTGCCATTGTATGCTCTATTACAAAAGCAAGGATTAGAAAAGGAGCTGTGAAAAATGTCAGTAAAGGTCATAACAAAGGATAATTTTGAAAACGAAGTAATGCACTCGGAAAAGCCTGTCCTGCTTGACTTCTGGGCAGCATGGTGCGGTCCGTGCAAAATTGCTATCTGATTTATCATAGCCTGCTTCTGAGCGTCTGTGAGCTTGTCTGTCATAGGGGTCTTGATAAATCCGGGGGCAACTGCATTGCAGGTGATACCTCTTGAGCCAAGCTCCTTTGCAACTGTCTTTGTCATGCCGACGATAGCTGCCTTTGTTGCGGAATAGTTTATCTGTCCAGGGTTGCCGTAAAGTCCTGCAACGGAAGCAAGATTTATTATCTTGCCTGACTTCTGTCGCATCATAACGCTGCCCACAAATTTTGACATATTGAACACGCTCTTCTGGTTTACAGCAACTACCATATCGTACTGCTCCTCGCTCATACGAGCCATAAGACCGTCACGAGTGATTCCTGCGTTGTTTACGAGAACGTCGATAGTGCCGAAACGAGCCTTTACTGCCTTGACTGTTTCCTCTACCTGTGCATAGCTTGAAACGTCGCAGATGAACTTTTCACACTCTACGCCCTCTGCCTTTATCTTATCCATTATATCGTTATCTTCAAACATTGCCTCAGAGATATCGTTGAGAGCAATATTATAGCCGTCCTTTGCAAGTCTGAGTGCTATTGCTGCACCTATTCCTCTTGCAGAACCTGTTATCAATGCTGTTGCCATTTTGTCTTCCTCCGTCTTTTACTTGCCGAGAAGCTTTTCTGCTTCTGTGAACATTTCCTCTATCATATCCTTTGCAGGCTCGACCTTCTTTACCATGCCTGCGATAGCTCCGCAGAGGAAAGAACCCTCCTCAAGGTTGCCGTCCTGAACGGCTTTTCTCAGTGAACCGAGGGTTATCTCCTCAAACTCCTCAGGTGTGATAGTGCCGTTTGCTTCGCCGCTTGCAAGCTTCTTTGAGAACTTTGTCTTAACGTTTCTGCATGGGTGACCTGTATATCTTCCTGTTACGATACTGTCTGTATCCTTAGCCTTTACAACAAGCTCCTTATAAACAGGGTTTATCTGACACTCCTCTGCGGCAAGGAAACGTGTGCCGAGCTGTACGCCCTCTGCGCCAAGCATGAATGAAGCGGCTATTCCTCTGCCGTCTGCTATTCCGCCTGCGGCGATAACAGGTATCTCAACTGCGTCAACTACCTGTGGTACAAGACACATGGTTGTGTTCTCACCGATATGTCCGCCTGACTCTGTTCCCTCTGCAATAACAGCGTCAGCGCCTGCTCTTTCCATTCTCTTTGCAAGAGCAACTGACGGAACGACAGGTATCACCTTTATGCCTGCTTCTTTCCATGCAGCCATATACTTACCTGGGTTGCCTGCACCTGTTGTTACAACAGGAACGCCCTCGTCTATAACGAGCTGAGCGAGGTCATCGGCATTAGGGCTCATGAGCATGATATTAACACCGAAAGGCTTGCCGTTTACAGCCGCCTTTGTCTGTCTTATCTGATCTCTCAGGTAGTCGATAGGTGCAGAGCCGCCTGCGATTATGCCAAGTCCGCCTGCGTTTGAAACTGCGGAAGCGAGAGTATGCTCAGCTATCCAAGCCATACCGCCCTGAAAGATAGGGTATTTTATACCCAAAAGTTCAGTTATTCTTGTCTTTGTAGTAGTCATAGTAGTTCTCCTTATTGTCAAAAGCAAATTTTATGCCATAATACATAATAACAATTTATTATGTACCGAATATAAACTGTATATTTATTATCAATACTCGAAAACAGCCGCACCATAAGTAAGTCCACCGCCGAAGCCAACAAGACAAATCTTGTCGCCTCTTTTTATCCTGCCTTCTGCAACTGCGTCGCAAAATGCGATAGGGATAGATGCGGAAGATGTGTTTCCATAGCGATCGATATATACCGGGAACTTGTCCATTGAAACGCCAAGGTGCTTTGCGGCAGTTTCGATTATTCTTATATTTGCCTGATGCGGCACTATCCAATCAAGGTCATCAGGGGAAATTTCGATCTTTGCACAAGCCTGCTCAACTGCATTTGGAAGTGCCTTTGTAGCAAACTTATAGACCTCTTTGCCGTCCTGCTTGAAGAAATAACCCTTCGTTTCAGGCATATCCATATCAAATTCCTCGCTATTAGTTCTGAAAGCGTTCTCAGACTTCAAAGCACGGGAAGCAAGATACTTTGCACCGTTTCCGTCTGCGCCAAGAAAGCTTGAATATGTAGTATCCTCTGCTGTTTCAAGGACGAAAGCGGCTGCGCCGTCACCGAAAAGCACGCAGGAAGAACGGTCGGTATAATCAACGAATTTTGAAAGCTCCTCAGAGGCCACCAAAAGGACGGTCTTTATTCCGTCGCCTGTCTGGAGATATCTCTTTGCGGTATCAAAGCCGTAAACAAAGCCTGCACAAGCAGCGTTAAGGTCAAATGCGACACAGCCTATCGCACCTATCTCTCTCTGGATAAGGCAAGAAAGTGACGGAGTGAAATAATCTCCTGTTACTGTTGTGGCAATAATAAGGTCGATATCCTCTGCCTTTACTCCTGCGTCAGCCATTGCAGCCTTTGCCGCCATTGCTCCAAGATAGTATGTAGGCTCGCCATTTGTGATGTGTCTTTGCTTGATGCCTGTTCTCTGAGTTATCCACTCGTCGCTTGTTTCAACGATCTTTGTGAAATCCTCGTTTGTTGCGACCATTTCAGGCACATATTTGCCTATGCCCTTGATCTTTACGCCTGTTACTTTACTTCCCACTGATTTTTCCTCCTGAAAATTCTATATTATATATTGTATATTTCCGCAATTTGTGCTATAA
>OGRF01000854.1_pt1 | contig 23431 bp, 19 predicted proteins | sample 1553381 | NCBI WGS metagenome assembly OGRF01 (sample SAMEA2580060, study PRJEB22360) | human gut metagenome | biome: human gut; feature: human-associated habitat; material: faeces | place: Denmark | collected 2008/2010
CACCGCCGCAGGCACCTACACTGCAGGCACCTACAGCGCCACCGCTACCGGCATCAACACCGCCACCCCCGTCACCGTGACCATGACATTCAGCGCTGACGCCATCACCGATGTGCAGATCGACGTTGCAAACGAGACCAAGGGCTACGGTGCCGACATCGCCGATGAGATGGTCAAGAAGATCCTGGACGCACAGTCCAGCGAGGTGGACGGCCACTCCGGCGCAACCATCACCTCCGACGCCATCCGGAAGGCTGCCGAGAGCTGCATCAATCAGGCCAAAGGCGTGGCCGTTGCCCCCACCGAGGCCAACAAGGCCGAGACCGTTGTCCCCGACGGCCTGAGCGTGGAGGAAGTGGAGTCCTCTGTGTGCGAGCTGGGCGACATCACCCCCGACGAGACCAAGGACTTTGACGTAGTCGTCGTGGGTGCCGGTGCTGCCGGTGTGCCTGCTGCCGGCTGGGCTGCCGAGCTGGGCGGCCATGTGGCTCTGCTGCAGAAGCAGAGCATCGTGGTCAGCCAGGGCAACTGCGGTTCCGCCATCATCAAGTCCAAGTCCACCGACGCGGGCAAGAAGATGTGGGTGCACATGACCAACGGCCTGTGCGACTGGCGCGCTGATACCAGCCTGCTGAACGCCTACGTCGAGAACTCCGAAGAGGCCCTGATGTGGTACCTGAACCGCGCCGGCCTGACCGACCAGACCGAGTACGGCGACGGCAGCCTCGTGGACAGCAACAAGAACCCCTCCGACCTGCTGCACAACGACGAGAAGGAGATCTTCGCCTACATGTGCACCAGTCAAGACCTGACAGGTGTGTGGAAGGACCGCATGGACACCTACGACTTCGGCGATGAGCACTGCTACTTCTTTGCTCCGTGGATCGGCCCCAAGCCCAAGAACGTGGGCGACGTGCTGGCCACTGTGCTGGAGAACGTGCAGGCCAAGAACTCCAATCTGGAGGCCTTCTTCAACACCCCCGCCGTCAAGCTGGTGCATGAGAACGGCAAGGTGACCGGCGTCATCGCAAAGGACGAAAACGGCAAGTACATCCAGTTCAACGCTTCCAAGGGCGTCATTCTGGCCACCGGCGACTACATGAACAACGAGGCCATGGTCAAGCGCTGGTGCCCCGATGTGGACGGCTTCGACAAGAAGCAGTACCAGAAGACCGGCGACGGCCACATTATGGCCATCGATGCAGGTGCAAAGATGGAAAATCTGGGCCACACCAAGATGATGCACGACTTCGACTCCGGCCTGATGTACGAGGAACCCTTCCTGTATGTCAACATGGAGGGCAAGCGCTTCTGCAACGAGGACACCGGCTTTGTCTACATGGGCAACATCACCAAGTATCTGCCCAAGTTCAACGGCAACAACGTGGATGCAAACCATCCGGACGGTTCTCTGGGCTGGTACTGCCAGATCTACGATAACGACTACATGAGCTACGCCAACGGCCCCATCCCCGAGCAGGTGATGACCAAGTACATCCCCGGTGCCGTGGAGAACCCGCAGGGCGTGTTCACCAACCTGATCGACACCTACAAGGCCGACACCATCGAAGAGCTGGCCGGTCTGCTGGGTATCCCCGCCGATGAGCTGCAAAAGACCATTGACCGCTACAACGAGCTGTGCGACAAGGGCACTGACGTGGACTTCGGTAAGAAGAGCGCTTACATGCACAAGATCGTCACCGCTCCCTTCTGGGGCATCCGCAAGCACATCCGCGTGTCCTCCATCGACAGCGGCGTGAACACCAACGCCAACGGTCAGGCTCTGGATGCTGACGGCAACGTCATCGACGGCCTGTACTGCGTCGGCAACGTGGGCGGCGTGTTCTACGGCGGTGCAGACTATCCGTTCCACCAGACCGGTCTGTCTCTGGGTCGTTGCTACACCTTTGGTATGCTGGCTGCAAAGCATGCTATGGGCCAGCTGTAATTTAAGAAAAAGCTGATTTTGGGGCTGTTGCAAAATAGCATCCCTTTATCGAAAAGCCGATCAATCTGAATGTTTTTGTACCGCCCCTCCGAAAATATCGTTGATGCGGATAGAAAGCTGTACAGAAGGACGTTCTCAGACTGCAGCACACCTGATAAACGAATACCGCCGAGGACTCTTCCCATTGTGGAGGTGTCCTCGGCGGCTTTTTTGTATATAGGGCAGCAATTCTTGACCGTCTTTTGTAAAGGTGATAAGTTGCGAGATGGAGCACAGCTTTCTCCGCAATGATCTCGATTGAAAACAACTGCACATATAAAGCAAAAAAAGAATATCCCTACTTGTCAATCTGCTGTAGAAAATCACCTGAGTTTGGGCAAAATTGATAAAGTGAAAAAGAAACCCGTTCCCATCTTGACATTCCGCAAAGAATATGGTATTGTAAACAAGCATAGAATAAATTTCCATTTAAGTGCTTAATTTGTTCGTGCCTTACAAAAAAGAAAATTGTACGTGAGCAGCGTCGTTGGATTGTTACCGTTTGGCGGGCTAGACCAACTCTGCATAGCACAAGCCGAAAGCGTGTTTCAGCCTTCGGTATGTTTGCTGTGTCAAGAGTGGTCTTTTTTTATTGCCTTTTTCAACCTGAGGAGGGGAAACAATGCAATATACCGTCAAAAAACCGATCAACAACAACATTCTGCGCGTGGTGGACCCCACGGGCTGTGAGCTGATCGTCACCGGGCGCGGTCTGGGCTTTGGCGTTAAGCCGGGCTATAAAATTGAGGCTGAAACCGTGGAGCGCAGCTACCGCATGACCAGCCCTGCCGTGCAGCAGAAGTTGGTGGAACTTCTGGAACAGATCCCCTATGAGCATCTGCTGCTCACCGATGAGCTGGTGGCAATGATCCGCAGCCGGGTGAACTACCCGCTGAACGAAAGCCTGCTCATCACGCTGGCCGACCACATCAGCTTTGCCATCCAGCGCAGTGAGCAGGGGATTCGCTTTTCCAACCCGCTGATGGCTCCCATTCGGGAATTCTACCCGGAAGAGTATCGCCTTGGTATGGAGTGCCTTGCCGCCATCCGCCAGCGCTGCCATGCAGACCTTTCGGACGACGAGGGCGGCTTCATTGCGCTGCACATCGTCAACGCAGAGCTCAACACCACTATGAGCGTGGTGAACGATGTTACCCGCTTTGTGGATGGCTGCGTGCAGGTAGTGGAATACTTTTACAACTGCCATTTTGACCGGGATGCACTGGATTTCAGCCGCTTTACAGTGCATTTGCGCTTTTTTGCGCAACGCGTATTTCAAGGAAAACAGGAGCAGGAAAACGATACCCACGACGAAGTGTTCCGCACCCTGATCGCCCGTAATTGCAGTGAACACTACAAATGCGCCTGCTGCATTGCGGAGTATGTCCGCAACACCTGGTACAAGGAGCTTTCGGACGAGGAACTGGTGTTCCTTACGATCCATCTGAAACGGATTCGGATGGGGAAGTAAGCTTTCTTGCTCCACCTTTGATTCTCCACAGGTCTTTCCTGTGTGGATATATATGCTGGATACGAACTTGAGAAAAGGAGAACTGAAGATGAAAGACAAGATCTTTGGCGTGCTGCAGCGTGTGGGACGCAGCTTTATGCTGCCCATTGCACTGCTGCCTGTAGCGGGCCTGCTGCTGGGTATCGGCAGCTCGTTCACCAACGAAACCATGCTGGCGGCCTATGGCCTGAACAGCGTCATCCACCCCGGTACCCTGATCTACACCATTCTGGACGTGATGAGCCAGACCGGCAGCGCCGTGTTCAACAATCTGGCGCTGCTGTTCGCCATGGGCGTGGCCATCGGCATGGCTCGCAAGGAAAAAGAGGTCGCGGCACTATCCGGAGCAGTGGCCTATATCATTATGAATACAGCCATTCAGGCCATGATCAATGCGGCAGGCGGCGTAGAAGCGATGCCTGCCAACTCCACCACCACCATGCTGGGCATCACGACCCTGCAAATGGGTGTGTTCGGCGGCATCGTGGTCGGTCTGGGCGTGGCGGCGCTGCACAACAAGTTCTATAAGATCGAGCTGCCGCAGGTGCTGGCCTTCTTTGGCGGCACACGCTTCGTGCCCATCGTCAGTTCTATTGTGTATCTGGTGGTCGGCATTGCCATGTTCTATATCTGGCCGGTGGTGCAGAACTGTATTGCCGCGCTGGGTGCACTGGTGCTGGCTTCCGGCTACGCAGGCACCTTTATTTACGGCCTGCTGGAGCGTGCGCTGATCCCCTTTGGACTGCACCATGTGTTCTATATGCCGTTCTGGCAGACCGCTGTGGGCGGCACCGCCATCATCGATGGCGTCACCGTGACCGGCGCACAGAACATCTTCTTTGCCGAGCTGGCTTCCAAGTCTACCACGGTGTTCTCGGTCAGCGCTACCCGTTTCATGGCCGGTAAGTTCCCCTTTATGATGTTCGGTCTGCCCGGCGCAGCGCTGGCGATGTACCAGTGCGCCAAGCCGGAAAAGAAAAAGGCGGCAGGCGGCCTTCTGCTGTCTGCTGCGTTGACGGCTTTCCTCACCGGCATCACCGAGCCGCTGGAATTTACCTTTATCTTTGTGGCACTGCCCATGTACGCGGTGCACTGCGTGCTGGCCGGTCTGTCCTTCATGCTGATGCACATCCTGAATGTGGGCGTGGGCATGACCTTCTCCGGCGGTCTCATCGACCTGGTACTGTTCGGTGTGATGCAGGGCAACGCCAAGACCCACTGGATATGGGTGGTCGTGGTCGGTGCGGTGTACTTTGTACTGTACTACATCATTTTCCGCTTTATGATCTCCAAGTTTGACTACAAGACCCCGGGTCGCGATGATGCCGAGGAAGTCAAGCTGTACACCCGTGCGGACGTGAACGCTCGCAATACTGCTTCCAGCAGTGTGCCTGCCGGAAATGACCCGGTCAGTGTAATGATCGTGGAAGGTCTGGGCGGCACCGACAACCTGTCCGACGTGGACTGCTGTGCCACCCGCCTGCGCTGCACCGTCAAGGATGCTGCGCTGGTCCGGCAGGATGTGCTCAAAGCCTCCGGTGCCTCCGGCGTGATCTGCAAGGGCAACGGTGTGCAGGTGGTATACGGCCCCAAGGTGGCCGTCATCAAGGCAAAGCTGGAAGATTATCTGGAAAATGCACCTAAGGCCCCGGCGGCGACCGCAACACCCGCCCCGGCGGCTCCCGCAGCAAAGGATACCGTGCTGTCTGCCTGCCTGAACGGCACTGTAGTGCCGCTGGCCGATGTGAAGGATGAAGCCTTTGCCAGCGGTGCACTGGGGGACGGCATTGCCATTGAGCCCACCGATGGTGAACTGGTGGCACCTGCTGACGGTGAGATCTCCTCCACCTTTGAGACCCACCATGCCGTGGGCATGACCACGGCTGACGGTGCCGAACTGCTGATGCACATCGGCATCGATACGGTCAAGCTGGGTGGCAAGCACTTTACCTACCTCGTCAACGAGGGTGACAAGGTGAAGAAAGGTCAGCCGTTGATCCGCTTTGAACTGGAAGCCATTAAGGCCGAAGGCTATCCCGTGACCACACCGCTCATTGTCTGCAATACGGATGACTATGCCGCTGTCGAGGCTAAAGCCAGTGGTGCCGTAAAGCAGGGCGATGCGCTGCTGGAACTGAAGCACTAAGCGTTTCTCCCAAACTGTAAGGCAGGGTTGTTATAAAAGGGGGGCTGTTGCAAAATAGCCCCAACGAAAAAATGAGATAGACTTCCCCGAAAGGGGATGCCTATCTCATTTTTTGTTGTAAGCTGAAACTGCAATGAACCAACTACAACATGAACAGTATCGCAAAGTTAATCAATCGGAATATCCTTGTTCCGACCATCCGAAATTATCTTTGATGCGGACAGAAAACTGTGCAGAAGGACGCTCGCAGACAGCAGAACACCCGCTAAACGAATACCTCCGAGGACTCTTCCCATTTGGGAGTTGTCCTCGGAGGCTTTTTTAGTTTATATAGCAGCGGTCCTGTTTTATAAGCCAATCTTCACACAGCCGCTGGGCTTCATCCTTTGTGCAGCAGGTGCAGTTGAAAAGTTTGCCACGGATAGAACAGTAAGTGTAGTGTACCTTCGGGACACCATTAGCATCTCGGAAATCAACGCAGCGTTCCTCACCGGGCAGCAGATAGGTCGTATCCACGTTTAACAGCTCCTTTTAACTCTGTTCGTGTGCAAACCGCACAACACGCAACGCCTGCTATTGTACCATGAACCATCAAATTCTTCCATTGACCCTTACGCCAAAAAGGAGCCGGTTTTTTCGTAGGATGTGACGATTGACATCTTCAAAAACATCCCGCAGGGAGGCGCAGCCTGCATTGGAAAATGCAGATCAAAGGGGTTTGGGGCACTCCCCCAACAAGCATTTTTGCAACGCAAAAAGTGTTTTTGTATAGACAAAAACATTGCTTGCAACTGCAGTACGCCGATCGGGTGGCGAAATCGTGATGCGACCTTTCGATGTGCGCCATGCAAACAGTGATTTGAAAAAAGCTGGTCTCTACGCTCAAGGAGTTGGAGTGAATACTCGAATCGTCATGGAACATACCAGTATGTACTGGAAACCAATTGCCCTGACTCTGAAGAAAGCGGGTTTCTTTGTGTTTGTAGTAAATGCTATGTTGATCCACGATTTCAGAGATAATACAAACATTGAAGAAATCCGGCGATTGATGGCACAAAGCACAACAGGCGGACAATTTATAAGGTTCAGAAAATTTACCTAAAGTTCCACCAAACAAAGCCGGTACAGACCCGCGTCGATGGCGACGGGCTTCTGTACCGGCTTTTTCAGGGAGAAGGAGCAAATGTAAGGAGAAGTGTTTAGGATGATACTCGTATTTTGTTAGGAAGAGAATTAGAGTTTTGTGTCTGCGTGTTGAGAAGAAATCCAGGAAGCCAGGTGCTATTTCAAGTTCAACTCAAGTCGCACCAGCGCTGGAAAAGATTTCATACTGCACAATGGGGTAAACGTCACGCTCCAGCCCCCTGCTGTCAGTGTCTGCGATTCAGAGAAAATCCGTCCGCTGCGGAGTAAAGATGTCCAGAATTACGCCCTCTTCCAGGGCTACTGCACCGTGAAGCAGATCGGGAGCAACATAATAGCTGTCGCCTTTGTGCAGGATGTACTTCTGACCTTCTACTTCGTATTCAAAGCAGCCGGACAGAATATAACTCACCTGCTCATGGGGATGACGATGTGCTTCGCCCACAGCACCTTTCTGAAAGCTCGCTTCCACCCCCATCATCCCGCCGCCATGGGCAAGGATCCGGCGGGTGATTCCCGGAGCCGGGCAGGTGGGCTGAATGTCCTCATATTTCAATACCATAGGGAACCCCCTGTTTCTAGTTTTTCAGCCTGAAGCCTTAGATAAATGCCTGGCCGCCGTTGATCTGGATCACTTCGCCAGTGATAAAGGAAGCCTTCTCCGATGCCAGGAAGACGATCACGTCCGCCACTTCGCGGGGGTCGCCCAGCCGCTTCATCAGGATGCTGTCCTTCCAGCTCTCCACCAGGGCGCGGTCAGTCGCAGCGTGGAAGGCAGTGTCGATGGTGCCGGGAGAAACCATGTTGGCGCGGATGCCGAACTCGGCCAGATCCTTTGCCAGAGCACGAGTGTAGCTCTGGACAGCGCCCTTGGAAGCTGCATAGATGGAAGCGCCGATGCCGGCACCACTGGTCACGGCGATGGTGCTGAAGTTGATGATCGAGGCGTCCTTGCCCTTCTTCAGCAGGGGCAGAGCGGCCCGAGTGTTGAAGAACACACTGTCAAAGTTCAGAGCCATGACCTTCCGCATAAAGCCGGTCTCCATCTCGGACACACGCTGCCGGCCGCCCAGGCCGCCTACGTTGTTGACCAGCAGATCCAGAGAACCAAACTCCTCGCCGATCTTGGCGAAGGTCTCGTTCACCTGCTCCTCGTTGGTAGCATCGCAGGCATAGAAGTGGACCTTGATGCCCTGGCTCTCCAGCTTATCGATCACCTTTTTACCTGCCTCCAGATCGATGCCGGTAATGATGACCTCGTATCCTGCCCGGCCCAGTGCCTCTGCGGTTGCGCCACCAATGCCGCCGGTTGCACCAGTAATAACTGCTCTCATAATAAAACCTCCATCATAAGTAAAAAATTATTGTAACCTTAAACGGTTAACTGCATTTGATAGGTAGCCTTGTCCCCCACACTTCGGATCAAAACCGTATTCCGGATCCGATTCACGGGGTTGTCCTTGGTTTTCAGCAGGAACAGTTCCTGCCCTTCCTGGAGATCGACCCGAACCTGCATCGACTCTGCCCCAAGCTGAGCCCGCAGAACCACAGCGTTCTGATCTGTTTTAACTTTCTTGGTTTCCAGAACGTGCTGATAGCCGTTCTCCGAGAAGCCCAGGTCCGCCGCTTCCGTCGGCAGGTCGCAGGACAGCTCAATCCCCGGCTCAAAGTGGAAGGTATAATCGTAAACGCCGGTTTTGCCCTCCACCTGAAAGTAATCCAGAACGGAATTCTCGGTGATCTTCAGCTCTCTTGTGTAGTCGATACCCTCATAAACGTTCTCGGCCTTGCAGCGCACCCGGTCGTTCTCAAACAGCAGGCATTTGCCCGGTTCGACCGAGGTAATGTCGGTTCCGTTCCAGCACACTGTGTTGTGTGCCAAGGTTTTACGGTGCCACTCGTTGCATAGCCGCGACTGATAGCCCGCGTTGGACAGATCCCGAGACAGGCGAAGCTTTTTGTACATTACCTCAACGTTCATGATGTCCGGGTGGGCATGAGAACGCCCATTCAGGCCGTACTTCAAGAACACATTCCAGGAATCGTTCCGTAGCATAGCAAAGTTGGAAGTGGGGAAAGTCGTCGAGCTGTGGGGAACGGGCTTGTAGTCCGCATAATTGAAATCGATGTTGAACAGCAGCCGCTCCAGGCAGATGGTTCCGCAGCAGTAATAGGGCTCCGACAGCGGCAAAGTGGTTCTCGGCGCGGGATCTGCCTCAATGATTTTGAGGATATTTCCTACCGGGCTGTACTCGCCAAAGGCCCGGGCTGCCGTATGATAAACATAGCTGAAGGTCTTCAGATTCAGATCCGGCCAGCCATCGTTGGGATTCGGCAGATAGAGATTGTCAAAAGCGTACTGGTACGCTTGCACAAACATCCGCTCCAAAATAGCGGTGCTTTCCTGACCAAAATCGTAATCGTAAATTTTGCTGAACAGGAACAGATAGGAAACGCCCTCCAAGAGGAAGAAGTTGTAGTGAATTGACCCTTCGTACCAGAAGCCGTCCTTGGTGACGCCCTTTTTCAGCTGCTCGTGCATATTGAACTGGCTCTTGAAGGCGTAGTCGATCATTTCCTGATCGTGCATGGCCAAGCCCATAACACCGATTGCAGAGAGCGACCAGCAGCTGATGTTGTGGATGGCAACCGCCTGCGGAGCCATCAAGCGGAACATCTCGCGGAACAGTTTCTGGTGGATACGCTCCAGCCAGGCCGAATCCAGCTCATCTCGCAGAATCTCGATGGTCTGGATAAACCGGATGGCTACGATCGCCTCATTGAGACCCTGGGGCATCATCTTACCGCAGCCCCACACCATGTTGTCGTAACTTTCGCAGAGAACATTTTCTTTGTTGTGCAGCTGGAACTCCTGATAATGCTCTGCGTAGAACTCCATGACCCGGACCGCATAATCCCGGTACTTGGTCTCGCCGGTGGCCTTGTAGATCAGGGCAGAAACCAGAGTCATCACAACAGCCCGGTTGCGATAGAAGGTAATCCAAACGCCGTTCTGCGTCTCGTCCCGATAGACTTTCCCACAGACAACACAGCGGTGTTCCTTCGGCGAGTTCAGGTCAAAGATCAGGCGGCCGCCATCGTCGTCGCAGAAGTAATGGTGACCCCATCGGCTCAGCTTCTCCGGGGAATCGGAAAAGCCGGGCATAAATGCATCGACATCTTTCTTCATGACTTCAAGCGCCTTCTGGTTCATCTCCAGCCCCATCAGCTCTTGAAACCGATCGTTTACATAATTCACAAAAGCCCTCCTATGGTGATGGATACCCCTTTTTACAAGGAATATTCCTGTTTCGTCTTGGATTGACATACCACTTGGATCGGTGTAGTGTTGGATGCGGAATCACAGTATCCAACCTTTACCTCATAGGAACAACCACCGCACTCCAGGAAAAGAGACCGCCCCGTGTGCTGAACTTTCACAGGATCATCCGAGAAGGTAAAGCACTCAAAAAAGACTTGTTCTTTTTCCGGCGCAGAAGAGCAGGTTGCCAGGGTCTGGATCTCTGTCCGGCATTTTTTGTCCTGCTCCTGGGTGGTCATGACGCTCTCCACCTGCTGCTGATACTGCTTTTGGCAGACAGGCCGGTCCGAATAGACCTGGTAAGACAGTTCTCCGCCCATCAGCGGGTATACGGCCGTTTGCCCATCCAACTGCGCCCTTCGGTCCGTATTGCAGATCAGAGAATAGGTGTGGGACTGTGTGCTGCGTAGCAGATCTACAAACACCCAGAACCGCAGACCGTCGGTGATCAGCGCCCGGCTGACTTCCTGCATTTCCTGTTTGGCGGGGTACACGCCGGCCGTCTCGCCGCGATAGAGCACCAGGCTGCCCTCCGTCTGGAATTTGGTCACCCGCCCTGCATACTGTTCGGGGCAGAAGGGCTCGCCCGCCACCAGACGCTGCCGGACGCTGCTCATATACGCATCGTTTACATCTACGGCATCGGTGTAAAGGCCATCCACCAACAGAACATTGTGGTTGTCCGGCATCAGGTTGCGGTTATATCCATCCTCACAGGTGAAATAATCGCTCCCGCGGGTAAAGATGTAGGAGAGGTTATCCGGATGATGATGGGACAGGGAGAACAATTCGATCCCCTCTTCGTTCCGAATCTTCCAGCCTTCTCTCCACTGCTTGATACCGCCCGGCGGACTGCACTTGATAGTCAGGACTTTGGCATCTCGTTTCCAACTGCTGCGAACCGTCAGTAGACCCAGATCATCGAAGTAGCGCACCAGCGGCAGGTCTGAAAGCTCTTTTTCCGGCACATCGGGTGCATACCACAAGAACTCGAACACCGCTTCCGGCAGAATCCCGGGTTTCACCTTGCTGTTCTGGGCTTCCTCCATCAAAAACTCATCGACCACCAGATTTCCCAACTTTTGTGCGTAGCCATCGCCATATTCTGCGGCAGCCTTATAATACACACAGGCTGTATGAGAACTGTACCGGTCATGGCAGTCCCCATAGTTCAGTTGGCGTTTCAGGTCCGCACAGGACTGATACAGCCGGTAGTAGAAGGTATTTTTGAGATATTCGCTCTTCTGGAACCAGTCTTCGCCCTCCTGTACTTTCAGCAGATGGGCATAGACAAACAGCCACATCCCGCCATAGCGCCAGTAGGTCGCACCCTCATAGTTCGACCCGTCCTCCGGCATCAGCGCGAACACCCGCGCAAAGTCCTCTTTGGCTTCCTGAATGTACTGTGCAGCGGCTTCATCTTCCCCTTGCAGGGCGTAACCCGCAGCGGCGAGACCTGTCATATTGATCCAGTTATGGTTCTGGTAGAAGTTGGTGGACCAACCCTTGCCGTAGGTCTCGCGCCGGTAATCCAGCATGATCTGTGCGTGATGCCGGATTTTGTCCGACACTTTTTTCTGCTCCTCGCTGGAAAGCCAGGGTTTGAGCCAGTCGTACCCAAGTGACAGCCCGAACAGGATCCAGGAAGCAGACAGATCAACATTCACTAAATGTGCGTTGCCCCATTTTTCATAAGAGAGTACGGTGCGGATAAACCGCTTCGCCTGGTGCAGATATTCCTCGTCCCTGCTGAGGCAATAGGCCAGCGCCAGATTGGGGATCGCAATGCCCATATAGGTCGTGCTTTCTTTGGGGTGTTCTTCGGGCAACACCATGGTTTTGTAGCGATCAGCCTGTGCAAGAAGCCTTTGATACTGTTTTTTTCGCTTTCCCGAAATTTCTTTGCGGTAGGGTTCCAAGTCTCCGATAAAAATCAAATGGCTCGCCTCATTTCACTCTTTTGCCTCTTTTTTCTTTTTGCGGTCCCGCAGCTTTGCAGCCAGTTCCGAAAGGACCGTATAGAACAGCAGATACAGTGTTGCAAAGCCAAAAGGTTCTCCTGGAATCAGAACTGTTTCAACCGGGAGTTCCAGCATCTGATTGAGCAGCAAATTCAGGTTCTGATAGGTCAGGTAAACCAAAATTACTGTAATCATGCTGGCGGCTATTTCCACCAAATTCCGAGCTGCCTTTTTTGCACCAGAAATGTTGCGATAGGTGTGGTTTAAAATCTCTCCATTCCGGGTCAGCCGGAACACATTGTAGGCAATCGGGTTATAGACCACGATTGTCACCAGGCCGATCCCGACTCCTAAAAAGAAGATGAAATCAATCGGACTGGAATATCCGCCTACTTGTGTTCCAAAGCCGATCATGAAGTAGCACATTCCCGCCAGCCACCAACGCATCAGCCCGGCTTTCCGGTTGTCCGTGAACCAATTCTTCAGGAACTTCTTCATACCTTTTCGCTCCCAAAATAACGTTTGACTGCATCGACCATCAGCAAAATCCCTGCTGCTCCAAAAGCGGTCATCAGGCCCGCACTGAACAGAATTGCTTTTTGTACCACCGCGACATCCAAGCTGCTCTGAATTTGGATCGCCTGCTGGTAGATACCAACCAGCTGCATCCCCAGAGCGATGGTGCCCACACAGAGCAGCGCGGTCAACACCTCTTCTCGGATTCTTTCTCCGCGGATCTGGGTAGCTTCAAACAGAGTTACAAGACCCAGCAATACAAACAGGAACATGATGAACCCGCAAATTTGATCCTCCAGAAGCAGCAGGGCATTGGTGTGGACATAGGTGAAAATCAGATGCACAATTGCCGCTGCAGCCACCAGCAATTTTGCGGTGATCTGGATCTTAGAGGTTTCTTTACGCATGATTTTCCTCCACCTCTCTGCACAACAGACTCCTGGTTGTCTCTCCATCAAAGAAATGTGCCTTGTCCATGGAGAGACTGACGTAAAACTCCGGATTGATCTTTACGTCGGAGGGGACGCTCAGGACCAGTGAACTGCCTCCAACTATGGCATGAACAATCTGGTACCGGCCCATATACTCCACTTCCTCCAGACGCACCGGGATGGTATTCTCCTGGATACCCTCCGAGACTGCCAGTGCCTCCGGGCGCAAGCCCAGGATAACCTCTTTCCCGATCGAAGAGCGGAGCTTGGCTTTCAGCGCGTCCGGCAGCGAAAGCCGGAAGCTTTCATTTTCAAAGCCGGTTTCACTCAGCTTGCCAGGAATAAAGTTCATCTGTGGTGTGCCGATAAAGCTGGCCACAAAGAGGTTGACCGGAGCGGCGTAAATCTCCTGCGGGGTACCCACCTGTTGGATCACACCCTCTTTCATGACAACGATCCGGTCCGCCATGGTCATGGCTTCGGTCTGATCATGGGTAACATAGATGGTTGTCACTCCAAGGCGCTGCTGCAGCCGTACGATCTCGATTCGGGTGGAATTTCGCAGCTTGGCATCCAGGTTCGACAAGGGTTCGTCCATCAGAAACGCTTTCGGCTTGCGGACAATGGCACGGGCCAGCGCCACCCGCTGCTTTTGGCCGCCGGACAGCTGCTTGGGCAGACGGTTCAGATATTCGGTAATTTCAACCGTATCCGCAGCTTCCAGCACTTTATCCAGGATAACCGTGTCCTTTTCGTGCTGGACTTTCATGCTGATGCCCACATTCTCGTAGACCGACATGTTGCTATACAGGGCGTAATCCTGAAAGACGATCGCAATATCACGCTCTACCGGGGGGCATTTGTTAACGACTTTTCCATCCAGGATCACTTCTCCCGAACTGATTTGCTCCAGACCGCCCAGCATTCGGAGAACCGTGGATTTTCCGCACCCGGAGGGGCCGACAAACACGATAAATTCCCCTTCATCAATGGTAAGGTTAAAGTCGTGAATGGCATGGAAGCCATTTGGGTAAATCTTATTAACGTTTTTGAATTGAATTTTTCCCATTTGCTCTACACGCCTCCGATTTTATGAACCAATACACTCGAGCTTCTGTAGGAGGGCCTTGCGCTTTTTCGCCTTAATTGTGCTGATTGCTCCTGCAGTGATTAAGAAAACGAAGCCGATCAGGTTGGAAACAAGCAGAATCGTCTCGTGTGCATAGGGTTGGAGAAATACCGGCACAATCAAGAACTGCCTCACAAGGAAGTACACACCAACGGCCAGTGTAATAACGGCCCATTGCAAACTGTACACATTGATCTTCACTGCACAGGTAAATATCAGGAACAGCACAAAGATATTCATGATGACTGTTAAACCCATCCAGAAATTAACGGGCATCGAATCCAAAATCGTGGTGACATATACAAACTCGGCAATGATCGCCAGGAGCGTCAGGGTGTAAGAATAGCCGTTCGTTCTATAAAGCGTCACATAGGTTTTCTTTTCTTCGGGAGGAATGGATTTCAGCATACTCAGACACCCTCCTTTTTCAAGCGGACAAATGTCAAATGGCTCGCAGTCAAATCGATCGCCAATGCGCCGCACACCAAGATGTAAAGTGCGTTAAACACCACTCCAAGCCGGAATGTTGTAAACTGCAGCTGATAGTTTTCAAGCCCCTCCAGAGACAGGTACTGAAAATCCAATCCCTGATAGTAAACAGAAATTGCTTGTAAATTCATGATCGAGTTGGCTGCGCCATAACAGCAGGCAACCATCAGCAGCAACATTACAACCAATGCAAAACGATCCGGAACACAAGACAGAATCTCCAGAAAAACGATCAGAGCGATCCCGATCACACCCACCAGCGACCAGGCAAAAATCTGGCGGTTAAACGTCTGAAGGATCACGTCGTGGAACATTGCGATTTCTTGGTTCTGCGGCAGTTTCAGTCCAAACAAATCACTATATTCCGTCATAAAGGCCAGGGCAAACAGAAACATTCCGATGGAAGCCAGAATATACAGCACAGAAAGGATCCGCTGCCCTTTGAAAAGTTTTCTCATAAGTTCCTCCTAATTCTGTATTCCAAAGGCCCTGCCCCGAATACAGTTTGCAGAGTTCAGTTTGCGGCCTGCATCGCTGCGTAGGACTGCTGGTAGGTCGCAACATAGTCCGCGAGATTGCGCGCTTCAAACTGTGCCAGATACTCCTCATAATTGGCCGGAATCGTAATTCCCTGCGGGGGATTGTTGCGGGTCTTGTACCGTACGATGTTAAACATCTTTTCCACGACGTCATCTTCCTCCATGGCAGTGGTTTCAGAGATCGTCTCTTTCTGCCGGAGCGTCAGGGAGAAGACCGGCGGAATCATCTTGTAATAATTGGGGTTGTCGCCCTTGGGGCCCTCGCCGGCGTAGGTTGCAAAGGTCGTGGTGGAACCCTGGAGCAGCACCCAGCCCTCAAAGCCGCGCTCGGAAGTATACTGGTACTCAAAGCCGATGTCTTTCTGGTATCCAATGGGGATCAGGCTGCCCATCCAGTCTCGCAAAAAAGTGGACAAGTCACCCTTGGCCACCGCATTGCAGGTGTCCACCATCCACTGGTTAAACTTGGGATAGGAGGTCCCATCCGGACCCTGGTAGCTGCCATTCTCCTCCAAGTTCATCGGCAGGCCGTAGTTCTGGAGCGTGGAACCCTCTTCGGTGAAGAAGTAGTCAAACAGAGCGCAGGCGCGGCGCAGAGTCTTTTCGTCCGTGCAGCCCGCTGCCGAAATTGCCCAGCCGTCGGGTTTGATGGCGCGGCCGTTGTCGATGTAGTACTGCCACACGCCGTTCACCTTGGCGACCGGCGGCAGGATCACCACAACATCGCTGTTCAGAGCGTCCGAAGTGGAGGATGCCAGCCAGTCGAAGGTGATGAAGCCAAAGGAGGGCGCATCGCTGGAATCCGTTCCCCACAGAGTGCTGCGGAAGTTGGTTTTGTTGGTCAGATCATAACAATCGGAGTAGATCAGACCCTCGGCCTCCATATCGGACAGATAGCACAATACATTGTACATTCCTTCGGTGGAATAGGTGTATTGCACATTATTATCCGCATCAATATACCAGCGAGCGGTGTAGGAGTCCGCACTGTGTGCTTTCACGCCATCAAAATAGGTGGCAAGGCGCAGCAGATCCTCACGATAGCTGGACTGGCGGGTGAACATGGGCCAGACAGTATCCGCTCTGCCATCGGTCAGGTAGCCGGGGTTTGCCTTGATGCAGCGCATCAGGGCCACCAGCTCGTCGATGTCGTAGGCAGCCTTCTCACCCAGGAACAGCTCGGAGGGAGAAGCGTAGTCGTAGTTGTCCTTGATGTACTGGATAAAGGTCTTGGTCAGGGTCTCGCCGTTTTTCACCGAGAGAGCATTCTGCAGATCCACAATATTCTGATCCGTCTTTTTGGTAATGGTGACGCCTTCCATGGGAGACACGCTGCCGCCGTTAGCACCATAGCGGGCATTGGCCCCGGCATAGAAGCCCTTGTAATGGCAGGTCAGCTCGGTGGCGGTGTCGTAGGGGGCGTTGTTTACATCCAGCAGCATCACGACCCAGCTCTGGCGGGCGCAGAACGAGCGGGCAAAGTTATTCAGTTCTGCAATGTAGGGGATGTGATAAATGTTGCCGTCATATGCGGTGATTGCACGTCGAACGTCAGGATTCTCGTCCAAATAATTCTGGAAATTGGGCAGGTAACCCTGATTCATCATCTGGCTCAGATTCACAAATTTCCCTTCCGTACCGTAGTACATCAGGTTGTCTGCAATCGATTCGCCTCCAAAAATATTTGCCTCTGCAAAGTTGGTGGTGGAGGCGGTATCGATCATCTCCTTTGACTTCTGATCCTGGGTAGTAACATCAGTGATGGTCACGTTCATCACCTGCTCCAGATGGCTCCACACCGGCTTGAGCATACCGGCGGTGACATTGGTGCCGTCGGGCAGATTCAAGGGAGACTCCTGGTTATAGGTGATGGTCCGGGATTTGTTGCCCACAGCATAGTTGATTTTCAGGGCGATGTTCTCGCTGAGATCCAGCTCAGCCGCCGGGGCCGGCCCACTGCTGGCCTGGGAATTGGCCGTGCTCTGGGCCGCCTGTTCTACGACAGACGAGCCGCAGCCCGCCAGAACTGCCGAAGCAGCGGTCACAGACATGAGCTTTAAAAAATCACTCCGTTTGATTTTCATGTTTTTCTCCTTTTCTTCTGTCAGAATGTTATTCCTTAAAAAGTTATCCTTTTACGCCGCCGACGTTGACGCCCTTGGCAAAATATTTCTGGATATAGGGATAAATGACCAAAACCGGGATGATAGAACAGACGATGATTGCATAGGCCAGGCTGTCTGCTGAATAGGAAAGAACTACCGGAGATTCGTCGTACAACTTCTGGTAGTTTTCGATCAGCTGCCGCAGATAAACCTGGAGGGGCTGCTGGTTCGGGTCGGCCAGGAGCATTCTCGACCAATAGTAACCGTTCCAGCGGCTGATGGCATAGAACAGGGTCACCGTTGCAATACTGGCCGTGGACATGGGCACATAGATCCGGGAGAACAGCTGGAATTCGGTAGCGCCGTCCACCAGGGCAGCCTCTTCGATCTCCTTGGGGATGCTGTCAAAATAGTTCCGCAGAAGGATGATGTTGTAGGCCTGCACGCCAAAGGCAATGATCATGCCCCAGCGGTTGTCCACGTTCATGCTCTTATAGTTCAGATAAAGCGGAATCATGCCTGCGCTGAACCACATGGTGAACACCAGCAAAAAGTTCCATTGACGGCGGAACTTGAGCTTTTTCTTTTGCAGGGCGTAGGCACCGGTCAGAGAGATAAACATACTCCACGCCGTGCCAACCACCGTATAGAACAGGGTGTTTGCATAGGCAATCCAGAAACCCTTGCTGTGGAGCACCATGTCGTAAGCCTGCAGGGTCACATCCTTGGGCAGGAGCACGATGCTCCCGCTCTCGTAGGCCACCCGGCCGCTGATGGAGACGCTGAACGCATACACGATCGGGTAGAGCGTCACGGCTGCAAAGGCGATTACCAGCAGATACGCACATACTTTAAATATTTTTTCGCTTCGGTTGAGAAGGTCCATCTTTCTTTTCCCCCCTTACCACAAAGATGTATCCGAAATATTCCGGCTAATTGTGTTTGCTCCAATCACCAGCGCAAAGGCGATGAGGGAGTTAAACAAGCTAACCGACGCACCAACGCCATAGTTGGCCGAAAGGATACCGATGCGTTGTTCAAAGGTAGACAGAACGTCTGCAGTCACATAGATGTTGGAGTTGTACATCAGCAGGACGCGCTCATAACCGATAGACAGCATGTTGCCGATTCGCATAATCACCATGATAATCAAGGTCGGTGCCATGCCTGGGATCGTGACATACCGCAGCTCCTGGAGCTTATTTGCGCCGTCCACCTTCATAGCTTCATACAAGGTGGGCGAAATACCCATGATAGCGGCAAAATACACGATCGAGCTGTAGCCGCTCTCTTTCCAGATTCCAACAGCAATGTACAGTGGACGGAAATAGTTCGCGTTGGAAAGCAGCGAAACGCCCGGTTCAATGAGGTCCAGCCTCTGGAACAATGCCGCCAGAACGCCTGTAGAGTTTACGCCGCTGTACACCAGCATGATGGTAATGCTGGTGATGGTAACCTCAGACAAAAAGTGGGGCAGATAGGTCGCCGTCTGGGTCAATTTCCGGACAAAACTGTTGCCGATCTCCGCAAACAGGATAGCCAGGATAATCGGCACAGGGAAACCAAATACCAAGCTGTATGCGTTAATTACAAAGGTATTCCGGAACGCCTGCCAAAACTGTGTCTGGTAGACACCCGATACCAGGGTCATAAAGTTTGCAATGCCTTTAAAGTCGCTGTTCCATACGCCCAGGCTGGAATCAAATCGCTTAAATGCGATAAGCAAACCGCCCATCGGCTTATAGGCCCACAGTGCAAACCAGATCACCACCGGCAACAGCAGCACATAGATCTGCCAATCACTGGCCAAAGACTGCAAGAGCTTTTTGCCGTGCGGCTGTCGCATCTTAATTTTAAGTTGATCCATTCTTTGTGTCGTCCTCCTTGTCGTGCGCCCAGAAATACCGCTTGCGATCCGTTTGCGCCAGGCATTTCGGGCAAATTTTTGCTGGGATCCCGCTATCTTACAGTGTCACCGCCTTTCTTCTGTACTGCATTCAACTTTGGCATCAGACTCATTCAAGTACTGAGCAGTTGCTTCATCCAGCCCGCTCCATATTCTTTGTGCAGCACCGCCGCAGCGACCACTAAAGCAAGCAGACCAGTCATGCCGTTGCTGATCATCATCACCAAACCCATTGCCTGGCCGCCCGCAAGCGTTGTACAATGCTGGAAGAACAGGAGAATCGGAATCCGGAAAACAAAGAGTCTTGCGAAATTTACATAGAAGGACAATTTGGTATATCCAAAGGCATACAACAGTGCCATAACTGCCGAATGGATCGCCAAAAATACGTTTGAGATCATTTCGAGAGTAAAGATCTGTGCAATCAGCTCTGCAAAGGCCACATCCCCTTTGGAGAAACTCGCAAGGATCGGATCCAGAAACACCCAAGTCAAAATGAATCCCAAAACGCCCCAGACAAAATCTACTATAAAGACACACCGAAAAATTTTCAGGGCTCGCTGTGGATTTCCATGGCCGATGTTCTGTCGAATCAAAGCAGCCCCGCCATCTCCAATGCTTCCTGCCGGGACCGTAGACAGAGCGCTGACGCTGTTTGAAACGCCCAGCGCACCCACAGTTTGGGTGCCGTAGTTCACGCCAACCGAGTTGACGACCACTTTGCCTGCACTGAAGGAGAATTTTTCGGCGATAACCGGAAGGGAAATGGAAACAATCTTTTTGACGATGTCGTTCTTCAGCCTGACATATCGGAACGACAGACCAAAGACATCTTCAGGGTTACGCAGATTATAAAGGCCGATTGCTGTTACCACCAGGTTGGAAAGTAGGGTGGCCACTCCGATCATGACAATCCCTTGGTGAAGTACCAGAACAAAAAAGGCGGAAAACGAGAACTTGGTAAGTGCCATTGCAAAGTTGATCCGCATGATCTTGGAACCATTCCCACGGGCCTTTTCAATGGCGATATAGACATTATTGAAGAAGGTGAAAAACAGATTCAGCGCAGTGATCCGGTAGTAGTTCAATCCGATTTCCACAAGCTGGGCGGGAGTGTTTGCCAAACGCAGAATAGGCCTAGCCCCCAGGATAAGCCCTGCCACCAGGACAAGGGCAGCGGCTCCGGCCATAAAAAAGGTGGTATTTACGGTGGTTTTTAACCTCTCATACTCCCCAGCTCCATACAAACCCGCAATTAGAATGCCTGCACCGATGGAAAGGCCGGTCCCCACCGAGACGATGGAGTTGTTAAGCTGGTTGAAAAACGACACCGCCGAGACGGATTCAGGGTTGATCTGAGAGGTAATTACAAGATCGAACACCCGAAACAACTCATTGATCAGCTGGAACAGTGCCATGGGCAAACAGACAGAAAGAACTGCCTTGGGTATATTTCCCTCTAAAAAGAATTGCCTTTTTTTAAGTTCTTTTGGATCTACCTGCAAGCCCATGTTGATTCCTCTCTGCATGGGTTCTTAATTAAGAGCCCGGTTCATTTATCGGAGCGATAAAATAGTGGTTCATCCAGAACCACTATTTTATATGATGACTGATGAATCGTTAAGTCTTTGCGGTTCGTATTTAAGAACTAAGTTCCGCATTTTTAGTATATACAAATTCGCCTGATTCTGTCAACCCGGTTTTTCTTTTTCTCGCATTTTGACAAAGATTCAACTTGTGAATTGTGCAACCTGTAGGGGATCATAAGAATCTCACTGAATCTTTTGAGCCTGATCATGGATCTTGGTCTGATACGTCTGCCTGAGTTTCTATGGTATCCTTCAAAACCATTCGTGCACATACGGCACCCCCTCTCTTTAGGCAGGAGTGCTTGACGACAGAACGATATAATGATAATATACATTCTGGATTAAAGTTGATTTGGCCTGGAGGAGGATGTAGTAAATCATGAATCGAACCGTTGAGCGCACTTTGGCAATCCTCAAAATTATTGCCAATAGCGAGCATGGCATTACCCTGCAGGAAATTGCCAATCAAATGGACATGGCAAAAAGCAGTACTTTTGCAATTGTCCATACCCTATTGGAGCTGAACTACATCAGCACGGTTGAAAACAATGATAAAAAATACTGCTTGGGGGTCGAGACTTTTGCGCTCGGGATGAAGTATGCTAACAATCAAAGCCTCGTTCAGCAGTGTGTTATTCATCTCCCTGCGCTGGCTGAAAAATACAACAAGACTGCCTTTCTTGGCATATTGAACGGCTCCAATGTGGTTTATCTTTATAAATATGTCGCAGAAAACGCACGGCTTGCCACCTGCTCCATCGGCTCCAGCAAGCCGGCCCACGCGACAGCTCTTGGCAAAGCGCTGATTGCTTTTCTCCCACCCAAAGCGCAACGCACACTGATTGATAACATAGAACTCACCTCTTATACCGATCAGACCATCTCTTCTAAAGAGGGATTTATTGCACAGTTGGAACAGATTAAAAAGCAGGGTTATGCAACCGAATTTGCTGAATTGGGCCACTTGACTGCGTGTTGCAGTGTTCCGATCCTTGATTCTCAAGGTAACGCTGTAGCTGCAATTTCTCTGGCAGACATCGCTGAATCAAACGAAAACTATCTCCAGATGGCCAATGACCTAAAGGCTGCTGCGGCTGAAATTTCCAAAATTGTGGCCTACACACAAAATTGATTCCCAAATTATAAATCAAAATTCCCGGCTTTCGGTACAGTGGACAGCCTGTTGAGCTATTTGTCTCCGGTGGAACTTCAGTAAAAAACGAACGGTTCTTTTGCTGAGGTTCCATTTTTTATAAATTTAAATTTTTGACCGCTCGGTACTTGCATACAACAGAAAAACGTTACAATAGACTCGTCTTGAATCCACAGTAAGAGATAAAAAATCATTTATATAGATGATTTTCTCTGGCATCCGGTTTGTTTTGTCCTCTAAAATGTCACTTCCTGTATTGAGCTGCGCACAGCAACTCGGAATAAGCTTGTATTCTCCCCAACAGAGTGTGGGCAACATATCCACTGTCTTTCCTGATCAGCAAGGCTTTGCCGCTATCCTCAATAGGATGGTTGGCCTACCATAGCACCTACCGAACCGGATGAAGCATATTGACTTTTATACTATTTCTCGGATGTGACCGGATATACGAGGACAAAAACATGAAAAGGAGATTGATTGAGTACCAACTGAGCCCCGGCAACCAGAACTTGGTTCGCCGCCGACTGTATCTTTGCGCTCCGACCTTATGGCGCAGCTTGCGACTGCGTTGCACTGTGGTCGGAGGGCTGGCTTATGTACTTTGATTCTTACGCCACCGGCAAACGTATCCAGTACCTGCGCAAGGTCAACGGCATGACGCAGGAGGAGTTGGCAATCAAACTGAATATCAGTGACCGTCATCTCCGTCGAATTGAACGAGGGGAAGAAGCACCGTCGATTGACCTTTTTGTTGAGATTAAGGAGACTTTTCGTACCACGCTGGACTACTTGATTGTAGGACAGTCCCCCTCTGAGGAAGAAGAACTGTTAAGGAAGAAAATCTGTACAAAATTGCATCGTATCGCGCGTAGCTTAGATGCCGTGGCGGACGATTTATAATTACACACGACTGCCCTTCTGGATAGTCGGCTCAAATGAGCTGCTATCTGGAAGGGCTTTTTTCTTTGAAAAAAAGCAAAATCGCATTTTTGAAAATCGTAAAACAAAACAAGACGTAAGTGTGTATGATTTTGTAAAAAACCGGACGTGATGGGTCCGGTTTTAGAGTGAAAAAGCGGACCTGTTACGCCCTAAAAAAGCATTCGGTTTTCAGGTACACTATGGTCACAGCAAGGGCAACACCCCAGACGGGGAGATGCCCGAAGCTGGAAGCCGTACCTTGAAAACTGAATATCATTCCCTCGGACAAAACAATGATACTTCCGTAATTCGCGGCCCGGTCATAAAGAAGGCGGGGTGGCTGAAAAGCCAATGAGAGGATGGGTGCAGTCCCCCTTACCGAGGTGCATTCCAAATCCAACGGGCGTCGAGGACAAATAGGGTGGGACACTTAAAACAAAACTTCAAAGCCCACCACCGGGATTCTTCTGAATCAAGGCAGTGGGCTTTTTCCATACCGAATATGCTCTCGCCTTTATCGGCACACTCCTTTTTCCTGCAAGAGCCGCCTGCCATAAACGGGCGGCTCTTGCTACATATAGAAG
>OGRF01000870.1_pt1 | contig 22951 bp, 18 predicted proteins | sample 1553381 | NCBI WGS metagenome assembly OGRF01 (sample SAMEA2580060, study PRJEB22360) | human gut metagenome | biome: human gut; feature: human-associated habitat; material: faeces | place: Denmark | collected 2008/2010
GCATTTGGATACGTCGATCAGCTTGGCGACTTCCCCCGCGTGCGCACCGCGTGCGCTGGGTGCGGGGGTTGTCGTGGCCGAACGGCGTTTGATATCGAGAGACATGGTTGAGGACATCAGCGTGGCTCCTTAGATCTTTTCCACCTTCACGAGGAAGGTCTTAGATTCAGGGGTCAAGCTGTTACCGTCACCCACGGAGGCTGTCAGGTTGTTTGCCAGATAGCCCTTGCGTCCCGTCGTGGAGAAGCCCCAGTGAATCGGCACACCCACGTGATGGATGGTCTTGCCATCGATCTTCATGGGCTTGATGCGCTTGGTCACCACGGCCACGGCCTTCACGAAACCGCGCTTGGACGAAACCTTGACCTTCTGGCCGGTCTCTATGCCCAGTTCCTTGCCCAGTGCCTCGCCGATTTCCACAAACTGTTCGGGCTGAACGATGTTGTTCAGCTGAACATGTTTGGTCCAGTAATGGAAGTGCTCGGTCAGGCGGTAGGTCGTGCCTACATGCGGGTAGTCCTTGGGGTCGCCCTGCGTGTCCTTGGCAGTTGCCAGGATGCGCATCACGGGGCTAATGACGGCCTGCTTGTTGTTGGGGTACATGGGGTTGTAGCCCAGCGGGTTGTCAAACGCCTCGTAGTGCGTGGGGAACGGACCTTCTGCCATGCCCTTGCGGGCAAACAGACGGGCCACCCCTTCGGGGTTCATGATGAAGGGGTTGATCACCTCGGGATCCAGGCCCACGGCCAGAAAGTCCGTAGCGAGGTTGCTGCAGTTTTCCCTCAGCGTGTTTGCGTCGTGAACGGTGCTCATGGCGTGGTAGTCCGCCAGGAAGTAGAAAGATTCCCCGCTTTCCTGCATGCGGACAGCCGGTTCCATGGCTCCGAAGTAGTTGCCGACATGCAGCTTGCCGCTGGGTTGAAGACCTGTGATGATACGCATTGCGCACGGGATTTTGCCTGTTCGCGCCCGGCAAGTCAAGAAAGGGGAGAGTCAAAGACGGGCGGGGCCGCCGGCTGGATTTTTTTCCGGCATGTACCGGACTCATGAAGTGCATTTCCCCCTTCAATTTTCAGAGGGCGGAATTGGCGCATGTTTTCCGTTGCCTGGGCCGGCGGGGAGGGAAAGCAGGAGCCAGAGCCGTTCTTCCGCTTCCCGCTTCCATCTGGACAGGAGGGAACGGTGCTGATGATAGTCCGTCCGTTTCATCGCCAGATAGGTTGTTCCGTTGTCCGGAGGCAGCGTTCCCGGTTCCAGTCGCTGAACTTTTCCGGATGAGTAGAATTGAGCGGAGTAGGGAGGGCGGACACTGTCCCAATAGTACAGGGGGGATTTCCCGTCCCAGGCCTGGAGCAGCTGTTTCTGGCAGCGGTATTCAAGTTGGTCGAATCCGTGCCCCAGCAGGAAAATGGCCATGATGCCAAATATGGAGGCTGGGAGGAAGATAAGATGTTTGATTCCCGGGCGGCGGTTGTTCCATTGCCAGAGCCCCTGTACGGTCAGGATGCACCAGGCCGGGATGCCGGGGAGCACATAGGCCGGAAGGATATTGCGGGCCAGAGTGAAGAAGAGCAGGGGGCTGAGCGCCCAAAGCCACAGGAAGGAATTTTCTCCCGGAAAGGCAGTTTTTTCAGATAACGGAGAAGTTTTTTTCATCCGCAGGAGGGGGAGCAGGAGGGTCCAGGGCAGGAACATGGTCAGTCCGTAGAGCCAGATGGTTCCCAGGGGAGAAGCGTGTCCGGAGCCGTACAGGTCTCCCTGCCATCCTTTGACGGTAAAGCGCTGAAAGTGTTCTCCTACAATGAAGTAATGAAGGAAGCCGGGAGTTTGCCTTTCCGCCAGAAGATACCAGGGAAGGCTCAGCGCCAGCATCAGCAAGGCGCCTTTTATCCAGGGGAGACTGTTCCAGACGTTTTTCCATTCCCGGTTCCATACGGTCCAGAGTGTTATTGGGAATCCCGTAAGGACGAGGGCAAGAGGTCCCTTGCTCATCAGGCCTATGGCCAACCCGACAAAAAATAGGTATTTCCACCACGGCTGCTTGGAGGGTTGGGCCACCGTTTTCCAGAAGGAGATCATGGAGAGCATGATGCCCAGAGCCAGAAATTCATCCGTCATGACAGCTCCTGAGGCGACAAAACCTATGCCTGATGCGGCGAGGACCAGGAAGCACGCGGCCGCCTTTTGCACAGATTGAGAGCGGAACGGCCATGCGAAAAACAGAAGGCCCATGGCCAGGGAAGCCAGGAAGGGGGCCAGGCGTGCGCTCCATTCGTTAACGCCTCCTAGTTTCATGGTGACAGCGCTTGCCCAAAAGGAGAGAGGGGGCTTGCCCCAAAAGGGAATGCCGTAGTCGAACTGGGGGACGAGCCACTGGTTTGTTTCCAGCATTTTCCGGGACATTTCGGCATAGCGTGCTTCCGTCGTGTCCATGAGGGGGTAGGCTCCCATGCTGATGAGGCGGATGAGAAGTACCGCTGCCAGGAGTAAAAGGAGCCAGAGTGTAAAATCGGAACGGAGGTGGAGACGTTTTTTCATGCGCCGGAAGAGATTGCCCGCCAGAAAGGACGGGCGGAGGGTTGCGGACATGAACCGCTCCGGAATATATTCCGCCAGCAGAAAGAGGAGAATGATGCTTCCCGTGATGAGTACGGGAATTCCAAAGATGGAAGGCAGATGGGGGAGCGTAGTAACAGCAAACAGATCCCCAAAGAAGGAGAAAAGGCCGTCCTTGGCTATTTCCCCATTTTCTCCCCCGTAGGCGGGCAGGGGGCCGCTGCTTCCCCATGAGAGGATGAAGGCCATGGCGCATGCAAGGACGGGGGCGGATGCCCGAACCGGAGCGGAAGGAGGGGGCTGCAGGGGTACGAGTTTTTTTGAAAAGAGGACGACTGTTGCTGTGGAAATTGTCAGGACAGCAAGTAGCGCGGGAATAATGGGGACGCCCTCCGCTATTTGAGCCCAGGCGTGTCCCGGTGATTGCAGGAATTGCCGGGAGTAAAAAGAGAAGTGCTCACGGGTCAGAATTTCCGCCATTTCTTCACAGCAGTTCAACAGGCAGAAGAGCGTAAAAAAAGCCGTGGTGAGCACGTGATCCGTTTTGCCGCCATGGAATGCTTTTGGGAGCGCCGCCAGATAGAGAAGGTAGGGGATGATAAGGTAAAGGAAGGAGGAACATGTTTCCACGAGCAGGTTGCCCAGAAGCCGGAGGAGCGTTAAGGAGTTCCAGTCCGTTCCCGTTTGCTGAAGAAAGGCCAGGATGGCTACTTCAATGAGTTCATAAACAAGATATACAATCAGGAAAGGCGCCAGACGGCGGATATAATAATTGTTTTTCAGGGTGGGGAAGGCAGTCATGAAAGTTTGAGAGAGGCTTGGAAGGAAGGGGTGCGGATAGGGGGAACAATTCCGTCGTTTTTTCAAAAGGTTTGCTGCTTCTTTCACATGGAACGTCCGGAAAGGGCCGGTCAGCGTGGAAAAGGATGGGGATGAAAATTACTCTTCCAGTGCCTCCAGCACATTGTGCACACCGTCCGCAAAGCTTGGGTAGAGCGGTTCCCAGCCCAGGGCCATAAGGCGGGAGCAGGAAATCCTCTGGTTTGAGAAGCCCCGGCGCGCTTCCGCCGGGAGCGGTTCAGGCTGCGGAGCGGGTTTCCCCAGCAAATTGGAAAGGTAGGAGTATATTTCTCCCATTTGCATGGGGGTGCGGTCCGTCAGGTTGTAAATGCCGGCAGGCGGTTCCCGCAGGGTGCAGAGCAGGTGCAGGGCGGCTGCGGCATCGTCCCGGTGGATGTAATTGAGCCATCTGTCCATGGCTCCGGGGAGGGCCTTCCCCTTCGTGACGTACTGGGAGGCGAGAGCACAGCGGCCCGGCCCGTACAGGGCTCCCAGCCGGACGACCGTGCCCCCCGCTGCCAGAACCGCCTGTTCCGCCTGAATAAGCAGCCCGTTTTTTCCGGAGGAGGGATAGACGTTGTGTTCCTCCGTAATCCAGCGTCCGTCCGTGATTCCATAGACGGCTGTGCTGGAACAGAAGATGACCGGCGTTCCGGAAAAGGCTTCCAGCGTGTTCCGCGTTCCATGAGCGTAAAGGTTGCGGTAGGCTTCCTCTCCGCCTCCCCTCGTGCTGGCGCACATGACGATGATCTGGGGGGAGGGGATGCGGGCGGCCAGCCCCTGCATGGAGGCCTGGTCTGCAACGTCTGCTTCGTAAATGGCTTTTTGCGGGTCAATATCCGCCGTCAGGGCCGTATGTCCCGCTTTCCGCAGGCTTTCCGCCAGGGCTTTTCCCAGATACCCTGTTCCCAGAATGAGAACGATGCGGGGATTCTTACACAGAAGGCCGGTCATGAGTCATTGCGGAGGTGCTTGAGTTCCATTAGCATTTCAGCGCGGGAAATATCTTCCGGCCATGTGATTTTGGGATTGGGCTCATGATTATGCACCAGGCGCGTAGGATGGCCGATGAGTTGCAGGGCGGTTACTTCATCCGTTACCTGAATATTCCGTTCCGTGACTTCCACATAGGCGTCCAGGAGAAGAGGATATTGAAAGACCTGCGGGGTTTCCATGCACCACAGCCCGTCCCGTTCCACCTGTTCCGGAAGCGTAAAGCGTTCTTTGTCCGCACGTTTCAGGGTGTCCGTTACGGGATGTGCGGAAGCGGACGCCCCATATTCCCTGGCGGTTTGAATGCAGCGGGAGATTTGCTCCACCGTAATGAGCGGGCGGGCTCCATCATGCACGGCCACGAATTCCGGGGTATAAAGCAGGGCTGCCAGTCCGTTCTGCACGGATTCATGCCGTTCCGCCCCTCCGTCCACACGGGTAACGGGTATTTCCGTTTCCAGGTTTGCGCCGTTAATGGCATGAAAACGTTCCTCCGGGCAAACGACTACGATTTCCGTGATTTCCCGGCAGTTGGCAAAGGCGCGGATGCTGCGTTCCAGCACCCTGACGCCGTGCAGGGGGGCCAGCAGCTTATCAAATCCGGCACGCCGGGAGGACCCGGCCGCAACGATGATGGCGGCGCAGCATTTCATGACAGTCTGGCTGACACCATGCGGGCCAACTCCTTGCCGTTGACTCTGCCGGCAGTGCGTTCCTGCATGAGTTTCATGACCTGCCCCATATCTTTTTTGGTAGAGGCTCCCGTTTCCTTCATCACGGTTTCCAGAATGGCCGCCGTTTCTTCTGCTGTGAGTTCCGCAGGCATGAATTGCTTGAGAACGGTGATTTCTGCCTCTTCCTTTTCCGCCAGTTCCGGGCGTCCGGCGGCGCGGAATTGTTCCGCAGAGTCCTCACGCTGCTTGATTTGCTTGCGGACCACGGCCAGTTCTTCCGCTTCTTCCAGCCGGGTTCCCAAGCCTCCCTTGGCGATGGCCGTGTTCGTGAGAGCCGTCTTGAGGGCGCGCAGGGTATTGAGGGTAACGGAGTCTTTTGCTTTCATGGCGGTTTTCATCCCCTCCATGATTTGGTCGGAAATCGTGTTCATATCTCCATTAACTAAGCGCATCCCCAGGTGTACTTCAAGCCGTAAATTGAAAAAGGCCGCCAGCGCGGGGAATGCAGCCGGCGGCCCGGATAAGGGGAATAAAAGCGGAACAGCCGTGTTTATTTTTTTCCGCCAATGGGCATGATGTGGATTTTCTTTTCCGTCATGCCCGGAACCACCATCATGGAGTCATACAGGATAAAGTCCGCCGCCCCTTCAACAGTGCCGGTGGCTACCGGGGCGGAACGCCCCGTCTTCAAATCCAGCCTGCGGACAGCTTCCGGTTTTTTATCCTTGGACCAGTCACTGTAGTAAAGGGCGTTGTCACGGTAAACCAGTCCGTCATACTGTCCCCGTTCCTTGGAAAGTTCCGTAACTTCCCGGGAAACGGGGTTAATGGAGAGCAGGCGTCCGCTGGGTTTGCCTTTTTCATCCGTTGCGTATTCGCAGAGGTAAATGACCTTTCTTTCCGGGTCCCAGGCCAGGCCGTTCGGCTTGTAGATGGGTTGTTTGGTGACCAGTTCCCCATAAGAGCTGGTATTCGTGTCCACATAGAAAATCTGGTTGGTATCCGTGGAGGAAACCATGAGCCTGCCATTGATGAACGCCAGGTCATTGAGGAATTTCATGCGGGATGGGGACAAGTCCACGTATCCTTCAATAGCGCCGGTCTTGGCGTTTATTTTGAATACCATGTCCACGTCCGTGCAGTAAAGGAAGCCGTCCTGATACAGCAACCCTTTCGGCGCGTCCAGGGTATCTACGTCCGTGATTTTTTTCGGCTCTGTGGAACCGTGCGGAATGACGCCCAGGTAGCCGTCCTTGTCTTTTTCCGTAGGCGTGAGCCTGGAGCCGATGCAGGTGAAATAGATATTGCCCTCGGCATCCGCTGCAACGCTTTCCGGATGGCCGTCAATGGCAATGGTGTTTTTTTCCAAGGCGGGCAGCGGTTCAACGGGGTCCGGCTGTTTTTTTGTCGGCGGCGCGGCCAGCGCGCTGCACGCCAGGCAAAGAAGGAGTAATGTCGCTTTCATGGGGTGGTGTAAGAGTTTTGAACCTTATGGCATGGGAGCAATGGAAAAGCAAGCCCCGCAGAGGCTGGCAGGCTGATGGGCGGAGTTGCGCCCCGTTCGGGCAAACGGGGCGCTTCCCGTGTTAGATGGTTCCTGCATCCAGATTATTGGGCTGGGGCATGTTTTCCATGCGGATAGAACGGTTGACCGCGTTCAGGTAGGCCCGGGCGGAAGCTTCAATGACATCTGTGGAGGCTCCCTTGCCCACAATGGGCTTGGGCTGGCCGAAGTCCACATGCACTGTGACTTCTCCCAGAGCGTCCTTCCCTTCGGAAGCGGCGTTGACGCTGTAGCCTTTCAGCGTGCCTTTACGTCTGGTGATGCGCTCAATGGCTTTGATAACGGCGTCCACGGCGCCATTGCCCGTGGAGCTGTCTTCAAATTTCTTGCCTTCCTTGAGCAGTCCCACCGTAGCCGTGGGCCGCGCGTGGCTGCCTGCCACGAATTGCAGGAAGTCCAGTTCCCACAGGCCGGTGGAGGCATGCAGGGAGTCGTCCACAATGGCGGAAAGATCATCATCATAAACGAATTTTTTGGAGTCGCCCACTTTCTTGAAGCGTTCAAAGACGGTGTTGACTTCCTCTTCCGTAAGGACATGACCCAGCTGTTCCAGCCTGGATTTGACGGCAGCTCGTCCGGAATGCTTGGTGAGCGGGAGTTCCGTGGCTCCCCAGCCGACCGCCTGCGGGTCCATGACTTCATAGGTTTCCCGGCAGTTGAGGATGCCGTGCTGGTGGATGCCTGAAGAGTGGGCGAAAGCGTTTTCCCCCACGATGGCTTTGGACCGCTGCACCTGCATGCCGCTCATGCGGGCCACGATGCGGGAAGTGCGGACGATTTCCTTCGTGTTGATGTTGTCCGTGACGTCTCCGAATTGTCCGGCGCGGGTGCGCAGGGCCATGATGACCTCTTCCAGAGCCACGTTTCCGGCTCGTTCGCCGATGCCGTTAATGGTTCCTTCCACCTGGCGGGCTCCGGCGCGGACGGCTGCCAGGGAGTTGGCTACGGCCAGGCCAAGGTCATTGTGGCAATGCACGGAGATGACGGCTTTGCCGATGTTCGGCACATTTTCCTTCAGGTGGCGGATGATGCGGTAGAACTCGTCCGGTGTGGTGTAGCCCACGGTATCCGGAATGTTGACGGTAGTGGCGCCGGCATCGATGACTGTTTCCACGACTTTGGTCAGGAAGTCCAGGTCTGTGCGGGAAGCGTCCTCCGGGGAAAATTCCACGTCCTGGACAAATTGTTTGGCATAGGATACGCCTTCCGCGGCCATGCGCAGGATTTCGGATTCCGCTTTTTTCAGTTTGAACTGCATGTGCAGCTTGCTGGTGGCCAGGAAAATGTGGATGCGGGCACGTTCCCCGGCGGGTTCCAGGGCTTTGGCCGCCGCTTCAATGTCCGCCTTTACGCAGCGGGCCAGCCCGGCGATGCGGCATTTTTTGATTTCGCGGGCGATGGTGTGCACGGCTTCAAAGTCGCCGTCGGAGATGCAGGGAAAGCCGGCTTCAATCACGTCCATGCCCAGCCGTTCCATTTGACGCGCCACTTCCAGCTTTTCGCGTAGGTTCATGGATGCTCCGGGGCATTGTTCTCCATCGCGCAGGGTAGTGTCAAAAAAGTAGATTTGATCGGACATAGGTTAATGATGTTAAGCAATGGCATGATAATGTTTTGCTCCGGTAACGCAAGCCCTACGCGCTGCATGCTTTCACAGAGCGTCCGGGCGGCGGAAGAGGGCCCGCCGGAGAGAAGAATGACGGAACCGCACTTTGCTTAAAAGGAGGAGCTTTGTAGGATGGAAGGGTGAAGATCAGATTTTACCTGAATGACCAGGCGGAGCGCATTATGGCTCTGTGGAGCGAAAGCCGCGGGGAATACCTGGCGGCGGACTCCGTGCTTGCGGAGGCTGATTCCTGCATTTGCGGAGAAACAGGTTCCTGCGGAGAGGAAATGAAGCGCATTGCCGCGTTTCTGGATAGTGCCGCCTCCAAAGCTGTCGACCCTGAATGGATGATTGATACCGCGCTGCCCTGTTCCCCTTCCAAGCTGGTGTGCCTGGGAAAAAGTTATGCAGACCATGCGAAGGAGTTTGACGGGGATTCCGTGCAGGAACCGGCTGTTTTTCTGAAGTCGCCTTCCGCCATTACTTCCTGCAGTGATGTTGTTTTGTATCCGCCCGGCTGCGACAAGCTGGATTATGAGATTGAATTGGCCGTCGTGATTAAGGATGTGCTGAAAAACGCTTCCCCAGAGGAGGCCGCACGGGCTATCAGCGGCTATACCCTGATGTGCGATTATTCGGAAAGGGCCAACCAGCTGGAACATGGCGGGCAGTGGACCAAGGGGAAGAGCTATGACAGCTTTGCCCCGATGGGGCCCACGTTCATTTCCGCTGATGAACTTGGGGACGGCTCCGGCATTCCTCTGGAATTGAAAGTGAACGGGGAAGTGCGCCAGAGCGGCAATACGGACGGCTTGATCTGGCCTGTTCCGCGTCTGATTGCCTATGTTTCCCGGTTCATGACTTTATGGCCCGGAGATGTGGTTTCCACCGGCACTCCGGGAGGCGTGGGGATGGGGATGAAGCCTCCGGTATATTTGAAACCCGGGGATGTGGTGGAATGGGGAAGCCCCGCTTTTGGCTTCGCTTCCCAGGCAGTGGTGATTGATGATGAGGGGTAGGGGAATGGTTCTCCGGCCTTGTTGAATGTGGAGGGGGAAGGGAAAGTTCTGTCCCTTCCCGCTTTTGCGTATTTCTTCTGTATTCGGCGCATTGTTTTCCCGTGGAACGGAGCCGCCGGTGCTGCGTGGGCGGCAAATGACGCCTGCGCACGTGGGCAGGGCGTTGTTTTCTCTTGATTACTTCGCCGCGGTTTAGTGAAGTGGCCGCGTGAAAAATGTGGTTTTGTACGTGGTCATGGTGACCGGGCTGACGGCCCTCTTCGTTTGGCTGAAAGGCAGGAATGCGGAACGTGACCCTGCTTCCTCCGCCATGGTTGTGTCTCCGGAAGGCGCCGCCGCGCGTCCTGTTGTGCTGGTGGATGTCCGGACTCTGGATGAGTACCGCACGGGACATAAGGAGGGCGCCTTGAATATTCCGGCAGATGAGGTGGAACAACTGGCCCCCCGGCTTCTTCCTGATAAGAACGCCGTGATTATGCTGTATTGCCGTACGGGAAAGAGAGCGGACAAGGCGCTGGAAGTGCTCAGGAAGATGGGTTATTCCCATGTGGAAAACCTGCACCGGTTTGAAATGTAGCTTTCGGCCCGGTTGGGCCGAACGGGGATTCCGGGAGGAGCCGGCCATGCAGGCCGCCTGATTCGGACGGCGGAGTTTTCTAACGTGAAAGGCACGGAATCAATGAGAAATCATCCGGAAAGCAAATGAGATTGAAGCTGTTCATTCTTTAACCAGTTCCAATTTCCCATTGGAAGATTTTCCTCCCATGGAGCGGACCCTGGCTCTGAGGGAGCATCCGTTGTTGGCATGAATCCCCTTGGGAAGGGAAAGCTGATAGAAATTTCCATGGGAAGGCTTGCCTGCCAATCCGGCATGCTGGTCGCAGGCGATCACTTTGCCGTTTTCCAGGAGTTCGACGCCTTCTATTTCCAGAGCATGGTTTCCGGAAGTGAAAAGGAACCGCACTCCGCGGAGTTTTTCAAGATCGGCGGAAGAAACGGGCCACTCCAGGTAACTCCATTCTGCGGCTACCGTCGCGGACGTCCAGGTTCCTATAATTGATCCGGTTGCTTTTCTTTTCAGGGAAGAAGGAAGAGGGGGCGCCTCCCGGACGGCCTGGCGGCAGGCTTGGAGCAAATCCTCTGGCGCATGTGCGGCGCTTACGCCGGTGGAACGGACCCATTTTTCCTCCCATGCACCCATATCCGGATTTTTGCCGGAAAGCCGGCTTTGCATGAAATGTTCCCAGCGCGGCAGGTAATAGTCCCGAATAAGGCCGCTCCATATTCTGGCGGCGTAGTCGTCTATGGGAGGGCCCCACCTGGTCACCAGCCGTCTGGCGTTTTTTTCATATTCGTCTTTTTCCTCCGGAGAAGTTCCGTGAGACCGGGCAAACGATATCCAGCGCGACAGCCTCCATGTGGGGTGCCCTTCCAGAAGGGAATCTGCCAGAAGGGCGTATTTGCGGAAATAGGCTATGCATTTTTCCGCGTTTTCCTGATCCTGTTCGTCCAGAGCTTCCTGGGCGGCCCGGATGGCTTCATTCATGCGTATGCCAAGATAATGGGTTGCCATCTCAACGGCATCCTGGAGGAACAGGGGGGATTGTTCCAGACCGCGGGTGTTGACGAACAGGGAGAGTCCCCGGAGAAAGTCTTCACTTGTGTCAACGGAACAGTTTCGGGTGCCGGGTTTCATTTGCCAGTTGAAACGGGGATGATCTTTTAGGTTGGAGTAAGCCGTACAGCGGAACAGCCTCCAGGCTTCCTTCAGGGTATCCGGATAATTCCCGTATCTGGCCCGGCAATAATTTTCCAGATATTGTTCCACGTTTTCCTGGCGGTTCCTCCATGCGGCATCCGTGATCAGTTCGTAGATCACATCGTTATTTTCTATTCCTTCCGGGGCCATGCCCATTCCTGAAAGACGCCCCCTGGCCGGAGAGTTCAAGGCTTCCAGGTGGCCGTTGGCGTAAAAATCCATTACTCCGGTCATGGCGCATTTGCCGCCCATGTTGGGAACCACGCTGTAAACCCACGGTTTATTGAAAAACCCCTTGAAAACGTCCCAGTTCATGCCGTTGCGCCAGAAGGTTTTGTTGTAATCCGCCGCCAGGTCCAGAAGGAGCATTTTATCGTCCGGAACCCTGCTGAGCAAGGCCTTCAGAGTATCTGCGTTCCAGATGTTGCGCTGGTATCCGAACATCCAGCCCTGCATCACCCATACCGCGTCCGGATTGTCGGAGGAAATGGAGCGGTAGATTTGTTCCCCAAGGGAGCTGAGCATGCTGTTGCGGGCTTCAATGCCTCCTTTGTTTGCAGGGAGTTCCATTTCATTGAAGGAGTCTGCGAGAAAATAGGTGTTTTTCCCGAATTCCTTCTGCCATTCCTGCATGTACAGGCGCCCTATTTTGAGGAACAGAGGCTCTTCCGGAGAAAGAAAATGGGCATGGTTTTTTTTGGGCCAGCCTCCCCAGCCCAGCCGGTGAAGCTTCGCTTCCGGATAAAGGCGGAGGATTCCCCGGGGAACGAAACCGGAAAAAGCGGGGCAGATGGGGGACATGCCCAGGGATTTCATCCTGTGGAGAATGCGGTGCTGCAGGGCGATTTGTTCCTTGTGCCAGCTGGCGGGAAGGGTGCCGTCATGATTGACGATGTTTCCCATCCGCTGCCAGGGAAGATGGGCCGGCCCCGTGTAAAATTCTTCTATTTCTTTTTCCGTCAGCCCCAGTTGCTTCCAGACCCGGACGGCGATCCCCTCCGTGGCAACCAGAGCCAGGGGCATGTTGATGCCGTGCAGAGCCATCCAGTCTATTTCCTTTTCCCAGCGTTCCCAGGTCCAGTAGGGCATCGTGTATCCATAGGTGACCACATTGAAATAATAGTGGTTGCGGAAAGGAGAAACGATGCGGCGCGGCGCGGTGTCCGGCAGCTGTGCCGGCCAGCGAATGTCCTTGTTTTCCCAGGATACCATTCCCAGACGGTTCGTTTTCAGAAAATCATAGAATCCCCGGCAAAGGGCTGTGCCGCTGCTTCCCCGGATCGTCAGCACTCCTCCAGAGGCTTTCGTCTCGAAAACATCATATCCGTCTTCTTTTTCAATGGTTTCCAGGTGCAGTTTTTCCGGGGAGGCGGCCAGAGACGGCACGGTCCGCATGATGACTGAGCGGGCGGCTTCCCGTTCCCTGTTTTTCTGCATGTCTTCCGCGAATACATGCAGGCTTGCCATCATCAGAAAGATCAGAATTCTGGGAAAGGAGGAGACCATGCCCGTAAATACGCAGGGAGGGTCATTGTCCTTTCAGGGGATGGAAATGGCAGTTCCGCGGAATCCGGCCCAATGAAAAGGCCCCTGCATGTCAACATGCAGGGGCCCTGGTTGAAAAGCCTAAAAGCGTTTATTCCGCCTTGGGTTTCCGCGGCGTTCTCTTGCGCGGCGCTTTGGGCCTGGCTGGTTTTTTGTCCTTGATGTGCAGGAAGGTGAGCGTCTCCGTCCCGTCCGTTTCCACGGCTTCAATTTTATCGCCGGGTTTCACGTCTCCCCTCAGCAGGGATTCCGCCAGCGGGTCTTCCAGCAGGCGTTCGATGGCGCGGCGCATCGGGCGGGCGCCGTACTGCGGGTCATATCCGTTCTTGATGATCAGGCTCAGAGCTTCCTGGCTCAGGGCAAGCGTGATATTCTTGGTCTTGAGACGGGAGATGAGCTTGTCCGCTTCCAGATGCACGATGCGTTCCAGGTCGTCCCGTTCCAGCATGCGGAAGACAGAAATGTCATCAAATCGGTTCAGGAATTCCGGCCGGAATTGCTTGCGCGCCGCTTCCAGAATCTTTTCCTTCATGGCGGCGTAGTCCGCGTTGTCGGCGGCCATGGCGCCGAAGCCCATGGTGCTCTGCCGTTTGGCGGAAGCGGCCCCCACATTGGAGGTCAGGATGATGATGGTGTTGCGGAAGTTGATCTTGCGTCCCAGCGAGTCTGTTACGCTGCCTTCTTCCAAAATCTGGAGAAGCAGGTTCATGACGTCCGGATGGGCCTTTTCCACTTCATCAAAGAGGATGACGGAGTAGGGCCTGCGCCGGACGGCTTCCGTGAGCTGTCCGCCTTCGTCATGGCCTACGTAGCCGGGAGGAGAACCGATGAGACGGGACGTGGTGTGTTTTTCCATGTACTCGCTCATGTCCACCTGAATCAGGGCGTCCGAGGTGCCGAACATGATTTCCGCCAGATTGCGGGCCAGATAGGTTTTGCCCACGCCGGTGGGGCCCAGGAAGAGGAATGAGCCGATCGGGCGGCGCGGATCCTTGATATCCGCACGGCTGCGCCGCAGAGCGCGGGCGATGGCGGAAGCCGCCTCGTCCTGGCCGATGACTTTGCTTTTCAACTCTTCCTCCATCCGCAGAAGCTTGGTGGTTTCCTTTTCCTCCATCCGGGCCAGCGGGATGCCCGTCCATTTGGCGAGTACGCTCATCACGTCTTCATCCGTCACGGGAACGTAGTTGGTCTCATAGGAGTTGCGCCAGGTTTCCAGCATGTTCTGAAGTTCCGCCTTGGCTTGTTTTTCCTCGTCGCGCAGGCGGGCTGCTTCTTCAAAAAGCTGGGTTTCCACAGCCTTGTCCTTGCGTTCCTTGATTTCCGCAATGCGGATTTCCATGTTGCTGATGTGGTCCGGGCGGGTCATCTGGGAGACGCGCTTGCGCGCGCCCGCTTCATCCAGGATGTCGATGGCCTTGTCCGGCAGGAACCGGCCCGTCAAATAGCGGTGGGAGAGCTTGGCTGCGGCTTCAACGGCTTCCTTCGTATAATGCACCTTGTGATGTTCCTCATACTTGGGCTGGATGCCGGCAAGAATCTGGATGGTGTCCTCCACGGAGGGTTCCCCTACCTGCACCTGCTGGAAGCGGCGTTCCAGGGCGGCGTCCTTCTCAATGTGTTTCCTGTATTCGTTGAGCGTGGTGGCGCCTATGGCCTGGAGCTCACCCCGGGAGAGGGCGGGCTTGATGATGTTGGAGGCGTCCATGGAGCCTTCCGCGGAGCCGGCGCCTACAATGGTGTGCAGTTCATCAATGAAAAGGATGACATTGCCTTCCCGGCGTATTTCATCCATTACGGCCTTAAGCCGTTCCTCAAACTGACCGCGGTATTTGGTGCCGGCCACCATCAGCGCCAGGTCCAGGGAGATGACCCTCTTGCTGCGCAGGAGCTCCGGAACATGGCCCTGGGCTATTTCCTGGGCCAGCCCTTCCACGATGGCGGTTTTGCCCACCCCGGCTTCACCGAGCAGGACGGGGTTGTTTTTGTTCCTCCGGCACAGAATCTGGATGACGCGCTCAATTTCCGAGGCGCGGCCGATGACGGGATCCAGCTTGCCGTCTCGGGCCAGCTGGGTCATGTCCCGGCCAAAGGCCTGGAGCGCGGGTGTCTTGGATTTCTGCTGCCTGGAGTAGGAGGGGGAGGAAGGCTCGTCCGTCGGGATGGCGGGGGATTCATTTTCCTCCTCGTCGTCATCGTCGTCCGGGATGATGTTGTCTTCATCCGCATCCATCTGGTATTTGGGGGTCAGCACGTCCAGCAGTTCGCGCCGCGCCTGTTCCAAATCCACGCCGAAGTGGCGCAGAATCTGTCCGGCCACGCCGTCGCCGTCACGGATGAGGCCCAGGAGCAGGTGTTCCGTGCCCACATACGTGTGGTTGAGTTCCTGGGCTTCCCTGTTTGCCATTGCCAGGACTTTGCGCACCCTGGGGGTGTACGGGATGTTGCCCTCCGCCTGGGGTTCCGTGCCCCGGCCTATTTGTTCCTCCACCTGTTTGCGCACGGCGGTAAGCTCCACGCCCAGATTTTCCAGGATGGTGACGGCCACGCCCTTGCCCAGCTTGAGCAGGCCGAGCAGAAGGTGTTCGGTTCCTATGTAATGATGATTGAAGCGGTCCGCTTCCCGGCGCGCATGCGCCAGCACTTGTTGCGCCCTAGGCGTAAAATTATTCATGGATGGTCAAAAAATTTGTATGGTTGCATTAGTTGCCGGAAAGTTCTTTCCGAATAATATCAGCGCGGATCTGGTCCCTGTGTTCCGGAGTGGTTTGGTCCGTGGTGGACAGGCGGGCCAGATGGGCCGGCTGGATGTTCATGATGGTTTTATTGACGTTTTTTAATGCCTGGTGGGAAAAGATGTCCAGAGACGCTCCCATCCGGAGGAAGGAGAGCAGGGCCAGCGCCTCCTGCGTGGAAAGCAGAGTGGCATTGGTCAGAAGGCCGTAGGCGCGGGAAACGCGGTCCTTCACCTGCAGGGAAGATGACTGGAGCAGCCGCCTGCGTGCGTTCCATTCCTGATGGGCCAGGTCGGAGGTGAAGCGGGTCATGCGTTCCACAATCTGGTCTTCACTGTCCCCCAGCGTGGACTGGTTGGATATCTGGAAAAGGTTACCGGTGGCTTCCGTCCCTTCCCCGTAAAGGCCGCGGACGGTAATGTTGAGCTGCGCGGCCGCCTGAACGACCTGCTGCATCTGTTCGGAGATGACGAGGCCCGGCAGATGCATCATCACGGAGGCCCTCATGCCCGTGCCCAGGTTGGTGGGACAGGCGGTAATGTAGCCCAGCCGCGTATTGTAGGCGTACGGGAGCCTGGCCTCCAGTTCGGAGTCTATTTTGGAGATGGCCCCCCATGCTTTTTTAAGCTGGATGCCGGGCAGGATATACTGCAGGCGCAGATGGTCTTCCTCATTAAAGAGGATGCTGGCATTCTGGCTGCGGGAGATGAGGACGGCGCAGCCTTCCGAACGCGCCGCCAGTTCCCGGGAAATGAGGTGGCGTTCCACCAGCAACTGTTTCTGTTGCTGGGTAAGTCCGGAGAGCTCCGCATAATAGCCTCCCTTCATGACGGGGATTTGGCGCGCTTCTCCGGAAGTGAGCTTCAGCGTTTCCTCCCTCTGCTGGCGTGTGGCCCAGCCGGGAAAGGGGGTGGCGGTCAGGTTGCGTGCCAGGCGGATGCGGGAGGTGAGGACGATGTCGTGCTCATCCCTTGATTCCACCATCCATTTGGCGGGGTTGTTGAGTAAGTCGTCAAAGAGCATGTATGTTAATTGGTCGGCGTGCGCAATTGTTTGATTTGATCGCGGAGTTTGGCGGCGCGTTCATAATCCTCTCTTGCCACTGCCAGGGAAAGCTGTTGTTCCAGATCGCTGATGGTATGGGTTTCCGTTTCGCGTTTTTCGGCCCGTTCCGGCGTTTTCCCGTGATGGTGGGAATCAGGCTGGATCTGGGTAAGAAGAGGGAGTATTTCTTCTTCAAAGACGTTGTAGCATTCACTGCAGCCCAGGCGTCCTACGTTTTTGTAATCCTGAAGGGTGAAGGAGCAGATCGGACAGCTTGTGAGGGGCAGGGATTGCAGGGCCGGAATGGGAGCGGCGGGACCCGCCGCGCCTTCCTTGCCGAATTGGCCCTGAAGGTTCGGGAACAGTTTTTCCGCCAGATCAAAGGCATCCGGGTCCAGCAGACCCCGCTCCTGGGCGCATTTGGCGCAAAGGCAGAATTTGGTGGACTTCCCGTTGATGATCTGTGTCAGGAACACCGTTGCCGGTGCAGAGCATATCTCACATTTTTTCACAACCCGCATTATAATGGCGCTCCCTGTGGCGGACTAGTAGTCTGCGTGTCATGGATTGTCATGAAAACGGGCTCTGTTATTGTACTTGGGAAGAATTCTTCCCGTGCTGTTTTAAAAGCCCGCACCGTGATGAATACAAATAGGCTGTGCAAAAAATAATACCCAGCACCAGAATGATGGTTGCACCCAGATGCCAGCCCAGGGGGAAGGACAGGTAAAAAGCCAGCAGGGAGCCCAGTCCTCCGATGATTCCTCCCCCCCAGAAGAGATGGGACGGCTTGTTGGTAAGCAGGTACACCGTGGCGGCGGGACCGACAAGCAGCCCCAGCGTCAGGAACGCTCCCACGGCCTGCAGAGAGGAAACGAGCACCAGAATGATCAGGGTGAAGATGCCGTAACTGATGAGGCGGGAGGGGATTCCCAGCGTAGTGGCGATGTCCGGGTCAAAAAGGCAGACCAGAATGGGGCGGCGGAAGAGCAGCAGGATCAGAACGCTGACGGAGCTGATGGCGAAGGCGATCCACAGGTCGGAGTCGGACAGGCTCATGATGGAGCCGAACAGCCAGTCGTCAATTTTCTGTTGCAGGCCCAGCCTTACCAGCACGATGAAGCCCGCAGCGAAGGCTGTGGTATGCAGGATGGAGAGGGCTGTATCCTGGTTCAGCCGGGATGTGCGGGAAACGAAGAGGGATCCCAGGCCCACCAGCAGGGCGGCCACCACCGCCCCCGTCAGCAAACTCCAGCGGGTAAGGCCGAAGAGGAGCACCGCCACCGCAATGCCCGGCAGCAGGGCACAGGAGAGCGTCCCGATTTGAAGGGCGGATTTTTTCAGGATAACCAGCCCGCTGACGAAACCGTTGGCGAAGCCGATCATGACGCAGGCCAGCAGGGACCGCTGAGCGATGGGTTCCCGGAGGAATTGGAGAAAATCGTCCATCATGAAGCTTGGATTTCCGGTTGAGGTTCTATTCCGTATGTCTCCCGGATGCGTGCGGGGGTAAGCACTTCCTTCGGGGGGCCGAAGGCGGCCAGCTCCCTGTTCATCAGCAGGATGGTGTCGAAGATGTCCGCCGCCGTGTTCAGGTCGTGGTGGGAGGCGATGACCAGCCGCCCTTCCGCCGCCAGGGAATCCAGAAGCCTCCCCAGGGATTGGCTGGCGGGGGCGTCCAGGCCCGTGAAGGGTTCGTCCAGCAGGAGGACATGGGCCTCCTGCGCCAGGGCCCGAGCCAGAAAGGCCCGCTGCTGCTGGCCGCCGGAGAGTTCTGAAATCTGGCGGTCCGCCAGGGATTCCATACCAAGAACGTGAAGGGATTTTTCCACAATATCCCGGTCATGCCTCCCGAATTTTTTCCACAGGCCCAGGGACGGATAACGGCCCATTTCCACCAGCGCGCGGACGGTGATGGGGAAAGACCAGTCTACGTCGGAACGCTGGGGCAGGTAGGCTATTTCTCCCGGCGTGTCGTGCAGGGGGCATCCGTTCCACAGGATTTTTCCGGAATCGGGGCGGATCAGCCCGGCCAGAGCCTTGATCAGCGTGGATTTTCCTGCACCGTTGGGACCCATCAGAGCCAGCGTGTGGCCGCAGGTGATGGAAAAGCTGATGCCGTTGAGCGCGAGAAAGCTTCCATAATAAACGCTGAGGCTGTCCACTTCCAGTCGGTGGCGGTCCGGGTGGCTGGCGTGCGCGCCCCAGCAGATGTGGTCCTGGGTGCAGGGAGGGGCTGGGCTGTTCATTTCCATGAGAAGGAGTAGCTGTCGTTCAGGGAGGGGCCGAAGGACCAGCGGGTGGCGGAGACGGTGGTTTTCCCCTCCGGTTCCAGTTCCAGCGTGACGGGGGTGTCCGGTGTGTTTTCCGGCCAGCGGGCGGAAACGGTAAGCGTTACGGAACCGTTGTTCAACGGCAGGCCGCATTCCGTTTCTTCATGCAGCCCGGGCGTTTCGGGCTGCCAGAGAAGACGGCCGCCGCAGGAGATGGAAAGGGCTTCCGGCCGGTGGGCGCATCTGACCGTGATGACCGTGGGAACATCCGCGGTTTGCGCCGTGGGGGCGGAATGCTCCGCTTCCTGTGATCCGGTGGTGGGTGCCGTCATGTTGTAGAGGAAGAATCCCAGCAGGATGACGACTCCCAGAGTGGGAAAAAACTGCCGCAGGGGTGTGCTGGTCATGGCCTGGGGAACGGGGAAAGGGCTTCCTTGATGATGCCTGTGTTTTGTCTGAACATGGATTCGAACGTGTGTCCCTCAGGGGCCAGCCCGTCGGTATTGATTGGTCTGGCAACGGGGATGTTCAGGGATTTGGCGATTTCCGTAAGGCTCTTGGGGTTGGAGGAATATTCCGGGAACAGGGCTTTTACCCCGGCTGACCTCAGCTTTTTCAGCGTGGAGGCCAGCTGGGCGGAGTTGCCTTCATCTTCACGGCTTATCCCCTGGATGCTGATGCTGCGGAAGCCGAATTCCCTGCAGAAATGGTTCATGGCCGCATGCCCCGTAACCAGGACGCGGTCCGTTTCCGGAATGTCCGCAAGTTCCTTTCTGGCCCAGGAGGAAAGCTGGTCCATCTTTCTGTTCCACCGGGACAGGCCGGCTTTATAGTCCTGTTCATGGGCCGGGTCCAGCCGCGTGAGCGTTGCGGCCAGAGTGCGGGCGGCGCGTTTCATATTGGCCGGGGTGTGCCACCAGTGGGGGTCGTTGGGACCGTGGGCGCAGCAGTCTCCGTCGTGTTCGTGGTCATGGTCTGCGGTGTCTTCCTCCACGGGAACATCCGGGACGGAGGCTCCGAGATCCAGAATTTGCGCGCTGCCTCCCAGGGCGTCTTTTAATTTGGGAAGGTACGGCTCCAGGTTTTTGCCGGAGGCCAGCACCAGGCGCGCCCGTCCTGCGGCGGCAATGTCCTGCGGCGCGGGTTCAAAGCTGTGCAGGTTGCCGTTGGGGCGCAGCAGATCCGCTACCTGCACGCGGCTGCCGCCGAACCGCGTGGTGTATACCTTTTTCAATCCATTGACTTTCAAAACAGCCATAAATAAGTCTCCTTTTTCAATTCGTTGACAAAAGTATACAGCAAAAAGCGGACGCAGAACATCGATTCACCTTACAAAATGAAAGGCGGAGCTTACATTTTTGTAAGGTCACTCCACCTGTAAATTGCTTTCCTTCATATCGAGCGAAAAGGTGCTGCCTGCGCCGGGGGCGGACTGCACGGAAAGCGTGTGGCCGAGCATATCGGCGGCTCGGCGGCTCAGATACATGCCGAGACCCGTCGATTTCTTTTCTGCCCTGCCGTTATAGCCCGTGAAGCCCTTTTCAAAAATGCGCGGCAGGTCTTCCGGTGCGATGCCGATGCCGGTATCGCTGACCTTTAAGACCTTATTCTTTGTGACGGTGACGGTCACGGTGCCGCTTTCCGTATATTTTACGGCGTTTGCGAGCAGCTGACCCAAAATGAACGCCAACCACTTTTCGTCCGTTAAGACCTGCACCGGGACAATATCGCACTTTAACGCGATGTGCTTGCGGACAAACTGCCCGGCGTACTGCCGCACGACGCGCTTTATGACGGGTTCGACCTCGACTTTGGCGAACACAAGGTCGTTTGACGTGCTGTTTAGGCGCGCGTAATTCAAGGCCATTTCGGCATAGCGGTCTATGCGGAACAGCTCTGCGGAAAGTGCGCGGCTGCGCGGGGTATCTTCTTCGCCGAGCATCAGCCGCATGGCGGAGATGGGCGTTTTGATCTGGTGTACCCACATGGTGAAATAATCGGTGTTCTCCTCCTGCCCACGGCGGCGGTCGGTCTCACTTTGGGCGAGCTTGGTGCACAGCATGCGCACGGCTTCGTCATAACACACGGCCGTGCTGCCCGAGGGCTCCGGGAGGTCATCGCGCGATTCGGGCAGATTCAAAAGCGCCGATTCCAACCGGCGAAACTGCTTATGAAACCGCAGATAGCTTAAAATGAAGCTTAAAAGCCCCACCGCCGCGCACAGCAGCGCCGCGTACAAAACGGGATCGGCGGGCAAATCGTATAAATAGAGAATCACCGCAAAAATGGCAAAGCACAGCAGCAAAAACGCGATCTGCAAAATGTGTGCGCACAGGTATGAGAAAAACAGCGCGCTTTCTTTTTTCTTCATGGGTCACCTCACAAAACGACATAGCCGCTGCCGACGCGCGTCGTGATGAAATCGGTCAGGCCGATGCCGGAAAGCTTCTTACGCAGGCGGGTCATGTTGACGGTCAGCGTGTTTTCTTCAATGTACAGGTCGTATTCCCAAAGGCGTGTCATGAGCGTTTCGCGGCTGACGACCTTGCCGCGGCTTTCCATAAGCGTCTGCAAAATGCGGAACTCATTGCGCGTGAGCTGCACCTTTTGGCCGTCGTGCGTCACGGTCTCATCGTTCAGGTTCAAGACCGCGCCGCCACGCTCAATGACCGGCACACGGTCGCCGAGGCCGTAGGTACGGCGCAAAACGGCGCGAATTTTTGCCATAAGCACGGAGGGGTCGAACGGCTTTGCGATAAAATCATCGCCGCCCATGTCTACCGCCATCACGATATTCATATTTTCCGACGCGCTGGAGACGAAAATGATCGGCACGGCGGATATTTTTCGGATCTCACTGCACCAGTGGTAGCCATTGAAAAAAGGAAGTTTCACATCCATCAGTACAAGCTGCGGATCAAACGCCGCGAACGTACCGGCCACATTGGAAAAATCTTCGGCACAGCATACCTCATAATTCCAACTTTCCAGATGAGTTTTGACACTCCGTGCTATACTTTCGTCATCTTCTACAATCAAAATACGGTACATGGCATTTACCACAGTTCTGCCAGCTCATAAATAAGCTTCTCTGTTTTCTCCCAGCCAAGACAAGGATCTGTAATGGATTTGCCATAGCAGTGCTCTCCAACTTTCTGGTTTCCGTCCTCGATGTAACTCTCGATCATCAGTCCCTTGACCAGCTTATGAATATCTGCCGACATCTTACAGCTATGCAGCACGTCCTTGCTGATTCTGATCTGTTCCTCAAATTTCTTACCGGAATTGGAATGGTTTGCATCCACGATAACTGCCGGATTTGCAAGTGGATTGCTTGACGAATTGGCATCCTCATAATGCTCCAGCAGATTCTGCAGATCTTCGTAATGATAATTCGGAATATTTCTTCCGAATTTATCCACATAACCTCTCAAAATTGCATGCGTATATGGATTTCCCTGTGTTTTTACTTCCCAGCCGCGGTATAAAAATGTATGGCTGTTCTGTGCAGCAATGATGGAATTCATCATGACTGCAATGTCACCGCCGGTTGGATTTTTCATACCTACCGGAATACCAACACCGCTTGCCGTCAGTCTGTGCTGCTGGTTTTCTACGGAACGTGCACCTACTGCTACATAAGAAAGCAGATCTGACAAATATCTGTGATTTTCCGGATATAACATCTCATCCGCACAGGTAAAACCGGTCTCTTCCACTGCACGTTTATGCATCTGGCGAATCGCTATGATTCCTTTTAACATATCCGTTTCTTTTTCCGGGTCCGGCTGATGCAGCATACCCTTATAACCGATTCCAATCGTTCTTGGTTTGTTCGTGTAAATACGTGGAATCATAAAAATCTTATCTGCAACTTTATCCTGTACTTTGCGAAGTCTTGAAATATAATCAATTACCGCATCCTCGTTGTCCGCAGAGCACGGCCCGATCACCAGAATTAATTTATCTTCTTTTCCCTCAAAGATTGCGCGGATCTCATCATCACGCTCTGCCTTAGTTGCAACAACCTGTGCACTTACCGGATATTCTTCCTTCAATTCTGCCGGTGTCGGAAGTTTCCGTAAGAACTCCATTTCCATTTCCATTTTGTCCTCCGTTTCTGCGCCGTTTTTCTATATCAGTTATCGATATCATCCTGTTAAAAGACATTTTGTACTCTTTGCGCTGACTTTTTTATTTATATCAATAGATTTGCCTGTAAAACATTGAATCTATTGTGTTCATAATGCGTTTTTCTTTTTCACTTTAAAGCATTGCAGTATGAAGTTCCTTTAAATAATACTTTGTTCTTTGTGATCTGTCAATCCCTTTTGAATAATTTA
>OGRF01000873.1_pt1 | contig 22915 bp, 18 predicted proteins | sample 1553381 | NCBI WGS metagenome assembly OGRF01 (sample SAMEA2580060, study PRJEB22360) | human gut metagenome | biome: human gut; feature: human-associated habitat; material: faeces | place: Denmark | collected 2008/2010
CGCGACAGCCTCAAGTTGACAACATCGCTTCGAGCAACCCTCAGCTTGTAAAAAACGCCCCGACCGGGGCCTGCGTAGGGGCCGACCCGGCTAGGGCGGCCCGCCTGAAATGTGATGTACACGACATACATGACGGGTGATGTGTGAAAAAAAGCCCCATATACCAGGAGGGTTATATCTACGATTCACAGCGGGACGCCCTTTGGGCGTCCCCTACAGCGACATCTACCCCCTAACTGCTACTTCTTCCACGGGCAGAGTTTCCGTTCGGCTATATCGAGGGCCATGTAGGCGATGATGCCGATGGCGGCCAGGGTCAAAATGGCGGCGTACATTTCTTCATAGTTGCGGACTTCCATGCGGTTCATGATGAAATACCCCAGGCCGGAAAAGGCGGCGAACGTTTCGGTAATGAACAGCAGGGCCAGGGCGATGCCCAGGGATGTTCTCAGCGCTGTCAGGATACCCGGTAGGCAGGCCGGCCAGATGAGGTGGCGGAAATCCTGCCATTTTGTCCCGCACAGGGAACGCATGGTCATGACCTGTTCTTCCGGGATGGCCTTGGCGGCATCGCGGACCATGATGGCGATTTGGAAAAAGACGGTAATGGCGATGATGAAGATCTTCGGGAAATCACCGAGTCCCAGGACGACGATGATGACCGGAAGGAAGACGACTTTGGGAATGGAGTAGAAGATATAGAGGAATGGCGACAACAAGGCGTCCCAGCGGCGGCTGCGACCGGCAGCCATGCCGACGGGGACGGCTGTCACCAGGGCCAGGGCCAGGGCCAGGCCGCAGATCATTCGGTACAGGCTGGAGGCGATGTGCGGCCAGAGAACGCCTGTCGTCATCAGGGTGTACCAGGTCTGGCAGACGCGGTACGGTGCCGGCAATAACGGTTTGTTCAAAGCCATACTGGCAGCCTGCCATATGGCACCGATGAGGAAGAAGGCCAGCAGGAGATGGGGCACAGCGATGGGATTACTCGTTTTTCCGGACATCTTCGATGACACCTCCTGTCTTGGCAAAGACGACGGTCTTATCGCCCAGGGCGGCTGCTTCTTCCGGACTGTGGGTGACGATGATCGTCGCCATGGAGCTGGTTCCTATGTATTTCCGGAACAGGTCATAGCATTGATGGCGCATAGCCGGATCCAGGGCCGAGAAGGGTTCGTCCATGAGCAGCAGCTTGGGCTGCATGGCCATAGCCCGGCCCAGGGCGGTCCGCTGTTTCTGACCGCCTGAAAGTTCTCCTGGGTAATGTTTGCGGACGGCCGTCAGGTCCAGCGATTGCAAGAGTTTTTCTAACTGGTCCTTGTTCAGGGAATGGTGGTGGAGCTGTCCCGGCAAGCGGATGTTTTCTTCGACGGTCTTCCAGGGGAAGAGCCCATAATCCTGGAAGACGATGGCCAGATCCGGCCGGGGACCGGTCATTTTTTGGCCGGCAAAGCGGATCTGTCCTTCCGTCGGCGCCTGCAGGCCGGCGATGAGCCGCAAGAGGGAAGATTTCCCGCAGCCCGATGGCCCGACGACGGTCAGGTACTGGCCTTCGTCCAGGCTGAGGCTGATATGCTGCAAGACGCGCTGGGGGCCGTGGCTGCCCTAATGGACGAGGCCCACGTCGTCCAATTGCAGCAGCGCTTCCCTTCCCTTGCCGTTACTGGACATGGGCGACCATTTCATCGTAGCTGTAGGCCTTGGGCAACAGGCCTTTCTGGACCATCCAGTTCATGATACGGCTGACTTCTTCTTCGGTCGGCAGGGCATGGGCCGTGTAAGACGGCGTGCGGTACGAACCGGCGACAGCTGCCGGGATATTGGCTTTCTTCATGGCTATGTCGCGGTAGGCATCGGGCTGGTTGTCCAGTTTTTCAATGGCTTCGTTATAGGCATCGAGGAAGTGGACGGCATCGTCGTGGTGTTTTTCGATCATGTCCTGGGTCAGGACGACGACGGACTGGGAATAATTTTTCTGGAGTTTCGTATCGTCGATGACGACATGGGCTCCCTGCTGGACGGCATAGGCTGCCAGCGGATCCGGCAGGATGGCCGCCTGGATGTCTTTGCCGGCCAGGACGGCTTCTGTGCGCAGGGCTAGGTTCGGCATCTGGACGGTATGGACTTCGGCTGCAGGAATCCCCAGTTCTTGTTCATACTGGTTCATTAAATAGTCCATCATGGTATTTTCCGAGATAGCCACGGCGGCTCCGGCCAGCTGCTGCGGCGTCGTAAGGCTGCTGTCCGGCGACGATACGACGAGGAACCGGCCTTCTTGGGGAACGGCACCGAGGGCCATGGCGACGACGCGGACGTCGGTACCGGCTTTTTTCAGCAGGCCCGTGACGATCATATCGGTCATCATGCCATCGAGTTCGCCGGCTTCCATGGCTTTTTGCTGGTCTGCAGCCGAGCTAAATTCGATGACCTGGACGTCGACGCCGTGTTTGGCAAAGAGTTTTTCTGATTCTGCCGTATAGAGGGGCAGGCTGTCGTCGATGCGCAGGACGCCGATTTTGTACGTCTTCTTGTCGTTCGAGCCAGACGGGCTGTTCTGGCAGGCTGATAACACGAGGGCCGAGCAGGCCAGCAAGGCGGCTAATACGAAACGTAATACACGATTCATGGGAAAGACCTCTTTTCATAAAATCAAAATGTATAAAAGTAACACGAAATATGTTATATACTCCCTATTATAGGGGAGCCATGATATAATTTCAACCGTTTTATGCTGAGATGGCAAATGGGCTTAACTTTGTTTGTCCAAGGGTGGTTATTCCTTTTGTATTTTGAATACATGACAGATATATGCAGACTGTTTATTGTCTTTCGATTTTGAATGTGGTATAAATGTATATGTACATAAGAAAGGGGAGTTGATTCATATGGTAAAAAGTGTTGCCGCACCGCAGGCAAAAGGGAAGAGTGCTGAAGATAAGATTTTTGGTGCTAACAACCGTGCCGTAGCTTTGAGCGAAAAATTGGGGGCAGATAAAGTTATTAATGGGACTGTCGGTTCCATGCTCGATGAAGATGGGAATCTCATCATGCTCGACGTCGTCCAGAAAGCCTATAAAGCCTTGACGCCGAAAGAAATCGTCGCTTATGCGCCGATCCAGGGCTATCCTGATTATCTGGAAGCGGCTATCGACCAGTGCTTCGGTGAATCCCGTCCGGAAGGCTATATCCGTGCCTGTGCTACGTCTGGTGGCTCCGGTGTCCTTCATCACGTCATCCACAACTATTCCGAATGGGGCGATGAAGTCCTGACCAGTGACTGGCATTGGGGAGCTTACGGTTCCATGTGCAAGGACAATGGCCGCAAACTCCGCGAATTTGAACTGCTCACGCCGGATGGCCATTTCAATATGGAAAGCTTCAAAGCCAACGTCAGCGATATGGTTGCCAAACAGTACAACACCGTTATCATCATGAATTCGCCGGCCAACAACCCGACCGGTTACGGCCTCTCTGATTCGGAATGGGACGAAGTCCTGGCCTTCTTGAAAGATGTCGTCAAAGGCAAAGACAAGAACATCATCTTCGTTTCCGACGTCGCTTACCTCGATTACAGCGGTGAAAAACACGAATGTCGCAAATTCTTCAAAAAATTCGGCAACATGCCGGACAACGTCCTCATCGTCGTCGCCTACACCTGCAGTAAAGGCTTCACCATGTACGGCCAGCGTATGGGCGCCATGATCTGCGTCACGCCGAACAAGGATATTGCCGATGAATTTGTCGCCATCAACCAGTATACCAGCCGTGCTACCTGGTCGAACTCCAACAGCGCTGCCATGAAGGTCATGGCCAACATCTGCAAGGACCCGGCCAAAGTGGCTGAACTCGATGCCGAACGGGCTAAATATTTCCACCTCATCCAGGAACGGGCTGATTTGTTCATGAAAGAAGCCGACGAATGTGGGCTGAAATATTTGCGGTACATTTCGGGCTTCTTCATCACCATTCCCATGGAAGGGTCCCGGAAAGTCTGCGACGAACTGGAAAAAGAAAATATCTTCCTCGTTCCCTTGGGTAAAGGCATCCGCCTGGCTGTCTGCTCGGTTTCCAAGAAGAAGATCCACGGCCTGGCTGCCAAGATCAAATCGACGCTGGATGCCGTCGGCGCTAAACAGTAAGTCCGTATCGGAAAGGGAGTCTTCCTATGTTCCAGACAATCGGTGTCTGCGGGACGGGCAATATGGGCCGGGCCATCATCAAGGGCCTGGTCGCTGCCAAGGCCATCGCTGCAGATCATATCTATCTTTATAATATTCACCGGGAAAAAGCCGAAGCCCTGGCTCAAGAAACGGGGGCCGTCGTCGTCGATACACCGGAGGAACTGGCGCGCCAGTCCCAAGGCCTGATCATGGCTGTCAAACCGAACATCATGGAATCGGCCCTGGAAACTGTCCGGGAAACCCTGTCGACGAAGAGCGTCCTCATTTCCATCGCTGCCGGTGTTTCTTTGGAAAAACTGGCCTTCTATACCGGTCCGGAAACGAAAATCGTCCGGGTCATGCCCAATACGCCGGCCATGGTCGGTGAAGGCATGGCTTCGATTTCGCCGAACATCAACGTCAGTGAAGCGGAAACGGCCGATGTCGTGGCTATCTTTTCCAGTTTCGGCAAAGCTGTCGTGACCGATGAAAAACTCATCGATGCCGTCTGCGGCCTCAGCGGAAGCGGCCCGGCTTACGTCTACATGTTCATCGAAGCCCTGGCGGACGGCGCCGTCCGCGAAGGGATGCCTCGCCAGATGGCCTATACCTTTGCGGCCCAGACCGTCTTGGGGGCGGCCAAGATGGTCCTGGAAACGGGACGCCATCCGGGAGCCCTGAAAGATGACGTCTGCTCGCCAGGCGGTACGACCATCGAAGCCGTAAAGACCCTGGAAGAAAGCAGCTTCCGCGCTGCCACCATGAACGCCGTCATTGCATCGGCAGAAAAGAATAAAAGTTTGTAGCTTACACTTAGAAAAGGCGCTGTCGCATGAGAAGACAGCGCCTTTTTTTTCGGTCAGCGGCTAGCTGTTAGCCGTTAGCGGATGGCTTTAAATTAAAATCCCGCTGCTAACCACTAACTGCTAGCCACTAGACACTTAAAAGGGCTATGCACTTTGTACATGATATATATAATTACATAAAGTCATCCATGAATTGATAAATGATTATTTTTGGCTTATAAACTCCACATTTTAGTGTAGTAATATGCAAAATAGTAAACATTGGTGTGCATTATATCGAAAATAGGTATACGCTCATGTCTAAATGTAATTTACAAATATGACATTGGGGTATATAATAACAGCATAGAGCATGTATCCGGATGCAATCTAAAAGAGAAATGGTGTTATTCGTGGTTCGTTCATGAATAATCCCTGTGCCTGTTAGAGGCGTGAAACGTATTTTTTCTATGAAAGGGTGGTATGTAATGGTTATATTGGCCTTGCTCCCAATCCTATTCCTGATTGTAGCATTGGGGTTCTTGAAGATGGCCGGTTGGAAAGCGTGCCCAATCGCGGCTATTATCGCATTTGTTGTCGCTGTATTCTGTTATAATATGTCAGTTCCCATTGCCATTTCGGCAGCCCTCGAAGGCGTAGCCCTGGCATGCTGGCCGATCTTGCTGGTCATCATCATGGCCCTGTTCGCTTACAAATTGACTGTAGCCACAGGCAGCCTGGAAGTCATCAAACAGATGCTGACCACGGTTAGTGAAGATAAACGTGTCGTATTCCTGCTCATCGCTTGGGGCTTCGGGACGTTCATGGAAGGCATGGCAGGTTTTGGTACTGCTGTTGCTATCCCGGCTGCTATGCTGGTTGCCCTCGGCTATCCGCCGATCAAGACCATCGTTGCCTGCTTGATTTCCAACGCCGTAGCACCGTCCTTCGGGTCCATCGGTATCCCGACGACGACCATGGCTGCTGTCACCGGTTTGGATTCCAGCGTCCTGGCTACGAAAGTTTCGATCGTATCCTTTATTCCTGACCTCATCACTCCGTTCCTGATCGTCATCTGCATCGGCGGCGGTATCAAAGCCATCAAAGGCGTCGGTATCGTAACTCTGCTCTCCGGCCTGGCCCTGGCTATTCCGGAACTGTTCATTTCCATGACTATCGGTGCTGAACTGCCGGTTATGGTTTCGTCCATCATCATCATGGCTGTCATCGTCCTTTATTCCCGCGCTTGCAAATCCACGAGCAACCCGGAATACAAGTTCGATATTGATGCGGAAAACCAGAAAGCTGTTTCCTTCGGTGAAGGCGTCAAAGCAGCTATGATCTTCATCCTCATCTTCGTATTCCTCGTCGGCACGTCGAAACTGTTCCCGTTCATCAACGGTCCGCTGGCTTCGATTAAGACGACTGTTCCTATTTATGCTGGCCCGGGGGCTAAACCTTATACCTTTACCTGGGTCGCTGTTCCTGGCGTCATGATTTTCATCGCTACCATCCTCGGCGGCCTCTATCAGGGCGCTTCTATTGGCAAGATCGCTCGGGTCTTCAAAGATAACTTTGTCGGCCTGCGCTTCACGTACTTGACCATCATCGCCGTCGTCGTCGTCGCTAAGATCATGACCTACTCCGGCATGACCAAGGAAATCGCTGATGCTCTCGTATTCGCAACAGGCAATGCATATCCTATCGTTGCTCCGTTCGTCGGTGGCTTAGGTGCTTTCATTACCGGGTCTTGCACGAACGCCAACGTCCTCTTCGGGCCGTTGCAGACATCCGTTGCATCCAGCCTGGGCATGAGCCAGCCGTGGCTCGCTGGTGCCAGCTCCCTCGGTGGTTGTATCGGCAAGATGCTTTCGCCGCAGAGTATCGCTCTTGGCGTCGGCGCTGTCGGTGCCGTTGCTGATGGCAAGGAAGGCGAAATCATGCGCGGTACTGTTGGTTACTGCCTGTTCCTGCTCATCATTGCAGGTATCATTACTATCATCGCTCCGAGCGTCGTTCCCTTCTTGGTAAACTAAGCGTATAGAAAATACTATATAGCAGAGAAGAATAAAAAGGTATGCTACATCACCATGTAGCATACCTTTTTCTGTAATAAACAATGTGATATAATCGGATGTGAAATGTTCTTGATACGAAGCATTTCTTTACAGGAATAATACGATATTACCTAAAAGCATGAGCAAAAGGGAGCAGAAATAACTGTTGCTTAAATTTTTACGTTTTATTTTGAATTATTTAAAAATCAGCAGTTCTTATGATAAGTTGTCATAGGATACGATGAATCAATCGAAAAATGATATGCGTAAAATGTGCAAATGTAATTTACATGCATGAGGAAGTAGAGTATAATGATACCTGTAAGAGATAAACGGGAGGTAAAAGAAATATATTAGTTTATACTTCCGTTATATTCGGTCTTAAATCCGGTCCTCATGACTGGATGCAGAAATAAGTGTTAGGCTTATAATTTAAACTATTTGGAGGTATGTATTATGGCAAAAGGTAAAGTTTCCCCGGAGTTGATTGAACAGTTCAAACAGATCGTCGGCGAAAAGTATGTTTATACGGACAAAGATAAACTCGAACCGTATTCCCATGACGAAGTAACGGACCCCCATTACATGAAAGAACCGCAGGTCGTTGTTCTTCCGGCTACTACTGAAGAAGTTTCCAAAGTCGTTAAGCTCTGCTATGAAAACGATACGGTAATGGTTCCTCGTGCAGCTGGTACGGGCTTGGCAGCTGGTGCTGTTGCTACTTTCGGCGGCGTCATCATCTCCATTGAACGTATGAACAAAATCCTCGAAATCGATAAAGACAACATGGTTTGTGTTTCCGAAGCTGGCGTTACGACGTCTGTCCTCCAGGAAGCAGTCCAGAAGGAAGGCCTCTTCTACGGCGGCGACCCCTGCAGTGGGGACTCCTGCTTCATCAGTGGTAACGTTGCAACCAACGCTGGTGGTAACCGCGCTGTTAAATATGGCGTAACTCGTGACCAGGTCATGGGCATGGAAGTCGTTACTCCGACTGGCGAAGTCGTAACCCTCGGCGGTAAATTCCGTAAGAACGCTACGGGCTACATGCTGATGCACCTCTTCATCGGTTCTGAAGGTACCCTCGGTATCATCACTAAAGTTTACCTCAAATTGGTTGCTCTTCCGAAATACCAGCAGGACCTCCTGGTCGTATTCGACAACCTCGACGACGCTATCGCTTTGACACCGAAAGTCATGAACGCCGGTATCACTCCGGTCTGCGTAGAATTTATGGATAACGCTTCCATCAAACAGGTCGAAATCTTCCTCGATGAAAAACTGCCGAAATCTGATGTTGGTAACTACATCATCATCCAGATTGCTGGTGACAACGAAGACGTCCTCATGGATCAGTGTGAAAAAATCGTTGAACTCGCTGAAGAAAACAACGCTATCGACTCCTTGGTCGCTGACCCGGCTGTTATTTGGAAATCCCGTAAAGCTTACCTCGAAGCTGACCGCGCTCGCAGCTTAGTCTTCTCCATGGAAGATATCGTTGTACCGATGACGGAAATCCCGGGTGCTGTACAGCAGATTTCCCGCCTCTCCGAAAAATACAACGTCGCTATGCACTGCGCTGGCCACTGCGGTGACGGCAACGTCCATATCGATATCTTGAAAGATGACCGTACTCAGGAAGAATGGGAAGAAATGCTTCCGAAGATCCAGGGCGAAATCTACGCTCTCGTTTACCAGCTCGGCGGCCGCCTCTCCGGCGAACACGGCATTGGCTACAAACGTGAAGCCCTTCTTGAAAAATACACCGATCCGGTTGAACTCAAGATGATGAAAGCTGTCAAGAAAGCACTGGATCCGAAGAACATCATGAATCCGGGCAAAGTTGTCAGCATCAACGACGAAGTTCCTGTCGAAGAATAATTCACAGTTACATACTAAAGGAAATGGGCAAGGCGCAAGGCTTTGCCCTTTCTTTTTTTTACCATTCTAAAACGAAATATTTCTATAACCTCAAGCTATTCTCGAAAAATCATATAAATAGCAGTGAACCAAGAAAGGATGTGCATCATGCATACATTTAATTTACCCTTTGGCAAAGAAAAAATTAAACTCGAACTGCCGGAAGAACAGGTTGCCGGCGTCCTCGTTTCCCACGCTCATGAATATAAAGCGCCGAAATCAGAAGCGGAACTCGTCGCCGATGCCCTGGCCAATCCGATTGGCAGCCCGAAACTGAGTGATTTGGCCAAGGGGAAGAAGAATTGCGTCATCATTTCCAGTGACCATACCCGCCCGGTACCGAGCCATGTCATCATGCCTCAGCTCCTGGCAGAACTGCGCAAAGGGAACCCGGATATCGACATTACCATCCTCATCGCAACGGGTATGCACCGGGCGACGACGAAAGAAGAATTGATCGCTAAATACGGCAAGGAAATCGCCGAACATGAAAAATTCGTCATCCATGTCAGCCGCAACGACGAAGACATGGTCAGCATCGGCACCCTGCCGTCCGGTGGCGACTGCCGCATCAACAAGCTCGCAGCCAATGCAGACCTGCTCATTTCCGAAGGCTTCATTGAACCGCATTTCTTCGCCGGCATGTCTGGCGGCCGTAAATCTGTCCTGCCTGGCATTGCCAGCAAGGTCACAGTCCTGGCCAACCATTGCTCGGAATTTATCAACAGCCCCAAGGCCCGCACAGGGATTCTGCAGGGCAACCCCATCCATGAAGACATGCTCTATGCTGCCAAAGCAGCTAAATTGGCCTTCATCTGTAACGTCGTCATCGACGCCGACAAGAAAGTCATCGCTGCCTTCGCCGGCGACCGTGAAAAAGCCCATTATGCAGGGGCTGATTTTGAAATGAAACTGGCCGGCGTCAAACCGGTACCGGCAGACATCGTCATCACGACCAATGGCGGCTACCCGTTGGACCAGAACATTTACCAGTCTGTCAAAGGCATGACCGCTGCTGAAGCGACCTGCAAAGAAGGCGGCGTCATCATCGACGTCTCGTCCTGCTCTGACGGTCACGGCGGTGAAGATTTCTACAACAACCTGAAAAATGCCGAATCCATCCAGAAAGCCATGGACGAAATCCTGGCCCGCGGCCGCAATGAAACCGTCTTCGACCAGTGGGAAGCTCAGATCCTCATGCGGATGCTCTTGAAATTCACCATCATCATGGTCACTGAAGCCCCGCAGCAGATGGTCGAAGACATGCACATGAAATACGCTGCTTCCGTCGACGACGCTCTGGCCATGGCCAAAGAAGTCCTGGCGAAAAAGGGCATTACCGACCCGAAAATCACAGTCATCCCCGACGGCGTATCGGTCATCGTGAAATAGTTGGGTTCGATGTGAAATGTTTGATGTTTGATGTAAAAAAATTTAAATAAAGAACATCATACATCAAACGTCATACATCAAACAGAAAAAAATAGGGTACCGCTTGCGGTGCCCTATTTTTCTTGCTATCCCTCCATAATTATCCTATAATAGGGGAGATGTAAATTTGTCTTAACGCATAAGGAGGACTTACCTTGGAAGGGTTAGAATCGACGCTTGTCTTTGATGTTACTATGATTTTGCAGGTCGTGCTCATCGACTTGGCTTTGGGTGGGGATAATTCCATTGTCATCGGTATGGCAGCCAAGAATTTGCCCAAGCATTTGCAGAAGCGGGCTATTTTGTACGGGACGGGCGGGGCTATCTGTCTGCGTTTCATCATGGCCTTCATCGTATCCTGGTTGTTCCAGATTCCTTTCTTGAAGACTGTCGGGGCCATCTTGCTGGTCCTCATCGGCATCAAGCTCATCGGCGCCGATGACCAGGAAGAAGATGTCCATGTCGAAGCCAAGGATTCCCTGTGGGCAGCGGTGAGGACCATCATCATGGCCGACGCCCTCATGAGCCTGGATAACGTCCTAGGCATCGTCGGCGTCACTAACAACCATTGGGGCCTGCTCATGTTCGGCATGTTCATTTCCGTGCCGATCATCGTCTTTGGCAGCACGATCGTCGTCAAGGTCATGAACCGCTTTCCCATCCTCATCTATATCGGCGGGGCTATCCTCGGCTGGGCTTCGGGCGGCATGATGGCGACGGACCATTACCTGGCTCAGTACGTCAGCCTGGCCGCGGAAAATCCGACGGAACTGAAGGTCATCCTGCTGGTCATCACTATTGCCGGCGGCTTTTTGTGGAAACATATCCATAAAAATAAAGAAGTTGTGGCCTGACACGAGAAAAAAAGCTTGACTTTTTTCTCCAATATGGTATTATATACAAGTCAGGTAACGGGGCGTAGCGCAGTTTGGTAGCGCGCTTGGTTCGGGACTAAGAGGTCGCAGGTTCAAATCCTGTCGCCCCGACCATATTTTTACACATTGGATGTCGATCCCGAGGACATCAAACAACTGCATAATTAAACAATGTGTAAGCCATGGAGAGCTGTCCGAGTGGCTGAAGGAGCATGATTGGAAATCATGTATAGGGCGAACGCTCTATCGTGGGTTCAAATCCCACGCTCTCCGCCATACTGTAAAAAGGACTATCTCATGAAGGCATCTGCCATCATGAGATAGTCCTTTTTTATTTTTTCACCCCCTGGATGCCATGGTAAATGAAACGCAGCAGCATAGCCTGAATCTGGAACCATGATTCGTCTTTTTTCCATTTATGATACTGGTTGATGGTAAAAGCCCCGCTGACCAGGAATAAGTAGAGATTTTCCGCTAATGTTGCATCAATCTGAAGTTGATTTTGTAAAAATGAAATCATTTGAGTTTTTTCATGTGTGAAAATATATTCTAAGATGTAAGGCCCTAAGGTCTTATCTGAAAAGAGTGCTTGGTAACAAGGGGAATCTGCGATGCGTTGACAGACGGGCAGCATAGTATAGTTATTCTTGATGAAAGAGGCCCTTTCATTTGATTGACTGGCTTGGTAAAGAAAATCGGCCAAGGATTTATCAGGATTTGTATTTTCGGATAAATGCAGCGCTTCCTCAAGGATGGCGTCTAACAAGGCATAGATATCCATATAATGCAAGTAGAACGTAGCCCGTGTAATTTCCGCCTTTTTGCAGATAACCGTGACTGTGACTTTCGGAAAGGGATACTTTTGGAGCAGTTCCAAAAAAGATTGCTTGATAACAGAACGCGTATAGCGGGTGCGACGATCTAACTTTTGCGTCATGAAGGATACCTCCTTACTTTCTAGACAATTTGGGAGATGTGTCCATTATCAGACACTTCCTTGAAGGTGACTGTTGAATGTTTTCTTGCGTTTAATATAATAGATATTGAACATAGTGTCAATAAAAATATTTATTGTAAAGAATAAAGGAGAGAAAATAATGGACATTCAGCAGATTCGCAATGCTACACTTAAAATTGTATATCAAGGGAAGACCTTTTTAATTGACCCCTGGCTTTGTGGAAAAGGAAGCCTTGGTAGTTTCGGAGATATTCCGGGGAAGCCATACATGATTCCGGACCCGGTTAAAATGGAAATTGCCATGCCGATTTATGGACTGCCTAGGACGCCGCAGGAAATTCTGAATGGTGTCGATTATTACATCGTAACGCACATCCATCCAGACCATGTTGATATAGCTGCCGATGGGACCGTAGGCCAGCCTTTGGATAAGTCCATTCCTGTCTTTGTGCAGAATGAACAGGACGCAGCCATTTTTGAAAAGTCCGGATTTCAAGATGTACAGGTTTTGTCTAAGTCTCCGTTGACTCTCGAGGGCCTTACCCTTCAACATATGCCGGCACGCCATGGTACCATCGTTCCTTGTGGTGACGCTATGGGGGTCCTCTTCCAGAGCGCAGACGAACCTACCCTTTATGTCGCTGGTGATACCGTATGGTATCCTGAAGTGGAAAATACGCTGAAAACGTATCGCCCTGATGTCGTCGCATTAAATGCTTGTGCGGCTGAAACTGTAGAAAATGGCCGGCTCATCATGGGCGATGAAGATGTAGCTTGTGTAGCAAAGACTGTTCCGCAGTCTCAGCTTCTTCTTACTCATCTGGATAATGTAGCCCATGCCTCTTTGACGAGATATACTCTGCGCAGCCGGCTCATGGCCCGTGGGGTGGACCATTATATTATGCCCGATGATGGAGAATGGGTTTCTTTCTAATGTGTTTTCCGATATTGCGTAGGTAATTCACCGAAACGTTTTTTGAAAGCTGCAGAAAATCGGCTTTGGCTTTCATAACCGACTTTGGCTGCGATTTCTGCCATTGAATCTTGACTATGGCAGAGAAGTTCCGCAGCTTGCAGCAGCCGGTGCTCTTTGATATGGGCTGCCAGAGAAGTACCATAGACTGCTTTAAATACGTTTTTTAAAGTCGTCTGATTTATGAGATATTGTTGGGCCAGTGTGTCAATTGTGATGCGCTGGTCCAATTTTTGTAATAAATCGTAGTGGATTTTTTGTACTAAGGCCACTTGTTCCGATGGATTACTTGGAAGGTATTGCTGTTATGTTGTTCTACCAAATCGGCGAATGGTTCCAAAGCTATGCTGTTGGCCGCAGCCGGAAGAATATCGGTGCCCTCATGGATATCCGTCCTGATTATGCGAATATAGAACGGGATGGTAAACTGGAAAAAGTCGACCCGGATGATGTAGCTTTAGGTACGACGATAGTCGTCCAGACCGGTGAACGGGTGCCCTTGGATGGCGTGGTCCTTCGTGGGACATCGAGCCTCAATACGAGTGCCCTGACAGGAGAAAGCCTGCCCAGAGATGTGCAGCAAGGGGATGAAGTCATTAGTGGCTGTATCAATATGACTGGCGTCCTTTACGTGAAGACCACGAAGGAATCCGAAGAATCGACAGTTTCAAAAATCTTGGAACTAGTTGAAGATTCTAGTTCGCATAAGTCGCAATCAGAAAATTTCATCACTAAATTTGCCAAGGTTTATACACCAGCTGTTTGTCTGGGTGCCTTGGCTTTGGCCATCATCCCTCCTGCCATTCAGCTGATGTACGGCCATGCTGATCCTCAATGGGAAAATTGGATTTATCGTGCTTTAATCTTTTTAGTCATCAGTTGTCCTTGTGCTTTAGTTATCAGTATTCCTCTCAGCTTTTTTTCCGGTATTGGTGGTGCTAGCAGAGAAGGCATCCTCATCAAAGGATCCAATTATATGGAAACACTGGCGCAGACGAGATATATCGCTTTTGATAAGACTGGGACTTTGACGAAAGGTAATTTTGAAGTTAATGGAGTCCACCACAACCAGATGGAAAAAGAAGAATTGCTTGCTTATGCCGCCATGGCCGAATGTGCTTCTTCACATCCCATCAGCAAGAGCTTGCAGCAAGCGTATGGTAAACCCATTGACCGTAACCGTGTCAGGAATATTCACGAAATCAGCGGACACGGTGTCAAGGCTGCCGTAGATGGTCATATCGTGGCCGTTGGCAATGATAAATTGATGAAGCAGATGAAAATTTCTTATGTGCCTTGTCATAGCATGGGAACTATTCTTCACGTGGCGGTTGATGGAAGATATGCGGGTCATATCGTCATATCTGATGTCATCAAGCCTCACGCGCGCCAGGCCATTGCAGCGCTTAAACGAAACGGCATCAAGCAGACCGTCATGCTGACTGGGGATACTCGTCGGACAGCCGAAAATATTGCCAAGGATGTCGGTGTCGACCAGGTATACAGTGAATTATTACCTGCCGATAAAGTAAATAAAGTGGAACAGTTGCTGGCCCGTAAAGGAGAAAAAGAAAAATTAGCGTTCGTTGGCGACGGAATTAATGATGCGCCTGTTTTGACCCGGGCTGACATCGGTATTGCTATGGGAGCCATGGGCTCTGATGCAGCTATTGAAGCAGCCGACGTCGTACTCCTGGATGATGATCCCTTGCAGATTGCCAATGCTATCCTTTTATCGCGGAAATGTCTGCGTATTGTTTATGAAAATATCGTTTTTGCACTGGGGATAAAATTCCTTTGCCTGGGATTAGGGGCTGTCGGCATTGCTAATATGTGGTTTGCCATTTTTGCTGACGTTGGCGTCATGATCCTGGCTATTCTCAATGCTATCCGGGCCCTTTATGCCCCATCAGTATCCATTAAAAAGGATGGCAGGAAAATGGTTTTGCAACCACAAAGTGAATAAAATAATGTATAATAGATTATATAATATGTTTTCAAGGAGGTCTTACGATGGAAAAGGTAAAAGAACTGGCGGCACAATACCAGCAGGCTGGGAATAATTGTGCTGAAACGGTGGTCAAGGTCTGCAATGATTGTCTGGATTTGAAGCTGCCGCCGGAAACGCTGCGCATGGTATCCGTCCTCGGCGGCGGGGTGGCCGGTTCGGGCTGTATTTGCGGGGCCTTGAATGGGGCCTGCCTGGTCCTGGGCTGTCTTGCCGGCCGGACGACGCCAGAAGAAAAGACGAAAGCCGAAATCAATCAGCCTGTACGGGAATTTCAGAAAATCTGGCTCGACCGCTTTAAAGCGACGTGCTGCCGCGTCCTCAAGAGTCCGGCCAATGGCGGTCCCGTATCGTGCGGTGACCTCATGGCCGACACGTCGGTTATGCTCCTCGATTTCATCCGGGAAAATAAACTGGCTTGATTTTACGCTTTTTCTCTTGACTTTTTTCGTGGATATGGTATTATGTATAAGTCAGGTCTACGGGGCGTAGCGCAGTTTGGTAGCGCGCTTGGTTCGGGACTAAGAGGTCGCAGGTTCAAATCCTGTCGCCCCGACCATATTTTTACACATTGGATGTCGATCCCGAGGACATCAAACAACTGCATAATTAAACAATGTGTAAGCCATGGAGAGCTGTCCGAGTGGCTGAAGGAGCATGATTGGAAATCATGTATAGGGCGAACGCTCTATCGTGGGTTCAAATCCCACGCTCTCCGCCATACAGGACTTTCAAAGGGACTGTCGCATGAAGGGTTTACCTTCATGGGCAGTCCCTTTTTTGTATTTCTCCTATTCATCTGGAGTATTTTGTGCTACAATTAAAAACTATAATAAGAAGGGGAAAGGGGGGTTTACGATGAGTGCGATTAAAGAAGAACTGGCAGCTTTTATTGCTGCCCATACGAGTGATGATTTTGTCATGACACCGATTACCATGCGCGAGGCGTCGCTGCATACGGCGTGGGACCAGGAACTGCCTAAAGTAGCGATGGCGGACGTCGTCGATACGGTGCTGGAAGGCTGCGATGTCTATGATGTGCCGGTCCGGATTTATATTCCTGACACGAGTCGGCCCCTGCCGGTCTTGATTTACTATCATGGCGGCGGGTTTGCCATCGACACGGTCGCTGTCTACGACCCGGTCTGCCGCCGCATTGCTCAGGCGACGCAGCATATCGTCATTTCGCCGGAATACCGACTGGCTCCGGAAAATCCCTATCCTGCAGCCTATGAAGATGCCCTGGCCGTGGCCCGGAAGGCGCTGCCCAAGCTGGATGAACTGCAGATTCCCTATGAAGCCGATTTGACCTTGTGCGGTGACAGCGCCGGCGGCTGCATGGCAGCTTATACGAGCCAGGCCCTGCAGCACGACACATCTATTCCGCTGACTTATCAGGTCCTGGTCTATCCCTGCCTGGATATGACCCATTCCTTCCCGTCGGTCCGGGAAAACTGCAATGTCAAAACGGGCTTCACGCCGGCTAAGATGGTCTGGTATTTCAACCAATTCTTCCGCACCGGTGACGACCGCCGGGCCGCTTCGCCTCTCTTCTGCGAATTGTCGGCAGATATGCCGGCAACGCTGGTCTTGACGACGCAGTTCTGCCCCTTCCGCGACGAAGGCCGTGATTACGTGCGCCGTCTGGCCGCAAAAGGCGTCCGGGCCGAAACGTATAATTACGACAATATGGTCCATTCATACCTCAATTTTGAAAAAATATGCTACAATGAAATCTGCGATACCTACCGGCGCATGGCTGATTTTTTGCAACTGTAAGGAAAATAGCTTATATTAAAGACAGGTATTATACTGGGTAAAGGATGTGCTTTTTTATGAAGAAATGCCAACATTGCGGGGCGCCTTTACAGGATGGCGACCGATTCTGCCAGGCCTGTGGCGCTGAACAAATGCCTGAAGAGGAGTCGAAGAAACGGATTTGTCCGGAATGTGGAAAGTGGATCCAGGCAGATGGGAAATTCTGCCCCTTCTGTGGAGCCGAACTGCCGGAAATGGATGATGATGAACCGGTCATTGATGAAGCGACGGGAACGGAAACCTTTATCCATAGACATCGGGAACCCGTCCGTGACGAAGAACCGCCTCGTTCACTGCAGCCGATGGAACGGCCGGTCATGACGGGCCGGCCAACGCCGCCACCTTTTCAGAAACCGCCTTTTTACGTGCGCTATCGGAAAGGTATCATCACTGCCGTCGTCGTCCTCATCTTGGCTGTAGCTGCCGCTGTGGCTTTCCACTTCTATGGCAGCCGCAGCAGCGGGGATTACGTCAAGGACGCCGTTTCCTTGTCACAGCAGCTGTCTTCGGAAAATGAATCCGTCACCGATACGGCTAAGCGCCTGAGCCAGAAGAGCAAAGGCGACGACGTCGATTCCCTGGTCAAGGATCTGGGCAAGAGCCGCAAGAACGTGGAAAAGATGGCCAAGAATTATCAGCCCAAGAACATTCCCGACCAGTATGCATCCGATGACCAGGCCATCCGCGAAGTCATGCGCGACCAGATGGCCATGTACGATACGGCCATAGCCATTGCTGAAAATCCCAAAGACGATGCCATCAGCGAAAAGCTCGATGACCTGCGCGATGAAGTCCAGAAAGCCAAGAAGACGGCGCGGACCATTAAGGTGCCTGGTGCTGATTTTACGGGAGCCGTCGATGGCGATAACCTGGTCAGCTATCTGGAAAAATACGTCAGCGTCCAGACCAAGCCCGACGAAACGCCGCAGCCCGAGGTGAAGGCCGACCCGGATAAGCAGGTACTGTCATCCTATGCCAGCAGCAAGGATTTGTTCAATGACGATATCGGCAAACTGGCTGGCGACATCAACGCCTACTTGAGCAATCACCCCGATTTCAAAGGGACCCGCGAATTTACCAGCCGGGCCAATACGCTCTACATCCAGATTTCCAAGACCCGCAATCAGCTGGAAAACGATACGTCCATCGACAATACGGCCATGAAATACAAACTCGATGCCCTGTTCCAGGCCGAACAAGACCGCATCCGTGGCCTCTATGACGGCGTCAGCGCTAGCCAGCGCGGCCAGGACTACCGCCCCGGCTTCCAGCGTGGCCAGGCCGCCTCGAACCGCTACGATAAATTGAATGATGAATGGAATAATCTTTAGAAAAAAGCCTGCCGCAATAAAGCGGCAGACTTTTTTCGTGGTTCGTTTGGTGTGTATCGTGGACCGAAGAATTCCCGCATTGAACGGCAAACGATGAACGACCCACGGCAAACGAATTATTTTTTCACTTTTTTCATGGACAGGCCGATGCGGCCGCGGGCGGCATCGACGCTGATGATTTCGGCTTCTACGATGTCGCCGGCGTGGACGACGTCTGTCGGGTGGCGGAAGGAGTGACGGCTCAGCTGGGAGCGGTGCACCAGGCCCGGTGTCTTTAGGCCGAAGTCGACGAAGGCGCCGAAGTCGACGACGTTCTGGACGGTGCCGCGGACGACGGTGCCGATCTGCAGGTCGTCCAGGCTCATGACGTGGCGGCGCGTCAGCGGTTTCGGAAATTCGCTGCGCACGTCGCGCCCCGGTTTTCGCAGTTCTTCCAGGATGTCCTTGATCGTCGGTTCGCCGGCATCGAGGACGGCGGCCAGTTTCGGTGCCGCGTTCATCTGTATCTTATCGCGCAGGCCGGTCAGCTTGTCCGGGTCCTTCAGGTCTTCATGGGACAGGCCGTAATGGCTGGCGATTTTTTCGGCCAGTCCGTACGATTCGGGATGGACCGACGTATTATCCAGGGGCTCGCTGCCGTCTTTGATGCGCAGGAAACCGGCGCACTGCGTAAAGGTCGCCGGGCCCAGGCGGGGGACGTTGAGCAGGTCCTGCCGGTTCTGGAAGGGACCGTTTTCATCGCGGTAGGCGACGATGTTCGCAGCCGTTGCCGCCGTCAGGCCGGAAATGTGCTGCAATAAGGCGGCCGATGCCGTATTGAGGTCGACACCGACATAGTTGACGACCGACGTGACGACCTGGTCCAGGGCGGCCGACAAGGCTTTCTGGTTGACGTCGTGCTGATACTGGCCGACGCCGATGGCCCGCGGGTCGATCTTGACCGATTCGGCCAGGGGGTCCTGGATGCGGCGGGCAATGGAGACGGCGCCGCGGATGGTGACGTCCAGGTCCGGCAGTTCTTCCCGGGCCAGGTCCGAGGCGGAATAGACGGATGCGCCGGCTTCGTTGGCGATGACGTAGCGGCAGGATAACTGGTAATCGGCGATGAGGGACGAGACGAATTGTTCCGTTTCATACGAAGCCGTCCCGTTGCCGATGGAAATGAGGGTGACGCCGTATTTCTGGATCATCCGGGCCAGGGTCTTGGCGCTCTGTTCCTTCTGGTAGGCCGATTTCGTCAGGTAATAGGTCCCATAGGCGAGGACGCGCCCCGTGGCGTCGATGATGGCGGCTTTGCAGCCCGTGCGGAAGCCCGGGTCGAGGCCCAGGATGGTCTGGCCGGCGAAGGGCGGCTGCAGCAGGACGTGGCGGAGATTTTCCGCAAAGACGTCGATGGCCTGCTTTTCGGCCTGCGCCGTCAGTTCGTTGCGGATTTCCCGTTCCATCTGCGGCGAAATGAGGCGCTTGTAGCTGTCGGCGGCGGCGTCGCAGAGAATGACTTCATACGGCGAGTGACGCTGGATGACTAAGCGGCAGAGCCTGTCGATGTGTTCATCGGCCGGCTCTTTTAGGGTCACTTTCAGTTTTTTCTCATTTTCGCCGCGGTTGATGGCCAGGATGCGGTAGCTCGGGATGCGGGCGATGCGTTCGCTGAAATCGGCGTAGGTCAGCATGGGGCCGGCTTCGCTCTCTTCGACTTGCAGGCTGCAGGTCAGGCGGGCCTGGTGCCACAGGTCGCGGCGCAGGATGCGGCGGAAATCGGCCCGTTCGGAAAAGCGTTCGGCCAGGATATTGGCAGCGCCCTGGATGGCGTCTTCGACGGAAGGCACTTCGTCGGTGAGGTAGGCTTGAGCGGCTTTTTCCGGCGCCGGGCCGTTGGCTTTTTGCGACAGGAACAGGTCGGCCAGGGGTTCCAGGCCGGCTTCGCGGGCCATGGAGGCTTTCGTCCGTTTTTTCGGCTTATACGGCAAATAGAGGTCTTCTACGTCCTGGAGCTGCCGGGCCGCTTCCAGTTCCTCGGCCAGTTCGTCGTTCCAGCAGCCCTGGTCGATGATGGACTGGCGGACCGTTTCCTTGCGGCTGGCCAGGGCCTGTTCATAGTCGTATTGCTCCTGGATGCAGCGGAGTTGGACTTCATCGAGGCTCCCCGTCGCTTCTTTCCGGTATCGGGCGATAAAGGGAAGTGTATTGCCCTGTGCAAAGAGGGAAAGGGCAGATTGGACTTGGGATGGCTGTATACCCAGGGTCCTGGCGATTTCAGCGATCATCGTTTCCTCTGTCATGATTACCTTCCTTCCTAACTGAATAATTAATATTACTTATTGTGTAAGAAAAATTTCCCATAAAGCATTGAAATTTTTCTTGATAACCGTTACAATATAATACAGGATACTCCCCAGTATTCTGTACGATTCCAAGCTGAAATAAAGCTAGAATATCTTATTATACCATAGTTTTCCAAGAAAGGGGGATAAAAATGGAAATTGCTGAAGTTTTGCGAAAAAACGGTTATAAAGTAACTCCGCAGCGCCTGGCTGTGTACGAAGCCATCAATCACAATCCGACGCATCCCAATGCCGAGGCGATTTACAAGATATTACAGCCCAATTATCCGTCTATGAGTCTGGCTACGGTCTACAAGACGATGGAAATCTTTGCCAAAATTGGCGTTGTCCAGGTCTTGCAGTGCGCAGAAGATGCCCATCGCTATGATTATAATACAACTCCCCATGCCCATATTCGTTGCGAAAAATGCAACCGCGTCATCGATATCGACATGGATCAGGAGGGATTGCGTCAGCAGGCGGCTGAACAGAGCGGCTTCGTCGTCAACGGCGTCAGTATTTCGTTTGTCGGGATTTGCCCGGAATGTCGGGAAAAATCGTAAGTATTTGATTTTCATATAGTCTAAGGATAGGGGCTGCTGCATGAGGCCGGACGGGCTTTGTGCGGCAGCCTTTTTTGTTATCCGTCGCGCAGGAGGAAAAAATATGTTGCATATTGGATGTCATTTATCGGTTTCACAAGGATTTTTGCACATGGGTGGCGAAGCTTTATCTATAGGGGCAGATACGTTCCAGTTTTTCTCCCGCAATCCCCGAGGCAGCGGCGTCCGCAAACTGGACGTCGACGACATACAGGCCCTGAACCAGCTCATGGCGGACCATCATTTCGCGCCTATCCTGGCCCATGCGCCGTATACCCTGAACGGCTGCTCGAAGACGGCCAAGACGCGGGATTTCGCCCGCCAGGCCATGGCCGATGACCTGCGCCGTCTGGAATACGTCGACAACTGCCGGTATAACTTCCATCCCGGCAGCCACGTCGGCCAGGGCGCTGAAACGGGGATCGCCCTCATTGCCGACCTGCTCAACACCTGCATGTTCCCGGGCCAGAAGACGACGGTCCTCTTAGAAACCATGGCCGGCAAGGGGACGGAAGTGGGCCGGACCTTTGAGGAACTGGCAGCCATCATCGACAAAGTCGCCATGAACGAGAAGCTCGGCGTCTGCCTCGATACGTGCCACGTCTTCGATGGCGGCTACGACATCGTCCACCACCTGGACGACGTATTGACGGCTTTCGACAAGGTCATCGGCCTGGAACGACTGAAAGCCGTCCATATCAACGACAGCAAGAACGAGCTGGCCAGCCATAAGGACCGCCACGAAAAAATCGGCGACGGCCATATCGGCCTGGAAGCTTTCCGACGCATCGTCAACCATCCGGCCCTGCGGGACCTGCCCTTTTACTTGGAAACGCCGAACGACCTCGACGGGTATGCCCGGGAAATCGCCTTGTTGCGGTCTTTGCAGCAGTAATTGTCCGAAGGAGGGATTCCATGCGTATTTTACATACAGCGGATTGGCATTTAGGGAAATTATTCTATGGGAACTACTTGACCGAAGATCAAGCCTATGTCCTGGAGCAACAATTCCTGCCCTTGCTCCGGGATGAAGGCATCGACGCCGTCGTCTTGGCCGGCGATGTCTACGACCGCAGCCTGCCGCCGGCAGAGGCCGTTGAACTCTTTGATGATATCGCGACGAAGATAACAGCCGATTTGAAAATCCCCTTTTTGGTCGTCAGCGGCAACCACGACAGCCCGGCCCGCCTGTCCTTTGCCAGCCGCCTCCTGGCGCCGCAGGGACTCCATATCGCCGGCGAATTGGACCGCCTCACCGGGCCTGTCGTCTTAGAAGATGAAGCGGGTCCCGTCGCCTTCCTGACGATTCCCTATGCCGAACCGGCCGTAGTCCGGCAGGTCCTTGGCCAGGAAACGGTCCGCAGCCACCAGCAGGCTATGGAAGCCCTGCTGGCCTGGCAGGCCCAGGCCGTTCCCAAAGGGGCGCGCACGGTCTGCATCGCCCATGCCTTTGTCGCCGGCGGCGTAGCCGGCGATTCCGAGCGGCCCTTGTCCATCGGCGGGACGGACCAGGTGGCAGGCAGCCTCTTTGCGCCTTTTACTTATACGGCCCTGGGCCATCTCCACGGCCCGCAGAAAGTCACGAGCGATACCATCCGCTATGCCGGCAGCCTGCTCAAATATTCTTTTGGCGAAGCCCGACAGCATAAAGGGGCCGTCATCGCCGATATTGGGGC
>OGRF01000880.1_pt1 | contig 22751 bp, 18 predicted proteins | sample 1553381 | NCBI WGS metagenome assembly OGRF01 (sample SAMEA2580060, study PRJEB22360) | human gut metagenome | biome: human gut; feature: human-associated habitat; material: faeces | place: Denmark | collected 2008/2010
ATAACTAAAACCCCTAGAGCTAAAGAACTTTATGGTCTAGAAAGAATTGGTATTGAATTTAAACATAAAGATGTTATTTTAGATCCTTATGTTTTAGGCGTTTGGTTAGGAGATGGAGATAGTTATGATAATGATATTTGTTGTTCTGACATAGAAATTATTGAATATCTTAATGATTATATTAAAGGAAAACATTTACAACTATCTATTAGTAAATATAATAATACTGATAAAGCTATTAATGTTGGTATTAGAAATATAGAAGGTTATAATGTGAATGTTTTTAGAAACGCACTCAAAACTCTAAATCTATTTAATAATAAACATATACCTGATGATTATATTAAAAATGATAGAATTGTTAGACTTCAACTTTTAGCTGGACTTATTGATACAGATGGTTATTTAAATGTTAAAAAACATAATTTCGAAATAACGCAAAAACGTAAAAATATTGCTGATGCTATTGTTTATATAGCTCGAAGTTTAAGTATTAAAACATCTATTAGCGTTTTACATCATGGTTCTAAGACTTATTATAAAGTCAAACTTCTTAGTAATTGTGATATAATACCGACTAAAGTTAAACGTAAACAATGTCCTGTTCATAAAAAAGCTTTAAATTCTAACAAAACTACCTTTGATATACAGCGTGTTGGTTATGATAAATATTATGGATTTGAGTTAGATGGAGATCATTTATGTTTACTTGAAGATTTTACAATTACACATAATTGTCCTAATCTTCAAAAAGCTCTTGATGTTACTTTATCAAATACTGAATCTGGTGCTATATCTGTAGGTACTATACGTGTTTATGGTACGGGTGGTACTAAAGGTGCTAACTGGGCTGCATTTAGTAAAGCATTTTATAATCCTAAAATGAATAAGATGCTTTGCATGGAAAACGTTTGGGATATTAATAAACGCCATGAAGTATGTGGTTTCTTTTTTCCACAAGTATGGGATTGTGAACCTTATGTTGAACGTGGTAATTCAATTATATTCACTGCTTATGCTTGGGATAAACAAGATAAAGAGAATCATTTTCATAATAATGATAGTGAAACTCATATAATCTATAAAGCACAACGTGCTAATACTCCTGCCGAAGCGTTCATTAATACAACCGAGAATATGTTCGCTTCTTCTGAACTTAATCTACATATTTCAGATTTAATTAATGATAATGCTACTAGATTCTTTCAAGACGGTTGGATTGTTGTTAATGATTTAGGTAATTCTAATAAAGCTGAATTTATACCGAAAGCTGAATGTATTAAACGTGATATATTTGGTAAAGGTAGATTCCATGAGTTTGTTAATCAAGTTCCGCATGGTTCTCGTGATGATACTCATGGTTGCGTTAGAATGTACTATCGTCCGTTCTTAGTAAATAGTGAAGTGCCTAAAGATTTATATTTTGTCAGTGTGGATGCGTATAAGGTAGATAAGGCTCAAAAGGACGTAACAGATAAACATTCTCTTTATTCTGCACAAGTATGGATGCGTAGTAATACTATTACTCCATATCCAAATCAAAAACTGCTTGTATGCGAATATATAGGACGTTTGGACACAATGGAGCAAAATGATATAGTCACTATGGGTATGTGTCTTATGTATAATGCTGAATGTTGTCCGGAAGCTGGTACTGGTGAGACTGTTTCTAACTTCATTAAATATAAACTTAGACGTTACTTAATGCTTGATCCAACTAATGCCAATACTCGTAAATTGACTAATCCTAACAATAATGATTATGGTATTGTAATTGGTGATGGTGATAAGAAATATAATGGTCTTCGTATGCTAAAGGAGTTTATTTATGAACCTCTTTCATATACTGCTGATGGTAAACCTATTCGTAGACTTAAGTCTATTAGTAGTGTTCGATTGCTTCTAGAGTGTCAGAGATTTACTGCTGAGGGTAACTTCGACCATATTAGTGCTGCTATTGTTGCTATGTATGTCTTTCTTGCAGATTCTTTAAATACTAAGCGTCTTGTTGAAGGTAATACAGAGAATAATGACAGACGTATTGCAAATCGTTTAAATCGTCGTTAAATGGATGCTTCTAAGATTCCTAATTCTTTAGAAAAGCCTGATGTTTTTGCTTCGGAAGCTACTAAGCGTGGAGCTGTTTGGACTAAGGCTATGTGTGATTGGGTTATTGCTACTGCTCATTCTAATAATGATAAAGCAGATATTAAAGCCTTTCTTGACGCTGCGAATGGGATTGTAGATGAATCTACTTACAAGTATGTAATGGCAACCTACAACTCCGTTAATGGTAGAAAAGAAGATTTGCCTGGTAAGATTAGAGATGTTGATTTTATTACTCCTATTAAAGAGAAATATATAGGAGAGTTCATTAACACCTATAATAACTACCAAGTTTATAATGCTGATATTGATGTTGTCACTAGACGTAACGCGGATCTTCGTGTTGCTCTTGATGGTCTTCTTCGTCAGCAATTTATAAACATCATGAATGCTAACGGTGTTCAAACCGGTGAGCCTTCTAAAGATCTTCCATCTGCTGAAGACTTTATGAAACAAGCTGCTAAGGATTGGATTGATGAAGAAGCTGATCGTGGTCAGAAAACTCTTGATCTTCTTAATTCCCTTATTAAAGCTAATGAGAAATATATTCAAGCTTTCTATTATTGGTTCTGCACTGAAAGTGTTTATTCTTATCGTGATGTAAGATACAATGATGTTATCTTTGAAATTATTTCTCCTCTTGAGTATTATCGAATTGATAGTGGTAATCTTTTTGTTGAAGATGATGATTATGGGATGCGAGAATTTGATATTAACATCAATGATATAATTGGTGAATATCAAGAAGTTCTTTCTAAAAGAGATATTGCTTATATCAAAGATATAATTCATAATCATGAAAGTACGGGTGAATATACAGTTACTCCTGTTATGCTTCGTTCTCGTGAGATTGCTTTTAATCCTACGATTGATGCGCAGAATGCTGCTCCGTACCACTCCTTGCCCTCTACCGGGGTCCTCAAAGCTCGTCATTGTGTTTTTAAGGTTCCTATGAAGCGTGGTGTTCTTACTTACACTAATGCTTATGGTGAGATTGAGCAAAAGATTGTTGATGAAGATTATGTCTTAGATACTACTCTTGGTGATATTGATATTGAATATACTTGGGTTCTTCAATGTTGGGAAGCTTATCGTTTTGGTGATAAAGATTGGGGTGTATATACTAAATCTCAACCTATCATTGTTCAACGTGAAGAAGTGAATAATCTTAATCATTGTAAATTACCTTATAATGGTTTAAGTCGTTTGATGCTTCTTAATAATCCTAAACCTATTCCTTATCGCTTATTACCTTATCTTGCTCTTTATCGTCTTTATACTTTAGTTGAGGAACGTACTATTAGTAAATTCCGATCATGGCTATTGATACCTGAAAGTTTCTTAGCTGATACTAAAGATATGACTATGGAAGAGCGTCTTGATGCAGCTAATCGAGATGGTACTCTTGTATTTGATGATAGTGAAATAGCTAAACAGCAAGCATCACTTCAAGCTATTAAAGAGATTGCTAATACTACAATGATTAATTATCTTAATACTATTAATCAAATTAAGCAATCTATTAAGCAAGAAGCATATGAACTTGCTAATATGAACGATCAACGCGCAGGAGATATTCAAGCTCGTGCCGGTAAAGCTGTCACTGAAATGGGACTTAATCAGGCTCTAATGGGGTCTGTGTGGTCACTTAAAATCTTTGATTGCTTCCGCTCTCGTGATATGATGGCTAATCTTGATGCTGCTAAGATTGCTTGGATTGATGGCTATGAAGGTTCTTATGTAGATCCAAATACCAATGAGATTGTTCAAGTTCGTGTAAATGGTACTGACTTTGTTAATTCTAATTTAGGTATCTTTGTTGGTAACTCTGCTGAACTTAATGAACAAGTACGTAAGCTTGAGGAAATTGCTTTTGGTGCTGCTCAAAACGGAAATTATGATGTAGCTGCTGAGGCTGTTTGTAATCATAACGTTGCTTCTTTACGCAAATATATTAAAGAAGCTGCCGAAGCTCAACGTCAATTTGAACTTCAAAAAGAAGAGATTCAAAAGAAGTGGGATGCTGAGATTGAACAAACTCGTGCTGCTAATGCGGAAGCTCAACGTAAATTTGAAGCTGAACAAGCTCAACTTGATCGCGATTCTAAGGAAGCTATTGCTGCTGATACTAATCTTACTAATATTATTATTACTGATGCTAAGCTTCAAGTAGATAAGAATGGTAATGATTATATTAGTGAAGATGAATCTAATAGTGGTACTCTTGACGATTATCTTAAAATGACTAAGTTAAACTTAGATATTGATAGATTTAATCTGGAACGTGCCAAGTTTGAGGAACAAAAGCGCATGAATCGTATTAACGCCAATAAGCCACGAAAATCTTAACGTAGGCTCTTATTTTTGTCGAATTGAACAACTATATCGACTGAAATTTGGGTTCGTCAGAGGTCTTCATTTGAGCCTTAAAATGGCATAAATTAATTGGAATTTCAGAGAGCCGTGTGATAGGCGGTACTAATGCTGTTTCTAATAATATTTCTAATGCCATTTTTAATACATATATTATTATTACATTTGTCACTGTTATAACTTAATTTATAAAAGATAAAACATTATGCCAAATCCTATTGTTCCCGGTGGTGTTACTGATAGTAATACTACTAAAACTGCGGAAGAGATAGCTACTGAACAAGCTGCTAAAGCTGCTAAAGAAGCAGAAGAAGCTGCTAAAGCAGAAGAAGAACGTAAGAAAGCAGAAGAAGAAGAAGCTAAACGTAAAGCTGAAGAAGAAGCTGCTAAAACTGCTACTCAAAAAACTGAAACTGAAACTGAAACTCCTACTAAGATTGTTCTTACTACCGATGACGGTGATGTTGAGTATGATCTTGATGCTGACGGTAATGCCGTTAAAGATGGAGAGATTGTTTACACTAAAGCTCAATTAGATGAGTTTGCTGCTGCTGAAACTCAAGAGGAAACTATAGATGTTTCTGCTATTTCTGCTATTTCAGGTTTAACTCCGGTAAATGCTGATGGTACTCCCAAGCAATATGAAATGACTGTTGAAGGTCTTGCTCAACGTGATGCTGATATTGCAGAGCTTGCTAAACGTCAAGCTGAAAGTGAAGCTATCAACAATTTCTTCCGTACTAATCCGGATATTTATCAAGCTGCTCTTTATAAACAAACGTATGGTTCTCTTGAGGGTTTTGCTAATCATGTTGATTGGACTACAATGACTCTTGAAGATAAATCAGATGATCAGTTAGAAGCTGTTATTCGTTCTGCTGAAAAACGTAAAGGTACTTCTGATGCTCAAATCGAACGTATTATTCGTTTTTCTAAAGCTGATAAAGTATTAGCTGAAACTGCTAAAGAGAGTCTTGATTATCTTGCCAATGCTCAGAGACGTGAGATTGAAGCCGCAAATGCTAGGCAAGAAGCCGAATATCAAGCTGCTCAAGAGGCTCTTGATAAAGCCTACGGTATTACCTATGATGAGAATGGTAAAGCTAAAGTGCTTAACGTTCCTGATTCTTTATACGATAAGATCGTTAATAAAGGTACTATCGGAGGTCTTGCAATTCCAACAGCAGGTGTTAAAAGAACTGTTAATGGTAAAGAACAAATTCTTTCTCGTAAAGATATTGTTAAGTATCTAACAGCTCCTGTTGTTGAAGTTAATGGTGATTTCTATACGCAAGCTCAGAAAGATGTTTTTGATATGCTTGCTGATAATGAAACGTTCGCTATGGTAGCACTTCGTAACTTGTTAGGTGCTGATATTAGTCAGTTAGCTGCTGCATCTATACGACAAGAAGCTGTTCGTCGTTTGAACATTACTTCTAGTGGTAAACCTAAAGTTAAGGTATCCACTCAAGGTGGTAGCACTAAAGTTAATCCTAATAGACGTCCTATTGTTCCGGGTGGTATTATTGATTCAAATAAATAATTATCGTAACTATGCTTAGAGAAATTGGAAAAAAACAGTATTCCAAAGAGATTTACTCTGATGCCGATATGCTATTGAACTTTAATGTTCTTGGTGCTGTCGATTTGAATAAGTCTCTTACTTATCTTTGGGGTAGGAACAGTAATCAATTTCCTCTTCTTTCTCTTACAGAAGGTCAAGGGAATATCTCTCGTAAGAAACCTATTAATGCTGGTGATACTCAGTATAAGTGGAAGATTATGGGGAAACCTACTGTCACTTCCCCGATTGTGCGTTTGATTACGCCTACTCAAACCCCCGGTAAAGGGTTTATGTCTTTCAAAGCGGAGTTCCAAGATAACTGGATTCCTTATCAGTATTCTGCTATTACTCCTGACGGAAAGCACATGGTTCGTATGCAGACCGATGGTGAGCAGACTGCTTCTGGTGGATATATCTATGAAATGATTATCCTTGGCGGTAATCCTGATGAGTTTATTGATCTCAGCAATTTTGAGAGAGGTAAATATTGGGGTATGGGTGCTCCTACGATTGCCGGTGAATTATCTACTGGTTCTCGTTCTACTGCTGAATCTTGGAGTGAAATGACTAACCAATTTGGTTTCCATAGATTCTCCAAAATTATTACCGGTAACATTGCTAATATCGTAACCGAGTTTGAACTTGATTATGATGATGGTTCTAAAGGTACTCTTTGGATGCCTTATGAAATGCGTCAGTTCGAGTTCATGCGTAGACGTTTGTTAGAAGAGGATTTGTGGTTCTCTGCTTACAACCGTGATATTAACGGTGTTATTCACAATCAAGAAAAACATTCAAACAAACCTATTCCTCGTGGTGCTGGTGTTCGTGATATTCTTATCGCATTCGGTAACTACTTCGAATACTCATTCATGACTATCGAGCTTATTGATATGATTCTTTCTCGTATCTTTGAAGTTCGTAACGATATTGATTTGAGTAACAAAAATATCGTTCTTTATACCGGTAAAGGTGGTTCTAAAATGTTCCAACAATGTATTAAGAATGAAGCTATCGGAAATGGTTACTTTGATAAGTTAGGTTCTGAGGAGATTCAAAGCCGTGGTGGTATCCTTTCTTATGGTGCATACTTCAATCAGTATAAGCACTATTCCGGAGCTACCGTTTCTGTTAAGGTTGTAGATTTGTTTGATACCGGTTCTCGTGCCGAAATGGATCGTAAGAATGGTCGTATGTATGGTGGCTTCCCTGTTACCTCTTATACGATGGTGTTCTTGGATCACTCTATTGATAACACGAGTGGTGAAGCAAATATTCAGTTGGTTTGTGAAGAGGGTCGTGAATATTTGTACGGTGTTTATCAAGGTATTACTCCGCTACCTAAAGAGTGGGGTGCTTATAGTAAGATGTTATCTACTAGAGAGGATATTGCTACTTATGAGGTTATGTCTTCACAAGGTATCAATATGCTTAATGGTACTACTTCTTTTTGGGCTGAAATGATTTTTGAATAAGCGTACATTACGATTATTGTAAAGTATAAACTTACTAAAGTATAAACTATATGATATACTCACGCAAAATAACCTTAGCTTTAAAGCTGAATCCGACTATGTTTCAAGTCGTGAATCAGAAAAGTATTGGTGCTTTCAATACTATTTTCGGTCCAAGCATTAAAGCAGTTCTTACTCTATCTAGTAAAACTGCTGAAATGGCTTCTATACTTCCTACGATCATTGGAGCTTCTGCTGATAGCCGTAACGTAAACTTTCAAGACCTCGTTTTGAAGCATCTTAAAAACTCAACTGTTGAAGTTCCCGCTCAAGGTTATGAGCTTGAAACTGGTTGGGAGTTTTCTCTTAACGATCCTGTTAAACGTGATGCTATTCTTGATTGGGCTAAAAAGAACAGTATTAATACTGAGGTTGCTCCGAATAAATTAGAGAAAGCTATCTTTGATGCTATGCTCTTTGGTGAAGGTACTGCGGTTCATGAAGAGAATCTGTATATGTACATGACTCCTATTAAGCCGCAAGATTATATTCTTTGGCGTCTTGCTCTGCTTACTTCTACTGTTGCTAATAAACCGGAAGATGTTGAGAAATCTACTAACATTCGGTTTTACTTACATAGCATCGAAGATGTTAAGCGTATGAAAGATGCTAAGACTAAAGCTGTTGTTAATACTGCTACTAAGTTGGCTCAGTTGTTCACAGGTGATGAGTCTTCTTATAAACGTATTAGAAATATGCTTATCTGTAATGCTCCTGCTGATACTCTACAGATTATTAAAATGGAACATGGAGATTTGCAGACGGCTGTAGCTGAACTTTCTCAAACGAATGCAGATGCGTTTATTTCTCTGTTTGATAACAAGAATGTAGAAGCAATGGCGCAAGTCTATAAGTTACTCGCCGCTCAAGTCATTACGAAAGACGGTGATAATTACTTTGACACTGTGCGTCCGGAAGTAGTTCTTGGTTCTTCCATTGAAGGGGTTATGGCTTTCTTAGCTGCTCCTGAAAATGTTGAATATAAAGCACAACTTTTCACTGCTTATAAAGCTTCGGTTATAAACTAATAAAATAGTGTCAGTATGTATAGTAGTTGTAAAGAAGCACATATTGCTGTAAACGATAAGATTCAGCAGATTAATGCTAATAGGCAAGAATCTATTCGTCCGCAGTATATTGATATTGCTCTTAATGAAGCTATTGACGTACTGCTTACGCAAAAGATTAAAGCCTTTGAAGAGACTGGTCGTTATTACGATGATTTGCAGGTGCTAAAGACTACATATAGAAGTCCTCTTTACCTTCTCGCAAATGAGGGTAATAGAGGCTTCGCTTTTTTACCTGCGAATTACCTACATGGTGTCTCTTATGATGCAAGTGTTATATATGATAAGTTTAAACGTTATCGAGCAACTGAATCTGTTACTACTAGGATTTACGTTGTTAATATCAGTGAACTATTTAAAACTATTCCCGGTTATATAGAAGATTTCGTTATTCAAATCGGTAATGATACCGTTACGTTTCATTATCCTGCTAAGATCTATCGTAAAGAGGGTCTATTTGAATATATTAACCATATGCTCTCCATATTGCTGCGAAAAGGTTACAATGTGACTTATGAACGCTACAATAACGAGTATTACCCCGAATCACTATTGTTTTACTTCGATACGCCACAGCTAATTGTAGTTGGAGATAAATATACTATTAAGTTAGTACAATTTGACTACAAGCGTTATTCGGGCTTATACGAGGTTATCACTTCTGACGGAGTGGTTACAAAGGTGCGAGAGAGCAAATCTGCCGGTATGGATTTAGTTTCTGATGTTCAGCGTAGGGATATGCTTCAAACGTATCACAATCGTCTTAATAGACACATTCATCCTATATGTACGATAGAAAGTAATAGGGTTTTAGTAGATATGGATGATACGTTTGTGATTACTGATGTTGCTATCACATATCTTAGACAACCTACTAGGTTTGATATTGTAACTGATACTGCTACTGAACTTCCGTTTAAAACCGAGATTATTAACCTTGCTACACAGAAGCTTCTTGGTAAACTTAAAGATGAAGGTTATCAAATTGCTATAAATGAAAGTAATTCTTTAAAATAAAACGTTACTATGAGAATTGTAAGTTACGGAAAAACATTTGTCGATAATGTTACTGTTGATACTAAGTTATCTAACGGTCAACTCGGCATTTGTACTGCTTATGGTACTGCTTTGCCTACTACTGGTAGACCTGAGCCGTTTGTAATTATGTTTGCAATTCCTACTAAGGACGGTGGATTTATGAATCAACGTGGAGTGGATATTAATCCTTTTAACTTCACTTATAACGTTCGTAAATATACGGAGAAAGATCAGAAAGAAACTATTATTCTTAAAGGTCTTACGAATCCGGCACTTAAGTCTGCTGAAGGTATTGTATATAATGCAGATGCTGAGTTCTGTGGTACTATTGAAATTTGTTCTTCTGAGGAGTATCGTCATGGTCTGACGGTTAATCCTAATCCTCAGATTGTTCAAATACCTGTTCGGATTCATGCTACTGATACCGTTGATCGGTTGGTAGAGAAGATTAAGAAAAACCTTAGTCTTACCGCTTATAACAAAGAGTTGTTTGATATTACTATCGAGAAAGCTGATAGTGCTGTTCAGATAACTGTTGTTGCTAAAAAGCCTACCAAATTGACGATGAACGTATTCGGTATTCTTGCCGATCAAAAAGCCAATGGTACTATTACCGTTGAACATACAAAGTTATCCGGTTTCTTAGCTGATGTTGCTCTTAGTGATGAAGACCTTCGTTATTCTCTGATTAACATGGGTTGGAATCCTCATGATGAGTGGCAGAAAGCTTGGGGTATTGGTGACCCGAAAGTTGGCTTTAGTAAAGTCGCTTATCTTGTTATTTCTACGGCTGAGTTTAATCAATTCCCTGAGATTGCTGCTGATAACAATAGTCCTCGCAAATTCCAAATCGTTGTTGGTACGGAAGATGTGATCGATGCTGTTGTAAATAAACTTGAAGCTATTAAGACTTTAGCTAAAGGTTCCGGTGATAATGCTATTTCTCTGAATACTGCAACTGACTAAAGTTGCTTGGAAAACTACGCAGTGCTTAACGGTTCTGCGTAGTTATATTTGTTTAAACTTAATGCTATGGAATGTAATATTAAAATTGTCAAGTTAAAACAAGTTCTTCCTCTTGGTACATTTCCTAAGCGTGAGCATAATGTTCGATTCTTCTATCATCGTACTGATGGTTGTTACTATATGTATGATGAAAAAGGTTGCGAAATTAATCTAACTACTGATGGTAATATTATTGCTATTGATAGAGAGTTGATTGTTGGTAGTGAGTCTTTGACTGATGATACTCTTGTTTGTATCGGTCTTAAAGCTAATTATGTGCATCCTAGTCGTGGTATTAGAAATAATACTTGTGGTTGTCAAGATACATATATTCGTGCTTGGACTTACATCAAAGATCTTCAAGATTTTATGCAGTCTGGTCATATCGAACGTGATTACTATAGAGTTACTTTAGTTCCTTCTCCTGAAGAGGGTGGTATTGTTGGATGTAGTGGTTCTGCTATTGTTCCTGATGAAAACTCAGATGGCTTCCGTTTCCAATTTGAAGCTGGTAGTCGTGTTGAACTTTATGCTAAACCTGTTCAAGGTTATCACTTTAAAGGTTGGAAAGAGTTCCATACTAATGAGATTATGTCTATTAGTCCTAATTGGTCTTTTACTATTAAGAAAGATATGGATTTGATAGGCGTATTTGAAAAGGATGAAGCTCCTATTGAACAATTCTATATTAATGTCAATGCTGATCCGGCTAATGCAGGATATGTAGTTGGTGCCGGAACATTCCCAAAAGGTACAAGGCATTCTATAACAGCTGCGGCAATTCAAGGGTATCATTTTATTCATTGGACTGATAGTTTAAATCGTATTGTTTCTACTAATCTTCAATATGATCTTATTGTTGATAAAGATGAAACTTATACTGCACACTTCGAGCTTGATGCTTCTGTTATTGAAGAGTACAATGTAACTATTATAACTAATCCTGCTGATAAAGGTTCAGTTAGTGGTGGCGGTACTTATAAGTCCGGTCAAACTGCAATAATTGTTCCTAGTCCAGTTGAGGGTTGGGCTGTTGATACAGTTACTGCTTCTGGCGGTAATCTTGTAGATAATAGTAATGGTACATATAGCATCGTTGTTACGCGAGATCTTACGATTACAGTAAACTTTAAAGAAGCTATTCGTTATTTCACGTTTAGTATCGTGGCGAATGCGAATGGTTTAGTTCGATATAAAGATATTAATGATGCTTGGTCTCAATGGGCAGAAAGATACGAAGTTACTGCTCCGGAAAAGACTATTGTCACTATCGCTGGTAAAGCTAACGGCGGTTATGAATTTGAAAAGTGGGTAACTCCTACTGGTGCTAATCTTCCTAATAATGAAAATAATATCATTGTTGAAGAAGGTCTGCATCGCAAAGTTTATACTGCTTATTTTAAGGAAACTTACATTCCACCTGAAACTCATATTGTTAATATCACTGCTGGTTCTAATGGTAAATGTAAATATAAGATTGGCTCTGGTGAATATTCAGAAGCTGCATCTTCGCATTCTAACATTAGTGTTACTGACGGTGAGACAATTGAGGTATTAGGTGTTCCTGATAGCGGTTATTCTTTTGAACAATGGAATATTGGTGGAACTACTTCTAATTCTAATCCTTATTCAAAGGTTATCACTGAGAATGTAGATTTCTCTTGTACGTTCGTAGAGATTCCACCGGAAGAAGTTACTATTACGGTAGGTTCTGACGGAACTAATGAAACTCGTTATCGTATAGGTGATGGTTCTTGGTCTAATTGGTCTACTTCTGAACACACGTTTAAAACTGCTGTAGGTTCGATTTATTCAGTTGAAGCTCGTGCGGTTGGTAACTACAAGTTTAGAGAGTGGAATACAAGCGATGCAAAGGTTTCAGATAATCCTGCAACATTCACTGCTAAAACTGGAACAAATGCAACGCATATTGCTATGTTCGACCAAGTAATCATGCGAACGTTAACTCTTACTGCTGGAACGGGTGGTAAATGTCGTGCAAAGATCAATGAAAGTTGGAGCGACTATTATAGTGGCACAAAGACTTACTCTAATATTGTTGACGGAACTACCGTTTCTGTAGAAGCATTAGCAGATAGCGGCTATCATTTTAAGGAATGGACTGATTCGGGTGCGCCCTCGACTACTTCACGTAATATTGTCATGAATGACTCTAAATCTATTGAAGCTCGTTTTGAGGTTGATGCTTCTGATAAATTCCAAGTCACCTATGAAGTTATTCCTAACGGAAGTGCTACAATGGAAGGTGCTGGTACTTATAATGATGGTGATACTTGTACGATTAAAGTTAATGTAAGTCCGGGTTATACTTTGAATAAAGTGCTTGTTGATGGTGTTAAAATCACTCTTAACAGTAACAATCAGTATAGCTTTGTGGTTGAGAAAAACATTAAGGTTACTATTGAATGTGATCTTATTCCTGAACCCACACATTATACACTTACAGTTAAAACCGAAGATGAAGGTGTAGCTCAAGGTGGTGTTGGTATCAATAAAGAATCTAATTTGGGAGTTGAAACTGCTGAATTTGAGGATGGTACTGTTGCTACTATTCATGCTACAGCTGCTGAAGGTTATAGCTTTGGCGGTTGGTGGAAAGATGGAGTTAAGGTTTCTGACGATGTAACTCTAAGTGTTACTATTGACGCGGATAAGACTTACATTGCTAAGTTTACTCAAGATCCATATCTCGAATTAGATAAGACTTCTCTTACTTTCGAGGCTGCTGGTGGAACTCAAACTGTTAATGTTACTTCTAACGTCAAATGGACGGTTTCATAATTAGGGAGGGGTACTAAGATGGCTATTGCTTCTTGGCTTACCCCTGCCGCTAAGAGTGGTACGGGTAATAAAACGGTTAGTTTAACTGCGAGTAAGAATACCGATGCAAGCAGAACAACTATTGTTACTGTTTCAGTCAGCGGTATTACGAAAACTATTAATTGTACTCAAACGGAAGCTGATAAGTTTACTATTAAGATTTCAGCTTTAACTACTAATAGTTCAGGAACTACTATTACAAATGTTGGTGATTGTTCTATTGGTTCATCCGCTACAGGTGGAGTTAAAGAAGGAACTTATTATCGTGATACTAGTATCACATTAACTGCTAAAGCTGCTCCAACTGGGTATGATTTTGTTGGTTGGTATGAAGGCTCTAATCTTGTTTCTACAAGTCTTTCTTTTAGTGTTACTTTAACTGCTAATAGAACTCTTGTTGCTAAATATAAGATTAAGAGCTATACTGTTAATGCAACTTCTGAGGATACAAACAAAGGTACTGTAAGTCCTGCAGGTCAAACTGTAGAACACGGTGCTAATGCTACTGTAGTTGCAACTTCTAAGGCTGCTTATAATTTTGCTGGTTGGTACAATGGAACAACTAAAGTATCTAGCAATGCTTCATATACATTTGCTGTTACTGCCAATATCAGCTTAACTGCTAAATTTACAATTAAGACTTTCACAACTACTACTGCTAATTCAACTGGTGGTACAGCGAGCGTTAATAAGTCTAGTGTAGAATACGGTGGTTCTGCTATTTGGACGGCTACTCCGAGTACTGGCTATAACTTTAGCAAGTGGTCTAATGGTTCTACAACTAATCCTCTGACAGTTTCTAACATTACTGCCAATACTCATATTACTCCGATATTTGTTCTTAAGTCATATACTGTAACTTGGAATCCTAATGGTGGAACTGTAGATCCTACATCAACTACTAAGACTCATGGTTCTACTTTAGGCACATTGCCTACTCCGACAAGAGCTGCTGATACCCAATACACTTATACATTTAAGGGTTGGTTTACAGCTGCAACAGGTGGTACTCAAATATCTGCATCTACTACTGTAACAGGAAACGTTACTTATTATGCTCAGTGGACTGCTACTCCTAGAAGTTACACTGCAACATTCAATGGTAACGGTGGTGGTACTCCTAGCCCATCAACTATTACTAAAACGTATGGTTCAGAATTAGGTACTCTTCCGACTTGTTCTAGGACAGGTTATACATTCCTCGGTTGGTACACAGCATCCAGTGGCGGTACGAAAATTTCATCTGCTACTAAGATAACTGGTACTGTTACCTATTATGCTCAATGGTCTATTAATAGTTATACTTTAACCTATAATGTTAATGGTGGTAATGCAGTAAGTCCTACTTCTAAGAGCATTCAATACGGACATGCTTATGGTACTTTACCGACGCCTACTAAGAATTCGGATGCTGAATTTACCTATGCATTTGCAGGTTGGTACACTGCTGCTAGTGGTGGAACGCAAGTTACTGCTAATACGACAATGGGTGCAGGTAATACTACAATATATGCACATTGGACTGCAACTAGACGGAGTTATACAATAGGTTATCAAACAACATATGGATCTTTGAATAGGACTAGTCAATCTGTTGCTTATGGGTCTAAAGGCTCTTGTACTTTGACTATGCCTTCAAATAATGCTCAGTACACTTATACTTTCAAAGGTTGGTATACTGCTGCTAACGGTGGTGGAACTAAGGTTGGTTCTTCATTAACTTTAGAAACACCGAGTGTAACAGGTGCTGCTACTTATTATGCTTATGTGACCAGAGCTGTTAATAGGTACACCTTTACATTTAACGCTAATGGTGGTAGTACTCCTTCTTCTTCATCTATAACTAAAGATTATAATGAAGCTATTGGAACGTTACCTACTTGTTCAAGAGCTGCGGATAATACTTATACGTATGCGTTCGCAGGTTGGTTCGATACTGCTGCCGCTACTGGTGGTACTAAATTAACTACGACAACTAAGGTTACTTCTAATAAGACTTGGTACGCTAGATGGACTGCAACTTATAAGAATTATACGGTTACTTGGAATGGTAATGGTGGTACTCCTAGCAAGTCTAGTAGTTCATTCCATTACAATGACGCTTTAGGAACTCTTCCGACTGCTACAAGAACTGGATATACTTTCAAGGGATGGTCTACGTCAGCTAATGGTTCTGTTAATGTAAGCACAACTACCAAAGTTACTGGTAATGTTACTTACTATGCTATCTGGCAAATTAACAGTTATACATTGACTGTAACTGCTGGTACAGGTGGTACTGTTAGTGGAGGTGGTACTTACAATTATGGTGCAACTGCTACATTAAAGGCTACACCGTCTGCCGGTTATCACTTTGTTAAATGGAATGATGGTAATACGAATGCTAGCAGAACTGTTACTGTTACTGGAAATGCTACTTACACTGCAACGTTTGAACAAGATCCTTATTTGAATCTTGATAAAACTAGTCTAACATTTGAAGCTGCTGGTGGTACACAAACTGTCAAAGTAACTTCTAATGTTAATTGGACTGTTTCTTAAACTTTTAAATATTCCGCTACGCTTTGCAGACCCCAGTAGGGGAATAGCTTGTGGGGCGTGCGGAACTTCAAATTTTTTTACGAATAATTAAATTACTGTTATGGTTAAAGATTCTGCTTTGAATGAAAGAGCAACTGCTGTTGAAATTGGTGGTTTAGTTGATGGAGTTGGTGCACCTGTTATGCGTGCCGGATATGCTTTGAAAGCTAAACCGAGTTGGATCACTTTAAGTGCTGTTGAGGGAACTAGTAACTCTCAAGTAGATGTTACTGCTCCGGTTTATAAAGGTCGTAACGGACGTTCTGGTTTGATTACCGTTACTGTTGAAGACTTGACTGAAGACGTTACTTTGCAGCAGGAAGGTTCTACGATTTGGGATGTTACTACTCAATCGTTGGCTTTCGTTAAAACGGGTGAAGCTAAGAAGTTCACTGGTAACTCCAACTTAGCTTCTATAACGTTTGCTGTTGATTCTGACGCTTCTTCTTGGTTGACTGTCGGTAAATTGGTCGTAAATAAGAAAGAATATAATTCTGGTGCTGAGATTGAAGGTGATCCGGGAGCAGATGATGTTTACGCTTTCGAAATTACGTTTACCGCTGCTGCTAACCCGACGGTTAACACTCGTACCGGTAATATTACCGTAAATGGTCAGAAATATACTGTAACTCAAGCCGCCGGTGATGCTACTTTGGCTGTATCTCCGACTGCATTGACTTTCGCTGCTGCGGGAGAAACTAAACAGATTACGATTACTACGAATACCGCTTGGACTATTTCGTAAGTCGTCTGTTGATTTGATTATGGGTCTAATAGCTGCTAAGGTACCTATTAGACCTTTTGTCGTATAAATAAATATTTAAAGATATGATTAAAAAAACATTTACCATCACACCTGAATCAGGAAGTAATAACGGTAGTATAAGTATTAATGCTAAAGCTAATACTGATGCTAATGATGTTCAAGAAACAATTGTTATTACAGGGGATAGTATAAATAAATCAATTAATTTACTTCAAAAAGGTTATACTAATATTTATACTGATTGGGCTAAACGAGTTGATTCTAACTGGAGTCTTGAAGGTAATTTTATATTTCCTGATGTCTTTTATGGTATGGGTACTACAACACAACCTATAAAGTTTCCTGTTGATAAAGTTTGGATTTATAATGGAAAAACATCAGAGACGCTCAGTCCTAGTGTACCTGGCACTCTTATAGATTTAGCAACTAATAGACAAATTAATAGCTCTATTGCAACTAATAAAACTTATAATTATAAACTCAATGATAATATTATAAAAACTAATGGTTGTTGGGTCTTTAGTGTTGTTCTTAATAAAAATATTGTTAATAATGATTCTATAGCATTATATACTGGTGATTCTAGTACTTGTGAATTATGTGTTAATGATTTTCAACTTAGACTTGCTACAGGTAGTCCTAATATATCTGAATTTGAAGCATATCTACAAATTCTTGGTTGGACGGTTGAAATTGTTAATAATAATCAAAACAATCGGATTGAGTTTAAGAAATATTCTAATGATTATGCTTCTGCTCCTTTGTTTGTGAAAATGATGAGACAAAAATCTGATCCCGATGTTAGTGATACTTGTAATCTTATAATAGCATAAAATAACCTTTTTGAATAATTAATTGATACTCTTAATTATACTAGAGATTAATTAAATTATTCAATTATGAATAAAGATGGATTTGAAATAACTCCTGAATCTGGTTCTAATAATGGATCTATTAATGTTAAAGCTAATGATGCTGGTTTTATAATAATATGTGGTAATGGATTCCCACCTATACCTTAGACTAGTCAATATATTGTTAGTTTTAAAAATTCCAGTGGTGATATTACCTATGGTTTTAGATTTTATATGGTTTAAATTATGGAAGAAACAATTATTTTTAATCTCTTTAATTCTATAAGTTTTGCGTTTATTGCCATTGTGCTTTTAACTACTTATGGCATTAATGAGATTATCACTAAGATTACTAAAAAGAAACTACCGAGATACTTCAAGTCTCTTGTTAGCTTAATCGTAGGTATTGCAATTATGGTGCTTTACTTATATAAATTAGATGCTTCATTGGAAACGGTGCTGCTATCTTTTCTGATATGTACCTTTGGGTATGATTTAATTATCAAACCTATACTCAAAGCTATAAAACGGCATTTTGCTGATTCTAAAAGCGTATGATCGCGGATTAAAGGAGTGATACTACTAAATTGCGTAGTACTCCCTTTTGTCATATCAAGGAAAATCATTGCTCGCTTAAATCATCAACTAAGCGTTCTACTAATGATTTAAATTCCTTTAGGTATGACACCTGTGACTTATACTAATTTGAATAAGCTCTTATTAATTAGAGATATTCAAGAGATTGCTAAAACTTATATCAATGATGATAGAAGTTATCGTTGGATTTGGAAGAACAAAATTGCTTACGTATATCATATTGGTTATATAACTTTTATAAATTACATTAGTGACCCTGATGGTTACAAAGGTATTGCTTTCCAAAGATGGTTAGCTGATATTAAAGCTCAAGACGATGAAGTGCCTTGGCAGAGATTCATCTAATTAGTTTTGGTCGCAGGTGTTATTTATATCAAGGCAATTTTAATTATTCCTAATCCGACTACTGGTTCCGCTGGTAGTCGGATTTTTTTGTTTATAGCAACTTATTCAAACACGTAAGTATGAATTATAAAACACGTTGTATAATGAGTGGTATTTTTATTGCTATATTGAACTTGATTGGTGTTATTGTTTCATCTATTGGTGTTGTCTTCGTAAAAGAATTGATTGCTAAGAAGAGACGTAAGGTTGTTATTAATCTTCTTACATCTAAAGCAGAATGTTGGATGCAACTCGATAAAATAGCCTCAAACATTAGAGAATCTCTTAATGCTAAAGGTGTTTACGTTGCATACTTTCATAATGGTGGTAAGTTCTGTAATGGTATTAATATGGATAAGTTTACTGTTATCGCAGAAGATTACGATATTAGTATTACAGATCCTTATAAGAATCGTTATAAGAATGTTCTTACTTCTATTATGCCTTATACTATTCTGCGCTTATACAGAGATAGTAAGTACATTTTCCGTATGAGTGCTTTGACAAAGTATCATTCTAATATGTATGTTGGAGATCTTCGTTTACGTGGATGTAATACTGCTATTAGCATTCTTATTCGTGACTTGAAAACTGATATGCCTATTGGCTTTCTTAGTGCTGAGTTCGAGCTTGACTTTGAACCTGACGCTGAAATGATGCAAATATTCTGGAAAAATCACAATCGTATTTCTCGCAATATGACTATGGTTATAGATGCGACAGAAGATACCATTAAAAACTAAAATACCATGACTGTTATTTACGCAAGAACTAGTCTGCCATCAAGGTGTGGTAGAGGTTTCAAAAATCAAAAGAACATTATTAAGGTTACTAACCGGTATATTAATGCTGGTCCGTGGCACGGAGTTGTTCCAGTTAAGAATCGTCCTATTATGATCATAGGCGGTTCTGATACTCCTATACTTGAACTTTCAACTAATCATATGAAATTCATCCCTCGTGGTGAAACTAAGAAGCTTGGTATTACTACTAATAAATCTTGGCGAATTGTTTAATGTATTATTATGGCAACACTTAATCAATTAGGAAGTAAGATTTCTAATATATTAGGTAAGCCCGGTGATCATAGCATTCAAGAGAGAGCTAAAGATGCTTGTAAGGCACTCTTTGCTACTTTTATTCGTCAGAGTATTGAGCGCAATGGTGTAGATGAGGTGCTTAAAGTTAGCTTTAATGTTCCTCTTATCTGCGTTCCGCTTACCGATATAGAAAACACATATGCGGGAATTGGTGCTAAAGATATGGTTCTTACTACTGAGCATCGAGTTCCTACACCTTTACGTATGCCTAATGATGCACCTTTTCTTCATGTTTATACTCAACATGATGATGGGAGTCTTATTACATATAAGTACGCTAATAATAGCGTAATTCCGCTCCTTACCACAGTCTATTCCCCTACTGGGGTTTGGGGAGTGTATCAAATCGTTAATGGTAAACTTAAAATTATTATCAAAAATACTCTCAAAAACTTTGAGATTGATGCTAAAAATTATAAGTTTGTAACAATCGTGTATGTAGCTGAAAATCCTGCTGAAGTTATCACTATGTATATGGAAGATGATGGTCAAGATATTGAACTTCCTCTTCCAGCTGATATGATAGAACGTATAACTTATGAGGTTCTTAGAACTGAATTTGGTATTAAGCCTACAGAACACGAAGTTAAGATTATTAGTGATGCAACTTATGCCCCTAATGATCCTAATGGTACTCAACGTTTAATCCATAATAAAGTAGAATAAACTATATGGAATCTATGCACTATTACCACGACTATCTCGAACAATGTTATAACACTATCGAGAAATTAAGTACTGATCTTCATAACATTTATGTTAGACGTAATAATCTAGCTAATATCTGTTATGCTAATCTGAATCTTCTTGAATCGAATGGAATGACTAAAGAGCTTATTGATGATCTTATTTTAGGTAAACGAGTTAAAGGTGTTAAGCTCTTACATAAACTTAATTGGAGTGACGAAGCTAAAGCAGTATCTCTTCGTATTACATTCAATCGTTTTGTTTATCTATCTACTATTCGTATTCCTAAACTTCTTGCTATTATTAGATATTACGATTGGATGTGTCGTATTCCTTATCCGATATTTAATCAAATACAGAGAGGTCTTAATAAATCTCTAATTGAGAATCTTATTCGTGGTGATAGTGTTTCTTTAGGTACTTACATTGGTAAGTTTCAAGTTCAACGTGCTGTTGCTAGAGAATTTGTTGATTGGGCTGCTTCGTTTCGTCTTAGGGATGAAATGATTGCTGCTGGTATCGAAGTTAAGAGTTTTCTTAATCCTTATGGTAAGAATTGGCACGTTAAATCTGATAATCCGTATTATTGGTTCTGTAAATGGATACGTCATAATATAGATGCTGATGTTGTACCTAATCAAATATTCTATAAATTTAGACCTAATCATTGTCATGTAAACATTATGACTAGCGATAAGGTACTTAGGCATAAATCTATAGAAGAAGTTATTAAAGCGGATAATCTTGCATTTGATGCTAAACTCAAATACATGATTGAACATGATAAAACTATTATGGATAGGTATCCGCCTACTAAAAGCAAAAGAGAACGTATTAAAAACAATGAAGTAGATGAATACATTAGACCAAAACTTGATTAGTTCTAGTGTTGTTATTCATAGGATTATAGAAGATTATGATGTTCATTCTATGGACTTTATGACTCGTATTCCTACTTGGATATGTGAAGCTCTTGCTGATTTAAATATTCAACAGCATCTTATTAATGTTGGTAAAGTTATCGACTTTGATGAGTATCGTTGTGAAATTCCAGAGGGTTGTGAGAATATACGTCTTGTTACAATTAATGGTAAACGTGCGGATTTTACTACTAATCCTGCTCCATTTGAGCATGATGATGGAAATTATATACCGCTCGCCATTTCATTCCCGATAGGGATAAACCTTACAGAAAATGTCGTTTTTGACTTCATACAGACGATTTCCGGCAGTTTATACACGTACTCGATTAACGGGTCGTATTTGCATTTAAATGTCAGAAAAGGCGCGCTAGGCATCTTATTCCACGGGTTGCCAATGACACTTGACGAGATTCTTAAAATAAATGTTCCTCTCATACCTAATAATGATGTTCTTATTGATGCTCTAAAGAACTTTGTTATGATGCGTATTCTTCAACGTAATTACAGGCATCCTGTTTTAAATCTTAGAGATAGTAATCCTTATACTAATCCGGCACTTGCTTACGATAATGCTAAAATTAAAGTTCGCAATGCTTGTAATAGGCTTACTAAAGATAAACGTGATGATTGTAGTAGGTCGTTATTAAACTTTTTAAATATGAAAAATCATTATGTGAACGGCTATGAAAGTAAACGCAGGTCTTTACCCTAACGCGAATCCGTCATTAGTCAATAGTGATACTAAGTCTTATGCACTTAATGTTCTATATAACGAGGATGGTGAGACTCTTATCAATGAAAATGGATTTGAGAAACATCATGATTATTCTGATTATGGTCAGTGTATTGGCACCATTCCGATTCCCGTTGGAGTGGTGCTTTTTTTCGTTAATAGAAACGGTACTAATCCTAGTGTACCTAACGGAGATTACATTATATGGCATAGTGATGAAACTATTGAAGGTAATATAAAGTATTCAGATGTTATTTATAAAGCTCCTCTAGTTGGCGATAGTACAGTTTTAAATTTCAGTAAAGATCGTCCTATCACTGGTGCTTATTCTTATAATAAAAATAATCATCTGATTATTACTTTTACAGAAGGTAATTCGACTACTGCTAATGAAACTCGTTTGATGAATCTTAATACCTTTTGTGATGACTATAATCTCGCAAAAGACTATTCTGATGATACTACGACTATTTACAGCTTAGGTATTGATTTAACTAAAGAGAAACTATTGAATCTTATACCTGATGTTGAATATCCTACATTAACAGTTCGGTCTATTGACGGTGGTGGTTTACTTGCAGGCTCATATCAATTTGCTGTTGCATATAAACTTAAAACC